>Ga0209542_10001109_pt1 | contig 64254 bp, 56 predicted proteins | sample RifCSPhighO2_01_FD_184028 | JGI IMG/M metagenome (GOLD analysis project Ga0209542, IMG submission 184028) | Soil microbial communities from Rifle, Colorado - Rifle CSP2_plank highO2_0.1 (SPAdes) (version 2) | ecosystem: Environmental > Terrestrial > Deep subsurface > Rock core/Sediment ...
ATAGCCTGGGCCGTTCAGGAGACATGCTAACCAATCTTTATATAATTACCCACGCCTATTTAAACGGTATCTCCCTGCCAACGTCCTACAGCTATTCCTTTGAGAAAAACAGAGAAAAACTTAATCCCATACAAAAAGAAATTTATACGCCTCCCGTTGATGCTTTATTTACAGTGGAAAACAATAAAGTGATAGCTTTTAGGGAATCACAGAATGGTAAAACAATAGACTTTGATGAGCTAGATAAACAACTAAAGGCAAAGCTGCCCATCATGATGAGAACAGAAGAAAAAAATATTAATATAGATATCCCTATAAAAATATTATGGCCGGTTGTCACCACACAAAAAGCTAATCGTCTGGGAATTGTTGAGGTTATAGGAGAAGGAAAATCTTATTTTAGGGGTTCAATCAGCAACAGGATTCATAATGTAATTTTGGCCTCATCCAGAATAAACGGCATTCTGGTCGCGCCAAATGAAACTTTTTCTTTTAATAACGCTCTTGGAGACATATCCGTCTATACAGGATACAAACAGGCTTACATAATCAAAGGCGGTAAAACCGTACTTGGCGATGGAGGAGGAGTTTGTCAGGTATCAACTACTCTTTTTAGAGCCCTGCTTAACGCAGGCTTACCAATTACCGAAAGGCACCCTCATTCCTATAGAGTGGAATATTATGAACAAAATTCACCCCCCGGTTTTGATGCAACTGTTTTTTCGCCGACTGAGGATTTAAAATTTAAAAATGACACGGCAAACTATATACTTATTCAAAGTTCAGCTGATGAAGATAATTTAAGCTTGACGTTTACTCTTTACGGCAAAAAAGATAACAGGCAAATTACCATAAGTAAGCCCATTGTCATAAGCCTTGCCTCCCCTCCGCCTCCTACCTATCAGGATGATCCTAATCTTCCAAAAGGAGAAACAAAACAGGTGGAATTTGAAGCAATTGGCGCAAACGTAACTTTCAGTCGCAAAGTGGAAAAAAACGGAAAAACAATAATTAACGACATATTTTTATCAAAATACTCTCCCTGGCAGGCCATTTATCTAAGAGGAACAAAAGAGCAATAATTCTATTTTAAATTTGAAATTTAAAATCTTAAATATGAACAAAGTGATAAAATTTGAACAACTCGAAGAACTATCAAAAAAAATAAAGCAAAAAGGTGAAAAAATAATCCTTGTGGGAGGATGTTTTGATATTTTGCACACCGGACACATAAAATTTCTTAAAAGCGCAAAAGAACTGGGAGGAAAGCTTTTAGTAGCTCTTGAGAGTGATGAGTCTGTCAAAAGATCAAAAGGAGAAAAAAGACCTGTAAATAACCAAAAAGAAAGAGCGAATATCTTGTCAAATTTGCCTTCGGTTGATATAATCGTGACGCTTCCATTCCTTGAAGGCTATGTGGACTACTATCGGCTTGTAGAAAAAATAAAACCTGATATAATTGCAGTCACAAAAGGGGATAAGAGAAAAAAAGAAAAAGAAAGACAGGCGCGAGCCTTTGGAGCCAAAGTGATCGAGACAGTTGAAAGAGTAAAGGATTTTTCAACTACAAATATTATTAAAAGACAAACAAATACATGAAAAAAATAATATTTATATATCTTTTATTGGTCGTTGTTTTGGGTTCTTTTGTTCTGATAAAATCTGGCTACATAAAGATACCAAGCTCTAATTTAACCCAAAACACTAATCAGGCTTATGTAGAGGTGAACAATAATAAAATTAAGCTTTTACTTGCGAAAACTCCACAGGAGCAGATGGCCGGACTTTCCAATAAAGATAAACTTGATGCCGAGTCCGGAATGCTTTTTGTATTTAAACAAAAAGATTATGTTCAATTTTGGATGAAAAATATGAAGTTTGCGATTGACATGATTTATATAAGCGATAACAAGATTGTTGATGTTTTTCAAAATCTTAAGCCGCCTTCAGATCAGAAGAGCATACAAATTTATAGACCCAGAGAAAAAGCTAATTTTGTTCTGCAGATAAATGCCGGACTTGCACAAAAATATAAAATCAAACCTGGAGACAAGATTACGCTTAAAAATATCAAATAAGTCATGAAGATCCTGGGAATAGAAACCTCCTGTGATGAAACTAGTGCTGCGGTAGTAGAGAAAAAAGATAAAAAAGTTTTATTAAATTCCAACGTTACTGCGTCTTCTCTTGCTTTTCATGCAAAAACCGGCGGTATAATACCAGAAACTGCAGCACGTGAACAGGTGAGATATATCATTCCTGTTGTGATAGAAGCTTTGATTGGAAAAGGGGACAATTTGACTCAGGAAGAAAAATTTATAAAAGCAAACGAGGTATTAAAGAAAGAAATAGACGCAGTTGCAGTAACAGTGGGACCCGGACTCATAGGCTCTCTTCTTGTTGGTGTGGAAACGGCAAAAGTTTTTTCCTATACACTCAACAAACCCCTTATTCCTGTAAATCATTTACTTGGACATATATATGCGAACTTTGTCACAAACTCAAAACTTAAAACTCAAAATTCAAAACTAAGTGAAACGCTTAATTTTCCTTTTATTGGTCTTATCGTTTCAGGAGGTCACACAGATCTTTTACTGTTTAAGTCGCATACAAATTGTAAATGGCTGGGCGGGACACGTGATGACGCGGCAGGTGAAGCGATGGATAAATTGGCCAGAATTTTAGGACTTCCTTATCCCGGAGGACCGGAGATTGAAAAAAGGGCAAAAAGCGGAAAAAAAGGAGTATATAATTTCAAAAGCCCAATGCTGGATTCCTTTGACTTTGATTTTTCTTTTTCAGGACTTAAAACCCAGGTTCCAAGAGAACTGAAAAATATTGATAAATTATCTGAACAACAGATTAACGACGTATGCTTTGCTGTCCAAAAAGCCATAGTGGATGTTTTGGTTAAAAAAACAGTGGGTGCCGCGAAAGAACATAATTGCTCAACGATTGTTATAGGAGGTGGAGTGTCCGCAAACCAAACCCTAAGAAATCAAATGTCTCTCTCCGCTAGACGCTATTTACTAGATGATAAAGTGTATTATCCTCAACTTGAATATTGTTCGGACAATGCTGCCATGATTGGTACCTATGCTTTATTTAACTACAACCCAAAACCCTGGAATAAAGTAAGCGCAAAACCAGAGTTATATTTTAGCTGATTTTTGGTAGCATTTTCTGAAATATTTTTATATCCCAATCAGCAACTTTCAGTTTTTCATCAAAAATAAAGCTTGCTTCTATTTTTTTGCCCTTCAAAATTTCCGGCAGCCAGTATCTTGCGTCATCCCACATAAAATTATATGGTATTTTGTTTTTGGCAAACCATTCCGGCCTGATTTCTTCTGATTCCTGTTCCTTGCCGTTCCATGTATTAGTTATAAAAACATGCACCTGCTGGTTCCAGCTTTCATCTTTAACGTGAGGAAAATAAAATTTTAATATTCCAATTTGCTTAAGGTTGATAATTTCAACATTGATTTCCTCTTTCACTTCCCTTGTTGCCGCTTGTTTAATCGTTTCATCAAGCTCTACTTTTCCGCCTATTCCCAAAAAATTTCCTTTTCCAAATCCTCTTTTCTTAAATCCAAGCAAAACTTTATTATCTTTTATTAAAAATACAACTGTCCTTTTTTTCAAAGGATTTTTCATAGTCTTAAGATAATCTGCTAACTTCATAAGCCGATTATAGCAAACAAAGTCAACGATATGATATCATTTCCATACAGTAGCTATGATTAATGAGAATTTTGTTAATTCTAAATTCATTTATAAGTTGTTTCGTGGGGATTTAAAACAAGAGGATATACATCAAGCGCAACTTCTTCATAAGGATGAACTTCTTTAATTGCTTTTATAATTTTATCCAAGTCTTTTTTATAACAAACAGTCTTTATTCTTTCTTCCGCTACTTCTTCTAACTTTCCTATTTGTCCAATTGCAGGATGCGCTGTTGGCAGCGGTATAAACCTTCCAATTCCTTTTACTGAAAAACTGCAATATTTATAGTCACCTACTATACCTGCTCCTGCTTCTCCCAGCACTTTCCTTACAATATCCGCGTGTGTTTGTGGAACAAAAACCACAAGCTTAACAATTTCCTCCTTCATGGATAAATTATATCATCTATCAATAAATTCCAGTTAACGAAAATATTCACTCAGGATCTTAGGGATCTTCTTCAAATCTACCAGATGATAAAGTCCAATTTACATAAGCTTCCCTGTCGCTTGAGGGTTCTTTTGACGCTCGCAAACAATTCATGCGTCCAATATCTTTCCTATCTTCAGGCGTTGCAGCACAAGATTCTAGTTGCTTCCGTTCTTCTCTGCGCCTTTCATATCGAGCATTAGGAAATTCTAAAAAAGGAGGTTTTTCGGGTTTGTCCTCTCCATGAATCAATATTAAAGAGGGTTTTGCTTCAACCGATCTTCTCATACAAGTGAAATATTATACCATAAATTATTTAAACCACTGAACTTGATTTTAGAATGAGAAGACTCTACTGCAGTTCTCTTAAATATTTAGGGTCTATTTGCGCCCATTCAATAATAAGCTGCATTTGATGATCCACTGCACGGTGTTTTGCTTGAAAAGTTGGATCACTGCGTTGAAGATATGTCATAAGTGCCAATTCCTTAAATCTCCCCCAGAAATTTTTTCCAAAAACCACCTGTAATGAATCATTAGTTTGTCTTAAAGCTCTTTTTGGCTGACTGCCAAAAGTTCTTTCCATCAAAGAAGCTATTTGTCTCTGTTCCCCGGATTGACATGCCCTAAATAATCCCTCCCATCCTCTTTCTCCTAACCTTTCTATCACTCCTTTAATGATAGCGCTGTTGTTGATGGCTCCGTCTATTTCCGGCTCACGTGCCTTACGCGGCAGATGAAAATATCTTAAGCCTTCCAAGGCAAGCGTATCAACAAATGTTTCATTTACTCCGTCAGACGCAGGATCTCCCTCATCCAGCATTTGTCTCATAAACCAAAGGTGCAGTATTTCATGCGCTATTGTCTGCTTAAATGCTTGGCCTCTGCCTTCTGTGGAGCGGACATAAAGAGAACGAGTACCAAAACTAGCATATCCTACAAGATCGTTAACAACCGCAGGATCAATTCCTTCCGGCTCGGCTTCCTCAATCATCTTTTGATTGAACGGCTCATCTTCTAAAATTAAAATGTTATCTCTGGTTGGCTGCCAACTGGAAGTTCTGTAGCGTCCAAAACGGTTTAAAAGATTCCGTTGAACGCCCACAACAATGTCAAATTCCCTTTGGCCTTCCTGCCTTTTTTGACCCTCTTCTTTACCCATATGTATCTTGAGATTATAACAAGAAATTACTTAGCAAGTCAAACTATAGGCTAAAGATTGGAGCTAAAATGTCATTCTTTTAATTAATAAATCAATGAAAATCTATAATTCTGGAAGCTTTACTTATCTTCTTTTATTTGTTTTAAACAAAATTCTACAATGTTTCTACAGCCTGCAAGAATCGGATAAGTTTTTTCCGGACTGAACGATTCTTTTCCCAAATCTTGTCCCTCATGATTTACCGCAACTCCCCCGGCGCCTTTTATTAAAGAATAAATCGCTCCAACCTCCTCAGCTCTCACGCACACTCCACCTACGCCTGCTGCCACATTGGAAAGCAGATAAGATAAATTACCAATAGTAGATCCTGTATTTCTTATAGATATTTTCTGAGCCAAAGGAGAATATTTTTCATATCCTTCTTTGTAATACAGATCTAAATAAATAGGTGTTGATTTTTGTATTTTCCAGTTTTCTTTTAATAATACCTTATTCCCCTTTAAGTCTGTTGTCTTTTTACCGTCATAAAGCCAGGCTAAATCTCTTGTGAACTCTAATGCACCTGCCGCAATTATATTTTCCAGTTTTGATTCTACGCCTTTATAAAAAGCTATTAACGTTCCAAAAGGAAACAAATTTTTGCCGATTTTATAATTTGTACTTCCGTCCAAGGGATCAAAAGCAACTAAAAATTTGGGGCTGGAATGAAAGTTGAGAGCTCCTATTTCTTCGGAAAAAATATTGACCGGAAGATTATTTTTTTTAATATAGTCAATAAAAGTTTTCTCTATCTTAACATCCATTGCGATTGACCGATCGCCTTTAACATTAATTGCTCCTGTTTCTTCTGTCAGAAAAGGATTATTATTAAAAACTTCTTTTGCCAGAAGCAACATCTCGTTAGTGTGAAAGACAAAATTATTATTCATTTATATTTAGAATTATATCAAAGAAATTAATAGATAAAAAGAAATTAACTTAATAAGGTTTGATCTATCAAGCTGAATGGGATGGGATTCGAAGAGTTAATCTAAATGTGTTAAAATAAAGCCACTTTATGGAAAATAATCTGCCTGTTATTTTGGTCCTCATTTTAGGTTTTGCTGCGATATTTATTTATTTAAACAAAAAGCTTTCAAACAAAAATTCCGATCAGACTCTTCTTGAATGGCTTAAATCCATGCAGGTAAGCCTGGATCAGGCAAATAAAACTTTAAACGAATCATTGAGAGACACAAACAAAAATATAACCAGCACGCTTCAGTCAAACACAAAAGACATAAATCAAAGACTTGATAACGCGGCACGGGTAATATCTGCCGTACAAAAAAATATTGGCGAAATGTCAGAAATTGGGCGGGGCATGAAAGATCTTCAGGAGTTTTTAAGAAGCCCTAAGCTGCGGGGCAACATAGGAGAGCAGGTTTTAAAAGAACTTTTGGGTCAAATGCTTCCCAAACAATCTTTTCATCTTCAATATTCTTTTAAAAGCGGATCAATTGTGGATGCGGCTATAAAAACCGAGGCAGGAATTATTCCGATTGATTCAAAGTTTCCAATGGAAAATTTCAGAAAGATGAGTTCATCTCAAAATGACAATGAAAGGAAAGGTTTTGAAAAAGAATTTGTCACAGACGTTAAAAAACACATTGACACAATTTCCAACAAATATATCCTTACAAACGAGGGAACGATTGATTATGCTCTTATGTATATTCCCTCAGAATCAATATATTATGAAATAATCAATAATCCGGCTCTTTTTGATTACTCTTCAGGCAAACGGGTTCTGCCTGTTTCTCCCATGACATTTTATGCTTATCTTAAGGCAATACTCATGGGCTTTGAAGGACAGAAAATCAGCAAAAAAGCTCATGAAATTTTATCCGGAATCCGCGCCATTCAAAAAGAATATGAAAAACTTGGGGAAAGCATAGATACCCTGTCAAAACACATAAATAATTCTTACAATATGGTAAACCAGGTGCAAGGCGGGTATTCAAAACTGGGAAGGCAAATCGTTACAACCTCAAAAATTGATGAGGAAGAAATTAGGCAACTGGAAAACTAATTCAATCCCTCTTCGCGAAATTATCCGACTGGTAGTCGTAAGATGAATAACTTTTTTCGCTTTGCGGGATTTCAACTCCCGACGAAGCGCTTTTAAGATTTCCCATGTGGAATTTTGGGGAGTTTCAATTTTTCAGGTTATCTAAATCGGAATCTTTTCTTACCCTATTAAATAATTTTAAAATTTTTTCAACCAGTTCTATAAAAAACGTTCTTTCATCCAAAGTAATATCTTCAGGCAGATTACTCCAGGCATTTTGAAGAAGTCTTAATTGCTTATCGTAAAATTTTTTCTTAAATACCTTTTTTGAAAGTGAGGTTATTATTTTATCCCTATTTTTCATAATTAATATCCTGGAAAATTTTCGGTTTTTATATTCTCCCTATCTATATTAAGCGTTTTCAAAACTTCTGACAATGCGGAAACCATAACAGAAGGCCCGGCAATAAAGTAGTAGGAACCGGAAATATTACTTACATATTTTTTTATTTTTTCAGCGTCTATTCTGCCGGTTTCCCCATCCCATGAAAGTTTTGATAGCTCGGGTTTGGTGACAGTAACTATGTAATCAAAATTATTTAATTTCTCCTTAAGGTTTTTAAACTCATCCATATATATAATATCATCTGAAAGACTAAAGGAAGCAATAATAGTCATGGATATATTCGTAATATTTTTATCCCTGGCATAAAGCGCCATACTTCTGAAAGGAGTGACACCTATCCCTCCGGCCAAATATACCCTTGGCCTTTTGTTTCTTGGGTCAAAAACAAAATTTCCATAAGGGCCTTGGTAAGCTACCTTTGCGCCTTCATAAAGCGAAACAAGATTTTTTTTAAAAGAGCTTTGAATAATTCTGGTAGTAATTATCAGATTATTTTCCGTAGGAGAAGATGTAAGAGTAAAAAAACGCATATTGCCCCTGCCGTCATTAATAGGCTGTTCCAAAACAATTCTTATATACTGTCCGGGCAGATATTCAAAACCTTCCGGCTTTGCAAAATAAAAAGAATATGCATCGGCTGATACTTTTTCTTTTTTTAAAAAAGTAAGATATTTCGAATCATTATCCATAAAACCTTACCTAATTTACAATATTTGTTCATTAATATCAAACTATTTCTTAAAATCAAAAATAATTGGCTCCATCACAGTTTAGCAAGTACCGGTAAATGAACACAATTACTGGTTGTATGAACAATTCTGCTTGGCAGAAGAGAAACATCGGCATCTACCGGCTGTAAACTGCCACCATATCCCACACAAGTAAAACAAACCCTTGCCCGGCATTTGTCTAAAGTTTTCATTCCAGGCGCTTTAACGCATTTTCCGGTCATAGGCTCTTTTATTCCCCATGAATAATATGGTAAGCCGCTGAATTTTTGAGCATTTTTGGAAAAATCCTCCTGAATAATCCATTTTTGTTTTTCTGAAGAATCAGAAAGTATTAATGATAGCCTTTTCTGCCAATCTGGCGAGTCGGAGAAAATAATCTGCTTTGCTTCCCTTCCTGAAACTGCCTTGGCTACCAGAGGATTCGGAAAAGTGCCATCAACAACTTCTTCCCAAGAAAAAATATGCCCCTTAAAAACAGGCTTTTTATCTGATTCAATAAGCCAAGTCCAAGGCAAGTAGGCCTGAAGCTCTTTTGCCCCACAGTTTTCCATAAAAACTTTGGCCATGAGTTCTTTGGCTCCCACTTTTGGAAATGCAGGGAACATGTCCATTTGACCGGAACTAACTTTTTCAAAAGCTGTTTGACCAAGTTTCCAGTTAACGTCTTCTAAATCATTATGTTGAAATGTCCTGTAAAGCACATCAACGCCCGCAAGTTTCTCAGCCGAATCTTCCGGTTTGACAATAACCATATCAACACCTGCTGCTTTACTATACTGACTTAGTAAAAAATAATCCATTAAGTAATTAATCCTTGCCGGCGGAATCAGGATCCCAATCTTCTGCCCGGGAAAATGCTGATTTAAAAACCCTGACATATTAGAGGCAGCATTGGAGTATGGCCAATCATATCCCCCCGGATAATCAAGGTTCTTTTTGTATACTTCCCTCAAAGCAGTTATTTCACCCTCCCCAACTGGCACTTCATTGTATTCGGCTATGGCCATTTTGCCGTTAGCAAGTGGTATAAAATCACCTCGTAAATAGAAAGGGGCATTGCTTTTCTCCCGACCTGCTCTCAACTCCTGAAACAACATTGTAGAATGAATCATTTGCGACAACTGCTCACCGGATACTAAAAAGTATTGCGGTGAAACCAGCCAAAGTTCATGCTTGGAGCCATAACCTACCCCTTCGGTCTTAAGATCGAATTCAAGCTTTTTACATAAAACTTCTTTGGGTACTCCATTTAGTGTTTCCATATCTTTGAGCAACAAAAAAGCCCTTGCAAGCTTCTAAAAATTCAGAAGCTCACAAGGGCCCCGCCAACTGGCGGAACGGTACCACCTTATTTCCTAACTGTTTCCATCCAATAAAAAATCTCTGTGTAAGCCTTGACAGAGTACAGTTAGCTCATTTTTGAACCTACTTGTCTTAAATACTTTTTTCGGTTCTGTGCTCAGAAGCTCTTTTCAATAAGCTGCAGATGTGGTGCTTTCAGCTGTCACCTTTGCTATAATCTACTTGCCTATCTACTCTTCTTCTTCAACGCACTATTCAATTGTAAAATTATTATAACACAAGAAATCCGATTGTCAATTAGTATTATAGGATTAAACTTATATAATTAAGGTGGCTGTATTTTGAAGCTGTTTATGGTAAAATTCTTCTGCCACACCCTTATGCAGCTTTCTAAATTCAATAAAGAACAAATTGAGGCTATCACGCATGGTGACGGACCGCTTCTTATAATTGCCGGTGCCGGAACCGGAAAAACAACCGTCATAACTGAAAGAATAAAATATCTGATTCTTGAGAAAAAACTAAAGCCTGAGCAGATTTTGGCTCTTACTTTTACGGAAAAGGCAGCTTCGGAAATGGAAGAAAGAATTGATAAGATAATGCCTTACGGTTATAGCTTCCTCTCAATCTCAACTTTCCATTCTTTCTGCGACAGGTTTTTAAAAGATGAAGGAATCAACATGGGAATAAATCCAAATTATAAACTCATGACGGAGGCAGACAGTGCGCTTTTTCTCAGGAAAAATATTTTTAAATTCAACCTTTCCTATTTCCGGCCGCTTGGAAACCCAATCAAATTTATTGAAGCGCTCCTGCAGCATTTTTCAAGACTCAAAGATGAGGACATATCACCCAAAGAATATATTCATTGGGCTCAAAGTCAAAAGTCAAAAGTCAAAAGTCAAAAATTAGAAGACGAGGATGAAATAAAAAAAACTCTGGAACTTGCAGGTACTTTTGAAAAATTTGAAGAATTAAAAATAAAAGAGGGAGCTATGGATTTTTCGGATCTTATTTCAAACGCTCTGCGGATTTTAAGAGAGAGAAAAAATATTCTCAAAAAATATCAGGACCAATTCAAATACATTTTAATAGATGAATTCCAGGATACAAATTACGCGCAGAATGAACTTGGAATCCTGTTTGCCGGTAATAAAAAAAATGTTACAGTGGTTGCTGATGACGATCAGGCAATTTACAGGTGGCGTGGCGCGGCACTTTCCAATGTTATACAGTTTAAAAACAATTTTCCCGGTACAAAGATTATCACTCTTACAAAAAATTACCGTTCTTCCCAGGAAATTCTTGATAGAGCGTACGACCTGATACAGCATAATAATCCAAATAGGTTAGAAATGCTGGAAAATGTTAATAAAAAACTGGTTACAAACCGTAAAACAAAAGAGACAGCAATAGAGTTTATACATACAAGAAGAGTTGACCAGGAAGCAGAAGCTATCGCAAAAAAAATAAAAGAGATACTGAAAAAAGAGAATTATAAATATTCAGATTTTGCTATTCTGATACGCGCCAATAGCCATTCTCAACCTATTACTCAAGCCTTAGCAAGAAATAAAATCCCTTATCAGTTTTTAGGACCAGGCCAACTTTTCCAGAAAGAAGAAATCAAAGACCTGATCGCATATCTTAAGGTTCTTTATGATCTTTCTGATTCTATATCATTATTTAGAGTCTTGAATATGGACATATTTAATCTTTCAGGGCGAGATATAAATCATTTAATCAGTCTTACCCGCCGCAAAAATTTGACCTTACTGGAAGTCATGGAAAAAGTTGAAGAAACTTATCTTAAAAATGAGGTCAAAGAACAAGTTAAAAAGATTTATCAAATGATTATGCGCCACATGGAAAGAGTAAAAAAAGACTCCGCGGGACAAATTCTTTACTTTTTTCTAACAGATACAGGTCTTTTTAATAAATATATTGCGTCAAACAGCGCGGCAGAAGAACAAACAGCACAAAATGTGGCAAAATTTTTTGACCGGATAAAAACTTACGAGTCAATAAACACAGACGGCAGCGTGTACGCTATTATTGACTGGATTGATCTTATGATGGAAATGGGAGACAGCCCCTTGATTGCTGAACTTGACTGGAAAGATTACAATGCTGTTAATATTCTAACCGTTCATTCAAGTAAAGGCTTAGAGTTTCCTGTGGTATTTATGGCCAATTTAGTCTCTGACAGATTTCCAACACGTGAAAGAAAAGAAAAAATTCCGCTACCTTCTTCACTTATTAAAGAAATTATTCCCGAGGGAGATTATCACACGCAGGAAGAAAGAAGGCTTTTCTACGTGGGTATGACAAGAGCAAAAGATCTTTTATTTTTTACCGCTTCAGATTTTTATAGCGAAACAAAACGTGAAAAAAAAATTTCTCCCTTCGTGTATGAGGCACTACCCTATGAATTAAAAAAGAAAGAGAAAGAACAAAAAGAACCAACTCAACTTTCTCTTATTGAAATGACAAAAAATTATGAACCACAGATTGCTGACAGCAAAACGGACAACAACAAAACTACTTTTACTCACAAAATTACCTATCTTTCTTATACGCATCTGCAGGCATTTGATATTTGCCCCCTTCACTACAAAGCACGCTACATATTGAATCTTCCGACTCTTCCTTCTGCAGCGCTTTCATTTGGAATTTCGATCCATGAAACACTTCAGGGACTTTACGGCAATTTAAAGCAGGGAAAAATTCTTTCACAAGAAGACTTAATTTTATTGTTAAAATCAAGCTGGAGACCCGAAGGCTATCAAAGTAAAATTCATGAACAGGAAATGTTTAAAAAGGGGGAAGGGATTCTAAAAGAATATATATTAAAACATTTTGATCCAAATAAAACTCCTTTGTCACTTGAGGTGCCTTTTTCATTCAACATCTCACGAAATAGAGAAGCTAAAAATCCAGATCCCGATTCTTTTATTAGAATAACAGGCAAGATGGATAGAATTGACAAGCTCGAGAAAGATGCAATTGAGATAATTGATTACAAGACCGGAAAAGCAAACGGAAATTCAAAATATTCATACCAGCTTCAGCTTGGTATGTACGCGCTTGCCGCGACAAGAATAGAGAGCCAGTATTTCAGAAAAAAACCTGAAGACATTACTGTCACATTATTTTACGTTGAAGAAGGAGAAAAGATTTCAAAGACAGTAACGGCAAAGGAACTTCAGGAAGTAGAAGAAAAAATTCTTGACAAGATCCACCAAATTGAAACAAGCAATTTTGCCTGCAGTAAAAACATTTTATGCGCAAACTGTGAATACAAGATACTATGTAATACTCAGTAACATTTTCGCGTTTGCCCAATAAAATTCAGCAAAAACACACATATAACTTGTTTGCACACCAATTAATACCGGCTTAAAAGAAAAAATTTAAACGAAACAATTATTTTTTTCTTCCCAATAGATTTCTAATTATGTTCCCAAGTACACCTGGTCTTCTTTCCTGCTGCGGCATAACTGCCTGAGGCGGCATAACAACATTCACATCCGGACCTGCAGGCATAATCGGAACGGCCGGAACTTCAACGGGCGCAGATAGTACAACAGGTGGAGCAACAGGCGCAGGCTCTGCAACTGGATTATTTAAGGGTGATTGAGCACTTTCTGCTCCTCCCATAAGTCCTGCCGGTCCGCCAAACGATGGACTTGCATTTCCTGGCTCTGCTGCCGGCAAAACTGGCTCAACTAGTTTTTCAGTAATTCCCGGTACTGCAGCTGCCCCAAATTGATCACCTTGCGACGTATTTGCTGCTTCGGGCACTCCTCCAAAAGATAGTGCAACTGGTCCCTTATCTACTGGACCAGATGATGCGCTTACGTCAGGCGCAACACCAACATCAGCTATACTTTCTGCCGGAACAACACCTTCCGCAACGCCTACGCTATCAACTTTTCCAGCAGGGGATACGGGCTCAACGGTTGCTTCAGCTGGCGGGGTTGATTGATCAATCGGCGCAGAAAATGCTGTTTGGCCAACTGCTCCTAAAATGTCCGTACTTTGTACCTGTTGTGGTTCAACGATAGGCGCTGCTATCGTAGAAGCTTCTGCCGCTAGCTGATTGTTCTCAACAGCAGGAGTCTTAGATTCTTCAACAACCGGCACTGATGGCACCTGTGGCGTTGTATTTGTTTCTGTATTTCCTTGATCCATTCATTCACCCCCCTTCTCCTCCGTAGCGCGAGCCAAGGAGGATTTTATACAAGTTATACTAGTATATAAGATTTAATAATAAATAAACAAGAGGAAAAATGAAAGTGTAGCGCCAATATGATAATGTCCTAATATACCAAAATAGAAATGTCCGGTTTTACTACCTCATAATAAGAAGATACCGGCAGGGATAAGGAGGTGGTAAACAATAAAAGGAGAAATTGTAATGAGCAAAAAAGAAGTAGAACGTATTGCTGTACTTGATAATCTAAAAGAAAAAAGAATAAAACAAAAACAGGCTGCGGAACAACTTGATCTTTCCGTGCGTCAGGTATGTCGTTTACTAAAGGTATATAAGGAAGATGGAGCAAAAGGACTAATTCATAAAAGTCGTGGAAGGAAAGGTAATAGATCAATGCCAGATGAGAAAAGAAAACAAATTGTTTGCTTAATTAAGAAAGACTATGCAGATTTTGGCCCTACATTTGCGGCTGAGAAGCTTTTAGAGCGGGATAAGATTATCTGTTCAAATGAAACAGTAAGAAAGCTTATGATTACAGAAGGGTTGTGGATTTCAAAAAAGAAAAGGATAAAAGAGATTCATACATATCGGGAACGAAGACCATGTGTGGGAGAGTTAATTCAGCTTGATGGTTCTCCTCATAAATGGTTTGAAGAGAGAGCCGATGCTTGTACCCTTGTTGCTTTTATCGATGATGCGACAAGTCGTATTATGGATGGAGCATTTGTTGACTATGAGGGAACATGGACATTGTTTGACACAACAGAGCATTATTTGAAAATGTATGGAAAACCACTCTCTTTTTACGTTGATAAACATAGTACGTTTAAGATTAATAGACAGGCAACCATTGAGGAAGAGTTAAAAGATTTTCAACCTCAGTCACAATTTGGCCGGGCTATGGATGAACTTTCAATAGAATTAATCTTTGCCAATAGTCCGGAAGCAAAAGGGAGAGTTGAACGGATGTTTGAGACATTGCAGGATAGATTAGTAAAAGAATTAAGACTTGAGAGGATATCAAACAAAAAAGATGCAACATGCTATTTTAGAGAAGTATATATTCCCAAACACAATCAAAGATTTGCAGTTGCACCAAAAGATTCGGTAAATATGCATCGTTTATTAATACCGATGGATGATTTAAGAAGAATATTTACTTTAAAGTCAAAACGCATTGTCAGTAAGGTATTGACTGTTCAATATAAAAATACAAGATATCAACTGTTGCCTACTGGTGGATATCGCTATACTCTCCGTAAGACACCCATTCTTATTGAAGAAAATAGAGGAGGTAGGATTATCTTTAGATACAAAGATAAAGGCATCTCTTATAAAATAATTCAACAAGAAGTACAAAAAGTAAACCCTGTACAAGTAGTATCCGGAAAAGAGTTTCAGGAAAGACGTGTAGTGATTCCAGGCAAAGATCACCCCTGGAAAAGAAGATTTTTACCTGCAATGTAAAAATTGCAGGACCGAAAGTAAAACATACTTTTATGGAAAAAGAAGACATTTCTATTTTGGAGAAAAGCGGACATTTCTAAATTGGCTTGACAAAGTTACCTTAAATAATTATAAATGTTTGAAAGCTTAAATACTTCTACTTATTGTTAAGTAGGGATTAAATCTTAAATAGGGGAAATAAAGAAAGTGAGTCAAGAGCTTCGTTCAATTTGTACCTGCTTTCGGAATATAAAGTATAGGCAAGTTCTCCTTTTTCAATTATCTCACCTAACTTTTTATGTATATAAATTCCTGCTTTTTTATTTTGCGGCGCCCCGAGTATTTTTGCAATAATTGTCAGGTTTTTGTTATCTATAAAAGATATTTTCCCGGTTTTCTCCGCTTTAACATTAAAAGAAAATTCTCCGGGATGAAGATCAGAAGATGTAATATTCGGATCACCTCTTTGAGCTTTAATTATTTCTTTCATTTTAAGAAGTGCTTTGCCGCTTTTTAATATATCCTTAGCCCATTCTTCCGTGTTTTTGTATTTTCTGAGCATGTCTTTTTTTATACTGGCTGAGTCCCGCACGCAAAGTTCTAAAAGCTGGGAAGAAAGTTGCAGTGCTTTCTCCTCTAAAAGCAAAGGTTTTTCTTTTACTTGCTCCAAAACCTTTAAGGCCTCACGCGCCTCAAGAAGAGGTCCTATACCACTGCCTGCAGGTTGATCGGCTTTACTAATTGATACTTCCAGTTTTATATTAAACTTGTGAGCCAAGTATTTAAACTTTTCACCAAGAAGTTTTGCATCTTCCAGTTTACGAATTTTTACGGTTTTTCCGTAAGGAAGATCTATTATTACGTGATTTGATCCGAAAGCAATTTTTTTTGCCATAACTGAAACAAGAATTTTGTCATAACTTTCAAACAAAAGCGGCTCTTCTATTCTTATAATTTCATCGTCAGCCGGCGCAATTTTAAAGCTTCCTCCCCAAACTATACAACCTCGCGTTTGCTCAACAATTTTATATATTTCTTTTTCATTGAATGTAACGTCTGACAAAACCTCCATCGCATCCGCCGTGCCGGCCGGAGTTGTAATCGCGCGGGATGAGCTTTTTGGTATCTTAAAACCGGCACTGGCAATAATTGGTACAGTAATCAGTGTGACGCGAGTTCCCGGAATGCCTCCGATCGAATGCTTATCTGCAACGATTCCTCTAAAATGAAGTTTCTCGCCGGTCTCAACCATTGCGCGCGTCAGATGATAAATCTCTTCATTGGAAAAACCTTTTGAATACCCTGAAGCAACAAAGTAGGTAGACAGAATGTCACCAAGCTTTTTATTGGAAATTTCATCCATGATTGCATAGATCTCTTGGTAACTCAACTTTTTACCAATAAGCTTCTTTCTTATTGCTTCAAGGGCTATATTTCTTTCATCCATAAGATTCAAATACCAATTTGTCTAAGAGAGTATTTAATGATCTCTTTTATAGTTTTTAGAATAGTAAAAACGAGAAAATTTATAAGCCTCATAATATAAGGCCAGATATTCATTAAATGGAATCTTATTCTAATCCACATATCTTAAATATTAGACTATATTTCACTTACCAAGTTTGCTCTTATAACCAGCCTTTTCCAGACTGTACCCGGAGGCGTGCAGGTAACAAGAGCCAAGTTACTGTTGTTATATGATTGAGATAAAATACTTGGATCATTTTTATCATGCACGGTGATTGAAAAAATTTTATATTTATAAATTACTCCGCTTACGTTGATTAAAATCTCGTCTCCCACTTGAACAAGATGCAAAGTAGCAAAAATTGTCTTATAATTTTTGGGGTCAAATAATTGAGGCAGTGTGGAATGTCCATAAATTATTACTGTGCCGTTTTCCGCAGGATAAGAACTTCCCGGATATTGAATAAGGTGGCGTGATAAATCATAGTCATTCGTTGACACATCCGCGTCAAAAATTCCCAAACTCTTAATAGTAAGAGCATAATAATCAATGTTTTTATTTCTTTCTGAATCTTTTAACAGATGAGGGTACCAGTTTCGCAAAACATCATCGCTAGTTGTGAAAAGATCTACTGTTTCAGAAACTGGGCTTTGAAAAACATCCCTACCTGAAAACTCATTATAAGGCACAGGGGAAAGAAGGTCTGATGCTGCAAAAGCTTTTGATATGTCAACCTGCCATGTGGCCATCAAAAGCAAAAAATATATAAATATTAAAGCACCCACACCAGTAGCAAAAATGCCACATACTTTTAAATATCTTTTAAGCTTGTTTCTCTCTTTTTTAAAATAATAATACTTAATCTGCATGAACTGTGATTGTAATGTTTTTAAGATTGAAAGGTAAAAGATCTGGCAGGATCGGGATTCTGTTTTTTGATATTACATTAAAGCTTGAAACTCCTTTTGTCTCTCTTATTTTATTTTCATAAAAAGATTTGTTTTTGCCTTTTATGTCAATTTTAAGTTGCGCTAAATCAAACGTTGGAATATATATGGAATTTATTGATAAAACTCCCGTAATAACACCGTTTTTGTCAATCTTAATATCTTTTATCTCTGATCTGGAATCTCCAAGATCCTTATGGAAACTTCCAGGCATTGAAGAACCGATCAATTCTTTTTCAATGTTATCCAATTCATTTTTGTCATAAGATCCGCTTGTAAACTTCATTTTTGCATAAAGCCGTACAGTTTGTCCCTCTTCCCCCTCTTTTCTGTCAAATTTTTTTTCAACAAAATCTGACGATATTATGATAGGCAACAACAAGCTATCTCCGCTAACTTTTGATTTCATGGAATCTGTTGCCTTATCTTTTAATTCATCGCTTACCATTTTTGCTAAGTTATCTAAATTGCTCTGAGAAACTACCTGAACTTCTTTTTTTGTTCCGCCTGAAAAAGGATTATCATTTTTCGCAAAATAGGAAGATGTTGGATAGTCTTTAAATGAAAAATTTGTGCCGGAAGGAAGATTATACTCAGTTCCGTAACTTCTTGCTTTTATTTGCGCTTTTGTACTGGATAAAGTAGTTGAAAATGCGCCGGTTGAGGCAATATTTATATCATTTGCCAACTCAAATTCCAAGGCATTAGTTCCAATTAGAATTGTTCCTTTTGTTAAATTTACCTGTTTATCAGTTTTATTGTAAACAATAACCTCACCTGTTGCGTTATCTCCTGTTTCTTTTTTACCAGTGGTTTGTATCTTTTTTTCTCCTTCCTCCCGGTCTTCTATGGAATTAATTTTTACAATACCGTCTTTGGCGCTGGATTTTGAAGAAGCAGACAATGCAACATTTAAATCCTTGCTAAATGTCTTTTTTTCCAGAGAAAGAGTAATATCTGCTTTTAAAATTAAATTGTAATAAACAAAAATAAAAGAAACGGTTAAGGCAACCAAAACAAACAAAGCAAAAATTGCTTTTAAATTTAAAGGTGCTTTAGGCAAGCGGGCAAGTTTGATTTTTTCAAGAATTGAAAAAATCCCAAACTTTTCTATCAATGAGAAAGGCTTATTGGGAAAATCATGTTTGTTCTCATGATTGTCTTCATAAAAATCGGCATCGGAAACATGTTTCTTTTTTTGAGTAAAATCATCATCTTCTTTCTTCACTTTTTCCTTTCCGGTTTTTTCTGCAATATCTTCATCCTGCAGAAAACCGAAATTCTCATAAGATTCTGTATTTTTTTCTTCTTTCTCAGGATTTTTTTCTATGTAATCAATAGTGTCATCAAGAATCTCAAATCCCATTTGGGTAGCAACTCCATTTATAACTGCCTCATTTTCAAAACCGCTTTCAAATATAGTTACCTGCGGAAGGTGTAAAAAAGGAAGATTTGTCATCCAATGATAGGAAAGAAATTCTTGTTGAATATTATTAATTCCTTCATAGTCAAGCAGAATTATTTTGGAGGGTAGGACGTCTGTTGTTTCCATCTGTTTTAATATATTCTCAACTGTATGCGCGTATCCACCCTCCGCAGTGGAACCTGATTTTACCTCAGTTATATTTCCGGCACGAACCAGATATACTGCTATTATTCCGCTCAAAATCTCAACAAAAATTCCGGAAATCGGCGCGCCTTCTTTCTTTTGCAAAAAATGAATCGCTGCCTCCGCTGAAATAATAAAACCAATAGGAGTAAGTTCCAGCTCCTCACAGAGTTTTTTAAGTTTAACAAGATTTTCTTTTTTTATCTTACTGTCAGCACTCCAGTCATAAGGCAAACCAAAAACAGTTTTAGTAACAAATTCATTTTCAGGTAAGCTATTCTCTACAAAACTTATCACAAGATCACAGGTATCAATAAGCTCCTCTTCTGAAAGTTCATTAATATTAACGTTGATCTTTTCTTCTTTTGTGGAAAGAATTAGAAGTTTTCCCTCAATTTCCTCAAACAAAATAGCTCCGATTTTTGAAGGCTTAAAAAGAAGCGCTAAGAAATAATCTTTCTTCTCCTTTTTCTTTTTTATAAGTTGCAGTAAATCCATGGGCAGAGCCGTCCTCCTACTCTCCTACTATAGCATATATCCTTCGGATATTTTTTCCAAGCCCTTCTTCCTTTATTATTTTAAAACTTTTAATTTCCCCTGTAAAATTTACATGCGGTCCGCCGCAGAATTCGGCCGAATACGGCCGTCCTGAGCTCGTCGAAAGACCCCCTCCGATAAAATAAACCTTAACTTTATTTCCATATTTTTCGTTGAAAAGCCCGATCGCGCCTTTCTTTCTTGCTTCTTCTATATCTAAAATTTCAAAATGCACGGGTAGATTTTCTTTTATTTTCTGGTTTACTACCTCTTCAACTTTTTGAATTTCTTCCGAAGTGAGTTTTTTCTCATAAAAAAAATCGAATCTTACTCTTTCCGTTGTAATATTTGAGCCGGTCTGATGAACTTTTTCTCCAAGCACATCGCGCAACGCCTTATGCAATAAATGTGTTGCAGTATGCCCCATTACTGTTTTTTCTTCTGTATCCGCAAGGCCTCCTTTAAATCTTTGTCCTGAGCCCTGCCGAGATAATTTCTGATGCTCTTCCATCTTCCTTGCAAATTCCTGTTCGTCAAAAGCATATCCTAAGCTTTTTATTTGAGCCGGGGATAGCCCATGAGTTGAATAAAGCAAAAAAGCATCATCTGCAGAAATTTCAGTCATGCCCAAAAGCTCGCCTCCTGCTTTTTTTGTACCGTATTTTTTGGCAATGAATTCTCTGGCGTTTTTAAGTGTTCTATTGTAAGCTTGTTCCTCTTCTAAAATGATATTTTTTACTTTTTCAAAATTATCAACAAGATAAGTATCTGTATCTTTATACTGTTCAACAATAACATGAATGACTTGTTCGATATTTTTGCCTTCGAGTTTATAAAAATTATCCAAGCCCCGCCTTATCAGCCTTCTTAAAATGTATCCCTGTTCCTTGTTTGAGGGATAAACCCCACTTGAAGCAATAAATACGGCAGATATAAAATGATCTGTCACAATTCTTATTTCTTTTGCATGATTAATGTAATTCTTGTTTGTTAGCCTTACAATCATTTCAATAATCGGATAAAAAAGACTCGTTTCAAAAATATCAGATTTTCTCTCAATTACAGCCAGAATTCTCTCAAGCCCTCCACCAAAATCAACATTCTGCTGGGGCAATTTTTCAAAACCTTCTTTCCCTTTTTTATACTCCATAAACACGCTGTTTCCGATTTCCAAAAATCTTCCGCAGTCACAGTTGATATGGCATTTTTCTCCAAATTTTACGTCATGTTTTGTTTCAAAATCAAAAAATACTTCGCTGTCAGGACCCCCCGGCTCGCCTTCCGGCATGTTTTTAGGCACACCCGAGCGGGACCACCAGTTTTTTTCCGGTCCGTAGTAAAAAATTCTCTCCTGAGGATCAATGCTTTTTTTTCTGAAAAGCTCTTTCCATATATTTGCCGATTCTTCGTCTTTTGGAATTTTATCGAAGCCCTCAAAAATACTGATGTAAAGTTTTTTTGCGTCAATCTTAAGATTATCTGTCAAAAATTCAAAAAACCAGGGCAGTTGTTCTTTTTTAAAGTAATCTCCCAAGCTCCAATTCCCAAGCATTCTGAAAAATGTTGTATGACGGTTATCTCCCACCTCATCCAGGTCCTGGGCGCGGAAGCAATTTTGAATATTTACCAGTCTTTTACCTTCAGGATGAGTTTCACCTAGAAGATAGGCAACTAACGGCTGCATACCTGAACTTGTAAAAAGAGTTGTGGGGTCATTTTCCGGCACAAGAGGCGCGCCGGGAATAATTTTATGCCCCCGCGCTTGGAAAAATGAAAGATATTTATCAATAAGATCTTTTGCGGCCATGATTTTAATAATATTATACTACATGAGGGTTGAATTCTAATTTATTTTCCAGAAGCACTCTTCACTGCTTGTCTACATTTATTATCCATATCCCAAAGAAGCAATACATATCTAAAAAGAGAATCCATGTGATGTGAGAAATCTTCCCGCGAAACAAGCGTTGGCAACTCTGGAGTCTTTTTTCTTTTTTCTGAATCCTTAATAAGCTGTTTAACGGTTTTGTTATGAGCCTTTGTGTAATCTCTGTAGCTTTCTTCCATTGTCTTCTTTTTAGTCTCTTCCCATTCTTCAGAAGTTTTAGGTTTTGGAAGTTTTTGCAGTTTTCCAAAATAAAGTTTGTCGCAAAATCCACGGATGGGTCCCCCGTGATAACTAGAGTAATTTCCTCCAATGTTGTCTACTACTTCTATCATTTCATCTTTTGTCTGCCTGTACATTTCGGAATACGCTTCCATATACACACCTATGCGTGCTTTATCCTCAGGGAAGCCTAAAGCCTCAGTTAAAAATTCTACTCTATTGGGCACTTCAGATTGCCTAATATGTTTATCTGAATCTTTAAATGGAAACTTTCTTAGGTGAAGTAAATGTCTTATATCATTTTTTAAAGCAAATAAAGCAAAAGGAGGAATTGACTCGCCTACCGCATTCCTTTCGTAGTCTTGATCTTGCCGTACCTTATCAGTTTGTCTACGTTCTAGATAGGAAGAAATATAATTATCTTTACTACCCGTATAAAGCCTTGCTCTTCTTTCAACTTCTTTTATAAGTCTGTCTGCATAAGCGTTATTTCTTCTTCTAAGAAGAATGCTGCTTCCTAGGGCGGTTAAATTTACAAGCTCTGCAAGTAAAAGCGTACGAATAGTTTCATCTTCGCTTAACGTAGCCGAGACTGATCCAATTGTTCTGGCAAAATCTTCTCTGGTTTGGATGTCTTGTGCTTCTTGTGAATTTGATCCGCCTTCCTTTTCCAAAGCTGCTTTTGTGTAATCATCTAGTTTTGTTGGAGTTGCATCAAGCGTCATCCACTGCCCGCCTATATATGCTTCTACCCAGCCATGCGCTTCTGAAGCTGTTATTTTTTCGGGTTTTTTTGCAACTCCTTCAATATGTCTGAAGCCAAAAGCCATACGCGCTGAAATACCCTGGGACCGGAGAAGAGCCACTAACGCGGTATTAGCCACATCACAGTCTGCTTTTTTTACTTCAAATACCCGCTTAAAAAATATTCTACTGCTTCCCCCCGCGTGATAGTAATCTGACCACTGCGGATTAAGAGAGTAGAGAAAATTATCCTTAATGTACTTCTCCATAATTTTGGCTTTTGCTCCTGAGGAAAGATCTTTTCTTTCTGACAATTCACGCATAAAATCCTTAGTTTCCTGAGGAAAACTATTAACATCGGCAATTTTTGTTTTCATTTCTTTAATCTCATTTTCAGAAGGAGCAGGAGTAGCAACTTTATCTGCTTTTCCTATATCATACGTAATATTTATAGTCTTTCCTTTACTTTCAGAAGACAAATACAAGAAATAAGTTCCATCCGTTGCTTGCAGAACACTATATATTACCCCCTCTCCTGTAATTTTTACGCTTCCTTTGGTTACCTTATAATTTTCTCTTCCCGGAAGTTCAATAAACTGACCAGGTATATTAATAGTCTGAGAAATGGTAATATTTTTGTTTTCTCCCTGAAGCATTTGTTTGGTAGGAGAGTACTGCCTGTTAACTACCCATCCTTGTCTATTTGTATCAAAACGCAAAGCTGTTTTAGATCTGTAGTATCCAAGAAGATCCCGTCCTGAGAGATTCCACATTTCAATTTTCTCATTTTGCTTTCTCTCTTCCGGAGAGTTATTTTTAGGTTTTTCAAAATTTTGCGAAACAGGATAACTGTCATCTTTTTTTCCGCTTTCTTGCCCACTTCCCTGTTTTTGCTGATCAGATTGTTGTCCACTAGATCCTTCTTGCCTGCTTCCTTCTTCTGAACCAGAAGCTGCTTTGGATTGTCCTGAGTCCTGTCCTGATCCTTTTGCGCCTTCCTCCTCTGATCCAGTCGGATTACTACTTTGCTCATCATTCAAACTTTGAAGCGCCGCAAGTTCCTCCGGAGATAATTCCTGCATAATTTGATTTATTTCCTCACTGGGCGTATTATCCTGCGGAGCAAAATTTTTATAGATAAAAGGTGAAGCTATAATAAGACCTGCTATTGCAGCTGTTATTATTTTTCTTTTAAGAGAACAGCCTTTTCTTTGAGTTTTCTCATATTGATCATAGAAATCCATAAAAGAACTAATCTGTTCAGAAACAAAATTCTCAGCGAACTCATATTTGTCTTCCGCAATTTCTTCCAGCATTACCGCGCTTATTCCTCGCTCTATAAACGGAGTAAGAGCTTTTGCCTTAGTCTGGGGAGAAGTTCCTTTTACAATTTCAGCGGTCTCTTGAAGTTCAATAAGAGCGGTAAGCTCCTGAAAGGAATAAAGAAGAGATGTAGGAATATGTCCTTTTTCTGCCCACTTTTTCCATATAAAATCTATACTTTGAGCATTAGATAGTATTCCCTGTAATTTTTTTCTAACTGTTTCATGTTGACCTATGCTTGCCCTGAGAAACAATTCATCACTCCAAGAAGAACCGTCTGGTTTTTTAAGATAATCTTCATACATTTCCAAATTTTCCTTTATTGTGTCTGGCGAATATTCTGCTTCTTGAACCATACCCGCTAATGTTTCAGTAAATCGTTTACTTTGCACAATATCATCAGCAAGTTCAGGATCTTTTTTACCTAAAAGAGCAAGAGTAGTTTCCTTAACTCGTTTAACTCGTTTTTCATGTGCGTCAACTTCTTGTTGCACCGGCAACTCCTCTTCATTTTTAGGACCGGCTTCTGTTAGTTTTCTTAAACGATCTGCGGCTTGTTTTTCCTTATTAAAGCCAAGTGTAGTATCGTGTAATTCTGCCTCAGTTATACCGGAGAAAAAACGCAACTCTTGATTCCATCGTTCTCCTAAAGGTTGATGTGTAGCTTGATCAAGTATTTCTTCCTGAACTCTTTTTTTTGCATCTATACAAAATCCAATAGGAACAGGCGCTACATCTTCATGATGATAAAATAGTTTGTCTACAACTTTTGCTTTTTCAGCAGAATCAGTGTCAGACAATTCAGGTTGTTTGAGAAAAGTGCTTAATGAGTGCAGAAATCTTCCATAATAACCAAATCTTGCGGCTTGTGTTTGAAAGCCTTCCTGTGCTTTTAATTGAAATTCCTCAAATCTCGTCCACACTTCATCCGGAGAAATTCGAGGCATTAACTTTTCATTAGATTCTCTTTGTTCCATATATCTTTTATTACTATTCTATATCAACCTTGTTTTGCAAGATCCACATTTCCACCAGGATTTACTATTATCAATGACATCCCCGAAGGAATTCCGCCAAGAACAGATGTGTGGTGATAAGAATAACCACCAATTCCGGTACGATAGTCTTTTGGAGCAACAACAACAGGAAGATGGATTTTAGGATATTTTTCATCTATAGAGATTTTATCCGCAATGGAACGGTTAAAAACGATATGAGGAATTTGATCTTCGCTTGGTCTTTTGGAAGGGTCAAAAGATAAAACGCCTGCGAGAGATTTTCTATATTGTTCAATAGCTTTTCGCAAATCATCAGGATTGTTTAAAGGAAGTGATAAAGAATCGTAATTTCCTACAACACCTCTTCTCAGCATATGCACCTGAGCTTGAAATTTAAGAACACGAACCAATGGCTCATCTTTGTCTATGTACCAATAAGACATATTGTCTTCATCTGTGGATTTTCTAACTGAAAGAAGAGTATTAAGCATTGTCTCTATCTCACGTGGATTTGCCGCGCTTGTTGGATTTACGTCTGCTATAACATGGACTGTTGCAAGCTCCACTACTCTTTCAGGTTTTCCTCTGATAATTTCTTCCTCAGATACTTTAAGAGGAGATAAAGGTTGACCGGCAAGTGCTTCTCTGACAATTATTCTTTTCGCAGGAGCAGGAAGAATGCCGGCTTTGCCTTCTATCTCAATAGTAGTAGTTGGAGTTTTTGGATTAATAAAATGTGCAGCTTGTAAAATTCCAAAAATAAACTCATCCTCATATTTTTTATAGAAATCAGCACCCGGTTCTGAGAAATTTTTTCCCTCTAAGGTTCTTGCTGAAATTCTACCTACTTCTTGAGAAATAAAATCCAAATTTTCTGCCATAATTTATCGAAGTAAAAATGCTTTAGTCGCAATTTGATTATTTTCTTCTTGCTGGATAATTAAATTTTCTCCCGCAAATCTCCATGAAGTTCCGGAAAGTTTATCAGCAAATGTTTCCAGGGAACTGGTAAACATGACAGAAGTTTTCCCATCAAAATCTTCCGTTATCAATAATTTTCCGTCTTTAGAAAGAGAAAAACGGGAGATTGACTGTAGATATTTTTTACCTCCTTTTTTATCATATACCAAAAGTTGTCTATCACCTTTATCTAAAACACATGTAAACCTTCCTGTCATATCCATCTCAACATCACTTCCAGCTTTAACCTCTCCTAGTCCATTAAGCTCTGCATTACTTTGTCCAAACAGTGTTAACACGCAGGGTTCTTCATAGCCTTTATTTCCTGGTTTAAGAACAACTGCTCTTTTACCATCCTCTGAGGCGGCCGCGATTTTACCTTGAATACCAATTGCGTTCCACAGCAAAAGTTGGAGATCACCGTCTCCTGGAACATAATAAAGCCCTAATCCATCTTGATTAGTTGTTTTACTAAGTAGTATTCCGGTTGCAAGCTCTCTTACATCTCCTCTTGCTTTGGTCGCTGTTTTTTCTGCCTCTATAGAACTTTGTATATATGTTTTTTGTTTTTCGTGTAATTCTACTCTTACAATTTTTGGTTCTGATATTTCGTTTGGTTCCTCAATTAATCCATTTATTGCAAGAACAACAGGAGAATGTATTGATGATTTCAAGCCACTTTCAGATTTATCTTTTAAACCAAGATGTGCTTTTGTGGGAGCAGTTTCCTCGCTAAGGTCATAAGGTTTATTTTTAACAATATTGTTATAGCTTGAGAGCATATTATTGATTGCGTTTAGTACATTTTCGTCTTTAGCCCACAGCTTATTCTGAACTAAAAGCATTTTTACTGCCTCCCTGAACGAAACATCTGTTCGCCTCATCTTCCCGAAATTTACTAAATAGCTAGTCAGTTCCTGGATGCTTCTATTAGAAAGGGGTGGAAGTTTGTTCGCCTCCATGACTTTATTAACCTCCGGAACTACATAAATAAAAAATCCCACCAATTGTTTTTGTTCATAATCAGAAAGAAGAATATTGCCCTGATCATCAGAAAGTCTGACAGCAGCAATCATCAATTGATCTTTGACTGGCGGCATACCTACTTCAAAATGACTAAATCTATCTTTCAGGTAATCGTTAAGATCCATGCTGTTACTGGTTGCATCAACAGAAAACCATGCGGGAATTTCCTGTTTAGAACTTCCAATAACGAATGATTCACCGGGTGATTTTGCCAGGAAGCTCAGTATTCCGCCCAGGGAATTTGGTCCGGCTTTATCAAGTTCATCCAATACTACTCGTTCATTATTGGCAATAGCTGTTAAAATTTCTCCCTTTACAATATCTTCAATTGATTCCTGACTTGCATCTGGTAAAGCTGCTCTTGCGATTCTTGCTTTTTGTCTGTCAATAAAACCAGATTTTACTATTTCTCTTTCTTTATCTGTCAAATCTTCTTTTGAACTAATTGTTCTCTCGCCCAAAACTTCAGCGGCACCAGCACTTACAATAGAAGACATAAAACTTCCGAATGTTTGTCCTTCACTCACTTTTCCTTCAATCTTCAGCTGATTATATATTTCTTGCATATAATCCATAAACCTCTGTGGATCTTCTTTTTGATACATATCAACAACAGCAGAAAGTTTCTGAACCAAACTTGCTCCCCTATCTATTCCAAGCTGTATAGATTTACTCGCTAATAGATCTTCAAAACTTGTATAGTGGTGAATATTTATTACCCTGCTTTTATATCCCTGCTCTTTATTCTTCTCCTGCAAAAGTTCTGTTTTTCCTGTCCCTGGAGGACCGTATAAAATTACTCCCCCTACTCCATTTTTCTTTTGACTCATAAAGTGCAATCTATCCAGAAGATCTCTATAGTATGGTGTTTCATAAATTTTTCTTCCTAATTTTGCTTCTTTGGCTGTGTTTGCTATCCATTCCTTAGTTTCAAATGCTTTTATTTGTTCATCAAGCTCAAGTACTTGTTCTTCAACTTCAGATGTTACCATAAGAGAATCAACATCATGTAATAAGTCTCCGCTTTCTAAATTAACATGTTTTTTAAGGGCTGCAAATTTTGGAGAGAGATCTATCAAAAATCTAGTTGTCTGCGCAAGCTGTTTATCCTCAAGTTCCTTTTTATACGCACTTCCCAAGCCTTTTCTAATTATAATCCAGTGTGATAAGTTAGAGCCTATAAGTTCTTTTAGATCTTCTTCAATTCCAGAATTTGAAAAATTCCCTTCTTTATCTTTAAATTGGGCAAATAAAAGAGATGTTGCTCCATTGTAATGTTTGTCAAACCATCCGAACACTTTTTTCGCATTTTCTCTTTTTGCAATTGAGAGTCCTTTTTCACCATCATCTTGTGGTGGTTTTTTTAATCCTTTTGTACGTACCACAAAAGAAGCCGACTCTATAACGTCTTCATTTAATGCCTTATTATAAATAGCTTCATAAAGTCCCGATTCATAAACATCAACTACTCTTTTAAGAGTCTTCGTTTGTTCTGCGGTTACTGAAACACCTTTTAATTCTTGTCTAAATATTTTTCTTGACTCTTTAATATACGGCACTGATCCTTTGTCTCTTGCTTCCGCGCCTGCTGTTTCCATATTATTAGTGTATTTAATAAAATATTAAAAGACAAGTATATCTTTTATTAAAAAATAGGTCATTGATATTAACCTTCCACCCCGAAAGTGGAATAGATATGACACATCGGAACATTCAGATATTGAAAAAGTGGTTTTAAAAAATTTGATATACTTTAATTAATGGCAAATAACAACCAAAAAGATTCTCCCAATTCTTATTCTCTCAAGATATCAACCTCTAATTTTATTGCTGTTCTTTTTCTTTTGATACTTATTATTTACTACGTTTACGTATCTCTTATTGAACCAGCCACAACAAATTTAAATAATTGTGTCAAAAAATCTAATTCGGAAACGTATAAGATGCTAAATAAGATACTAAAAGATACCAAATACGCGGATGAGTTTTGCATAAAATCAAACGATACTTTGCTTTCTTTAAAATCATGCATTCAAAATGTTAATAATAAAAATCTCCTTGGTACATTTGTGTATGAAAAATCGGGAATCCAAAAAAACGTGCAGCTTATGATTGGTACGCACAATCAAAATTGTACACAATATAAAATATTACCTGCTGATTAGGTTATGGATTTAAAACTTGGAAAATACCAATGTTAGATAGAAAATTTTTATAATATAATATATTTATGGCGGGAGAGTCAGATTTTGATATAAGAAGAGAAGAGACAGATCCAAAACTTTTAAGGCTTGAGGAAGATATTCTTAATCATCATAAAGGCATAGCAAAAGATCTATTGGAATTTCGAGATCGTATAGAAAATCAGATGACCCAAAAAGATCCTGCAGGTTGGAGAATATATGGTTTTGATCCAAAGCAGGTCACCCCGCGCCAGGTGATGGACATTGATCCAAATAAAGTATTAAATAAATCTTACTCTGAAATGGAACATGGCCCGGAGCCAGCTTTTGAAATAAATTTCTATCCTGCCAGCGACAATGAAATTCCGGAAAGATCAAGACCGGCTTCGATAGGAATTTTAATAAGCCAAAAATCAGCAATTGAAAAAGGACAATTGGAACTTTTTCCAAAAGGATCAGAAACTGTAGAATTTACCCGTTTGACTATTGATGTGCCAAATCCAAGCGTCCAAAGATTAACTTGGCCGGCAGTAATATCGGAAGTGACCCATGTAGAAAACCCTATGACAGCGGGCTACATTGATTCTGTTACTACAAGAGGAATTCCGGTATCTAAAACTGAAGAAACAGCAATCATGGCCCAAGCCAGTCTTTCTGAAATGGCAAAAATAGTTCAAGAGTTAGCAACCAACAATTACCATCTAAGAATTTTTGGCAACTCTCATAATTCACCAGTTAAACCCAGATTCATGCTTCATGAATAATCATAAAAGGGGTTTCAGTTTAGTTTAACAACAGATTTTTTCAACGGGCAGTTTGTGTGCTTGCAGTGAGCAGAACAATATTGCCTACCGTATAAAACCATTTGTAAATTGAACTTTTTCCAATCTTTTTTAGGAACTATTTTTAATAAATCCTTTTCTATCTTATTTGGATCTTTTTGATTGGTTAGCCCAAATAATTTAGACAATCTTGCAATGTGAGTATCAACCGCAATTCCCTCCATAATTCCAAAACCAACATTTAAAATAACATTAGCAGTTTTCCTGCCCACTCCGGGAAGCTCTAATAAATCTTTCATTGTTTTTGGAACTTTTCCTTTATGTTTCGCATCTATTATTTCTGCCGCTTTTATTATATTTTTTGCCTTATTTCTGAATAAGCCGATTTGTTTTATATCATTTTGCAGTTCTAACATTGTGGCATTTTTATAGTCTTCAACTGTTTTGTATTTTTTAAATAATTTTCTTGTCATTTCATTAACTTTTTTATCCGTGCTTTGGGCGGACAAAACAACAGCAACATATAACTGCCAAATATTTGAATAATTTAAAGCAATCTTGGGATTTGGAAAAAGTTTGTCTAATACTTTTGTAATTTCTCTGACCTTTTTATCCATTGGTTGGAAGCTTAAAGAAGCCAATTCTTCTTTGATTGATAATTTTTGATAGAGATTCAGCAAGTTTTGTTGGATCATGCCTTAAAAATGTTCCGCGCCTTAAGAAATTTCCGGTAATTATTTTTACTCTGCTGTTTTTAAAATTATTTTTATCAAATCTTACAAAGTCATCTTTTTCCCTCTGATACTTTAAAAGAAGATCTTTATTGGGCCTTTGAATATTTACAACACAATAATTAACAATATTTTTGCCCAGGTATGTCTCAAGAGTTCTAAGAAAATCAGAAGCGCAAAACCCGTAAGTTTCCCCAAGTTTTGTCATAATATTTACAACGCAGATTTTTTGGGCTTTTGAACTGACAATTGCTCCTGTAATTCCATCAACCAGCAAATTAGGAAGAATAGAAGTATATAAATCTCCCGGACCAAGTATGATTATATCCGCTTTTCTAATGGTTGCAACAGCATCAGGATTGGCAATAACTTTTGGGTGTAAAAAAAGTTTTTTAATGTGCAGTTTACCATCATGTTTGGGAATATCTATATTTGTTTCTCCTTCAATTACTTCCCCATTCTCAAGTTCAGCATATAGATGGGTTGCCTCAAGAGTTACCGGAACAACGTCCCCTTTTACGTTTAATATCTTTGTAGCTTCTTTTATTGCGTCACGAAAATTACCGGTTATCCGTTCCAGCGCGGTTATTAAAAGATTACCAAGACTGTGCCCTTTAAGACTTGACCCTTCTTCAAACCTGAAATTAAAAAGTTCGGAAAGAGTCTTGTTGTTGGCATCAGAAAGCGCAATTAAAGCTCGCCTTATATCTCCTGGCGGTAAAATTCCAAATTCCTCACGCAATGTTCCTGTTGATCCCCCGTCATCTGCCATAGAAACAATAGCGGAAAGTTTATAGGGATAAATTTTAAGGCCGGAAAGAACGGTGAATACGCCTGTACCTCCACCTATCACAACAACCTTCTTCATGCGGTCAATTATATTACAAACCAGGTAAAAATGGAATTATTATATAAAATTATTAAGCGAGGAATATACTTTTTCGCAATAAGCGTAAGCGAGAAAAAAGATTATGGAAAAATAAGAGTATAGGCGCGTTGCGAATAAGAAAAAGCATATTCAGAGCGAGAAATAGGGAGAAATAAAACTGACAAGTTTAATTTAGCTTTTTTTCTTAATTCCCTTAAAAAATCTTTTACCGGCAGAGTGGTTGTTCTCTGCCTCCCGGGAAGATGTTTCCATTTCCTGAACTTCTTCATCTTCATCCATTAAACAGTCTAATCCTTGATTTTTTACTATATTCTCAATTGTCTCCAATCCTTTTTCTGAAACTTTTTCTAAAATTTTTCTTCCTTTCTTGGTTCCAAGAAGAAGAACAAGAGAAGCGCCAATTAGCATCCCCCAAACAAATCCGTTTGAAGAATTTTCTTTCTTTTCATTCATATTAATTATTTTTTATTTTCTTTTGTTGATTTTAAAAATTTAGAAATGGTTTTTACACCTAAAAGAAGCGTAGAAATAAAAGAAACAGGTTCAACAACAGCTTCCGTTATTGACTCTGCAACGTCCAGAATCCGATTTGTTCTTTCAACTGTTTTTTTAAACTCTTTAAGGATGAAGAATATCTGCACTCCAAGCACAAAAAGCAAAACTGTTAGAAGAACTATTACCACCAAAAGCACAGCTTGGACAGTATCTATCATATATTTTAGACTACCATTTTATGCATTAAAAAGTCAATATATAAAAATGGTGAAAAATGCCAAATTTCTATTCTACTTTAACCTCAAAGTTCTGTTTTGTCTCTTTTCCAAATCTGTTTTTTGCCACGATTGAAATTTTTTTATTGCCCGGAAAAACATAAATCGATTTTTTAAAACTTCCGTCAATACCCACAAATATCTCTTCTCCATCTATTGATAAAACAGCGTAAGGATCAGTTTTCCCTTTTATTTCAACAACATTATTGTGTATCGTTTCTCCGTTTTTGGGGCTTGATACGCTCAAAGGCGGACCAAAAAGAAGCGAATTATACTGGAAGAAAATATACACGGCAACTATTAAAAAAATTGCAGTTATTAGAATGTTTTTTGAATTGCGAAAAGGGTTCTTAGAAAAACGGTTAGTGTTTTTTCTAAAGTTAGGAATTATTTCCCGGTTCTCTTCTTTGTATTCTCTCCTGAAAAGCGCAACTATTCTTGCGCGGGATAACCCTAAAAAACTGGCATAATTTTTAACAAAACCCAAAGCATAAGATTCTGAGGGAAGAGTATGAAATCTTCCTTCTTCAATTGCTTTTAAATACTCAACCCTAATTTTTGTAGTTTTCTCAATATATTCAAGAGAAAGATTTTTTTTCTCTCTTTCTTCCCTTAAAATATCGCTTACCCTTCTCATTATTTACCACTGGATGAATTTTATAAAATATTTAAAAATGGAATTATTGTTCTGATAAGTTCCTTAAAATTTCCTCAGGATTTTTAATGATCACATCTCTTGGTTTTGAACCTTCTCCCGGTCCTACAATTCCTGCTTCTTCAAGCTGATCTATTATTCTTGCTGCTCTTGCAAATCCAATTGAAAGACGCCTCTGAAGAAGTGACGATGAGGCTCTGTCATACTGGCAAACAATTCTGACCGCCTGCTCAAAAAGCTCGTCTCTGCCCTTACCTCCATTTAAACCTCCGGTCATTTGTCCCGCTCCGCCTCTTTTAAGATTTACTTCCTGTTTTACTATTTCTTCCGTATATTCAACAGGAATGTTTTTAGATTTTATGAAGTTAACAAGTCTTTTGATATCCTGTTCCGACACAAAAGCTCCTTGTATCCTGGTAGGCTTTGCCTGGTCCGGCGGAATATACAACATATCTCCCCGGCCTAATAACTTTTCAGCGCCGGGCGTATCAATGATTACCTTGCTGTCAACCATAGAAGAAACATTAAACGCAATTCTGCATGGAATATTTGCCTTAATAAGTCCTGTTATTACGTCAACTGATGGCCTTTGGGTTGAAACAATAAGGTGTATTCCGGTAGCCCTGGCCATCTGAGCAATACGCGCTATGGAATCTTCTACTTCAACGGGTGCAAGAGCCATGATATCTGCCAGCTCATCAATCAAAATCACGATATACGGCAGAGCCTGAAAACCTGCAAGTTCGTTAAATGAATCAATATTGCGAACAGAGTTTTTAGCGAATTCTATATATCTTCTGTCCATTTCTTTTAAAGCCCATTTTAATGCCGAAATGCTTTCTGCCGGTTCAACCACAACCGGATACAAAAGGTGGGGAATATCATTGTAGGCTGTAAGCTCCACTCTTTTCGGATCTATCATAATCATTTTTACTTCTGTGGGCGCGGATCTGAAAAGAAGAGAAGCAATAACGGAATTTATAAGTACCGATTTTCCTGAACCTGTTGTTCCTGCAATCAAAACATGGGGCATTTTGGCAACATCAATAATCAAAGGATTACCCGCAACATCAAGACCAAGAGGAACTGAAAGTTTTGATTTGGCTTTATGCATAACACTTGATAAAAGCATTGTTTTAAGAGATACTACTTCCAATGATCTGTTTGGAACCTCAACGCCTACTAAATTTCTTCCAGGGATCGGTGCTTCAATCCTTATTTGACCTGTAGGTGCTTCTGTCATCAAAGCCAAATCATTTGATAAAGCTGTAATTTTTGAAAGCTTTGTCCCCAGCGCAATTTGTAAAGCGTATTGAGTGACCGACGGACCGACATTTATCTCAACCACATGCGCATTAATACCAAAACTCTGGAGAGTTTTCTCAATTATTGATGCTATCTTTTTTATATCACCTCTATCTGCCTTTCTATCCTCGCGCTCTGAAAGAAGAGATACGGGAGGATATTCCCAAATACCTATTTCAAGAGGTTTGTTAAGAACTATGTCATCTGTCAAACGCAGGCTATCAAGAGATTTTTCATCAACTCTTTTCTCATTTATAACAGGAGGTTTTTTATTTTCAACCGTAGGCATATTATCCATTACATTTTTCATGCCTTTTATCTCAAGATTCCTGCCGCCTTCTTTAACAACAATAGGTTTTCTGCTGTTAAAGATAGATAAAAATCCTCCGAATATCCCACCAAATGTTCCTTCAAACACTTTATACACCTGCTCCAAAGACAAATTTAGAAATACAACTAAACCCACCACAACTCCCGCAATAAATAAAATCATGCTTAAATTACCAAGCAACGGCTCAACATATCCTGAAACTTCCTGGCCAAATAAACCGGATTTAAAAAGACTTATTAAAGAAAGGGTAAAAACGCCAAATCCCAATGTAACATTTGGTTTTGTCAGACTTCCTTTTATCCGGGTTAATGCCAGAGAAAAGAAAATCAAAGTAATTGGAATTAAAAAAGAAAGAAAACCAAAAAATGATACCAGTAAATCATTAATTTTTGTAATCAAACTCCCGCTTCTTGCATAGGAAAAAAGCAGAGTTATGCTAAAAAAGATCATAAAAATAGAAGATAAAGAATAAACAGTACCCTTTTTAAGATTCATTTTGTAGGGTGACTTTCTTCTTCTGTATTTTCTTTTTTTGCTCACACTAGAAATTATACAACATTTTGTGGATAAATTGGAACTTTAGTGGAAAAATTTAAGCCTTTGGTGCTTGCTTAGATGGAAACTTTAATTTATATTCTACTGAAGGCTCTCCTGCTTTTTCAGGAGCTAAGAGAACAGAAACTCCTACAGGATTGCCTCTCTGGCTAAATCTTGCTTCAACAGATTCCAAAACTTTCTTTCTCTTTATCCCATCAGCCTCTTCGGTTTTAAGTCTTCTGTACCTTATGCGTGTTACCTCCTGCTCATTTGCGCTTCCTACCATTTCTATCTCTTCACCATCATGATGACCATCACCAAGAAAATAATATCCTCCCCCGGAAGATAATTTAAGATATTTTACTCCAATATCTAAGTATTCATGGTCATCCGTAATCACTCCGTCTTGCTCACGCATATTTCCCGACGCAGATATTCTTCCCTTCCAAGGTTTTTCTTGTCTTTGCGCAAGTTTTCTATAGTTTGCAACCCCATCCTGATATATTTCCAAAAGGCCTTCATAAGCTTTTCCCAATTCTTCTCTTGTACCTCTATAATCAAGCACAGAACATTTTCCTTCAACTCTTTTTAAAATTCCAACTATAGTATTTGGGTATTGCTCTTTTTGCTCGGGAACTAGTTGAGATGTAACTGCTTCCTGCTTTGGAATAGATGGAACAGGCGCTTTTTGTTTACGTCGTAATATTTCTTGCAATGCTCTCATAAATTAAAAAGGCTGACCCTTTGGACAGCTTACGCAGAATAATAATAAACTATTCCGTAAAAGTCAATAACTGGTTTATTATAAGATATTAAACTTCCAGCACTATGGGTATAACCAGAGGTTCACGGCCTTCTTTGAAAAGATAATCTTCCGCCCTTTGTTTTATGATATTTCTGTAGTATGCCCAGTTTGTAACTCTTTCATGCTTTTTACCAAGAATTTTATTCATGTTTGATGCCAGCCTATTTGAAAACTCATCTTTCTTATCATAAATAAAACCCCGTGCTATAATGTCTGGCTTTCCAACCAATTGCCCGGTAGAAGAATCAATTTCACTAATTATTACAATAATTCCTTCTTTGGAAATTCTAAGCCTATCAACTAATACATAATCTTCCAGTTTTTCATGAGTTACCTCGTCCACAAAAATGTTGGCAATTTCAATTTTCCTGCCCAAATTTACAGATCCTATTGTGAAAACAACTTCCTGACCGCTGTCAATCAGAAGTATATTTTCTTCTTTGTAACCCATTGAGAGACCTATATCTTTGTACCCCACCATTTGTTTATAGTCGCTGCTTATGGGCAGTAAATATTTTGGGTTGGTAAGAGAAATCATAAGTTTAAGATCAGAAGAATAACCATGTCCTGAAACATGGAACTCATCAGTAATATCTGAATACACAACCTTAGCGCCTTTTTTTGAAATAACATCAATAAGACCGTTAATACTGTTTTCATTCCCAGGGATCGGGTCTGCCGAAAAAATAACAGTATCGCCTTTTTGTATTTTTATATCTCTGTCCTCATCGTTTGCAATCCGGACAAGCGCAGAATTTTCCTGTGCCTGACTTCCTGCCACAAAAATTAGCAGAGAAGACGGCTTATGTTTTCTAATTTCAAAAGGTTTTATTTCAGAAGTTAGAGGATAAGTCATATAACCCATTTCACGACCTATTTCTTTTGCATTAATTAAAGATCTACCAATAAAACAAATTTTTCTGCCTAATTTCAAACCAACTTCTATCGCCTGATTTAGTCTTGAAATATTAGAAGAATATGTGGTAACAAAAATTTTGCCACGAGTTTTTCTAAATTCATCTTCAAAGCTTTCATAAAGCATCTGCTCAGACGGCGAATGTCCTTCTCTTAGACTTCCCAGACAATCAGAGAATAAGCATAATATCCCTTCGCTCCCCGCTTTTGCAATCTTATCTAACTGAGAACGTCTTCCGTCAACCGGTGTGAAATCAAATTTAAAATCACTGGCATGATAAAAATTACCAATGGGAGTTTTTATAAGCAAATTTGCCGCATCTAAAATAGAGTGAGTAACTCTTATAAAAGTTACCTTGAAATTACCAAGAGTTACTTCATCTCCAAAACTCACTGTTTGCACATTTCTTTTAACCTGAAAATCCCTAAGTTTTTCATTGGCTAGCGCCGCGGTAAGTTTTGATCCATAGATTGGAAATTCAGGGAGCTTTGGCAACGCAAAAGGAAGAGCTCCTATATGATCTTCATGTCCGTGAGTAAGTATCATTCCAAGAATTTTTTTATTGGTTTTTTTTAAATAAGCAATATCGGGAATTAAAAGATCAACTCCGGGCATTGTTTCATCGGGAAATCCCAAACCGCAATCAACTATTATTATGCCTTCATCATTTTCATAAAGGTACATGTTTTTTGTTACATCACCAATTCCTCCTATTGGTATAAATGAAATTTTATCCATATTAGTATTATACTACTTTATCAGGCAGGTAAGAATTCTTTTACGTTTTCAAGGGTTATTTTAAAGGGGCCATTTTCCTGTTTTATTTTCCCCTCCAAAGCATACCTCATGACTTTTCTAACCAGTCCCTGGACAGTTCTTTGCAAAGTCCTTATTCCCGGATCAAAACCCAAAGGTCTTACGATCCGAGCCCAAACATTATCGTCAATAACAAGATCATCAGGTGTTAAAGAAGCATCTGTAAGAATTTTTGGCAACATGTAAGATTTGGCAATTATTGTTTTTTCTTCATCGGAATATGACGGCATCTGTATAACCTCAAGTCTGTCAAGCACTGCTATTGAAATATTTTTTGTATTGTTCGCTGTTGCCACAAAAAGAACATTTGAAAGATCAAAAGGATAATCTATAAAATGATCCGAAAAGTTTCTGTTTTGCTCAGGATCAAGAAGCTCAACAAGAACTCCCATAATGTCAGATCTTGATCCCTCCGTTACCCTGTCAAGCTCATCAAGTAAAATTACCGGATTATTTGTTCCTGCCCGTCTTAAAGCTTTGATAATAAGACCTGGCTCCGCATCCGGAAAAACACGGGACTGGCCTCTTAAAGTTTGAGCTCCACCCATTCCCCCAAAAGGAATCCTTTCAAATTTTCTGCCGATAGCCTCAGCTATAGAATAAGCAATAGTAGTTTTACCTGTTCCCACAAGACCTACCACACAAATAATCGGAGCTCTTTTAAATAAATCTGCGCCTTGTGCTTGCCGCAAATTTTTTGTTATCATAACTGACAGATATTCGAGAATTGAGTCTTTCACACTTTGCAAACCGTAATGATTATGATCAAGTACTTTTTTCACATGATTTAAATCAAGAATGTCTTTAGAAGTTTTATTCCAGGGAAGACTCGTAATCCATTCTATATACCTTGCGATGCTTTCATAATCATTAGAATATTGCCCGGATTTAGCCATAAAATTAAGCCTTTCAACCATCGCAGTGGACTTTTCTTTTAGTTCCTTAGGAAGATTTACGGCGTCAATACTTTCTTGAAGTTTTTTTATTTCATAAATAATTGCATTATCATCCATTAAAAATAGTATAACATTAAAACAATTTTATAAACAATGACATTAAAATGAGGATATATATTTTTTCCAAAGCCTTGTATTTTGCGCCCTTACAATAATTTAAAGTTCAAAATTAAAAGTTAAAAATTGATTATGAGTATAAAACTTTTAAACTGAAAACCGTAACTTTAAACTTTGCACTTTGAACTTTTAACTTCATTCTGCTCCGGGCGGCAAAGATGATTTTAAAATCTAGAATCTTTTCTTGCGGGAGAATCGGTCTCTTGGAGAAAATGAAGGACGCCTGTTGTCACGCATTCTACCCATTGGCCTATCCATTCTTTTTTCATCTGTGGCCTTTTCTCCAAAAACCATTGACAAATTGATTCTTCCCTGTTCATCTGTTTCCTTAACTCTTATTTTTACCGTTTGGCCAATTTTTACCACGTCTGCCGGATTTTGAACATACTCAGTAGCCATTTCTGAAACATGAACCAATCCTTCCTTGCCCGGAACTATTTCAACCATTGCCCCAAAGGGTAATATTCTTTTTACTTTTCCTTCAAATACTTCACCTTTTAGAATTTCCCGGGTCAATAAATCTATCCAGGAAGCTGCTTTTTCAACCGCTTCCTCTTCTATTGAAGAAATCGTCACTTTACCAGTTTCATCAACGTCCACATTCGCTCCTGTATTTGCGATTATGTTTCTTATTACTTTTCCACCGCTTCCAATAACTTCTCCAATTTTGCTGGTATCGATAGTTACAACTTTAATCTTGGGAGCAAACTTAGAAACTTCCTTTCTTGAAGATTTCATAACTTCATTCATTTTTTCAAGAATAAAAAGTCTTCCAGAAAGCGCGCGTGAGAATGTTTCTTTGATAATCTCCTCAGTTAAACCGTCATTCTTTACATCAAGTTGGATTGCCGTTATTCCGCGCTCCGTTCCCGCAACTTTAAAATCCATCTCTCCTGAAAAATCTTCAAGTCCTATTATGTCTGATAAAACAACATATTTATCTTTATCAGAAACCAGACCTATCGCAATACCCGCAACGGGAGAAGAAATTGGAACACCCGCATCCATAAGAGAGAGTGCTGATCCGCAGGCTGAAGCCATAGAGGTTGAACCGTTGGATGACATTACTTCTGATACAACTCTTATAACATATGGAAATTTTAAATCTGCTGGAACAACCGGAAGAAGCGCTCTTTCAGCCAATGCTCCATGCCCGATTTCACGTCTTGAAATCGCACCCATTCTACCTGCCTCACCCACCGAATAAGGAGGCATAGAATAATGATGTATATAGCGCTTTGCTTCTTCCCCTTCAGGACTCTCAATTAACTGTTCAAAAGATGAAGTTCCCAGTGTTACGACTGTTAAAACCTGTGTTTCACCGCGCTGAAAAATTGCCGATCCGTGAGTTCTTGGTAAAATTCCTACTTTAGCACTGATTGGTCTTATTTCATCTATCTTTCTACCATCGGGTCGCTTTTCTTTTGTGAGAATATTTTCCTTTATAGTTTTTTTAAATACATAATCTGCCGCTTTTTTAATTTTTGCTTTGTCAAAAGGATTCTCTTTTTCAAGTTCACTTACTTTTTCAACAATCGCATTAAGATCTGCGCCAACTTCTTTGTCTACACTACTTTCAATAAGGGCATGTATATCTTCCTTAAAAGATTTTTCAATAAGAGAAACTATTTTCTCAAAATCTTCATCCTTTAAGACTTTCTCTTTTTTACTTCCTATTTCTTTTACCCACTCATTTATAATATTTATTATTTTCTCATTCCATTCTTTTGCTTTAAGTATTGCTTCCAGAACAAGCTCTTCTTTTACCTGTTTTGCTCCGGCTTCCATCATTAAAACTTTATTATTCTTTGAGGTAACAACCAATTCTAGATCAAGGGCATCAACCTCACTGCTGTCAGGATTTACAATAAATTCGTGCTGTCCGTTTCCTTCACCTATCATACCTATTCTTATTGCCCCAATAGGTCCATTCCAAGGTATTCTTGAAATAGCAAGCGCTGCAGATGTTGCGATCAAAGAAAGAATATCCGGATCGTTTTCTCCATCCACTGATAGAATAGTTACAACCACCTGAACTTCTTTTTTAAATTCTTTAGGGAAAAAGGGCCTTATGGATCTGTCAATTAATCTTGCTTTAAGTATTGCTTCATCGGTTGGCCTTCCTTCTCTTTTAACCCAACGGCTACCCTTAATTCTTCCGCCTGCATAAAGTCTTTCAACGTATTCAACTGTCAAAGGAAAATAGTCAAGATTGGGATTTTCCTGACCCATAACAACGGTTACAAGAACCATTGTATCTCCTATCCTTGCCATAACACTACTGGTTGCCTGCTCAGCAAGAACTCCGGTCTCCAATGAAACTGTTTTACCTGATAAATCAAAAGTCTTCGAGGAATATTTCATTATGCAAGCCCTATCTTCTTTCCAATAAAGTCGGATCTTTTCTTATCCATTTTAACAAGAAAATTAAAGAGCCTCCTTCTTTTTGATAACATATTTAAAAGCCCACGTCTGCTATGAAAATCCTTTGCGTGAATTTTCAAATGGTCAGTAAGCTTTTGTATCTTATGTGTTAATAAAGCAATCTGCACTTCAGGGCTTCCTGTATCGCCTTGAACTACTGAAAAGTCTTTAATTATTTTCTTTTTTTCGTCTGATGTTAATGGCATGTCTGTAATTTTACCAAAAAAAGGGTTTATATTTCAATGGGGAAGATATTCATACCCTGATTCCCTGATTTTTATTCATCCTGTTTTTTTGATGAACTTCTGAAAACTTTAGGAGTAAACCAATCTTCAGGTACCTCATCAGTACTTTCATTATTTGCAGGCTGTTGGTTATTATTTTGTGCTACGGGTACAGAAAGATTTTCACGTTGTTCACCAAGATCTCTCAAGAAGTCTTTCTTTGCCGTCTGTCTTCTCCCTGACAAAATTCTTTTTGCGCCGTTTCTCAAAAGATAAGAAACTGCTTCAAAAGCATAAGGACTTGTGTTATAAGAACTGAAATTTTCTGTTGCCGCTGTTATCCCATCCAAAAGATTTTGTGAAATATCTATATTCATGGGTATTGATAAATCATGTATTATTTTAGTAACCATTTCTGATATAGAAGAATAACCTGCACCAACAAAAGCAATATCACCGTAACCGCTGTTTTCCGGACTGTTATCTATATTAACCAGCTTAACATTTGAAGAAAAATCAAAAAAGTTTGTAAGTTTTTCTACGGAAGAAACGCCTATGGTTATAATAAGCGAAGGAAGAGATCCTTTTTTTAAATATTTAATGTCTTTTTCGGAAAAAGAAATATTCTGGTCTCCAGCAAATAAGTTTATATTAAGTTTTTCGTTCTCAATTTTATAGGAAACTTTTTCTATTTCACCCTCAGCATAAGGCAAAGAAATCGTGAAAGTCTTGACAGCCCCTGAAAAATCTTTTCTGATTCTATCTATCCCAACTAAATTGGAAAATTCAACTATCGGCTCACTTTTTGAGGCAACTTGAACATTCTTACCGGCTTCTGACAGGGCTAAATACAAAGCAAGACCTGAAGCCACTTTATCAAGATTATGAGGATCACCCACAATTATCCCAATATCGGAATTTTCGCCGATCAAACCACTTAATAAGTCTCTATTTTGTGAAAAAACTGATTCGTTCATAGCCACAATCCTAAAGGAATTACTTATAGGATGATATCACATCTCCTATTAAAAAGTCAATAAAAGGAGCTATCATCGCGCCGCATTCAATATTCCGGCCTGCTTCTTTAACCTCCTGTTTGCCTCTTCTTAAAGAAACAAGCTTGGATCTGCCAATTTCCTTCTTTCCTCTGGTAACCTTAACTTTATCGCTTAAAGCCAGCCTCCCCTCAATCACTCTCAACCCCAAGATTTTCCCTTCCTGGCTGTCAAACGAGGCTAAAATATTTGCCTTACCTAAAATCTCTTCCTGTTCTCCTCTTAGGAGCGCCTCAACAGCTTCCTTAACCTCATCCAGAAGCTCATAAATAATGCTGTATATTTTATAAAATATGTGTTCGCTTTCGGCAAGGCTTTTTGCTTCGCGGGTTATTTCATTGTTAAATCCCACTATAATTGCGCCAAAATCCTTGGCAAGCAGAACATCCGATATGCTGACATCTCCCTGTCCTTCAAATACAACTTCAACTCTTTTCTCAGGCAGGCTGTTTTTAATAGCCTCAACTTCTCCTTTAGTCTGGGTTTTGAGAACTATCCTTAATGTGCTCTCATCGTCCTTAAAAAGTAATTTTACAAGATCAGCAGTTGACTGCTGCACCGGAAGAATAGCATTTGAAACTTTAGGCATTATTTCTTTTTGCTGTGTATTATAAAGAACACTCCCCGTAGGAAGAATATCTCTTATACCCAAAATTTCAACTGCTTTACCGGGAGTAGCAACAGGAATATTCTTACCAAAAGCATCAATAAGCGCGCGAACCTTGCCGACTTCTTTGTTTTCCAGTGAGAAAACCTTGTCTGCTGTTTGGATTTTTCCGTTTTTTACAATAACCGTTGCAACCGCGCCTTTTTTTCTATCAAGTTTTGACTCAATCACAAGACCAAGAAAATCAGCATTTTCATCCTTTTTTACTTGATTTATATCGTAAACAAGAACAATCAAATCTAAAAGATCTTTTATCTTCTCACCGGTTTTTGACGAAACTCCAATATAGGGCACATCCCCGCCTAATCCTTCAAGAAGGACTCCTTCTTTATTGATTTGCTGCTTCACTTTCTCAATATTTATATTTGGAAGATCAACTTTTGTAATGACCACTATGAATGGAACTTTTGCTTCCGTTACTTTTTTAATTGATTCCTTAGTTTGAGGCATTACCCCATCATCAGATGCTACCAAAAGAAGCACAAGGTCAGAAACCAATACTCCTCTTGCTCTCATATTGTCAAATGCTTCATGTCCCGGAGTATCAATAAAAGTTATTTTACGCGTTTTGCCCTCATGTTCTATTTCCACTTCTGAGGCGCCTATTTTTTGGGTAATACCGCCTTTTTCGCGGGAGGCAATATTGGTTTTTCGAATAGCATCAAGAAGTGAGGTTTTGCCATGATCTACATGTCCAAGCACAGAAACAACCGGAGGGAAAACATTGTCTTTATTTTGCAACTTAATATTTTTAATATTAACGCTATTTTTTTGCATAAATCATAATTTAGATTGGCAAGAAAAAATCTCATACTTTTATTTTTTCTTTTCTCGCTTACTTTTTTTCTCTTCTTTCTCATGCTTTTCCTTGAAATGCTTTTCCAATTCTTCCTGGCTTTCAAACTTCATACTGCACAAAGAACAGGTGTAGCTGATAACGGCCTCTTCTATTCCTTCAACTTCAATGTTGTAGCCGGCAAGTTTTGAGGCAAGACGCACATTCTGTCCTTCTCTACCAATAATAAGCGGTAATTCTTCTTTTGGGGCAGTAACTTTAGCTATTTTTTCTTCCTCATTTACTGAAACTTTAAGGTCTTTTGCTGGTGAGAGGGCATTGGCTATAAACTTTGCCGGATCGCTGCTGTACTGGATCACATCTATTTTTTCAAGTCCGTCAAGAGCTTCAATAACGGCCTGAATTCTCACTCCCTTTTGTCCCACGCAGCTTCCCACAGGATCAACTCCCGACTGTTCCGAATAAACAGCAATTTTTGCCCTGCTTCCCGGCTCTCTGACTACTTTTTTAACAACCACGCTTCTGGCAGCAACCTCAGGAACCTCTTTTTTAAGAAGCCCCTCTAAAAGCCCGGAATGAGTTCGTGAGACAATAATTTCTCTGTCTTTTTTTTCTTCATTAATTTCAACTATATAAACCGGTATTTTTTTGTTAAGAAAATATGATTCGCTTGGTATTTTTTGAGAGGAAGGCATAATAGCTTCAGCTTTGCCAATATCCATGATTATATTGGGTCCGGCAAATCTTAGAATCATCCCGTTTACCACATTGCCTACTATTTTTGAATATTCCTCAAAAATAGCATCCTTTTCCTTCTCTCGAATTTTCTGAAGTAAAACCTGTTTGGCAGTTTGGGCGGCAATTCTCCCAAAACCTGGAGGAGTTACATCCTCTTCTTTATGCAGAATTTTAGTTTCACCCGTATTTTTGTCCAAATCCACGCTGTATTCTTCAATTTCAATACCCGGATGGTCTTTTCTGTAGGCGGCAAGTATTGCGCCCTTGATTGTGTCAATAACAATAGAGGGATCTACCCCCCGTTCAGAGGCTATTTGATTTAATGCTAAAGAAAATTCGCTTCTTTGAACTACTGGCATATACTATCAAAAAATATGGTGGGTAAAATCTTCTTCCCACCACAACAATTACTAACCAAAACTGAATTCATTTTAACAGATACTCATTTTGTAGTCAAGAAATTACCTCTTAAAAGATCAAAGACTTTTTTTTAAAAATAATTTTGAGAATTTCGAAATTACCAATTCACTATATTGCACCTTCGGGGCGCAGATAAAATAAAATCTGCGGACAAAACACATTGGATATCAGGAGTATATCAAACTGCTTTTTATACTACGGCAATTTGGCCTTTTTCATCAACAGTAAGAAGTTTCTTGTCTCCTTTTTTTATTTGATTTTGCAGAATCATTTTAGACACGTAATTTTCTACGTTGCTTTCTATAAAGCGCCTTACGTTTCTTGCTCCGAATTCCGCGTCAAACGCCTCTTTTGAAATTTTATCTATTATTTTTCCATCGTATTTTATATAAATACTTTTTTCTTCCGTCTGCTTTAACACTTTGGCAAGTTCCAGCTCCGCGATGCTTTTTATTTCTGCGCTTCCAAGAGGTTTAAAAATAATGATATCATCAAATCTGTTCAAAAGTTCAGGCCTGAACAGACCGTTTTTCTGCAGATAATCAAGAAGCGTTTTTTTCATTGAGGTTATGTCCATGCCTTTTTGCAGCATCTCACGGATTTGCTCCGTTCCGGCATTGGAGGTAGCAATTATTATGGTGTTGGTAAAAGGAATCGTTCTGCCCAGATTATCCGTAAGTCTTCCATCATCAAAAACCTGCAAAAATACGTTCAGTATTTGCGGATTTGCCTTCTCAAACTCATCCAAAAGCAGAAGGGAGAAAGGATGCTCTTTAATATTTTCCATAAATTCTGAAGGGGAATAATCTTCTCCGGGCAGTGAACCCAAAAGTCTTTTTATAGATTCCTGTGTTTGGTATTCTGACATATCAAGCCTGATCATCCTGTTTTCGTCTTTGAAATAAACCTGAGCAAGTGCTTTTGCGGTTTCTGTTTTCCCCACACCCGTTGGCCCAAGAAACAGAAATACAGAGATTGGTCTTTTCCTATTCGCAAATCCGCTCCGCAGCCTTCTTATGGCATTTGATACCGCATCAACTGCCTGTTGCTGGTCAATTATTCTCTTGTGAATTTCCTGTTCAAGATTAAGAAGTATATTTTTTTCTTTCTCTGTGGGAGCTGAAAGAACTATTTGTGTTTTTTCCTCAATTTTTTTAATCACATCATCTCTATCCACTATTTTTTTATTTTTTACCCTTGCATCCGAGGCAACTTCTTCCAGTAAATCAACAGCTTTTCCGGGAAGATAGCGCCCGATTAAATAAGAAGAAGAAAGAGATACTGTTGCCTTTATTGCTCCATATGTAAAATCAACCCCATGCGTGGATTCTTTCTCCCAAACTTTTTCAAAAAGCATGAAAAGCGCGTCTTTCTCACTTGGTTCTTCAAGTCTTATAATTTCAAAAAGGACGCTGATATCACTTCTATTCTCAAGATATCTTTTATAAGAAGCAGAAGAAGATGTACCGATTATTTGGATTTTTCCGCTCTTTAAATACTCAAAAATTGCGCCAGATACGTCAAAACCAAACCCCCCTTGTCCAAATACATTTTCAATGTTCTGTATAAAAACAATCGTGTTACCGGAATGATAAACATCTTCAAAAAAACTGACCAGCCGCTCTTCAAGCTCACCCTGGTTTTGTGCTCCCGACAGCAGTCTGTCAATATAAAGCTCAAAAACACGCCTATAGGCAACTCTTCCCGGGGTGTGACCTATATGACTTTGATAGGCAAAATATTGCGCCAGGGACATTTTTCCCGTACCCGGCTCACCAATCAAAATAACGCTGTTTTCCTGATCTTTAGAAAGCGCTGAAATCAATTTTTCATACTCCTTGGTTCTTCCAACAACGCTTGGAGCAAATCTATAAGATAAAACCTTCATGGACATATCTGAAGTATATTTTTTGGTTTCTACATTCCAACCAAATATAAAAAAATCAAAAACGCCGGAACCGTCATAAACTAAGTTTTCAAAACCGCTTTTTTCAGTCCAATATTTGTTTCGCGCCCAGTAGAGCAAATTTATCGCGTCTTCTGTTCTAAGATCATTTTTTTCAAGGAGCTTTGCCTTATCCTCCGTTAAAATAATATAGGCAATCAATAAATCAATTTCTAGGATATAATCGCCTTTTATGCTCTTTACAATTTCCAAAGCTTTATTCAATACGTCAGTTTTTGAAATATCACTTTTGAATAGAGTAAATGATGAATCCACTTTATAGGCTATGAATTGAGCTTCCGGATTCAACATAAAGCTTGAAATCAAATCATATCCATTTATTGCACATACATAATGATATAAAGCTGAAAAAAGAAGCGCATCTTGCGGATCAGTTGCATCCTCTACTCTGGAACGGGGCCGCATCTTAAAAACTTTATAATGGAGAAATACTTCATTAACCAAAAACAGGAAGAAAAAAGAAACGACGGTTTTTAAAACAATAACGTTGTTTAAATTTTGCAGTATCAACAAAGCAAAGACAAGATAAAGTAGAAACCTTATCCAAAAGATCACTTTTTGATTGAAAAAAGAGTATGTTTCGAACAAATATCTGTATCTATTCATATTACACAAGAAATAAATAATAAACTAATATTGCCGGCGAGGCTAGAAATCCGAATAGAAAAATTATTTCAAAAAAGCTAACCAGTAGAATGATAAAAAGGCTTATAAGTATCAAAAAAGACTTGACAATCATGCCAAAAGCTATTGAAAAACCTATTAGTCCTTCCCTATATTCATTTTTTACGGGCCTGAAAAAAGTCAAAACAAGAAGTTTTAATGAAAACATATTCAGAAGATAAAAATATAAAGATCTGTAAAATTTTAAGATTCCAAACGGAGCTTCAACATACCAAAAGTGTACTACAAGAAGCGGATATAAAAAGGCAGTCATATTTTAATTTTATACCTCTCCGCAATCAAATTGCAATTACACAAAACAAGAGACATAGGAAACAATATATATTAATACTTAATCGGTAAAGCCTGGATCATTTTGTGTAATAACATTAGCTGGGCCTTTATTAATAATTAAATTGTGAATTGACAGAATATTTGGATTAGATGAAAGAGTTAATGCTTTCCGTATAGCTTCCAATGCTTCAACTTGATTGTGTACTTTATATTCTGCTATCGCAAGCATTAACCAGAAATCCGCGTTATTTGGGTAAATAGGTAAAATTTTATCCTTCAATATCGGGATTGCGAATTTTGGATCGTCGTGATAAGTATAAAGATTAGCAAGGTTTATATAGATGTAGGATGAATTTGAATTTTGTCCCAATTTCAGCGCCTCATAATATATCTCTTTTGCTTTTTTATAATCTCCCTTAAGCTGATATATTGTTCCTAGATTGTTAATATTTACAGAAACAGGATTAAGCTCTATAGATTTAGTCATGTGTGTGATTGCCAAATCATATTGCTTATCGTGTAAAAAATAGACTGCTAACAAATCTTCTTTACTATAGTCATCTGAAACAGCTATATCATGCATAAGAAGAGTTCTCTGATCAGTCCAGTTAGTGTTTCTTATTATTGTTCGTAATGACAATGAGGCAATAAGAAATAGACAAACCATAAATCCCCCAACGACTGCGGGTCTTGATAAATTAGATCTCTTTGTCAGTATATTTTTTAATGATGTAAACCCGACTGCTCCAATACCCAACAGGCCAACAATAGGAAAATAAAACCAACGGTCTGCAACCGTCATATCAAGAGGAAGTATCTGCGAATGAAATAAAATACCGCTCACCAACCAGAGCAAGAAAAAAAGGTACGTTTTAAATTCTTCCCTCTTTTTTTTATAAAGATATATGCCTAAAAATCCAACAAGGATAAAAAAAAGAAGATCAATGAATAAAGGATAATAAAAATGAGAAAGATCAATAGCATCAACAACCCAATTTTGTAAAATTGCAAGATGTAAAGGAAAGATAAAAGTCTTGAGGTAATAGAAGATAATTGCAGGTATATTGATTAAACGTTCTCCAAACGTAAGTCTGTGCATGGGTATTATGTCAAACTTCCCAAAATAAACTTCACCTATCACAAATCGTATAAAAAAGTATACAAGCACAGTTACCAATCCACCCAACAAGAAAAAACGAATATTTTTCTTTTTAAAAATTATTCTGTAACACATAACTATAAAAAGAAATAAGAATCCTGTTTCTTTTGTTAAGAAAGAGAAAAGAAGCAGTAAACATATATTAACCAATCTACTGCGTGAAATTTCATTACTTAAACTGAGAAATAACGCTAATGTCCCGAAAAGAAAGAATAATAGGTTGCCGACTGAAGAGATGTAGGAAACAGATTCTACCTGTATCGGATGTACAAGGAAAACAAGAGAAAGGAATAGAGAAAGCGTACTGCTGAAAAACTTTTTTAAAAGAAAAAAAAGTAAAATGGCGATACCAATATGTAATATTAATTGGATAATATGATAGAAAAACGTAATTTCACCAAAAATTGAATATAACGCCGTAAAATAAAAAGCGGGGATAGGACGATATTGTCCTGTTCCATTAAATAAACTTTGCCCGATAATGAAATTAAAATCCCAATTATGTATTTGTGTATTTTGTTGAATATATTTAATGTCGTCATAGACAAAATTATTAAAAAGACAATTAAAAAATACAATGATACCGATTATAACAATAATATAGAGTGCTTTAGATGTTGTCATATGAGCAATAATTTCTTAACAATAGTAGTACCGTTTTTAGATATGTTGCATTTTAATTCTAACTATAAAAGATCATTGTATCAAATAGAATAACAACTATAGTTTTTATTGATGATACCAGACTATTAATATAATGTAACTGCTGTTCGATTACTCTGATGACACATGCTCAATTATCCTGAGATCAAAGGCTTTGAAGCTGTACTTTCAAAAAATATTTTTTTGTGTATATAATGAATTAAATAGATATTTGACAAACTTGAAGATATTCCGTCTTCTGTTGTAATATGAAATTAATATGAAAAATGATTTATCGTTTTTTAAAGACTTATACATACAAACCGCAAATGAGTATTTAGCAAATCTGCAAAACGGAATCAGGCAGTTACCTTCAAATCCTAAGAATAACGAATTAATCAACCAGATATACATTGATGTACATTCATTAAAAAGCCAAAGCATTGCAATGGGATACAAAAACACGGGTGTTCTTTCAGGCGTAATTGAACATATATTTAAAACTGTTAAAGATGGAAAAATTCAAGTCTCAGATAAATTAATTACACTAATTTTAAATTCCGTAGAAAAATTGAAAAGTTCGGTAAACAAAATTCAAACAGACAACAGAGAGATAGATTTATCGGAACAAATTGAAAGACTAAAAAGGGAACTGGAATTAAAAATAAATTTTTAAAACTATGAAAATATTAGTAGTGGAAGATGACCATTTTTTCCAGAAATTCTATTCTTTAAAATTAAAAGAGGCTGGTTTTGAAGTTGATTTGGCCGGAGACGGCGTAGAAGCGCTTGAAAAACTGACACAATATAAACCCGACCTTATTTTGCTTGATATTATTATGCCCAAAAAGGACGGATTTGAGGTACTTGAAGCTCTGAAGGGAGATCCTGCATTAAAAAATATACCTGTTTTGGTTTTTTCAACATTAGGTCAGGACTCCGATGTTGAAAGAGCAAAAAACCTGGGGGCTCGGGATTTTGTAAATAAAAGTTTTTTTGATTTTGACAACTTGGTAGTCAAAGTTAAAAGCTTACTTAGTAAATAATTTATTTATGTTAATTTCTGAAGAACAGCTTAAGGCGCTTGTTTTAAAAACGAGTCTCATTGATGAAAAAAGACTGCAAGAGTTATCTGATTTTGCCAAAAACTCTGACGCTACACTTGTTGATACATTGGTTGAAAAAGATATTATTTCCGATGAAAATCTGGGAATAATGATTTCGGATTTTCTGAAAATGCCTTTTGTCTCACTTTCTAAAATATCTATTCCGGAAGAAGTATTCCATATTGTTCCCGAAAGAATAGCCAGAAAACAAAAAATTATAGCCTTTGCCCGAGACCAAAATGGAATTAAAGTAGCAATGAATAATCCTCTCAATAAAGAAATTCAGGATATGATAACCAAAAAAACAGGCAGTAAGGTCATTCCATATTTCTCAACAGAAAGGGATATCAGCAATACTTTTCATATATATAAAAAGGAGTTGCAAAAAAACTTTGATAAACTGCTACAGGAAGAAATCGGAAAAACTGAACATATTGCAACCAACGCCCCAATAGCAAAAATAGTGGATATGATAATAGATTATGCGTATCAGGACAGGGCCTCAGATATACACATAGAGCCTGAAGAAAAAGATTCACTTATACGCTTCAGGATTGACGGAATTCTGCATGATGTTTTATTTTTACCCAAATCCCTGCATGACCAGATTGTCACAAGAATTAAAGTTTTATCCAGGCTCAGAACTGATGAACATTTAAGTCCGCAGGATGGAAAAATGCGCATAAAACTTGACGAAGAAGATTTAGATATCAGAGTGTCAATTATTCCAATCACGGAGGGTGAAAAGGTAGTTTTAAGGCTTTTATCTTCAAAATCCCGTCATTTTTCACTTCTTGATTTGGGTATGAATGAAACCGACTTAAAAAAAATAACCAGTGCTTTCTCTAAATCTTTTGGAATGATTTTATCAACCGGACCAACCGGATCAGGCAAAACTACATCTATATATGCCATACTTAAAATCTTAAATACAAGAGAAAAAAATATTACAACAATTGAAGATCCGGTTGAGTACAGAATTAAAGGAGTCAATCAAATCCAGGTTAATCCAAAAACAAATCTTACCTTTGCCAACGGCCTACGATCTATCTTAAGACAGGATCCCAACATTGTTTTTGTGGGAGAAATAAGAGACAACGAAACCGCAGGAATTGCCGTAAACGCAGCATTAACAGGCCATCTGGTTCTATCAACCTTGCACACAAATGATTCGGCAACTACCCTGCCACGCTTAACAGATATGAATGTTGAACCATTTCTTGTGGCTTCAACCGTAAACGTTATTGTAGGACAAAGACTCGTCAGAAAAATATGCGACATGTGTAAATCATCAATAGAAATCGATCAATCCGAACTTTTAAAAAATCTTCCAGCTGATGTAGTTAAAAAAAATTTTGGCAACAGAAAAGATATAAGGGTTTACCAGGGAAAGGGGTGTAAAATATGCCATTTTACAGGCTATTCAGGCAGAATAGGTGTTTTTGAGATACTTGAAGTAAGCAAAGAAATTAAAAAATTAATTACGGAAAAAAATGATTCTGATGTTATTTTAGAGCAGGCTATTCACGAAGGAATGACTACAATGCTTGATGACGGACTGCAAAAAGTGATTAAAGGAATGACTACAATTGAAGAGGTTCTTCGCGTCACTAAAATAGAATCATTGTGACCTGGCACATTAAGGATCGTAATAAATAATATTGATCATGAGAACGGAAACAACTAACATTTCCAACAGTGAAAAACTTGGTTTGGTAAGCAATCTCTCCACTATGCTTGCCGCAGGAATTCCTATTCTTGAAACAGTTGATTCGCTTCTTGAAGATTCAAAAGGAAACCAAAAAAAAGTACTGGAAACATTAAGGGAAGATCTTATGCAGGGAAAACATGTTTATGCTTCTTTCGCAAGATTTCCGCTGGTATTTGATAAAGTAACGGTAAATTTAATTAAGGCCTCAGAAGAAGCAGGGAAGCTTGATACCTCCCTTAAAGATCTGAGAGATAACATAAAACGGGAAATGGAATTTATGGACAAAATAAAGTCCGCTTTAATTTATCCCATACTTATAATGATTGTGTTTGCGGCGGTGTTTTTAATGATACTTGTTGTGGTTATTCCCAAAATATCCACAGTTTTTTCCCGGCTGAAGGTTGATTTGCCTCTGCCTACAAAAGTTTTAATATTTACTTCAAATATTCTTTTGACTTATACTCTGCCCGTCATAGTAGGCACAATAGTGGTGTTTGCTTTAATAGTACTATTATATAAGAGACAAAAAAGAGCTTTTTTGCATCTTACGTTTTCCCTTCCTCTTATTTCGCAACTTGTGAAAGAAATAGACTTAACACGTTTTTCAAGAAGCCTTTATTTATTGTTAAGTTCTGGAGTAACCATAAATAACGCATTGGAACTTGCTCAGGAAGTAGTATTGAAAAAAGAAGTGGCAAAAGCTATTGCCCATTCAAGAGAAGGCATACTTGCCGGGAAAAAATTATCAGAAGGATTTAAAGATTCAAAAAAAGTTATACCGGGTATAATGATAAAAATTATTGAGGCGGGAGAAAAAACCGGAACATTGGACAAGTCAATGCAGGACGTATCGGAATTTCTGGATTACCAGGTCTCAGGAACCCTAAAAACACTGACTGCGGTTCTAGAACCGGTAATGCTGGTAATCGTTGGAGGACTTGTTGGCGCAATGATGCTTGCGATAATAGCCCCAATCTACAGCATGATAGGCCAGGTTGGCACAAGATGATGTATGGTAAAAAATACTCAAAAAGGATTTACTCTTGTAGAGCTCATCATCATAATGGGTATTTTTTCATTTCTTCTGGGATTTATAACAATTAATTTAATCAATGCCCGCAAACAAGCATCAATCAACGCCACAATTACAACCTTAACCTCTGACGTAAAACAACAACAAGTGAAATCAATGTTGGGAGATAACAGTGGAACGGTTTCCAATAACGGCTATGGAATATATTTTGAACCAAACCAGTATACTCTTTTTAAAGGTAGTTCTCATTCTCCTTCCGATAATTTAAATCTTGTTATTGAACTAGATGGATTGGAATTCAGCAATGTTTCATTTTCTGGATCGAAAATAGTTTTCTTACCCGGCAGCGGTGAAGTTGAGGGATTCATAGATGGATCAAATACTATAACCATTAGAAACATTCAAAGCAATGAAGAGAAAATAATAACCATTAATAGATATGGGGTAGTAACAGGTGTAAATTAAAAATTCAAAATTATAAATGAAAATAATAAAATTACTCAAAAATATTCAAATTTTTAGCTCTAAATCTGGGCAGACATTAATTGAGCTTTTACTAGTGATGGGAATAAGCGCTATCTTTCTGCCGGCACTAATTGTAGGAATTATTTCCTCACGTGAAGGAAAAGTACAACAGACTCAAAGAATTAAAGCATTAGGATATGTTAAAGAAGCTGAAGAAGCAACACGAAGTGTCAGAGAGCAAGGATGGTCAACATTTGCTGAAAACGGAACATACTATCCCGTGATAAATGGATCCGCGTGGGAACTTACATTAGGAACAGAAACCATTAATGAGCCTACCGGCAGTGAATTCACCCGCCAAGTTGTTATTAGTGATGTTTACAGAAATACATTATCAGGACCCATTGTACCTCAGGATAATCCTGGAGCAGTAATAGATCCCTCAACAAAAAAAGTCGAAATAACAGTATCATGGATACAACCCATTCCTGCATCTATCGTATCAACTATATATCTTACTCGTCACCTTGAAAACGCCGCTTACACTGAAACAACTCAGGCACACTTTAATGCCGGTACAAAAACAGGAGTAACAGTCAAAGCAACCAGTCTTCCACTAATAGATGATGATGGTGAAGTAATCTTAGGCTCAGGAGGCAATAGTGACTGGTGTTCACCTACAGTTGATTCAAACACGTTGGATTTACCAAAAAATGGCGTAGCTCTCTCAGTTTCTGCTATACCCGGTATTGCTTTTGTGGGAACAGGAGAAAATGCATCAGGAGTCTCTTTTGCAAAAGTAAATGTAAACAGTGCCAACCCTCCTGTACCCACACTAGGATATACATTTGACGGATATAAAACAAACGGAGTATTTGGTAATAGCAATTATGGATATTTAGCAACAGACAATAACGGAAAAGAAGTAGTAATTATTGATTTGAATAATGTAATAGACAATAAATACCAAGAGGCTGGATATTTCAATGCACCCGGGAATGGGTCTGGCAATAGCGTTTACATAGTCGGAAGTACCGGGTATATGATAACTGACGGCAAGTTATATAATTTTAATATGTCCAATATGGCAACATGCGGCTCAAGTGGTTGTCCAATAATTGATTCTGATGGAGTTGCGCTCAGCGGAACAGGCAAAAAAGTTGTTGTTGTAGGTAGCTACGCATATGTTGCCATTGAAGGATCTACATATAAAATGGATATCATTGATATGAGTAATCAAGCAAATTTAGTAAGAGTCGGACGTATAAGCATAGACTCACAAGATGCAAAAGATATCTATGTAAGCACAGCAGATCCGAGTAACGTTAACAGAGCCTATTTAGTAACAGGACAATCTTCTACGCAAAATGAATTTTTTATTATAGATATATCATCAAAAACAAGCCCCTCTCTTGTTGGATCACTTAACACAAGTCCAATGAATCCGCAAGGCATAACTGTCGTTCCGGGCAACCATGCGATAATTGTAGGATCAGGTGGCGAACAATATAAAGTGCTTGATATATCTAATGAATCAAATCCAAGCCGATGCGGTGGAGTAACTCTTCCTGGTGGAGTTGCGATCAATGGCATTTCATCAATTCTTGACGCAAACAATAATGCTTACTCCTATATTGTGATAGCCCAAGATCCAGAGTTTCGCATCATAGAAGGAGGACCAGGAGGAGGTTATGCAATGTCCGGCAACTTTGAGTCACAAACATTTAATCCCGGATATTCAACAGCAAATAATAGACTTTCAGCCACATTCTCTATTCCTCCATCTACCGGTATTGCATTTCAAGTAAGCTTGGCAGATCTTATTGGAGGTAATTGCCCTAGTTCTGGAAGCTATACATTTGTTGGCCCTGACGGCACGTCAGGAACTTACTTTACTTTTAACTCGGGAGAGTCAATAACTTTTCCATTTGCAACATTTAATAATTATAAAAATCCGGGCCAATGCATGAGATATAAAGCATATCTTTCAACAACGAATCCAAACAATACACCCGTTCTTAATGATGTTACTATTAATTATTCACCATGATAAGAAACATTTTAAATTTTAAATTTCTAAAAAATGGAGAATGTAAATCGGGATTTACTCTTGTTGAGCTCATTGTCTATATGGGAATTTTATCTATTCTGCTTTTAGTACTCTCTGAAATTTTTGTAACAATTCTTGATACCCAAATGGAATCAGAAGCAACATCTAGCGTAGAACAAGATGGGAAATATATTCTTACACGAGTTATATATGATATAAATAGAGCCGAACAAGTAGTGGTTCCTTCCAATTTGGGCGATCAAAGCAACAACCTGAATATTATAATAGATGGGGTGAACAATATATATAATAACTTAAATAACGGAAATCTTCAGATTACTAACAATAATGGAACAGATAATCTTAACAGTCTTTATACAATTGTTTCAGATTTACAGTTCCAAAAAATAGGAAATGCAGGAGGAGACGATACAGTAAAAATAAATTTTACATTGACGAGTAAAACTATAAGAAAATCAGGACCAGAAGTAAGAAATTATCAAACAACAGCAGGATTAAGATTCAAATAAAAATAATGCAAAAATTAAATCCAAAAGAAAAAACTTTTTAATTTTTACTTGTAATTTTGACTTTTAACTTTTGAATTTAATACTGTATATAATTTCTAATATTGGGATTTAATGATAAAAATAAATATAAAATTAAAGATTGTCAAACAAGAAGCTGGTCAGGCCATGATAACTCTTTTGTTTTTCATAGTTATTTCTGTAATCATCACGTCCGCTGCGGTAATTATAATTACTATTAACTCAACAACAGCAAGTAAGGTTGTACAAGGATCTCTTGCACTTTCCATTGCTGAAAGCGGAATGGAAAATGCAGTTTTACGAATACTTCGAAATCCTGACTATACAGGTGAAACACTGTCTATTGGAAACGGGAGTGCCATAATTTCTGTTTCAAGAACTGAGCCCAAAATTGCCATATCTGAAGGAAGACTGGGAAATTTCGTGAGGAAAATTCAAGCGCAAATAGGATATACTGATAATATACTAACCATAGAATCTTGGAAAGAGGTATTTTAAATGACTGGTATTATAAAACAAAAAGGTGTTATTTATTTAAGTAAAGACAAGCTGGATGTTTATATAAATAATTCCCAAAGAATCCTGCGTCTTTTATTTAACAATGATATCGTAAAAGATTTGGAAGTAATTGATAAAGAAAAATTTTATGTGCTTATTAAAGCTTTTATTGAAACAAATAAAATTCCTCCTTCTGAGGCGGTTATCATACTCTCAAGGGATTTAATTTTTGAAAGGGATTTACCAACGCAGGAAACAGAAGGACCGCAAGGATGGGAAGAAATACAAAAATACCTGGATACTGTACCGTTTGAAACCATAGGAATTAAACTTTTAAAACAGGAAAAAACAACTAAAGTAATAGCCACAAACAGAGATTTTTACCGGGTTATAAAAGAAGGTTTCGAGAAACAAGGCTTCACCGTGAACATTATAATTCCCGTATTAGTGCTTGGGACTAACAATAGGCTGGAAACAACAACAAGTCTTGATTTGGAGACAGGAAAATTCATACTCAGAAAACTTGATTCCATAAAAATGAATAGCATGCCTATCAATGAAAATTATACGCAGGAAAAAGAAGAAAATAAAAATAGTCCTATTGAAAATAAAAGACTTTTGGCTATGCTGATAATACTTGGTATATTGATAATAATATTAATATTTATGTATCTGACAAATATATCTCCCCAAAAAAGCCCAAAACAACGCATCAATATTCCATCTCAAACAAGAATTTCAACAACTAAAGCGCCGGCAATACCCCTCAACGAAGAACAAATAAGTACCGGCACACCAGGTGGAATATTGAAAAATGATTTAAACATAAAAATACTAAACGGTTCTACAAGCGCGACGCTTACAGAAAAAGTAAAGCTTCAACTTGGAAAACAAGGATTTAACAACATTGAAATTGAAACTAATACATCAATTAATACCTCAAAAACACTTATAGTTTTTTCAGACAAAATATCAAAAGAAACAAAAGATCAGATAACAAACGCTGTCGTTACAATTTTCCCCAACATATCTGTTCAGGAAAACAACAACTTAAAGCCTGATGTAATTATTACTATCGGGAAAAACTAATAATTTTTTTTATACAACTATAAAACCTATAAGAAAATACCTCTTGACAAAAAATATGATTTTATGGTTAGCTATCAACAGACATGAAAATAACTGCCCAAATTAAAAATAAAAAAGGTTTCACATTAATTGAACTTTTAGTTGTAATCGGAATTTTAGCAATTCTTCTCGCAATCACACTTATAGCTATTAATCCTTCAAGACAATTTTCTCAGGCAAACAACACAAAAAGAAGAAGCGATGTTCTCCAGATACTAAACGCCGTTCATCAATATGCGGCTGACACTTCAGGTAATTTACCAGCAGGTATAACCTCAACAACAGCAACAAATATCGCAGATACCGGAGTAGATATTTGCAGCGATATAATGCCTACATACATATCAGCTCTACCTCAAGACCCAGAATCAAATGCTGGTGCCCCTATTACTAGCTGCGCAACGTATAATTCTGGATATCAAATAAGGCTCGATACCAGCAATAGAGTAATTGTAAGTGCCCCCAATGCTGATCTTGGTACAACTATAGAAGTAACCCGCTAGTTCATATATTGAAATTCCTTAATTACTTGACATAGTGTTTTTTTCTGGTTTAATTATTTAATATGCTTAAAAAGGCTCCTGTTAAATATGTCAAAAACAAATCTTCAAATCAAAATCAAAATAATATTCAAAAAAAGTTCCTTTATTTAATTCCTGCATTATTTTTTTTATCTGTTTCACTGCTCTATTTAAAAAACTTAACACGTGATATTTATGCTGGAGACCTTGGAGATTTGGTAACGGCGGCATATGTTTTTGGTGTACCTCATCCTCCCGGCTATGCTTTATTTACTCTTCTTGGTTCTATTCTATCCCATATTCCATTTCCTCTTCCTATTGTATCCCGAGTCGGGTTAATATCTATCATGTCTTCTATACTGAGTCTTTTTATAATTTATAAATTTTCTTACAGAACAACTAAAAGTCTTGCAATCTCAATTCTTTCCGTGTCAATCCTTGCGTTCTCTTATCCTTTTTGGATGCAAGCTGAAATTCCTGAAGTTTTTGCGTTAAATAATTTTCTGGCAATTATAATATTATATTTTGCCATACTCTTTTATCAGGAAAAAAAATCTAAATATCTCTACCTATTAGCGTTTTTTTCTTCTCTTTCTCTTACCCACCATAATACAATATTGACAATTTTTCCGTCAGTTCTTATTTTAACATTAAAGCATTGGAAATTTATTTTTTTTGAAAGTAAAAAAAGAATAATATTTCTCCTGTTATCTTTTATATTAGGTTTAACACCCTTTCTTTATATCCCTATTGCAGCATCTTATAATCCACCAATAAATTGGGATAATGTTTCAAATTTAAATAGCTTTTTTCACCTTATCCTTCGTAAAGATTATGGAGCGCTTCCAATAACAAGCAGCACACCATTAACTGTCAGAATTATTATTCTCCAAAATTATTTTTCTCACCTATTCTCAGCTTATTCCTTTTTAATTATTATCATATCAATGATAGGCATATTCAAACTATTAAAGAGCGATAAAAGGTTAATGTTCTCATTTATCATTGCTTTTTTTCTCAGTGGACCAACGCTTCTTTTTTATATTGCCCCCATTATTAAAAGTTCTCATGAATGGGGTGTTATAGAAAGAATTTATGTACTCTCGTTTGTTACTTTTATATTTTTTGTGCCTTTCGGATTTCTTTTTATAAAAAATTTTCTCGATTCAAAATTTTCAAAAAAAATATATACCACCATAATAATTTTTTATTTTTTCATTATTCCTATTATGCTTATAATATATAATCTTCCCAAAACTGACTTATCAAAGACAGCAATTGGTAATACTTTCGCGCTTAATATACTTCTTTACCTACCAAAAAATTCTACATTATTTACAGGCGGAGATACTACCACTTTCAACATTTGGTATCAGTATTATGCTCTTGGAATAAGGCCGGATATTTATCTTATAAATCCTCATGGCATAGACTATCTGAAAAATACTCTAAATAAAGAAAAGATTGCTAAAACTAAATCATCAAACAGTATTAAAAGGGCAAACTCTATATTTTCAACTCATCCCATTAAAGTTGAAAAAAAATTAATTCTAGTCCCTAAAGGCCTAGTCTTTGAAATAATACCGGAAAAAGATTTACCCTCAAAAGACAAATATCTAAATGATATAGAAAATATTTTGGGAAGGATTAATATGGTAACCAGAAAAGATTTAACTACTTCAGAAATGAATCTTATAGCTGCTGAAATTCCTTTATTATACTCCAATGCTCTTTTGCGTATAGGAAACTTTATAAATAGTTACTATAATGACCAGAAAATTGCTATGGAATTTTACGAAAAAGCATTATCAATTGATAATGAAAATTCAGAGGTTTATTTTGCGATAGGAATTAACCAATACAAATTATTTAAAGATTGCAGAAAATCAGAAGAAAACATAAAAAAGGCAATTTCTTATTACCCAGTTTGGAAAACATATTATAGTTATTTATATATAATTTACGATAAATGCAATAAAGATCAAAAGACTCTAACCGATTTTAAAGATTATTACAAAAAATATTTTAATAAAGATATAGATTTAGAAAAAGACTTTAGAATTAAAAATCTGGAGTTGCCATCTACATAATTAAATTTTCAACATGTATCTGAAACCATCTTTTATTCCCCTTAAATACTCTCTAAAAGCAAAAAAATTTTCTAATGAAAAGAGATAATAAGGAAATCTAATAAACATCTGTCCCATTATCCCAGAAAATTTAGGAAATCCATTTTTTTCCATAAATAAAAATGGGTTTCTTGCATAATAATAAGCACGAATGGGAGAAAGAGTATTTTTCCCACTGTTTCCAGCAGAAACAGACACCATATGTTTTACTAATGGCTTATTGACCAAGTAGCATTTGTAACCATAGTTTGTCGCTCTTTGGCAAAAATCAACATCTTCCCAATACAGAAAATAATCTTCACTGAAAAATCCAGCTACCTCAAATACTTCACGTTTTATCATCATGCACGCACCAGTAATAAAACCTACTATTCCTTTATCTGGTAAAATATCTATACCTTTGTTCATGCATGAATGGCGCGTGAAGCAAAAATTTTTATTTAAATACCCACCAGCAAACCAAATCCTGTCAGGCCTATCAAAATAAGTAATAACTGATCCGGCTATACCATTGTGAGCATTATTGTTTAGGGACTTCAGTAATTCATTAATTATATTCTTATTTACTATTGTATCGTCATTCAAGATCAATATATAATCACAATTTTCTTTTTTCAGCAGATACTTGATACCGATATTATTTCCTCCTGCATATCCTAAATTTTTTTTGTTTCTAATTAACTTAACACCAGGAAATAAATCGCAAAGCATATGGCAAGTATTATCCTGTGAATTGTTATCTACAACTATTATTGTACAATTTGGATAATTGTTGTTAATCAATGAATCCAAACATACTTTTATGTATTTTTCCGCATTGAATGTAAGGACAACTACCCCTATTTTAGGAAAGTTCATAAATCACCTATCCTACAAATTGCAATATAGTAAAGATAATTAGTGTCTTTAAATGACCTAAGCGGAGATAAACTGAGTTTTTCCCATGGCCTGAAATGCAGGACAAAATGTAGGCGTTCCGGAATTACACCTCTAATCTTTTTAATAAAGGAAGTAAATGAATAGCTGGACGGTCTTTGTCCATAAAATCTTATACTTTCAAATCCTGACAACAATTCTTTATACTCATTCAAATCATACTCTTTAACATGGAACGGATTATCTTCTATAGACATCGTTTTATTCGGAGTTGAAACAATTAAAACTCCCCCAGGTTTAAGTATTCTTTTAATTTCTGTGATGAAACATCTGGGCTTAGTAAGATGTTCTATAGTTTCAAAAGAAGTAACAACATCAATGCTTTTGCTTGATAATCTCGTATTAGATGCATCTGTTAACATGTAATCAACTTTACTATGGCGGTAAAAATTATTTGCATATCTTATTGCTTCTACACTACTATCTATGCCTATTACTTTCTTTGCGCCAAAGTTTGCCATTTCTACACATCCATAACCCACACCACATGCAATATCTGCAACAATTTTCCCTTTAACTATACTACTTACAAATTGATAACGGGCTACATGTTCCTGAAAGAGCCTTTTTGAAAACCATGAGATCCTCTCAGGAATCATTCTTTCTAATTGAAAATTTAATTTAGCTGTTTTGTCGTGAATACTGTTTCCCATATAACATGATCTTTTAGCTTAAACTTATAATCCAGCATACCCAAAAGGCGGCTATATGCTTCTAATAAGATGATTGCAGGAGTCCAGACAAAAAAACGCCAGGAATATTGGAAGTTTTTTAATATAAAAGATAAAATTTTAATACTGTTAAAAGTTGACACTTCATAGCTATATTCACTCTTGGTAGCCAGATGCCCAAAATAAATACGGCGTCTACTCTTGATAAATTCTTTTATTGTTTCCGGTCCTTTGTTGTAAATAATTGCATCTGGAACATATACAGCTTTATACCCTTGTCCGCGAATTAAAGGTTCAATGTTCGCCTCATCAACTGCTGACAAGACAGGTATTTTTTTAAATACTTTTCTAAAAGCTATCATCTCTCCCATTTTAGGATTCTCAAGTGATATATAGTGATGTAGGCTCCAGAGAAAATGGGAAGTAAAACCCATAAATTTTTTAGAATCGTTTATGGGAATAGGACGACAACCAGCTATTCCCACATCTGTATCTTTAAAAGGTTTAAGCAAATTCTCCAAAGTGTGTTTTTCTAATAATAAATCAGCGCTTACTAAAATAACTACGTTTCTTTTTGCAAGAGAAAGGAATAAATTAACAGCTGATGATTTTCCTTTTCTTTCTTTTTCTATAATCAGTTTTATTCTTTTATCTCTCTTGGAAAAACATTCTACTATTTTATTTGTATCATCAGTAGATCCACTTGAAATGATAATTATTTCATATATAGCTTTCTGGAAAGTTTGGGCAAGAAGAGTGTTTAGGAATTTGCCGATATTTTTTTCTTCGTTATACGCCATTATTCCTATTGATACCGAAATTACCATAGTATTTATTATACAAGACATCAACTAACTATGTAAGACATTCAATGTAAGCCACCACTACCGGTATTGACTTTTACATAGTATAATGCTACGATTTATCTCATGGATCCGGCAAAAATTCTTGTTGTAGAAGATGATCCGTTTTTAAGAGAACTTTATCAGGAAACGCTTGTAGCTGAGGGCTATCATGTAGACACGGCTCAAGACGGAGATGAGGGTTTAAATAAGATTAAAAAGGGAGGATGGGATCTGGTCTTGCTTGATATAATCCTGCCAAAACTTGACGGGCTTGAGATAATGAGGAAAATAAAAAATGAACCTCCAGACGCGCCTAATAAAAAAATTATTTTCCTGACAAACCTGGATAAGGATGATGAAATCAAGGAAGCTTTGAAGCTTGGAAACGGATATATTATCAAAAGCCAAATTACCCCGGGAGATCTGATCCGCGAAGTTAAAGTATATCTTGACAAAAATTAATTTTTAATCTTTTCTCCTACGGCTGTACTTCTTTCCAGGTAAAGATATTTTCTTTGTAAAAGTCTGACATTGAGGTAATCATGTCATACCGGGGGAATATTTTAACTGAGGGGTAGGTTCTGT
>Ga0209542_10001110_pt1 | contig 64231 bp, 70 predicted proteins | sample RifCSPhighO2_01_FD_184028 | JGI IMG/M metagenome (GOLD analysis project Ga0209542, IMG submission 184028) | Soil microbial communities from Rifle, Colorado - Rifle CSP2_plank highO2_0.1 (SPAdes) (version 2) | ecosystem: Environmental > Terrestrial > Deep subsurface > Rock core/Sediment ...
GACGATCTCGGGGAGTACGGTCTTCCACAACTTCACGAAGACGGTGACGAGTGCGGCGACACTCACCTTCTCCGTGAGCGGGGTGAAGAGCGTATCGGGAGCACTGACGCTCCGAGGAACGGCGGGGAATCTCCTGAGTATCCGATCCATGAGCACAGGGACGGCGGGGAGGATTCTCCTTGATGGAAGCGGTGGGACGCAGACGATTGATTATTTGGATGTGAAGGATAGTAATGCGAATGGGGGGGCGGCATTGACGTGTCTCATCGCAAGCGAAGGATGCGTGAATAGCGGGAACAATACGAACTGGAACTTTGGTGGAGCATCCATCGTTCGTGGAAGATTGTTCGACGATGTCAGTGGCAACGCGCTGGAAGGCAAAATTGTTGCAATCAGCGTCAATGGTGCCAGTACAATCGATACCGATACCACAGGGAGCAACGGATCATTTAGCCTCAGCGGATTCACGATGACGGGTGGAACGCTCATGGCGATCTACATCGATAATGAAACAGAGAACGGCGTTACAGTGAGCCTTGGCTCTGGCAGCAACATGACCGGGGTAAATCTCTACCAAGATCACCTCACTGTTCGCGCCTACACGGGCAGCCTCACCGGAACAATCAACAATATAAAATTGAACTATGCCGATAATTCGAACGATGCCGACATCGCGGCTGTGTTCAGTGTGGACGGGGCATCCACACTGAACGTAGCTGCGAACACATCGTTGTTCGTTTGGGAAGGCACAAACTACGAGCCGGGCGGCGAGGTGAATACGCACGACCTCATCATCGATGGAACACTCACCGCAAGCGGCTACACTCTTGATATCGCGGGAACCTTGACGATCGACGGCACGCTGGATGCCACCGATGGATTTAACTCTTCGACGATAACGTTGAGCGGAAGCTTCATCAATAATGGTACATTTACCGCAGGAGGAAGCCATGTCGTTCTCGAAGGCAGCAGCCAAACCATCGATGGCACAACCACATTCAACGATCTCACAAAAGTACACACGGGCGGCGATACGCTCTCCTTTGGCGTTGGGGATACGGTGACAGTCAATAACATATTGACGCTCACGGGTGGAGCAGATGCCGGCCGGCTCAGGCTATACAGCACGGTAGAAGGAGGAAGATGGTACATCGATCCTGCGGGGCTCTACAGCATCAGCAATGTCGTCGTACGCGACAGTCAAAATTTGGATGACCAGTTCATCAATCCGGAAGGTTCTGCCGACAATGGAAACAATATCCGTTGGTTCAGTGACAATCCTGTTGATGATGGCGATGATGATGAAACTGAATCTGGCAGAGGCAATGGCAATGGTGGCGATGATGAAATTCCAATCAAAGATGATGACGACGAAACCGCCATGGTGATTCCCATTATCATTCCAGGACAAAATCCCGAGACAATCGGATCTCCGGAGATTGGAACGCCAATTGGCATTGTCGGCACTCAATTCATCACAAACCGCACGAAGATGTTGGAGCGACTACTTGGAAGATTAAGGAAAGCAAATCGCATCCGAGAAATGGTCGCAACGATCACCCCATCTATTCCGGAAGCAAAGCCCCGCGTCGTTGTGCCGCCGGAATGGTATCCGCCTCGACATGCAACAGCGCCCGAAGGACATCCAAAAATCAGACTCCTCGTGCGCATAGGACTCGAACTATTGGAGGGCGTTCCATTTGGAATCAGAAAACTCACTTCATTTGCCGGCACCAAACTCTCGTCCGGCATTGCGTCGACCCCACTTCCCACACACATTCAATTAGGAACAAGGATGGCAATTGCACTCGTCGTTCAACCGCTTCGCCATCCCCTCCGCGCGCTCCTCGCGCGCGAGGATGTTCGATACTTCCTCCAGAGCATTCGCGGAATATCGCCGGTGCCGGGCATCGGCAATCTCGCACAGAGAGATACCGGCAGCACTTATAACGTTCTCACACAACGACTCCGCTCGTTCGTCACAAACCTCACCGGAGAAACAGTGCTAGAACAATCAGAAAGCACTCTCTATGCGACAAGACTCTCGCTCGGAGAGGATCCGAAGACGTACGTGGTCGAGGAGCTTCGCATTGCTCTGCGCGGACCCGGTGGCATTCCACTCGCGAACGCTCCCGCGACGCTCTTCTCGACTCCGAAGAAAACAATTTCCGATGCGGAAGGCATTGCAGAGTTCCAGAATGTCGAAACGGGAGAGCATGAGCTCGAAGTACGAGTGAATGATTCCTTCATCATTCACCGCAAGGTGACTCTGGATGCACCGGATGGATTAACCATAGATCCAAACGTGCCCGTGGATGTCCTTCTGCCGATTGTGAATGTCGTCGTGGAAGATATCGGTCATGGCGCTGCACCGGAAGAGCTTTCATCACTCAGAACTCAGCGCGAGATCCTCCTCGTGATATTGGGATTGATGCTCTGCACGTTAGGAATTCTCATCCATCGCAGGAAAAAGTACGAGCTATAAAAAAATTTGTTGCACAAACGCTTTTTGAATATCGATGTATAAAAACATGACAGCCTCTTCGACGTTACTATCGAACCAAAGAAATGGAGTAATGGTTGACATGCGAACAGCATGGAAGACAACGACGTTCGTAAGAACTTACAAAAAAGCCCCGAGCGGCATGCGCAGGGGGATATAAAGTGAATGAATACGAAGATCAGATGAAAAACATTCTAGAAGGTATCAGGTGCATATGTACACTTTATCGGATCTTGGAATACCTTAGGATCCGTTTTACCATTCAAAGTATTCTCATCTTTTTGGGCATTACTGCATTGATCCGTATCCATTCGAAAACCTTTCGTCGTTTTTACCGTGCACGTATACTTCGACGTTGTTCCCTGTCTAGCGCATGATACACTTTTTGTTCCAGGCTTAACTGGTTGAATTTTTACAGCAAGTGCTTTTGCCTCTTCTTTACTGGTCGCTTCCACATCCTTGATCACTCTTATCCATACACACGTGCAAGTTCCTCTACCAATTCCTTGTGCCATATCATCCTCGGACATGGTATCCGGATCACTTATAAAACTTGTGTCATCATCAACAAATTCTTCGGAAGACATTGTGTCGGATGGCGATGACAACGTGGCATCGGAATTGATGATTGTACTGTCATCCGCAAAGACGGTCATCGACTGAGCAGCAACCAAGACGGCTCCGGCCATCAAAATCAAACGGAAGTTCATAGAATTTGAAGGAAGAAATAGGAGGTGATATTAATACTAATTAATGTATTAGTCAAGTATTGCATTATATATATAATATGATATAACAGCATTGTTCCTCCTTTCCCCTTTTTTATGCAAAAGCACTCTCTGCAGTTCATTACCATCGTAGCTCTTGCCGTTCTAAGCATCTTCCTGCTTCCGCATGGGGCTCATCTCGAGCCTGTATCCGCCCAAGAGACACAGCTCGTAAAACCGGATCTCTCTGTAATAAAGACTGCACCTGCCACTGTTTCGTGGGATGGAATGTATAGCGTCACCTACAGGGTGACAAACCTCGGCGCTAAGGTAGCACAAGCAAACATGATGGAACCGTATTCCTCCGGCATGACGAATGATCTGACACACGTGTTCATTCCGACGCCTATCACCTTTGCGAGCCTGAGCGGACCGACGAATCGCGTGAGTTGCGGACGCTTCGGCGGCAACATGCGCTGCCTCTTTATGAAAGGAATAGAGGCAGGCGAGACATTGGAGTTTTCCCTGCTCTACGAAGTGCTCAAGCGCCCCGTACAGTGCGATGCCATGACGACAACGGCCCCGGCACAAATTCTTCCGGGCATGAACTTTGCGGTATCGATCCAATCCAGCCTGAATACCGATGCAAACCCTGCCGATAATACGAGTGGCGCGACACAGGTACGAATCGACTGCACATCTATTGCGGGCGATTTACAGACGGAGATCACGGGGCCATCTGCAATCACCGCAGGAGAACAAGCGGAATACATCATCACTCTTCGCAATGTCGGCACAACGACTTCGGCCATGGTTCCTGTGCAAATTTCCGTACCGCGCGTGGGGTACGATCTCCTCGGCGCACAAAGCATTGAGCCGGGTGGAATATGCAGCAGAGTGCGCGACGATGCCGTATATCAGATGACCTGCAGTAACCCGACTGTACGCCTTGCCCCCGCGCAATCCGTGAGTTTCAAAATTCAGGTTCGCGCACGCAGTGCGGACTGTACCAGCGATCAAATCACTGCACTCATCAATAAATCATTGCACACGCCGATGGTGAGTTTGAGTGAAATTTACGATGCAAATGATGCAAATAATGCTGCATCCCTTGGCGTCAGCTGCCTTCCTTCATCGTCATCGTCTTCTTCCACATCGTCTTCAAGTACCTCTTCTTCAAGTTCTTCATCCTCGTCGACTGCTTCATCGAGCTCCTCTTCTTCGTGCAAGTTTTGGTGTCGGCGGTAATCAATGAAAGATTAGGAGAGACAATGACAAATGCGCCCCGAGAGGGGCGCTTTTTTGGCTGGGTCATCGATTTTGTGTGGCTCTGCAGACTGGGTGTTTTCAGAACTGCGTAGGCTTTATGACTCTCTTTCAAATCGTAGACTCGCCCCTCCTGTTTTTGGACTTGGAGGTGGATCCTCGGACTCGTCATCTCCAAAGTTCTGATTATTTTCAGTTTCTCTTGCCTGAGAATCTTCGTACATAGCTGCTGCATACAACATCCATCCAATGGTAGAAATGATATAACCGTAATTGGTACTGTTCAGTTTTTCAGTTGGCGGTCTCTGCGACGAAAGATAATCATCGAAATGCTGATCATGAGAATAGGAGGCAGGACCAACAGCAAGTAATCGAGGGTGCTGTCCATATTTGATAATCTCATTGCGGGGAATTTTGTAGAAACGCTGCATACCGGACCGAATCAAGCTTTGATGTTTCACCAAATACTCGTCCAACTCCTTAGCGACTTCTTCACGATGTGTGTTTGCATGATCGGAAATGTATCTTGAAACTTCCCATAAAGCATCGGGTGAAAATTCGCCATGTTCCAGCGCGCTTCTTGTCTGTTCACGGAATAAGTCGCTGGCAGTCCAAATAGCAAGATGTTTCAAGCCATCATTTTTCCCTGGAGCACTCTCACGCTTATAAATATGACTTCGTGTTTCCTCTGGCATCCCTTGGTAGTTCGAAGGCCCGTACGGTCGAATCATATGTATTATTATAACAAATTTATATTATTTAGTCTATGGCTCCCGGGGTCGGGATCGAACCGACGACCAATGCGTTAACAGCGCACTGCTCTACCGCTGAGCTACCCGGGAAGATGATGAGATAAAGATCAGATATGAAGAAAAGAGCAAATGAGCTTTTCCTCTAGCCATTATCTATCATCCAACCCCAATTCTCAATTCTTAATTCTTTATTCTTACGGCTCATCCAAACCAGCCGACACTCCCCTTCTTCTTTGTCACTTTCACCTTCTTGAGGCTTTCTGGGTCTTCTGCAAACTCCTCTCCAGTCTCCCTTTCCAGCACTCCCTCCGAAATCAAACGGGCGATATCGCGATCCACCGTAATCATGCCCTCCTGTGCCGATGTTTGAATAACGTTCTGGAGTTCGGCCACACGGTTATCGCGGATGATGTTCGCAACCGCCGGAGAATTTAAAAGCACTTCGCGGACGGCAACACGGCCGCCATCTTTCCTCGGTACAAGCCGCTGAGCGATGACAGCCCTTAAAGTCATACTGAGCTGCGTACGAATCTGCGACTGCTGATGGGGCGGGAAGACGTCGATGATACGATCAACGGTTTGCGCCGCATTATTCGTATGGAGCGTTCCAAAAACAAGATGTCCGGTTTCCGCAAGAGTAAGCGCTGCGGCAATGGTTTCCAGATCGCGCATTTCACCAACGAGAATGACATCGGGGTCTTGGCGTAGGACGCGCCTCATCGCTTCGCCGAACGAGAGGAAGTCTGTTCCAAATTGTCGCTGGCGGATGAGCGCTCTCTTTGCGTGATACATAAACTCCACCGGATCTTCGAGCGTGACAATATGGAGCGGGCGTTCTTTGTTGATCTCTTCGATCATGGAAGCAAGGGTCGTCGACTTTCCAGAACCTGTCGGTCCAGTTGCAAGAACAATGCCACGATCGAGATGAATGAGTTCCCGTACCACGATCGGCATGTGGATATCCTCCATGCTCGGGATAACATCGGGAATGACGCGGGCGACAAATCCCATATGCTCCCTTTCAAAATGGCAGTTCACGCGAAAACGCATTCCGCCGGTTATCTGGTACGAAAGATCGATTTCCCTCTCTCGTTCAAATCTCTCGACCTGCGGCGCCTTTAAGATGCTGCGCACCATTTGTTCGATATCCGTTGGTGTGAGTAAAGGAATTTCGGCCTCCAGTGCTGCATCTCGTTTCGCTTTTGGATCGATACCAATGGGCAAGATTATTCCATCCACGCGCATCAGCGGCGGCTTTCCTACGGCAAGATGAATATCGGATGCACCAACAGCACTTGCCTTCTCTAGGAGAACGTCGAGGATTTTTGATATCACGTAGATATTATAGCAGATTTTTACCGTTTAGAAAAGACGCGGATTTGCTTCTGCTTCGCAGTTTCCCCGCACAGAATTTCCACGTATCCCCGGGGCACTCCGAACTCCTCCGCAAGAAATCTAATGAGCTCATGATTTGCCTTCCCTTTTTCCGGTGGCGCTGCGATATCTATCTTGATTGTTCCATCTTCCATGCATTCTTTGATGTGCGTACGAGATGCACTCGGATGGATCTTCACCCAAAAGAGAATGGCGCCATCGGTACCGCATCGCTGAATGAGATGCGCCATCAGTGATGGAGAGGACTGATTACTCATGGGATCAGATGATCTTTCCTCCACTTCTCAATCTCCGCATGATTGCCGGAAAGGAGCACATCCGGAACATTAAATCCGCGGAATTCTTCCGGCCTCGTGTAGTGTGGATATTCGCGTTTGCGATCAAGTGCCGGCGAAAAACTTTCTTGAGCAGATGATTCATCTTTGCCAAGTACTCCCGGAATCTGCCGGGCAATGGCATCGATCAATACCATCGCAGGGAGCTCTCCCCCGGTGAGGACATAGTCGCCGATTGAAAGTTCTTCATCGATGTATCCGCCATCGATGATGCGTTGATCGATTCCTTCGTAGCGGCCGCAGAGGAGGAGCAACCATGGATGCCGCGCGAGCTCTTCCACTTTTTCCTGCGTAAGCCTCTTGCCGCGAGGAGAGAGGTACATGCGATGAGGTTTGCCATCAGAAAGCATCACCGACTCAATCGCCGGCACCACGACATCCGCTCTCATCACCATTCCTGCACCGCCTCCATATGGCGAATCATCAACCTGACGGTAGCTCCCAAGGCCAAATTCCTTCAAATCATGGAAACGGATATCGATGAGATCTTGTTCCTGCGCACGCTTAAGAATGCTCTCCGTGAGAGGACCCTGGAACATAGCCGGGAAGAGTGTAATGACATCAATGCGCATCGGAGGATTGTGACTAACACGCGTATCTTATTGTTCTTTCCGCCAAACGCTAATCACTAATCGCTTTTTCTCTCGCATTATCTCTGATAGCCTTTCCTTATATGAAACTCCGCCAACTCTTTGATATAGCAATCGAAGCCGGAATCGAATCCGATCCTCGCTCCAAAGACACCATAAGAAAAGAGCTCAAGCGCGTGGATGAGCGGCATAAACGGATGGAGGGAAAGGAACGCGAGCACATCGATCACGAACGGACATGGAATCCATACCTCGATTCGCGCATCTTAAACGGTACAGGAAAGGAAGAAGTGAAATATTTGATGATCGGCATCGACATAGAAACATCGGAGCTTTTGCTTGCGGATGAGCTGCGGAGGCGCGGCACAAAAATCGATGCAGTCATGTGCCATCATCCGGAAGGTCGTGCGCTTGCGGATCTGGAGAAAGTTATGCATGTACAGATCGACGTCCTTGCGAAGTGCGGCGTTGCGGAAAATCGTGCAGAAGGATTACTGAGACCGCGGATGGATAAGATTTGGCGGAATATCCATGCGGATAATTTGTTCCGTGTTGAGCGCGCCGCCGAACTCCTCGATATCCCCTTCTTCGGCTGCCATACAATTACCGATAATTTAGTGTGGGCATTCATGGAAAAGGAAATCTGCCAGAAAAAATTCGATTCGGTGGGTGAGATCATGAACGCTCTCCTTGAGATTCCAGAGTATGCGGCCTATGCAAAAAAAGGGAATCCTCCGATCCTCGTAAACGGCAACAAAGAAGGTCGACCGGGGAAAATTTTCGCCAATGAATTTACGGGGGGGACCAATGGACCGGAGGAACTCATGAAGCTTCAGGCGGAAGCGGGAGTCGGAACAGTACTTTCCATGCACGCGACCGAAAAAACACTAGAAATAGCAAAAGAACACAATGTGAATATTATCCAATGCTCACATATGGCAAGTGATGCGCTTGGTGTGAACCTCCTCGTCGATATTTGGCAAAAGAAGGGTGCAAAACTCCATATCTTGCCCATTTCTGGGTATATAAGGGTGGAGAGGAAGGGGCTGAGAGGAAAGTAAGGGGTGTAAGGAAAATAACGAAAGTAGATGATTGAGGTTGATTAAACTTCACTTCTCTCCCGTATCTTCCTCACCCTCTCTACTCCCACAAATCTCTTCAAAATTCTCCCCGCTTCTGCTACAATACTTCGAGATGAATATCGACCCTCACACAATCCAACAAATACTCATTCGCATCCGCGAACAGCTCCGCTGCCCACAGTGTCGCAAGCATGTGGATATAAGTATCGAAGGACTGAAAGTCCTTAACGATAATTTTGCAGTGATGCAGGCACAATGCCCAACATGCGATGCGCACATCATGTTGCACGCAACAATTGCAGTCGTTGCAAAACAGGATGGAGAAAAAGGCGTAGGAAAAAATGCCTCAACAAATCTCATGGTCGATGTCGATGAAATTACGGAGCTTAAAAAGAGTTTGCAAAGCAGCAACGGATCTTTTTCCAAGATTTTCGGCAATCCCTAAGTCTCGCACTGCGGCATCTTTCGATCCCCTCACACACTAAAAATACCAATCTGACCCTACGCATTCCCTTCCCGTTTCCCATGCACTATTTCATCCTCGCAATCGCGCTTGCATCTATTCTCCTCATTGGCTGTTCCATTGGCGGATCGGTAGAGGAACGGCAGAAACGGGCACAAGACATCCTCGATTCCACGACGGCGAATATCACTGCGGGAATCGATGAAGCGAAGGAGGCCGCGGGAGAATTACACTCGGAAATCACCAATACGTCTATCACCATCGAATCCGCTGCAACACAATTAGGAAAAACCGCACAGGGCGTTCAGAAAGGTGTGGAGAAAATCGGCACAGCGTTAAAAATAGGAAAGGAGGGTGTGAATGAGGTGCGCAACACCATTCAAACGCCGGATGCACAATCTTCATCGGAGGATTCGGCAGAATGATAGTGATACAGTGCGCACTATGCGCGCATGGCACGCCCCTCTGGAACAAACAGGTTTCACATTGTTGGAGCTTCTTATGGTTGTGGGACTCATTGCAATTCTTGCGGGAATCGTCATTGTCGCTATCAATCCCACGAAACAACTTGGGAGCACGCGGGATGCAAAACGACGCGCAGAGGTGAATTCCATCCTCAATGCGATTTCGCAATATGCCATTGATCACGGTGGCACATTCCCTTGCGATCCTTCGGGATCCCCTTGCGTCGATTCCACGTGGCGCATGCTGGGGAACCAAAGCACCGGATGCGATGAAGATTCAACGTGCAATGTCTCCGGCATTGCATCCGCCTGCCTCTTTCTCCGATCGCTCTCCGGCACGTATGTAACAACAATGCCGGGAGATCCGCGTTACGGCAGCGGCAATGCGCTCTCCGCGAACAGCAAATCTCTTTATCTCGTACAAACCGTCGGAGATCGCATCACCGTACAAGCATGCAAAGCGGAAGTTGATGGGATAAGTTCAGTGAGCCGCTAGTACACTATACTGTCCCCATGGAACGGAAAGGCATTCTCGGCGTACCAATCGATATTCTTTCCAAAGATGATGCCATTCGCCACGTCACGGCTTTCTGCAGAAGCCAAGGACAATTCCACATTGCTACACCGAATCCGGAAATGCTGGTGGAGGCCACAAAAAATCCTCAATTCAAAAATGTTCTCCAGCGCACGTCGCTGAATATTCCAGATGGTATAGGACTCGTATGGGCAATGAAACGAGGGCAATGCGGAGCGACTCAACCCACCCGCATCACCGGCACCGATCTCCTCCAAAGAATCGCATCATCAGAATCACGTTTGTGTCCTCCGGAAAAAATATTTTTACTCGGTGCTGCCCCCGGCATCGCAGAGCGAGCTGCCGACGCATTGCGTGTGCTGAATCCTTCAATCAAAGAAATCGGTGTATGGAGTGGATCGCCGAGTAAAGCGGATGAAGAAGAAATTGTTCGCCGCATCAATGCCTTCTCCCCAACACTCCTCTTTGTTGCATTTGGCGCCCCGGCGCAGGATCTTTGGATTGCACGCAATCTCACAAAGCTGCCATGCATTAAAATCGCCATGGGAGTGGGCGGAGCGTTCGATTTTCTCGCAGGGAAGAGGAGAAGAGCACCACAATGGATGCAGAAAGGCGGCATCGAATGGCTCTGGAGACTCGCCTGCGAGCCGCGGAGAATCGGGAGGATCTTGAATGCCGTGATTGTTTTCCCGTTGCTTGTTCTCACGGAAAAAAAACGTCATCGTGAGGATTGCTCACGATGACGTGATCTGTACTATTGCGCTGTTTCTATTACGCGGCGCTCGCGAATCACATTCACTTTAATAACACCCGGATACGCAAGTTGCGCTTCGATTTTCTGCGCGATGTCCTTTGCAAGTTTTCGCTGCGCCAAATCATCCACTTGTTCCGCATCCACAAACACGCGGACTTCACGTCCGGCGCTGATAGCATAGGCTTTTTGCACACCGGTGAATGAGCGAGCCACGTCTTCGAGTTCTTTAAGCCTCTGCACATACGCCTCCATGGATTCGCGCCGTGCACCGGGACGGGAACCGCTGATCGCGTCGGCTGCGGCAACCACAAACGCTTCCGCCGTTTCCATCGGAATATCTTCGTGGTGCGCCGCCACGCAATGAATGACTTCCGGGCGCACTTTGTACCGCTTGCAGATCTCGACACCGATTTCGACGTGTGTGCCTTTTACCTCATGATCGAGTGCCTTGCCAATATCATGGAGTAGGCAGCCCTCGGTCACAACCGAAACATCCGCGCCGATTTCTTCCGCCAGCATCCGGCCAAGATGCGCCATTTCGACACTGTGCTTTAGAACGTTCTGGCCGTAACTCGTACGGAATCGCAACCGTCCGATAATTTTGATGAGATCGGGATGGTAGCCTTTGATTCCAAGCTCCTCGCATGCACGTTCTCCAAACTGCACCATCATCTTTCCGACTTCCTTCTTCTGCTTCTCTACTTCCTCTTCAATCCGTGCCGGTTGAATGCGTCCATCCTGTACGAGTTTTTCCATGGCGCGTTTTGCCACATACCGTCGCACAAGATCGTACCCGGTGATGACAATGGCATCGGGCGTATCATCAATAATTACATCGACACCCGTAGCACGTTCGAACGAGGTAATGTTGCGCCCTTCTTTTCCGATAATTCTCCCCTTCATGTCGTCGCTCGGCAACGGAACAACCGTCGCAGTCGATTCTGATGTCACCTCCGATGCATACCGCTGCATCGCCTGTGAAAGTAGATCACGCGCATGCTCCTCTACCGTACGATCGGATTCCTGCTTCAGAAGATCAACCTGATGCGCAAGGTGCGAGCTGTATTCCTTTTCCACCTCGGCAAGAAGCTCCTTTTTGGCTTCCTCTTGCGAAAGTTTAGCGACATTTTCGAGCGCCTTCCTCTGCGTTTCTGCGGCAACCGAAAGCTCCTTTCGCAGTGCATCCGCTGCGTCGTTCTTCTTCTGAAGCGATGCCCGCTCCTCCTTCAGCTCGCCCTCAACTTTCGTTAAGTCCTTTTCCCATTGCTCCAATTTTGCCGATTCCTTTTCGATCACACTGCGCTCTTCGTGCGCGGCAAGTTTCGCTTCTGCGATAATTTGCTGAGCTTTGGCCTTCGCCTCGGCCTCCGCAGTTTTAAGATCGCCGCGAGCCGCGGCTACTTTTGATTGAAGAGTCTGGAACTCACGTTCCTGCGACTGAATTTTTTCTTGGAGCTTCTGGCTAATTTTCTCGCCGCTGCCGCGAGATTTGGCAGCCATAAATCCAACGCCTCCCCCAAGGAGGAGAGCAATAATTCCAATGATGTATTCCATAGTGCATGGGGGGTCAGGGATAGAGAACCTCAGTCACTTAAGCGGAAGGAAAACCTTCCCTGACTTTCTTTGCCGATTATGACTCAAACAAATATCCTAGAGAACGTCGTATGGGAATTGCTCAAAGGGGAATAAAGGAGGTTTGAGAGGCGGAAGAAAGAAAACAAAGTGACTGGTATGGGTAAAGTATACATTGCGACCATAGGAATTCACCATGGCAAGGATGTGGCGAGAAAGAGCAGATTGGAGTCTGTTCAATAGTTTTTTGGCTCTATGAAGACGCTAAATAAAGTTGCGTATTTTTAAATATATTTCATTGAATATTTCTATAGTGACAGTGAAATCACACCGAATAGTAGAGTTCGTTCTTGGAGAAATTGCATTGCAACGGATACACTCCACCCCTTTATGCCAAGACTGCGTTTGATCATGGTTATGGCAGCGTGTTTGTTGTGCATGCCGTTCGCGCGGGCTGCAGCGAAGATTGTTCTCTCGGAAATCTTTTGGAGTGGGAGCGATCTTTCCACTGCCGATGAATGGATTGAGCTTGTAAATACTGGCTCGGGAACAGCATCATTGAGCGGATGGATGCTCACTCGGATGAGCAGTGGCGAAGAAACACCCATGCTCATGATTCCTGCGGGATCATTGATAGAGCCGTTCGGATTCTATTTGATTGGTAACAACAATGAATCCTCCTCGCGACTTGCGATCGAACCAGATTTTGTGGAGAGCGCTGTCAGTCTTGCAAACACACAGCTTTTCCTTTGGCTCTACGATGATAACGGAACATTGATCGATACCATTGATGATGGCATTGGCACTCCATTTGCAGGATCGAATGCACTGCCAAAGGCATCGATGGAAAGAATCGATCTTGTTGGGTCGGGACAGATAAAAACGAACTGGCAAACAGCATCTACATTCATCAATATCGATGACGGAGCTTCGATGCGTGGCACGCCGCACGCAACAAATGGCTCCGGACCGTCTGTCGATACATTCCCGCCGAGTGAAGCCACAAACTTCGCAGCAGAAACTCTACAGGAATCTTCATCCGGTACCCTTGCAATCACATGGACACCGAGCACATCGCTCGATCTATTCTCTCAGACACTTCTATGGAACGGCACGGGAGTGACGCTATCGCATTCTGCAAGCGGCATCGCACTCACTGGCATAAGCACGGGAGTGACATTTACGCTCCAATCAATTGATCACAGCGGGAATTCCTCAACCGGCATAACAACAGTGTCGCAGCCATTCCCGAATGTACAAATAACGGAAGTGCTCGCTAATCCTGCAGGTGCTGATGATGCGGAGTGGATCGAAATCGCAAATCACGGGTCAGAACAAGTGGAAATCGGCGGATGGATTTTGGATGAAGGGAATTCCCCGGGGAATTACTCATTTCCACACCCTCTTCTGTTGCAGCCAAACGAACATCGTGCGTTTCCTAAAACAATAACGACTCTCCCACTTGGGAACGATGGAGAAACGCTTACGCTCAAGCGCGGGAACACCATCGTGGACACATGGGTCTACGAAGCAACGGAAGAAGAGGTCAGTTTTGGGAGGAGTAAAGAGGATCCACCACTCTTCCTGCCTTTTTGCGTTCCCACAATGAATAAGCCAAATGATATGATTTCGCCTAATCCAATCATCACGATTCAGAGCGGGAATGTCATTGGCGAGCGCGAAGTATCGCTCAACCTGATTGCAGAGGTGGAAACGGGATCAACCGTGCATGCGACATGCCGCTGGCAATACGGAGATGGTTTCACCTCAGAAAGCTGCAATCCCCCCTCGCATACGTTCGGTGCAGCCGGCTCATACGAGATTCTCCTCCACTATTCTGATTTCTGCGGGAACGAGATGGTGCGTAGTTTGACTGTAACAGTCACAGAGCCAAACTCTTCAGGAAACACCGCTCAAAGCAGGAGCGGACAAACTGGTGGCACTGCAGGAATAAGCGGCGGAAAGGAAAGTGGCAATCGCACGAGCTGCAGTCCTGCAGAGTTCGATGGCATCCGCATCAGCGAGATCTTCCCAAATCCGACGGGCGATGACGCCGATGGAGAGTGGATAGAAATCGAAAATACACTGAGTACGAACGCATCACTCTGCGGGTGGACGCTTGATGATGGAGAAGATGGCAGCAAACCGTTCGTACTCGATACCTATACTCTTTCGCCGCAATCGCTCCTTGTCCTTGAGCGGAAACAAACAAAGCTTGCACTCAATAACAGCGACGAATCCGTACGACTCTTCGATCCAAACGGAGAAGTGGAGGACATCGTCATCTATGCAACAAGCGAGGAAGGAAAGAGTTTCGCACTGCGCGAGGATGATCTTTTTGTTTGGACTCCATTCGTCACGCCCGGCAGCACCAATGAATTCCGCACGGCGGAACGAAAAGGAGCGACTCAATCCATCGTCATTTCTGCTGTTCTCCCAAATCCCGATGGCAACGACGAAGGGAATGAGTGGATTGAACTTACGAATGTGGGAATGGTGCCAATCGATCTCTTTGGTTGGAGCCTTGCGAATGCAAAGGGCAATGCGTACGTCATGCCAAAAATGAAGATGCAACCACATGAAGTACGACGGTTGACCAGTGATCGAACAAGCATCACGCTCACAAACACCATTGATGAAGCACGTCTGTATGATTCACTGGCAAACCTCATTTCTCTTCTCGGATGGTCAAATGCAATTTCCGGGAGAACCTACTTTCCATCGAGGGTAGGAGAAAGGATCGGTGCTGAGGTTGTTTCGGTTGTTGATGGCGATACGATCGATGTGGACATCGGTGGAATACGCGAACGAGTCCGCATGATCGGAATCGATACGCCAGAAACCGTTCATCCGAAAAAATCCATCGAAAAATTCGGAAGAGAAGCCAGTGAATTTACAAAAAAGATACTCCTCGGAAAAAATATTTTTCTGGAATTCGATGAGGAAGAACGCGACAAGTACAACCGCATGCTCGCGTATGTGCTTTTGATGGATGGCACAAATGTGAACGGTGAATTGATCCGTCGAGGATTTGCATATGCATATCTCCGCTTCCCCTTTGCATATTCTGCGCTTTTTCGTGCATACGAAGATGAGGCAAGAAAAGCAAAAATCGGACTCTGGGCGGATGAGGAAGCGACAGACGAAATCATCGAAACAAAAAAAGGCATCGAGGAAGAAGCGACAAAAGCACAAGGAATCGTAACCGGATCGGGCATGACAACATCGGGAAGCACACTGTCTGGGAGCATGCTCATCGCTGATGATAAACCCGTAGCTGCACCATATACAGCGCCACTACAGGAGAATCCATTTTCCGAAATCATGAGCAATCCACCGATGGATGGACTCTTGCACGATCTTGGCGAATATCTGGAGCTCGCAAATCCGACTGATGAGCCGCACTCACTCGCAGGATGGATTCTGGATGATGATCCGCAAGGAAGCAGCAAGAGAAAAACTCTTGATGCGCGATATGTGATCGAGCCGCAGGGATATCTTCTCCTTTGCAAAAGTGACGAATGTGATCTGCCTCTTGGGATCTCGCTCAACAATGATGGCGAAGAGCTTTCTCTTGCATCGCCGGATGGCAATCAAATATTTTCCGTTGCGTATCCCAAAATACAACGCGGCGAATCGTATGCAATTCACAAAAATGAATGGTGCGTTTCTTCTCTCATCACCCCCCGCGCGCCAAATATATGCCAACAATCAACAATGATTTCCGACTCGGTGCAGCAGAAAAAAATAAGTGACGCTACGAACACCGTCATTGCCAATCAAACATATCGACACAGTACACTCAGAAAAAAATATCGAAATATCGTGATGAAAGATGCTCAATCAGATAGAGCCATACAGCTGCATCCGCTCCTCGCTCCACTCGTGAAAAAAGAGGAAAGACTGAGTATAAAACAATCAATATCACCATCACGAATGGAGATCCTCCGGCTCTCTGCCACAGGAATAGCAATGTCGTTCTTTGTCCTTGGTACTGCTTTGACGCGTAAAAAGACCATCTCCCCCACTCCACAAAACGCCTCAATTCCTGTATAATGGTTGGATTTATCGAGCCTAAAAATGACACAAAAATACATACCGCACTTCTACCCGGCAACGATCGTGCTTGCATCGCTGATGCTGAGCATCGTATCGCCCGTGTACGCAGCAGAAACATGGGTGAAGGAAGAACACAGCGCGATCCTCACGGCTTACTACTCACCCGAACCGAATCAGGAGAAATATTATCTTGGGAGCTACGCCGCAGATACGATCTTCAATGGTCAAGGAATTCAGGGCGCCGATGGCACGAAAGTGTATCCCGGCATGATGGCAGCATCGGATGAAATTCCCTTTGGAGCACGCATCGAAGTACCGGGACTCAATATTGTAGGAACGGTTCATGATCGTGGAGGAAGAATCGAAACAGGAAATGACGGAGTGATACGAGTGGATGTATGGATGGGCAAAGGCAAAGAGGGATTGGCCCGTGCACTGCAATTTGGCGTGCAGAAGCATGCAGTGACCGTCTACGTTCCAAAAACCATGGAGGTTCCGGAGGAAAGGCTTAGCCTCAGCACTTTCCCCGCCCCGTTAAGCGTACTAAAGACACTGCCGGGTGAGTCGCAAGCTCTGGTTCGTAGCGAAAACAATGCGCAATATGGTGATACGAGTATTCTCGTAACATCGATTCAACATGCACTGGAAAAGCTTGGTTATTTTGATCATCCCATTACGACGTACTTCGGCGATGTGACGAAAGAATCACTCACAACGTTTTTGCGCGATGCGGGAATCGAAGGAAGTGGCGACAGTGGAGATCAAGCAACACGGGAGACTCTCGCTGCACATATCGAACTCACGGGAACATTGGAATCACCGGAACTTAATGATGAAACGCTCCTCGAGGGCAACGATGGCCATGCTGTCCGCATACTGCAGCGCCTCCTCAAGCTCCTTGGCTACTACAACGGTGACATTGATGGAGAATATGATCAGGAGTTGATGAGCATCGTATACAAATTCCAACAGGAAAAAAATATCGTCACTTCTCCGGCAGATACGGGAGCGGGCATTGTCGGTCCGCAGACACGGAGGGCGCTCATTACTTCGTGGCGCGAGTACCGTATTACAAAGCGCGGGGGCGCAGATGATGTCGTAGCAATGCTCTTCGAATAAGGATGATATACTGTGGCTGATGCGACGATTGTCGATCACCCTTGTGTTCCTCGTGCTTGTCCCCCACTCAGCGTTTGCGGAAGAGTTTGTCACGCGTGCGGAAGGGCTCCGGATGATATGGGAACCGCTCAAGCGGCCAGCTGAGGAAACGCGCGAGCCGCAGTTCACCGATGTTTCGCCGGATCATCCTGAGTTTGCAATCATCCGATTCGCGAAAGCACGAGGCATGGTGGAAGACGGATCGCAGTTTTATCCGGACGATACTCTCCATTTGAATGCAGCGCTCCTCTGGCTCCTGCAGACGCGGAATGTCGATGCGTGGGAAAATATCCGTTACGAAACGCTCTCCACATATGTGGAACAATATGCACTGCTTCCCGATCAAGCGGCATTAGATGCAAATCCACCGCTTAAGTCACAAGAACTCAGAACACTCATCGATACATTGGATTTGGCTCTGCGAAGCGAAATACACACTGTGAGCTACTACAGCGATGAATTCGCCGGCGATCACACGGCATTCGGTGAGATTTTTGATCCGAATGCGCTCACGGCAGCACATCGCACACTCCCGCATAACACGCTCGTGAAAGTAACAAATACCGAAAACGAAAAGAGTGTCACCGTACGCATTAATGATCGCGGACCCTACATAGAAGGAAGAGATATGGATCTCTCACGCGCAGCATTTTCGCGCATCACATCGACCAACCACGGTGTAATCGGGAATGTACGCTTCGAGCGCCTCGGGAGCGCCGTGGAAGTTGCAAACGACGCTCTCTGCAGCGATACATACTTCCAACGTCGTGTCGGCGACACTCTCTTTACGCCCGGCATTCCGGCAACAATTCCGGTTGGCACCGTCCTCACGATCACGGCGGATCATGCATTCCTCACTCCTCTCCTCAGATTGCCGGGTGACCGCGTTCGACGTTCTAACGAATGGAAGGAAACTCTGACTCTCTCATTTAAAAAGGAAGGAATCGCAACGGTGGTGCTGCAGACAGATGCGGGGAGGAAACGGCGATTGAGGACGAAGGTTGTTAGCGGATGTTTATGAATATGATGTTGAATCGTCGCTCTACGAAGCCAAATATCTTCGATTACAGCGGCTCCTTCTTTGGAATGCCGATATCGCGAGGAAACTCGCTTGGAAGCATCGCGGTCTTTTGGAAGAGGAGAATCTGCCGCGTTCCATAATCACCGGGGAGCGTATATTCGCGTCGCTCGGCAAGTCTGGTTTTCAGCTGCATCCTCGCTTGGATGGAAGCAACAAGTTCCTCTTCGATCGTCAAACTCTTCCAGCACATAAGAGTCCCCCCCACCCGCGCGAATGGACTCATGAACTCAAGAAGCGTGGCAAGCGGCGCAACCGCACGGCTCAATACAAAATCAAATTGTTCTCGGAATGAATTATCTCTCCCCAGCTCCTCAGCACGCCCAACCACGAGATCAACATTCGTAAGCCCGAGGGTATTGATGATTCTCTGCACGGCATCGATTTTCTTCGTTGTCGAATCGAGTCCGGTAAACCTCGTATACGGAAAAAGGATGGCAAGCGGCAACAGAGGAAATCCTCCACCGGTGCCAAGATCGAGCACACTGGTCATCCTGCCAAATTCTGCTTGATGGATGCCAACTATCGAATCCAAAATATTTCCATGCCAGCACTGCTCCTCTGTCCGATACGCGGAGAGATTGATCTTCGTGTTCTCCGTAAGGAACAGCGCCATAAGCTCCTTGAGCCGCTGATTTTGATCGGAAGAAGTATCTATGGCGCGATGCTACGCAGTGTGGTTCCATATGGTCAAGATGAGCGACATTCTCTCCCTCATGAAACAGGCGGACGCGATTATCACCGATAGTCATATCGTAGGCACCTCAGGCAAGCATATGAGTGTCTACATCAACAAAGACGCTCTGTACCCTCATACCGAAATGGCAAGCGATGTTGGAAGAATGATGGCGGAGAAGTACAAAGATGCAGGGGTGGAAGTTGTGGTGGGTCCGATGCTCGGCGGAATTATTTTGAGCCAGTGGACGGCATACCATCTCACGAAGATGACAGGGAAGGAGGTCTTATCGGTGTATACGGAAAAGGATGCAGAAGGAAATCAGATCTTTTCGCGACGGCGCTATGATCGCTTTGTGAAGGGAAAAAAGACGTTGGTTGTCGAAGATATTACAAATACCGGAGGCTCGGCGAAGAAAGTCGTAGAGACCGTGAAAGCCGCAGGGGGAATCATCGTGGCACTCTGCGTGATGGTGAACCGCGATCCCAAAAATATTACATCGGAAACCATGGGTGCACCGTTTGATGCGCTCGGCATCATCGAAGCGGAAGCATACGATGAATCAACATGTCCCCTCTGTAAAAAGGGAGTGCCAATTAATACGGAAGTTGGGCATGGAAAAGCATACTTAGCAAAGAAAAACGAACGCTCTTGATGTCATCACATGACATAAGGTCTCACTGATCGAAACCGAATGGTACCCGCGGCAGGATTCGAACCCACGACCTCCTGGTCCGAAGCCAGGCGCTCTATCCAGCTGAGCTACGCGGGCGGGTTATGAGAGGAAATGAGCAAAGAAGCGGCACGCGCCTCGACCATCATACCGTGAATAACAGAAGGCTGCTTACCGAAGAAAAGCGTGTTCGTGATGTATGAACCGTACCTGCTACACTTTCTCCATGACCTTCGATGATGATCAGAAGCGGAAGGCGTTGAGGGAAAAGGAGCAACGAGCGGATTTCGAAGGCAAAGCAGAGATCCAAAAACTGCAGCGCGAGATCGAGGCTGCAAAGCAGAGGGAAGAGCGTTCTGCTCTCCAACGACAGATTCTCCAGAAGGAACTGAAAGAACAAGAGAAAAAAAGTGCTCCGACAAAAACAAAAAAGCGGGAAGTGCAATCTTCTGATGATCATGTTGGAGATGCCAAAACGTTCGTCGAAACCGAGCAAGAACGTCAAAAGACAATCAATCAGGCGCTAACGCAAGCGCCGAGCGAAGAGGGAGAATCACAAGGGTAAGCCAAAAAATACTGCAAAAGACTGCAAGTGGTTTTAATGGCTCAAATATAGGTTTTTGAGCAAATCTATGCTAAAATCATAAGATTTCTTCAAACAAAACATAAAACATAATTCCATGTCGCTTCACTCACTGATGTTCGGATGGGAATATCCGCCTAAGCACTTAGGAGGACTCGGTGTTGCATGTCAGGGAATCGTACAAGGCCTTTTGAAACATGGCGCACGAGTGACTCTTGTACTGCCACATGGAGGAATCGATTCGAGTGAAAATCTTGACATCAAATTTCCCACAGAATCGCGCCTCAAAGAAATGCGAATCAAGAGCATGTTGCAACCGTACGATTCTCCAGCAACATTCAACGAACGACTGGCACAGGAAATCACCAAAAATCCTCGCGCCGATGTGAACCTCTACGGCAAGGATCTCGGCGAAGCCGTATGGGAATACGAAGAACTCGCCGTAGAACTCACAAAAGAAATTAAGCCCGATGTTGTCCACAGCCATGATTGGATGACGCTTGGAGCTGGAAGACGTGCGGCGCGCTACCATCGCGTACCGCTCGTTGCACAGGTTCATGCGACGGAACTCGATCGAACGGACAATAAACCCAATATGTGGATCTACGAGAAAGAGCAAAAAGGCCTGCATGCCGCAGATCACATCATTGCTGTTAGCAATTACACCAAAGAAATCCTCGTGCGAGAGTATGGCATACGAGCCTCTAAAATTGATGTCGTCCATAATGGCGCTCCATTCGCTGCAACATCGGAGAATATGGCTCCAAAGTTATCACAAGGAAATACGAACCATCCCATGGTGCTCTTCATCGGAAGATTAACAGTGCAAAAAGGGCCATTCCACTTTTTAGAAGCAGCTCGAACTGTGCACAACATGAATCCGGATGTTCGTTTTGTGATGGCGGGCGATGGTTATCTCCTCTCGGAATTGATGGAGAGATCGCTCAGCATGGGACTCCATGATGCAGTGATTTTCGCAGGAAAAGTATCAAATCACGAAGCACGAAAATTGTACGAGCATGCATCCTGCTTCGTCATGCCATCGATATCGGAACCGTTCGGCCTTGTTGCACTGGAAGCGATTGCCCATGGCACACCGGTCATTTTGAGCAAGCAATCAGGTGTGAGGGAAGTAGTGCCACATTCCCTTCTCGTTGATTTCTGGGATACGGAAAAATTAGCTGATTGCATTCTGACGGTACTCCGCGAAACGCCTCTCGCTCTCCAGTTGCAATCCGAAGCGCCCAGAGTGCTCCAACACCTCACATGGGAAAACCAAGCTGCAAAAATCCTCTCGGTCTACGACAAAGCCCGTATCAATCTGTGAGTTTTAAACTCAACAAACATAACAAACTCAATCCCCTTCCCCTCTTCCCATGGATGCCCCCCTCATCTCCTTCTACTTCCAAGTCCACCAGCCCTATCGTTTGCGTGATCTCCGAATTACGGAAATCGGGCGCGAAGGCATGACGTATTTCGATGAAGAGAAGAACCGCGCCGTGTTCCGTAAAGTTGCGGAGAAGTGTTACCTGCCCGCGAACCGATTGATGCTCGAGCTCCTCAATCGCCACGAGAACTTCGCCATATCGTATTCACTCTCGGGCGTGTTCTTGGAGCAATGCGAAGAGTACGGGGCGGATGTCCTTGATTCATTCCGCGCTCTCGCACGCACCGGAAAAGTGGAGTTCCTGGCAGAGACGTACTACCATTCGCTCTCGGCGCTATCCTCGATTGAGGAATTCTGTGAGCAGGTGGAAAAACATGTAGCCAAAATCGAAACCTTGTTCGATCAACGACCAACAATCTTCCGCAATACCGAGCTTGTGTTCAGCAACGAAATTGCAGAAACCGTGAGGCTCCTCGGCTTCCAGGGCATCCTTGCAGAAGGAGCGGATCATTTGCTCTACGGCAGAACGCCAAATCAACCATACACAATTCCAAAATTCGATCTGCCGGAGGATCGCAAAGCGATCATTCAAAAACACAAAATTCACCGCAAACCAGTGAATGAAATCTCGGTCCTTTTGAAGAATTACCGTTTGAGCGATGATGTGGCCTTTCGATTTTCCGATCGCTCATGGGTGGGGTTTCCTCTCCATGCGGATACATTCACAAATTGGCTCACCGCAAGCGGCGGTCATTCGGTGAATTTATACATGGATTACGAAACATTCGGCGAGCACCAGTGGGAAGATACCGGCATTTTTGAGTTCCTTCGCGCTCTGCCTGCGATGTGGGCCGCATGGAACATAGGCACAGCAACGCCGAGCGCCGTGATTAAAGCATGGGGCAAGCGCCCGAAGGATATTTTTGATGCGCATGCGCATGTGTCATGGGCGGATATCGAACGTGATCTCTCGGCTTGGCGCGGGAATAGAATTCAGGAAGCGGCATTCGCCGGCATTTATGGACTCGAAGATGCGGTGAAAAATGCGCACGACGAAGGATTGCTCACGATGTGGCGCAAACTCCAGACCTCCGATCACTTCTACTACATGTGCACAAAGTACTGGAGCGATGGCGATGTGCATAAATATTTCTCACCGTACGAATCGCCGTACGAAGCGTATAGGCGCTACAGCCATGCGCTCTGCGACTTGAAGGCTAAGCTTGAAAAAATTCAGACACTCGAAACTATGAAAGTTCAAAAATAATTTTCGCATTCCTCCACTCTATGCCACGCTCACTCGTCCTCGGTAATGGCCACGTCCTTGCAACATTCGACCAAGATCTTCTGCTCCGCGATCTGTATTACCCGTATGTTGGCGAGGAAGATCATACGACCTACGGACACAAGCACCGCATTGGATTTTTTATGGAAGGACATCCCTTTTCGTGGCTGGATGATGGATCGTGGAAAATCGAACCTAGCTACGGCGATGACTCACTCATCGGCATTTCGCGGATGACGAATGAAAAATTAGGACTGACAATCGAAGCGCACGATTTCGTCCATAGCGTTAAAAATATCCTCGTGCGCAGATTTCATATTCGCTCGCTCCGCACGGAAGTGCGCGTACTGAAGGTGTATTTCCATCACGATCTCCATATTTTTGGCGATAAACAGAAAGACACTGCTTTCTACGAACCGGCAACCAACTCTATTATCCATTATCGCAAAAATCGATACTTCCTCGTCGCCGGCCAATCCGGTGAGGATGGCATGACATCGTTTACGACGGGAAAAAGCGAATACAGGCAGCTCGAAGGTACGTGGCGCGACGCCGAAGACGGCATCCTCAGTAAAAATTCCATCGAGCAGGGCTCGGTGGATTCCACGGTGGAATTTCGTTGTACGGTAAAAAATGATGGCGAAGCCATTGTCGAGTACTGGCTTTGCATGGGAACATCACTGAAGGAAGTTCTTAAACTCCACGATTATGTTTTGGAGGAAACGACGGAACAAATGCAGAGAGGCACGCGGAACTATTGGAAGAGTTGGGTACACAAGAAAAGCAAAACGGGAGAAACAATGGACGCAAAGCTTGTCGATCTCTTCAAGCGGAGCCTCCTTATTATTCGGACACAGACCGATAATCACGGCGGCATACTCGCGGCAAACGACAGCGATATCATGCGCTTTAACCGCGATACCTACACCTATGTCTGGCCGCGCGATGGCGCGTTTGTCTCGATCGCCATGGATGAAGCTGGCTATCACGAAATGACACGTCGTTTCTTCCGCTTCTGCTGCAGCGTGCAAACCGAGGAGGGCTACATGCTCCATAAATATAATCCCGATGGCACGCCCGGTTCTTCGTGGCACCCATGGTGGAAGAACGGAGAGATGCAACTCCCGATTCAAGAAGATGAAACTGCGCTGATCTTGCATGCGGTGTGGCATCACTTTTCGCTCTTCAGCGACTTTGAATGGCTGCAGGAGATGTACGAATGCTTCGTGAAGAAGGCAGCGGGATTTATGATGAGCTACCGCGAAAAAGGCACGAATCTTCCGCTTTCAAGTTACGATCCATGGGAAGAACATAACGGAATCTTCACGTACACATCGGCAACGGTGTATGCGGGGCTCCTCGCTGCAGCGAATATTTCGCAGGCGCTCGGCCATGTGACTCATGCAGAGCGGTACCACACGGCAGCGGATGAAATGCGAGAAGCAATTCTGTTCCATTTGTTCGATGAAAAAGCAGGACGGTTCGTGAAGAAGATCCAAAGGCGCGATGGCAAAGAAGTGGAGCGCGACCTCACGCCGGATGCCAGTATTTTACTCATTTGGAAATTCGGTCTCCTCCCACCCACAGACCCTCGAATGGATTCCACGATGAAACAATTGGAATCGGCACTTCGGGTGCGCACAGCCGTTGGTGGATATGCGCGCTATCCGCGGGATTTTTACCAATTTAACTACAAGCACTCCGATGGCGTCCCAGGCAATCCATGGATTATTACGACGCTCTGGATTGCACAGTGGAAAATAGCGATTGCAAAAAACATGGGAGATTTAAAAGAACCACTCTCACTCCTCCATTGGGCCGCAAGCAAAGCCACCCCTGCGGGTATTCTGCCGGAGCAGCTTGATCCCCACACAGGAGCGCATCTTTCGGTCGCACCGCTCACGTGGAGCCATGCGGTGTATGTGGAAACATTCCTCCAGTACGTTGCAAAAGAGGCGGAGTTTAAAGGAGCCGCATGATGTATTCCTTCACATTGGAAAAAATTTCCGTTCGATCATCGAGCGCTTCGACTTCCGTACGCGTAAACCACCGAATTTCCCGGCCTTCGTTTTCCGAAAGCGTAACCGCCTGCGATTCATCGATGAGTTTCGCATGGTAGAGAAAATCCATATGTTCGTGCGCTGGCTCACCTCGCTCCTCGCTTGCCGAAATATTTTCGAGCAGCATCGCGATCGGCTTCTTCAGCATTTTTCCTTCTTGCGGATTCAATTGGAAAAGATCTTCGTATTCATCACCGATGATTTCGATGTCTAATCCTGTTTCTTCTTTACACTCGCGTTTGGCTGCATCCTCCGGCGTTTCATCAGGATCGATGTGTCCGCCGGGCGGCATCCAACGAGCGAGGCGCTTATGCCACAGGAGGAGCGTCCGTGACTGCGAGTCGATGATGAAGGCGGTGGCGGTGAAGTGCTTTTTCATGGGAAATGTGAGGATAATGATACTGTAGTTTTTTGACAAGAATGAGCCGAAATATCCATTGGATGCATTCTGTAAAAACCATGTCAAATACCTATGACATACCTAAAATAGGGCACTCTTGTTTTCCAAAAACAAGAGGTGTAGACCGCGCGTGAATTAATCTTTTCCCCACTTCTCTATGAGTATCATCGCGCAACAGACTAAAGATCTATCTGCTCCACAAATGAGGGTAGATGGCACCCGACCTGAAACTACAGTCAATGGCACGGACAGCAATCGTGAAAGTGAGCAAGCGGAGCAAATGCGTATCAGCCTTGAAAAAGAGCTAGCAGATTCACGTGCTCATTTGGGTTCGTCAGTGCTTGGTCTCCATCATTAATTATCTCACTCGAAGGACAAGAATCTCCGGCGGTGCAAAAAGTCGCGCGCGCGGTCCTGTCTCCCCCACTCCGCGGGTGATCGCAAGCGTGGTGTTTTGGTCGATGGCAAAAATTCCCTGATCGTACGAGCGTGAAAGCTCTGTAGGGAGCGATGGAACAGGGCCGATGATCGGTAAACGAATTTGCCCGCCATGCGTATGGCCGGCAACAATCAGATTTGCATAGGACGATTGGTTTTGGAGAATCACGCTTGGATCATGCGCAATGAGGATGAGAGATGATTTTTGAGTCGTATCCGGGAGCGCTGATTCAAGATCGTTATGACCAGAGCATTCATCATCAACACCGGCGATAAAGAGCGGACCGCCCTGCTCCAGAACGACCTCGGCGAATGCATTACTCAGCACCTTCACACCCGAGCGCTCCAAGGCTCTCCGCACAACCTGCGATCCATCGAACGTTCCATAGAACGTCCTTCCTCCTCCTTTATGGGGAATACAATTGTATTCATGGTTTCCAAGAACGCCAAAAACTCCATAGCGTGTGTGGAGATTTTCGAGGGGAGAAAGACGATCGGCGGGATCGGCTCCGTGATAAATAAAATCTCCGGCAAGTAGAACAAAATCCGGCGAAATCGCATTGACCTTGTCGACGAGTCTCCTCACAAATCGCTCCCCCTTATACGGACCCACATGGAGATCGCTGAGAACGACAATCGTGAGATCGCTTGCTGTTGGAAGTTTCACCTCTGCCTCGGTGATCGTAATGAGCTGCGGCTCGATGAATGAGCCGTAGAACACTGTAAGTGAAATGAGGACACCACACGTTCCAAGCAGCAAGCGCTGCCATAATAGCCATCCCACTGATCGATTCGCCAACCACACGAGTATCACTCCGCCTCCAATGAGGAGAAGAATAAGAACATCCCAAAACAGAGACACCGTGAGGTACGTCCAAAGCATCGCCCCCTATGGTACACTTGTTCGCGCATGAAAAAGCACGCAAATTATCAACATTCTAGGGTTGCACTCGCCACAGATCATGCGGGATATACACTGAAAGAGATACTGAAGAAACACATGGTGGAGAATGGCATCGATGTCGTCGATGTTGGAACATTCAGCGAGGAATCCATCGATTATCCGATCATCGCAAAAAAAATCGCCGAGGTGATGCTGGGGGAAAAGATTCCGGGAGTGTTTCTTGGCGGTTCTGGTCTTGGCGAATGTATTGCGGGCAACAAAATCTCTGGCGTCAGAGCGGTTCGCTGTACGAGTGCGGAAGATGCCATCATGGGGAGAAGACACAATGATGCCAATATGCTGAATCTGGGCGGCCGGATGATCAAAGGAACGGATGCGAAAAAGATTCTCGATGCATTTCTCGTCACGCCATTCGATGGCGATCCCTCTTCTAAAGAAGAGGGCGAACGCCATGTGCGGAGAATAAAGGAACTCCACGAGATGGATGGATATCCGTACCCATAATTGCAATGTTTAAACTCATCATTACTCCCTCCATTCTCTCTGCAGATTTTTCCCGCCTGCAAGAGGAAGTAGATTCCGTAGCTCCCTATGCGGATTGGCTGCAGGTGGATGTGATGGATGGCCATTTTGTGCCGAATTTGAGCTTTGGGGCGCCGGTGATGAAGGCAATCAAAACCACTCTTCCGCTCGATGTGCATCTGATGGTGAGCAACCCCTCCGATCGCATTGATGAATTTGTGGAAGCGGGTGCAACGCACATCACATTCCATGCGGAAGCCGTACCAGTGAGAAGTGATCAAGAACAGTTAATTGCAAGGATCCGAGGAAAGGGCTGCACCGCAGGCATTGCAGTGAATCCGGAGACATCGCTTGATGCTATTCAAACGATGGACATCGATCTTGTTCTTTGCATGACCGTGCATCCGGGGTTCGGCGGACAAGGATTCATCGAAAGCGTCATCGCAAAAATCAAAGACCTCCACTTGCAGCATCCTGACGTCATGATCCAAGTAGATGGTGGCATCACGGCAGAAACCGGCAAACGCTGCCGCGAGGCGGGTGCGAATAATTTGGTTGCGGGGAGTTATATTTTTAAAAGTAAGGATCGGAAAAAGGCCATTGAGTCCCTCAGAAAATAGCCGCTCCTGATCTGCTACACTCTGCCCATGCTCTCCCTGAAGAATATTTCATGGAAGGATGGCACGAAAATCCTCATCGAAGACCTTACATGCGATATTGCCCCCTGCGAATGCGTCGCCATCGATCTTCCTGATGATCATGCGATAAAAATATTGGTCCAGCTCCTCATGGGGGAAAAAACATTGCAAACAGGCGGCATTTTTATCGACGGCATTCCGCTCGGGAAACTGACACCAAGGCTGCTCCAATTCTACCGGCGCAGTATTGGCATCGTGCTCCCCACGGAAGAATTGTTGATGGATCGCTCCGTAGCGGAAAATATAGCGCTACCACTCCGCGCGCGCGGTATGAGCACAAGAAACAAACATGAGAAAATAGAAACAATTCTCGCCAAGATTGATCTGCAGGGAAAGGAGTCGATGCTGCTTCGTCATCTTTCGCACGCCGAACAGAGGTGTGTCGCCTTCGCCGTTGCGCTCGTCGCTGATCCTCAAATTCTGTACATCGAAGACATTGGGAATGATTCCTCCGATGCAGAAACACAGGCCATGATAGATACGTTGCTCCAGGAAGCCATGAATCGGGAAACATCCATTATTATCGCCACCCGCACGAGTGATCGCTTTGCCTCACTCCGCCCGCGCGTCATTTCGCGGAGGGGAGAGACAAAGACATCGGAAAAATTAGGAGAAACCCACTGGAAAACTGCCGAAAGAACACGCATCATTCCGACTGCCTTATGACTTTGCCTCTGCCAAACTCCGGCACCGATTACGCCGCTGCAGGAGTTGATATTGCACGGGGGGACGAAGCCGTACGACGGCTGAAAAAGCATGTGGAGAGCACATTCAACAAGAATGTTCTCAGAGGTGTTGGTGCATTTGCCGGAGCTCTGGATGCTGAAGAACTCAAACGTATGGATGAACCCGTGCTGCTTGCAAGTACCGATGGCGTCGGTACAAAGACGATGATCGCGGAGCGCGCGGGAAAATGGGAAGGAATCGGCCACGATATTGTGAACCATGGCGCGAATGATCTTGTCTGCCAAGGAGGACGCGCGATCCTCTTCCTCGATTACATCGCCGCAAGCCATCTTGATCCAGCAGTAGTAGAGATTCTCGTGAAAAGCATGAGTGATGCCTGCAGAGCAATCGGCTGCGTCCTCATCGGCGGCGAAACAGCCGAGATGCCAAAAGTGTATTCGGAGGGCGCCTACGATGTCGCAGGAACAATCATTGGCATTACCGAGCGGAGTGCCATGATTTCTGGTGGGATGATGGAGGAAGGTGATGTTCTCATCGCGCTCCCGAGCAACGGCTTGCATACAAACGGATACTCGCTGGCACGGAAGGTACTCCTTGATGATGCGAAAATGGATTTGAATGCGATGAATGCGGAGCTCGGTGAATCCGTCGCCGATGCACTCTTAAAACCACACACTCTCTATGCGCCAATTGTGCTCGCGCTCCACAAAGAATTCGGCCTCAATGGCGTTGCGCATATTACAGGCGGAGGCATTGCGGGGAATTTGATTCGCATTATTCCGGAAAGCCTCGGTGCCAGAATCGAAAAAAAGTTGATCCGGAGACTCCCGATCTTCAATCTCATTCAAACAAAAGGAAATGTAAGTGAGGAAGCGATGTTCGAAGCGATGAATATGGGTGTCGGAATGATTCTCGTCTGCAAACGGGAGCAGCAGAAAAAGGTGCTTTCTCTAGCACCCGGAGCGTATATGATAGGGAAAATTGTCGATGAAAGTGGTGTTTCTCTTATTAATTGACACAAAAGTAGTATTATTGTTAAATAATTTCATGCCAAATTACCGAAATGTCGATGTTTCCCCTCTTTTTCGGGCAGCCGGCCTAGAGACGAGAGGCTTACAACCGATCCATGAAACTTCGAAGATGTATCCTTTTAAAAATGGAGATGTCACGCAGAACTGGTCGTACTTTATGATCTCTGGTCTCAGAAAGTTACAGGAAACACTGGTGCAAAATTATCAAAAACTCCCTGAGAACATAGGCATTGTTGGAATAGGAAGCGGGGTCGAAGGCATTGCTGCGGCAAGAATTTTCCATGAATCGATACGGCGGCTCTTTGTTACGGACATTGATCAGAAAATTCTTGAGGGTGCTGTCTCCAATATAAAGAGGAATGTCGATACAAAAAAAGTAGAAGTTGTTGGCCATGTCGGATCATTTGCAGAACCGCTCGAAGCGAAAGAAGTACAACTTGATCTCATCGCCGGCAACGTGCCGAATTTGCCATCGGCGCAAGATCAAAAACTAAGGTCCGGTGCAGATTTAGGAACATTCATGCCGCGTGGATTGTACGAGAAATACACTCCGCCCGAAAAATTTGTGAAGTGGGCGCTTGGCGCACAGTATGCTTACCTCACCAGTGCTTCCCGTGTCGTACGGGAGGGGGGATCTGCTTTAACACTCGTCGGTGGAAGATTTCCCTTACCGCTCGTAAAAGAGCTTTTCGAAGCAGCTGGATTTGGAAGCTCAAACGAAGTGATAGCAGGATACAAAGAACAAACGGAACCAGAGCCTGATTTTAAGGGATACAGCAAATTTGAAGCCGGATTCACTGATGTGTCGTTTGATTTCTACGTGCAAAAAGCAGCAGAGCAGATTCTGGCAAATGCGAATATCGAGAATCCAACGAGCAGACACACGGGGGTACAAATTAAAGGTGTACTGAAGGATCAGAGGAAATCTGCACTCGCGGCACTTGTTCTATACCCGCAAGGTATTTCATGCGGCCATACGGTGCACCTGTTCCAAGGAGTAAAATGAAGGCGCCCGGAAACACTCCATGTATTCGACTTCCAGAATGGGAATCCACACTCGGACTCGATGGCATATGGGTAAAAGATGAAAGCGCAAATCCAACGGGGACATACAAAGATCGACGAAGTGCAGCCATTGTGCAACAAGCAACAAAACAACTGGTGGATAAACTTGTCCTCATATCTGCCGGCAATGCGGCGTACAGTCTTGCAAAGTATGCAGAGGATTCGGGCATCGAAGTACATGCCGTTATCGATCGCAATTTAACGGCAGGTATTAAGAGTGTCCTGCAAAGAGTGTGTAAACAGGTGATCGAAGTGGAATTAGGGGCAAAATTACTCCAATCGGATGAGCTTATTGCAATGGTTCGTACATCACCGGGGGAATTAATTTGGAATGTCAGCAATGGTTTCCATGATGCATACAAGCAAATCGTTCTTGAATTACAAAGAGATCTTCCTCATCAGCCAGATTCCATCGCCATGCCATTTGGAGGTGGCGAAGCAATGGTCGGCGTGGCATTGGGTGTTGCTGATGCAAGATGGCAGGACAGGACAACAGTCGTCGGGTTTCATAACAATCAATCAGAACGGTTAAAAACCAGTGCTTTCTGCAAAGCATATGTCACTTATCTACGTGCTGACAAAATGCCTTGCACCCCTGTTATCGATATGACAACCTCCGAGCCCCTAGATGGCGTACAACGGAACTATGTCCCCGCAGGTCTTCGGGTAGAAGAAGCGGGAAGTAATACTTTTCAGGCCGTTCGTGTCTTCGCTCATAATGATCGGCAAGAGAATAAAGTCGGCAACCATTTTGGAAAAAACATCGTCATTGTGAACTCAGGGTACGGCAAAGTACTCGAGGAGGCGGGAATGGCGAATACATGATGACAGAAGAAAAAAGAGGGTGTACAATCGTAACCCTATGCCTGTTTCCCTCATCAATGCCTCACTCGCGTGGGCAACGCTCAATCTCCTCACAAAGAAGCGCTACGATTTTTTGATGGAAACATACGGTTCGCTTGAGGAAGCATGGGCACACCTCGATCAAACGATGCTGAAGCAACTTGGATGTAGAGAGGAAACAATCCTGAAAACACTCAACGAGGTAGAAGAGCTTGATCTTTCCGCACACGAAAAATTTCTTACGAAGAGCAGCATTCGACTTATCGTGATGAATGATGAAGAGTATCCGGAGGCCCTGCGCGATATTGCCGATCCTCCTGTATTTCTCTTCGCACGGGGAAATCTGGCACTCCTCCGTGAGCCGATGATTGCCGTAGTTGGGACGAGGAATATGAGTGCATATGGGCGACGAATCATTTCCACATTCGTGCCAGAATTTATTCGTGCAGGATTTGTAACCGTGAGCGGCCTTGCGATCGGCATCGATGCGGAAGTGGCGAAGGAAACAATGGCGGCGGGAGGAAAAACCATCGCAGTGCTTGGTGCTGGCCTTGGTGCCATCTATCCCAAAGCGAATGCAAGACTTGCGGATGAAATCGTCGCGCACGATGGACTCCTCCTCACCGAGTACCCACTGCACATCGCGCCCGATAAATACACATTTCCCGCACGCAACCGAATAATTGCTGGAATAAGCCTAGGAACGCTCGTTGCGGAAGCGGCGGCACAGAGCGGTTCTCTGATTACAGCGAGCCTTGCACTCGAATATGGCAAAGAGGTATTTGCCGTTCCCGGACCCATCTTTGATCCCAATATGGAAGGAACACACCACTTGATTCAAAAGAGCGGAGCAAAACTTGTGGCATCGGCACAGGATGTCCTTGTGGAACTTGGCGTTATCGTGCCATCAGAAAGCCAAAAATCAACCTACCATCCGCAAACTCCCGATGAAGAACTCCTGCAAAAAAATCTCACCACAATGCCACAAAGCGTAGATACCCTTGCAGAGAAATCAGGCATGCCTATTTCCTCGATCAATGCCACTCTCACGCTGATGGAATTGAAGGGTGGAGCGAAGAATGTGGGGAGCGGGCAGTGGGTGCATTTATGATTAACATTGATGGTTTGCTTGTAGCTGGTTTTCTCGATGTTCTAGCAAACCAATAAACCATCACCCCGTTCTCATCTTGAAGCAAAAAACCTTTGTTTCCGCTATACTGTCCTCATGTGGCCATTTCGCTGCAAGCATAAGAAGTGTTCCCGGCTCGAAAAACTGATCACAGGGCTTGTAATCGGCGGGGCGATTGGATCGATCGTCGGAAAAACCCTCATGGATCACATGCGGGAGGAGAAGGAAAAAGAAGAAAAGAACGAAGAAACCGATATCGAAGAAAGTGACGAGGAATAGTTTCTTGCTACAAGTACTTCGCCTTATTCACATTATGGGCGTCATTTGTCTCCGCATAATGAATAAGCCCACCGCTGCCATGGAGGTAGTACCAGTACAGTGATTCTTCCGGATGGAGAGCTGCGCGAATACTTGCAAGACCGGGGCTTGCGATTGGTCCGGGGGGCAAACCTGCGTATTTCCTCGTGTTATAGCGGGAATCAATTTCGAGATCTTTCTTCGTGAGTGGCTCCGTCTCTTTCCCAAGGACGTAGCGTATGGTCGCATCCACCGCTAATCCCTGCTTCGCATCAAATCGTTTCCAGAGAATGCCGGCAATCACAGGACGTTCTATATCGTTTGCAGCTTCCCGCTCGATGAGCGATGCCATGATGATGATGTCGCCAAGTGAACGTTTCGATAAAACCAAATCATCATTGAGCCCGTTCATCACGCGATCACGGAATGTGCCGAGCATGCGCTCCAGAAAAAACTTTGCAACAAATTCATTCGGATCAACATAGTACGTATCTGGGAAGAGATATCCCTCTAATCGTCCACTCATGCCATTGTTGCCGGAAGAATCGGGGAGGAAATCAAATGAGGAAAAATCGCACTGGTCGTTGGCGCACTCAAGGATTTCATTTAGTTGAATCAGCCCTTTTGTCGCAAGAAGTGCATCAATTTGCCGAATCGTAAAGCCCTCGGGGATCGTGATAACGCTCTGCCCCCCTTGTGTTTCGCGTAAAATTTTCGCAATATCCGCAAAGCGAGAGCCAGGTGGGATCTCAAACGTTCCCGTACGAATGCCGGTATCGAGCCCCTGCGATTGCAAGTACCATCGGAAGACCGTTGCCGAGGAAATCACTCCTCTCTCTTTGAGCTCCGTTGCAATATCTCGCACCGTCATGCCACTCATGATGTGGATCTCTGTCGCAAGACTCCCCTCTTCCGTCCCGATCATTTGAACGGAAAAAATGGTTGCTCCAAAAGAAAGGAGGAAAAGAAAGAGGAGGATGCGGAGGAATTTCATTGGAGGAAGTATACAGCTTTCTTCGAGCAAACGAGCTCATGCGAAGCATGAGCGAGTAAGTCGAGAAGCATAAAAAAGACAAAGCTTCTCGAATCGCTCAGCCCTGCAGGGCTTCGCTCGTTCCCACCTTGGCGGGCAGGCGAAGAAAACAATTATTGACCTAGCCCCAACTCACCCATCACTCCCTGCATCTTCTCCGCCGCTACAATCTGCGCTTTATTCATCGCACGATTGAGCGCATCTTTGAGTAAATCTGGAATCTGTTCTCGAGGAACATCAGGCAAAATCTGGATGGAAACAACCTTCTGTTCGCCATCCACAATAACGGTGACTCCGCGAGCCTCTGCCTCGATATGGATCGTCCGAAGCTCCTTTTTAGCCTGTTTCGCCTGTTTCTGCAGGCGGTACATATCTTTGGCTTTTTGGAACACCATACGAAGAGTATAGAACGAATCATGGGGAAAACGAAGAATCCATCAGCAATTTTCTACTTCATATCCATTCAATTTTTGATCCTAGGCCTCTCTACACCTCATTCATCACTACTCAAAATTTGAGCTGAGAAAATAGAAATCAAGTCAACCCTATCCGATCCCCAATCTCCTGATCCACAAAGACCTTCTTCCTCCCGTACTTCATGCGGCTGTATTCTTTAACAAGCCCCGCCATTTTAAGATCCTTTCCTGTTTCGTCCCAAATCGTTTCCATGGAAAACGGGCGCGAGGTTGTGTTGTTGATGTTCAATTTGATGTAGCACTTGTAGTTTGCAATACCGATCACATCCTGCTCGCTGAGTACCGGTGCGTATTCCTTGGCCATATACTCCGCATCTTCGGCGCCGATCTTAAAACTTTGCATGGTACCGACGTTACCGAAGACCGCATCGCGGAGCTTCGTATTCTGCTGCTCGTAGGCAGAAGTTTTTGCAACAAGCTGACCGATGTATTGGTGAGCCATGATGAGCGAGAGATGATACTTGCGAGCTTCGGAAAGAATTGTTGCAAATGCATCGGTGGTGAAGTTTTGGAATTCGTCGACGTAGAGGTAAAAATCTTTTCGTTGATCTTCCGGAACATCTGCGCGACTGAGTGCTGCCATATTCACTTTGTTCACGAAAATGAGGCCGAGGAGCTGCGCATTGGTATCGCCAATTTTTCCTTTGGAAAGATTCACGAGAAGCACCTTTTCTTCATCCATAATCTGCCGGACATCGAATGCGGATTTTGGCTGTCCGATGATGTTTCTGATGGTGGTATTCGTGATGAAGGGACCGAATTTCGCCGAAAAGTATGGAATCATTTCCTCTTTTTCGCGCGCACCGGTCTTGGCGATTTCGTGCTCCCAGAAACTTCGAACAACTGGATTCTTACACTTACTAACTTTGTAGCGCTGGAATTCGTCATCAACGTACAAGCGCGGCACATCGATGAGAGTTGCCCCTTCCTCCTCATCATCCATGAGCGTTAAGCAACCATTTCGGAAGTAGTGTTGAATACGGGGGCCGAAGATTTCGTTACCGAAGAGCTTGATGAAAATTTCCATGGCATCGAGCGAGGCGCGGTCTTTCTCTTCATCCGAATGCGCCTCAAGAAGATTGAGTCCCATCGGGCGCTCGGTATCGGAAGGATTAAAAATGATCACATCTTTCGCGCGCTCCTTCGGCACATACATCAGCACATCTTCGATGAGGTCCCCATGGGGATCAACAAGGCACATTCCTTTGCCCCGCTGCAAATCTTGGCGGGCGCAATAACTAAGAAAGACCGATTTTCCCGTACCGGATTTCCCGATGATGTAGTGATGCCGCGTGCGATCGTGATCCATAATGCGCACGTCGCTAAGCTGCCCTCGATACCGATTGCGGCCAATGAGGATACCTTCGGTCGGCAAATCCGCAGGAGGTGGCAAGACCTTGTACTGAATCCATTCAATGATTGGAATTTTGTTATAACGGCTGTCCGGGAAGTGATAAATCGTTGCAAGTTCCTGCTCTGTCAGCAAACATGTTGAATGGAAAAATCCGTTGATTCGATGCTTCCAAAGCCAATGGATAAGCGGTGCATTGAGTCGATATGGCAAAATATCAACAAGCATCCTATGGTTATCGAACCAGTTGCCATACTGGTCTTTAAACACGTTAAACGCCACCTGCAGGTTGCTCGTAATTTCGACCGCCTTCTGCGTCGTCGTGGACGAAGCCAAAATACGCACCGAACAGTGGAACCCGCTCATCCCGGCCTTCTGTCCCATACGCTTGTAGAGTTCTTCTTCCGGTTGGATCATACGCACGAAAGAATCTCCTTGCGTTGCGCCGGGAGCGAATGTTGTCCTGTCCGCTTCACCGGGAATAAGAATAGCCCCCACAATGCTGCCGATTGTTCCAAGGAGCGGGATTCCCTCCAGAAATGCTGCAAAACCACCCGCCTTTTTTCCCTTAAACGATCGTGAGGCATATTTCTTTACGCTCTTCTGCCACGAATCGCTAAACGTAGGATTGAGGATAATCTGCACAGTCGCTTTATCGGTATCTTGGAGTTTACTGAGCACGTTCGTCACATCGTTGAGCGGATCATCTTGCATATTTTCGTATCCGCGAATCGGAAAAATGTACTTCTTATGGAGCTTCATGTAATACCCAACGAGGGCTGATCCCTTCGGCCATACATCGGGGGTGGATTTCTCCGGTGTAACCTCCGCCTGTGAATAGAACGAAGTAATTTGTTTCTCCACGATTCCTGCAAGTTGTTTTCTCACCACGATGTAAAACTTGATCTGATTTTTCTCCACAAAAAACTCAAAGCTCATAGTATTAAACCGCCAAATCCACGTATGCAGCACTGTCCATACATCGAGTGTTTTTACTTCCCAAAGCGCACGGAACAGCTGCTCCATGATCGCAATTTTCTCCTTCCAGTCTTTTTCCGTTCGTTTCTCTTCATCCACCTTGCTATCGTTTCGCGGGAGAAGCACTTTGAGCGTAACAAGATTTCGTGAATGCATGACTGCGTAGAAAAATCGCAGACCGTTCTTCACAATCACGCTCCACACAAACCATATGGTGAGCAGAAAAAGCGTCCGATCGAGCGGATTCTCCATAAACCATGTCCATACAATGTGCCATACAGGAAGCTTGAGGATCCATGACCCTCCCGCAATGAGGAGGAGGATGACCGGCCAGAAGAAGAGGCGAAGAAACGTAATCATGGAATGAATGCGGGTATCTTACACCCGTAATGTGAGAAGTATGGGTAAGTGATCGGACGCAAGTACGGGGAGCACCTCAAGATCCTCGATCGGAAGATCTTCCGAACAAAGAAAGAGATCCAAAGCGCGCGTAGGATGCGCCGATGGAAATGTAAGATCATGAAGGGTGTTGATGATTTTTAACCGGCACGAGACGATGATGTCCGTCAGTTCATCCACACCATTAAAAATGTTGAAGTCGCCGCAAAGAATCACATGTCGGCGGCAACTAATAATGTCGCGAATTTCCTTCAACTGCGATGCTCTCGTTTTACGTCGGAGTGAAAGATGCGCCACAAGGAGCGAAATCTCCTCCGTGAGGCGCACCTCGTACACGAGCTTTTTAGCACCATGCCGGAGGTAATGCGCAGAAAATGGAAAATCTTTCCGAGCAAAATACCCGCTGAGATTTCCGCGAAAATACGGGAGATGCCCAAGCATGCTGTTGCGACCGTATTTATTCCGGAATGTGTGCACGGGATACTCCCATAGGCGCTGGATGAACCGCTTCACGCGGCGAACTTCCACAAAGCAACAGAGATCGGGCTGCACCTCGTCCACCATTCGATCAATCATTGTTAGTACATCGGCAATCACCCGCTTTGGCGTATAGACGTAGCGCAAACAATGCATGGCGTAGTCGGCGAGCGATCCGCGCATGCCGGTACAGTAGCCAACATTGTAGAAAAGGATGCGGGTCGTTTCGCCTTGCGGCATAACAGTTGTGGAATGTGTATTTTGGTATAATTATACCACAGATATGCCAATTCCGCTCCTCATCTCCAACCTCACCAATATCCGATACCTCACAGGGGTTGCAATGACGTTTGGGATGATGATCGTGGATGGGCGAAAGCGTTCGCTCTTTGTGGATAGCCGCTACATCGAAAAAGCCACAAAGGAATGCGTCAAAGGCATCGCAGTGCTTCCGATGGATGACTTGGAGCAGTGCATAGCATCCTATAAACGCATGCGATTTGAGTCGGAGGATGTGAGCGTTGCCCGTCTTCTGCGATGGGAAAAAAGATACCGCAAAACACGATTCGTACCCTCCACGGGAGTGATTGAGGAGGGGAGAAGAGTGAAGAACGCAGCGGAAATTCGATCAATTAAAAAAGCATGCAGCATCACAGATCGTGTCATGATGGAGATACCCGTCTTCCTGCACACCCGAGGAATCACGGAAAAAAAACTCGCCTTGCTCATCGAAAATCTTTCGAGAGATATCGGTGCCGATGCCATGGCGTTCGATACAATCGTTGCCTTCGGGAATCACACCGCCCGCCCTCACCACTCCCCCACCGATCGATTACTGGAAAAAAACGACATCGTTCAAATCGACATGGGAGTAAAAGTAAATGGTTACTGTTCGGATTGTTCGCGCGTTTTCTTTGTAGGAAATGTATCGGAAGAACAGCGCAGAGTATTTATTCTTCTTGTGAAGATCGTGGCCAAATGTACGAAGAGAGCTCGATCTGGCGCAACGAACCACACTCTAGATCTCTGTGCGCGAAAGATGCTCGGCAAATACGAGCCATGCTTCACGCACGGTCTTGGTCATGGCGTTGGACTGGAAATTCATGAAGGTGCGTCGATTAGTACTCGCGCACCGAAACAGACGATAAAGAAGAACGAAGTGATCACCATCGAACCCGGCATATACCTCCCGGGCAAATTTGGCATGCGGGTCGAAGATACGATTCTGGTGCAAAACTCCGGAGGAAAAACGCTCACTTTCTGCAGTAAATTATTGCCGAAGGGCTGCAAGAACGGCTAGTATCAGCCATAGCATGGACGAAGACACTCCACCAAAGTTACTCTCCGCTGCGGAAATCGTCGCAATGCATAGAGCAGAGCAATGGGAAGCGGGTCAAAGGAAAATATCACCCGGCGTGTACATTGCCGTTGCAACTTTGGTCTTCACGGCAACCATTGCCATAGCTTCTCTTATGCACTACGCGTCTCAAGGAGAGAAGAAAGACGGGAAATCGGGATCTCCTCCTGCTTCAGTGAGTCCCGATCACGAACCGTGACGTGGTCTTTTTTGCACTGCTTGTCATCATCGCCAATGGTTCCAAAATCAACCGTGATGCAGGTAGGCGTACCAATTTCATCTTGCCTGCGGTAGCGCTTACCAATGGAACCCGTGACATCAAAATCAAGACGAAGATCTAAGTTCGTATTGAGGAGTTCATATACCTCCTGTGCTTTTTTCACGAGTCTTTCGTCTTTGCTTAAGGGAAGGATGGCAACTTGTACCGGGGCAAGGCGCGGATGGAATTTCATCACAATGCGATCTTCCCCGTTGTCGAGCTTCTCTTCGTGATACGCATCGAGGAGGATGACAAGCGTCAGGCGAGAGAGTCCAAATGTCGGCTCGATGACATGGGGGATGAATTTCTCATTCGTATCCGGATCCGTGTATTGTAAATCTTCCCCGCTTTGTTCCATATGATTTTTAAGATCAAAATCCGTTCGATAGGCGAGGCCGAAGAGCTCTTTCCATCCGAATGGCGTCTCGTACTCCACATCAACTGTCCGTTTCGAATAGTGCGAAAGCTCGTCTTCCGTGTGTTGTCGCACACGGAGCTTCTTTGCATCGACCCCCAAATCATTGAGCCACTTTTGCTGTTCTTTAAGCCAAAAATCAAAATACTGCTCCCAGTCTCCTTCGCGGATAAAGTATTCAAATTCCATGAGATCGAACTCGAGCGTTCGGAAAATGAAGTTCCCGGGTGTGATCTCGTTTCGGAATGCTTTGCCCGTAGATGCGATACCAAACGGTAGACGCTTGCGCGTCGTCGTGAGAACATTTTTAAAGTTGACGAACATCGCCTGCGCAATTTCTCCTCGAAGATAAATATCGCGACTCTCCCCCCCTTCGATTGCGCCAAATGAGGTTCGGAAAAGGAGATTGAACGTTCTTGCTTCCGTAAATTTTCCTTTGGCGCCGCATCGAGGGCATGCAATTTTCTTCTCGCTGATGATGGCTGTGAGCTCTTTTGGTAAAAGTCCATCGGCTTTCATCTCTGGGAATTTCTCCTCGATCAGATGATCCGCGCGAAACCGCGCCTTGCATTCTTTGCAGTCGATCATCGCATCGTTGAAGTTTGCAACGTGCCCACTCGCTTCCCACACTTTCGGGTTCATCATAATTGCGGCGTCGATCATCACCATATCCTGCCGTTTATAAATGAACCGCTTCAGCCAGAAGTTCCGGATGTTTTCCTTTAAAACCGCACCTAAAGGGCCAAAATCCCAACTATTGGCAAGACCGCCGTAAATCTCGGACCCAGGGAACACAAAGCCGCGGCGTTTGCTGAGAGAAACGATCTGATCGAGGGATGTCGCTGCCATAGGTAAAGAATAGCAGAATCTATACCATCCCCCATCATTGCCCGCCATCTAAATCTCGTCTACAATCGAACACTAATGGCCGATCCTAAATATCGCACCCCCAAGGGCACATACGACATCCTCCCCGAGCTGCAGCAATACCATACGTACATCAAAAAGGCCGTTCGCCATCGGGCTCGCCAAGCGGGATTTAAGCGGATTGATACGCCGATATTCGAGAATCGTGAAGTGTTCGATCGCGGCGTCGGTCTGCATACCGATATCGTCGAAAAAGAACTTTTTACGGTGGCACGAAAGGGTTCTGCTTTAGATGATAAAGATAGCGAAAAGGATGCATGGGCGCTGCGGCCAGAACCAACCGCTCCGATCTGCCGCGCTTACATCGAACACGGTATGCACCTATTGCCGCAGCCGGTACAGCTCTACGTCATGGGCCCCATGTTCCGGTATGATCGTCCGCAAAAGGGGCGCTTTCGCGAGTTTCGACAATTTGGATTCGAGGCCATCGGCATTGCGGATCCGAGTATCGATGCGCAACTTATTAACGTCCTCAGTCACATCTTTAAAGATTTACAAATCTTTGATCGACTCAAGCTCCAGATCAATAACATCGGCGATGCTGAAAGCCGCCAGGCATTCAAACAGGCTCTGCTCGACTTCTTTGTAGGAAAAGAACGAAATCTCTGCGAGGATTGCCAGCGACGCCTCCAATCAAATTCGCTGAGAATTCTCGATTGCAAAAATGAGGACTGTCGAATCCTTGTCAAAATGGCTCCGAAGCTTGTGAACCACGTAAAAAAGGAAAGTCGGGAGTTTCATGAGACTCTTCTTGAATACCTCACCGAGTACAAAATCCCCTACGAAGAAAATGCAAATCTTGTTCGCGGTCTAGATTATTACAATCAAACCGTTTTTGAGTTTTGGGATGCTTCGTTGGGCGCACAGAATTCTGTCGCAGGCGGAGGAAGATACGACGGCCTCATCGAGCTCCTCGGCGGCCCCAACACCCCCGCAATCGGCTTTGGCTGCGGTATGGAGAGAGTGGTCTACCATATGAAGGAAGTCGGCGTCGCTCCACCTATGAAGGATCAAGTGGATGTTTTTGTGGCACAACTCGGTCCCGAAGCAAAAAAGAAGTGTCTACTCTTGATCGAGGCGCTTCGCGAAATGGGAGTCCATACAATCGGCGCACTCGGCGAGGCAAGCTTGAAGAGCCAAATGCGTCTCGCGGATAAATTTGAGTCTCGCTACACACTGCTTCTTGGACAAATGGAAGTGAAAGAGAACACCATCATCCTGCGGGATATGAAGGCGGGAAAACAATCTTCAATGAAGTTTAGCGAAGCGATCCCCAAAGTCATCGAACTCCTTGGTGCGAATACATTGGATACATACACCATCAAAGATCATCTGGGCGGATTTAAGCAGGAAATTGAGTGATGTATCTGTGCTGATTAAACATCTAAATTCTTCACCCCCTTCGCATGGGTCTGAATGAACTTTCTGCGTGGAGCGACCTCCGATCCCATGAGCGTCGTAAACACCGCATCCGCTTTCTCTGCATCTTCGACGAGAACTTGCAGCATAATGCGGCTGCTTGGATCCATGGTGGTTTCCCACAATTGCTCGGGGTTCATTTCTCCAAGACCTTTGTATCGTTGAATATTGACTTTGGATTTCCTTGCCATCTCCTTCTTCCCCTCATCTTCCTGAACTTCCTCCCCCTCCTGACCTTCCTTACTTTCATCACCTTCCACTTCTTCCGTCACCTGCACTTCCTCCATCTTCACTCCCCACTCCTTCATAAGATCATTTTTCTCCTCATCCGAATATACGTAACGGCTCTCTTTGCCCTTGGCAATCTTGTAGAGCGGCGGCTGCGCGATAAAAAGGTGACCGGTCTCGATGATCTCCGGGTAGTAACGGAAAAAGAACGTGAGGAGCAGCGTGCGAATGTGCGCCCCATCCACGTCGGCATCGGTCATAATCACAATCCGCTCGTAGCGCAGTTTCGTAAGATCCTTCATCTCCCCAATGCCAACACCCATGGCAATCACAAGAGCGCGAATTTCGTTATTCGCAAGCATCTTATCCATGCGAGCTTGCTCCACGTTAAGGATTTTTCCACGGAGGGGTAGTACTGCCTGGTAATCGCGATTTCTTCCTTGCTTCGCAGAGCCGCCAGCTGAATCTCCCTCGACGATGTAGAGTTCGGAATTACTCGGATCTTTACTACTGCAGTCAGCAAGCTTCCCCGGAAGAGTCATGCCTTCGAGTGCGCCTTTGCGAATAACGCTATCACGAGCAGCACGAGCGGCAAGACGCGCACGCGCAGCAAGGAGAGTTTTCCCCACGATCGATTTTGCCTCAGCGGGGTGCTCTTCCATGTAGGTCGCAAGGAGTTCATTCACCACCGATTCCACCGCAGTCTTCATTTCTGCATTGCCAAGCTTCGCTTTGGTTTGACCTTCGAACTGAGGATCCTTCAAGCGAACAGATACGATGGCAGTCAGCCCTTCGCGCACATCATCTGCAGTCATGTTCTCTTCTTTTTCTTTCAGGAAGCTCTGCGTGCGTGCATATGCATTGATCGTACGGGTTAATGCGGATTTGAATCCCGTCAGGTGCGCTCCTCCTTCTATGGTGTGAATATTGTTCGCAAACGTGATGACATGCTCCGTGAACGCACCCGAATATTGCATCGCGACCTCCACAAATCCCTCTGGTAGATCCTTCTCGAACCATACGACATCGCCAATCGGCCCCTTTCCCTCGTTGATGTGTTGTACGTAGGATGCGATCCCGCCTTCGAAGTGGAACCGGTACCTCCGTGGAAGAATTTGATCTTCGACGGGACGCGTTTCACGTTCGTCGAGGACGCTCAACGTAATGCCACGCGTCAAATATGCCTGCTGGCGGAAGTGGTCAATAAGTGTCGCAAGGGAGAGTTCGAGCGTATCGAAGATTTCGTCATCCAGCATAAAACGGATCAAGGTACCCCGCTTTTTCGTAGGGCCAAGGACTTTGAGTTTATTCTGAGTGACTCCCCTCTTGTATTCCTGCATGTGGATCTGTCCATCACGATACACTTCCGCATGCATCAAAATGGAGAGTGCGTTAACGACGGAAGAACCGACGCCGTGCAAGCCGCCGGACACTTTGTAACCGGAATCATCCCCGCCGAATTTTCCTCCGGCGTGCAGCGTTGTCAGCACCACCTCGAGTGCCGGTTTCTTCATTTTGGGGTGAATATCCACTGGAATACCACGGCCGTTATCTTCCACACTCACAGAGCCATCGTCATGCAAAGTCACCTGAATGCGGCTGCAGTGTCCTGCCATTGCCTCATCAATCGAGTTATCGACAATTTCGTACACACAATGATGAAGCCCTCGTTGATCGGTACTGCCGATGTACATACCCGGGCGCTTGCGTACAGGCTCAAGACCCTCGAGTACCTGAATTTGATCGGCACCATAGGCATCCTTCTTTGAGGCCGATTTTGGAGTGTCCTTTGGCAAAGCAGAGGTCAGTGACATGTGTACGGATTGTAGCGAAAAACGGCTCTGGGATACAAAAAATGGAGAGTTGTTTTTTATATAAAAAATGGTATTATAATACCATCTTCATATTCCTTCACAAATATCAATATGAAACATCCGAATCGTTCGTCTGTTCTTATTGGTGCTGCGCTGCTCGGCATTGTTGCCGTCATTGCCATTATTCTTAGCGTCACTCGCGATAATAGCCTCACTGCCGAAGTAACATCGAGTTTGCAGACACAAAGCGGACTCCAGTGCCCAACCCCGATACAAGGGAAATATCCCTCTGCGACATATGTTGGAAATGGGGAACATCCCCACAAAGCAAAAGCCGTAGAGCTCGCACAAGCAAACGCAATGCAAAAATACATGATGGATGGGACGAACGGTCCTGCGACAATCATAAAGGCTGCAACCACTGACCTCTCGGCGAAGTGCAGTGCTCATCCTGATTGTAAAGGCCCTCTCCCCGGACAAGCCCTTTGCAATAGTCTCACGACCGATGAAAAGATCGCCGGATGTCCTGCGTCCGCAACAATAACTCAGGATCTAGGTACCACCAGCAAACCATTTTGGAAAGCACAGGTAACTTGCTCGTGGGAATTCACTTGTAAAAATACCTGCGAAGCTGATGGCTGCCCCGATGCTCTTAAGGAGGCAGGAGGTACAGTCGATTATCCAGTCAATAATCCTACGGAATTGCTGCAAAGACAGCAGCAGTGTGCTGCATGGGCTGCAAATAATCGACCAGAGTGTGGTAGTAAAAGTTGCACCGCTGTGTCGTATAAAGATGGAATGGTGAACAAGGGCGGCAAGGCGTGGTGTCAATCCATCGCAATTTGCAAAAAAAACATAGTCGATAATTCAGTACCTCCTTCGACCACTATTCCTCCATCAAGCGGTGGGCAGGGTGGTACGAATGCATCATCTCCAATGCCACCTGCGGTGCCTGGACAGACCACCACGATGCCATAAAAAAATTCAGAAGAACAAAGAGAGCGGGTCACCCCCGCTCTTTTTTTATGCAAGTTTTTCGTAATCATGCGCGAGGAGTTGCGCATTGATCTGACGGATGAGCTCGAGCACGACGCCAACGACAATGATCATTCCGGAACCGGAGATGATGAGATCTTGTGAGCTGAGCGATGAATACTTAGTGAAGATGAGCGGCACAATGGCGATGGTGCCAAGGAAAACGCCACCCCACAGATTGAGGTGGTTGCTCGTTTTTGCCAACACTTCCGCTGTGGAACGTCCCGGACGAATGCCGGGAATAAAGCCGCCGCGCTTCTGAATATCTTCCGCTATCTGCTCCGGACGGAATGTCACCGACACGTAGAAGTACGTGAAAAGAAGAACAAGAGCAAAATAGAGAACAATGTAGAGCGTGGAGGGATTATTGGCATTCAGATTCTCATTAATAAACTGCACCAAGCGCGCGAAGCGGGGCGCGGTCTGGAGGAATTGAGCGATAATCCCCGGGAACGTAATGAGTGAAACCGCGAAAATGATGGGGATCATGCCCGCTTGATTAATGCGAATGGGAATGCCGCCTTGCACTCCGCGTCCCGCACCCTGGTTCGCATAGGTAATGGGGATGAGGCGGTGTGCTTCGGTAAAGAGCACGACAGCAATAAGAAGGAGAACTGAGAGAATCGAGAAGAAGATGAATGGCCCCTGCTTGCCGGCACCCGAAACAAACATATTGCTGAGCGTTGCAGGAATGCCGGAAACAATCCCTGTAAAGATGATGAGCGAGATCCCGTTGCCAATTCCCTTCTCTGTCATCACCTCCCCCATCCACATGAGGAAGAGCGCACCAGAGGCAACAATGATCATAGGGGCAAGCACTCCCGGGAACGATGTATCGATCAATTGGCCTCCAAGCTGTGCTGCACCGGAATTGAGGAGGAGGAGAAAACCGTAGCTCTGAAGAAACGCGAGCGGGAACGTGAGGTAACGGGTGTAGCGGTTAATCTTTTGTTGTCCCTGTTGTCCTTCTTTTGCCATTGCCTCAAGCTTGGGGAAAATGACTGTGCAAAGTTGCAGGATGATGGAGGCATTAATGTACGGAGAAAGACCGAGGAGAACGATCGAAAAATTATCGATGGCTCCTCCCGTGAGCGCTGCAAAAACTCCCAGTGCTCCACCGGTGCCACGAGCACTGAGGAAGTTCCGGAGTGCAGTCTCATCCGCGCCAGGCACGGGAATATGAGCAACGATTCTGTAGAGAACAAGGAGCGCCAAAGTGATGAGGATGCGTTTGCGCAAATCCTCGGATTTCCAAAGCTGATGGAGATAGCGAAACATTAGACAAAAGTCACGGAACCGCCTGCTTTTAGAATTGCTTCACGGGCGCTTTTACTCGCCGCATTCACTGTCAGATCAAATTTCTTTGTCACCTTTCCTTCTCCTAAAATCTTCACAGGCAGTGCGCCATCGACAACGCGCGACTCCCGCAGTGATGCAAGATCGTACGCACCAGCCGGGAGAACTTCCTCCAAAGTGCCAATATTCACGACTTCGAATGTTTCGCGCGTGGGATTTGTAAATCCTCCAAGCTTCGGCTGCCTCCGGATCATTGGCACCTGACCTCCTTCGAATCCAATGGGCTTTCCTCGTCCCGCTCGTGCTTGCTCCCCCTTACACCCATGGCAACTGAACGTGCCACGGCGCGACCCGTTGCCGCGACCAACGCGGACTCTGCCTTTTCGTGCGCCTTTGGCTGGCTGAAGCGTATTGAGCATGTGGAGCATACGGTAGCAGGAGAAAAGCCTATAGAAAAGGGTTTTGAAGGAATATTTTCGAATGTCTCCCGTACCTACCTTACTTTTTTACCCCTTCTTTTCCACCGCCTGTTTCGGCTTCCGAAGCAGCGCCAATGCCTGTATGGCGGCCTGCGCATTCACCACAGTATTGCTTGTCCCATACCTTTTGCTCAGAACATTTTTGACGCCAGCAAGATCAAGAATCGGTCGCAAGGCGCCACCGGCGATGATTCCCGTTCCCGTTGATGCAGGGAGCAGACGAATACGCGCGGCCTTGAATTTATGATCGATGGCATGCGGGATAGTATCTTTGATGATCGGAACATCGATCATATGGCGCTTTGCATCGGAAACAGCTTTTTGAACCGCACTCTGTACTTCGCCGCTTTTCCCCATGCCGATCCCCACCTTGCCTTTGCGATTACCAATAACGACCGTTGCACGGAACCGCATACGACGACCCCCCTTCACCACACGCGTAACGCGCGCCACTTGCAGTACATGCTCATCAAACTCCTTGGGTTCGCGATCACGCCTGCCACGATCTTTCCCTTTGCGCCGATCATCTTTGGTCGATTTTGCCATGGAAAGAAAAAGGAGAGGAAGAACTAAAACTCAAGACCACCTTCGCGTGCCGCATCTGCCAAAGCCTTTACGCGACCGTGATACTTGTAACCCGAGCGATCAAAAATGACCGTGCCAATCTTGGCTTTCTTTGCTTTGTCGGCAATTAACTTCCCCAGCTTTGTAGCCCCCTCCGTTGTCAGCGTAGCATTGATCTCTTTCAAAGAGGCGGAAACAAGCGTCTTCCCCGCTGCATCATCAATGAGTTGCACATACATACCCCTCAGAGAACGGTAAACGCTCATGCGAGGACGCTCCAGAGTCCCATGGATACGGGAGCGAATGCGGCGCTTTCTGCGAAGCCGATGTTGGAGCTTAGGAAGCATGGTGAGAAATTATTCGGTGCCTTTGGCGGCAGCTTTACCGACTTTCCGTGGCACAAATTCACCGACGTAGCGGATACCTTTTCCTTTGTATGGCTCTGGCGGGCGGTAACTGCGGATATCGGCAGCTACTTGTCCTACCTTCGCTTTGTCGATTCCGGTGATAGTGAGAATTTGCTTGTTCTCCGCATCATTCTGGATATCGATTCCTTCCGGCGCTTTAAACTCGACCGGATGCGAGAATCCAAGACTGAGCGAAACTGATTTTCCCTTCGCCTGCGCCTTATACCCCACACCAATGATCTCGAGCTTTTTCACGTACCCTGCACTCACTCCTTCGATCATGTTCGCAAGCAACTGGCGCACAAGCCCATGGCGCGCCCGCGAGGATCGCTCATCATTCTTTCTTTCGACGACAACGAATTGACCGTCGACCTTCACAGAAATTTCTGGCAAGAGCGGAATTTTCAATTCTCCCTTGGGACCCTTTACAGACAACAGAGCGCCCTTCACTTCGACAGTGACTCCTGCGGGAACCGGTACTGGCTTTTTTCCTATGCGAGACATGTCATGAGATGGTACAGAGAATTTCTCCACCGACATTTTGGGCTTTCGCTTCACGATCGGAAAGCACGCCTTTGCTTGTTGTGAGTACGGCAATACCGAATCCACTGAGAACGGGCCTCAGCGCACTTTTGCCGCTGTACAGGCGTCGTCCGGGAGCACTCACGCGCAGGAGAGCGAGTTTCGGATACTCGGGGCTAAACGTGATCGTGATTATTTTGTCTTTTCCTTCTCCCTCTATGGATACGTCTGCAATAAAACCTTCGCGCTTCAGCACATCGCAAATCTCTTCCTTGTGCCGCGACCACGGGCACACGCACGAAGAGGAGCGCACATGCTGGGCATTGCGCATTCGTGTGAGCATATCGCCAATGGGATCAGAGACAGGCATAAGAAGAGGGTTACCAGGATGCTTTTGTCACACCGGGCACTTCCCCGTTTGCCGCAAGTTCGCGGAAACAGATTCGGCAAATGCCGAAGAAACCAATATAGCCGCGCGGGCGGCCACAGAATTCACAACGATTGTAAACGCGAGTCGGAAATTTTGGCTTACGACCCTCCTGCAGTGCCTTAAGGTACTGCTCTTTGTGCATCTTTTGCTTATGGACAATCGCTGTACGAGCCATGGAGAGTGAGAAAATAACTCGGGAAGTATAGGGTCTAAAATGAACAGGGGGAAGACAAAAAGCGGAAAAACTGCCTATTCTTGGTCCTTCGACTTCTTACCGGAACCGCGTTCCGCTTCCTTGCGGAAAGGTATTCCAATCTCTTCAAACAGCATGCGGGAGGCATCGTCACCGGTTGATTTTGTTGCAATGGTAATTTGCATACCGAAGAGCCGGGAGGCATCGGATGGTGGCGTTACTTCCGGGAATACGGTGTGCTCCCGCAGTCCGATTGAATAATTACCATGACCATCGAGCGCGGCAGGAACGCCACGAAAATCGCGGACGCGAGGGAGTGCAATATGCACAAGCTTGTCGAGGAACGCCTCCATATGTTTCCCGCGGAGCGTGACAACGGCGCCGACGACGGAGCCTTCGCGGATTTTAAAGTTACTCACCGCCTTGCGTGCGAGACGAAAGACGGGCTTCTGGCCGGTAATTTGCTTAAGACTTTCGGCAATATATTCCCTCATTTCCTTACTATCCATTTTGGCAATGTTGATTCCAACGTTCACCACCACCTTCTCGATACGCGGAACCGCAAGTGCGTTTTTGACGCCGAGGCGCTTTTTGAGTGAATCCGTGATCGGACCGCGAAGCCTATCGTGGAGGGAGCTGAATGCCATACGTATTATGCGGAAGTGGAGGAAGATTTCTTTTTCGAATCTGCCGTTTTTTCCTGCGGCTTCTCATCGCCCTCTATGAGCTTTTTTAGCTTCTTGCCAGTCACCAATTGCTCGCCGCTTTTCTTGGCAAAACGCTCCTTCACATTATCCTTTATTCTGTAGCCGATGCGTGTTGGCTTTTTTGTCTTCGGGTCCACAGCCATGACATTACTCACATGAATCGATGCTTCGTAACGTACGACTCTGCCTGGCGACTGGGATGTTTTGCGGATATGGCGCGTACGCATATTAATGCCAGCAACAACCACGCGTCCCTGCTCCTGGAGAACCCGGAGGATGCGCCCCGTCTTGCTCTTATCTTTGCCAGTGATGATAACGACGAGATCGCCGGTATGGAGCCTCATAAAACATCGGGGGCTAAAGAGACGATTTTCTGATAACCGCGTGTACGGAGTTCGCGCGCAACCGGACCGAAGACGCGCGTTCCTTTTGGTTCGCCGTCACCACCAATAATGACGCAGGCGTTTTCGTCGAACCGGATACCACTGCCATCACTCCGATGCGTCATATCCTTCGTACGAACGATGACCGCCTTCTCCACTGCCTTTTTCTTCACGATGCCGCGAGGCGTTGCTTCTTTTACCGCAACAACGATGACATCGCCGATATGCGCATAGCGCCTTCGTGTACCACCGAGCACCTTGATGCACTGCACCAGTTTGGCGCCCGTATTATCTGCAACGGCAAGATATGTCTGTTGCTGAATCATTATGCTATAGGGGAAAGAGTTTTTCTCTTACCGGATGCTGTCGCAAGCTCTTCTTCCAAGGATTCCTGCTGCGTGAGTCCGGCAGCAAGCACTTCGATGACTTTAAAGTGTTTGCGCTTACTCAATGGTTTGCATTCGCCAATAAGCACCATATCGCCTTCGTGCACAGACATACCATTTGTATCCGCAAGAAACTTTTTACTGACAGGAAACCTCTTCTTGTAGATCGGATGAGTCACATAGCGAGTCACCACCACTGCAACGGTATTCTGCATCTTTGCCGATGTAACGGTGCCCTTTTTTGTGCGCATGGGATGAAGAAAAGAGAGGAGTGAATTAACGCCGCGAAGCGGCTTTTGTCTCGGCGACATCGGGTTTCTTGGCCGCCGGAGCAGGCATGGTAGAGCGAGAAGCTTGCATCCGCAACGAAGAAAGCACCGTAAACATGCGAGCAAGCTGGCGCTTAGCATCGTTGAGAAGATGAGTATTTTTTTCGGATCCGCCACCTATGCCGTGATGCAAGCGGGCAATCACATGGCGCTGCTCATCGATTTCTCTCAGGAGATCGCTTTCCTGCATATTCAGAAGCTCGACCATGGTGAGAATTTTCGTCATGAACGGATGCGGTACACAGTCTTTGTTGTAACGGGAAGCTTATGCGAGGCTAAGCGCAACGCTTCGCGTGCGGATTCGGGAGTGAGACCGTCGAGTTCGAACAAAATCGTGCCGGGTTTTACCAACGCAACGTAATATTCCACGGAACCCTTTCCCGATCCCATCGGCACCTCGGCAGCCTTGCGAGTGATTGGCTTGTGGGGAAAAATGCGAATCCAGATTTTTCCTCCTCGCTTTAGGTTATGCGTCATTGCTCGTCTTGCAGCCTCGATCTGTCGCGACGTAATCTCTCCCGGTTCCAAAGCCTTTAACCCCACCGAGCCGAATGCAAGTTGAGCACCGCGAGTCGCCTTGCCGCGGAACGATCCGCGGAGGCGGTGCTGTTTCCGATACTTGGTCTTAATGGGTTGCAGCATAAATAATCAGGAGAGTTCGATGGAAGCAGACTGGGCTTCTTGGACTTTTTTAAACACCATTCCGGTATACACCCACACCTTGACTCCAATCGTTCCGTAACCCGTCATGGAATGGACGACGGCAAATTGAATATTGGCGCGAAGGGTATGGAGCGGGACATTGCCGTCTTTAAAGAGATCAGCACGTGCGATCTCCGCACCGTTCAAACGGCCGGCGACGCGCACTTTTACCCCAAGAACGCCAGCTTGCATCGCCTTTTCGATTCCCATCTTCACCGCTCGCCGGTAGGGCATCCTCCGCTCAATTTGTCCTTTAATCGTCTCGGCAATAACGTAGGCATTGGCATCGGGATTTCGGATCTCACGAATATTCACTTCGAAAGGTTCATGGAATTTTAGTTCGAGGCTCTTTCGGAGCTCTTCGATTGCCGCACCCTGCTTGCCGATAATAATGCCCGGCTTGCTCGTATGAATGGCAACGGACACCTTCTTCGTCCGATCAATCTCGATACGCGAAACTCCGGCATCCTTCACCTTGTCCATGATGAAGCGTCGAATGAAGACGTCATCACGGAAGATTTGCCCGTATTTCTTTCGTCCAGCAAACCACATACTCGGCCACTGCGTCGTAATGCCGAGTCGGAAGCCGTTGGGGTTTACTTTTTGTCCCATAGAGGAGAGGAAGAGTTATTCGCCGCGCGAATTGTGGCGGAAAGTACTAAAGGTATTGGCATCACGGATATCCTGAGTCCCGGCACTCGCATCATCATTCTGAGCATCCCTTTTCGTTGGATTCCCCGGAGCCTGTGCAATGGGGCCTGCAACAATTTCCGCTTCGAGCGGCTTCTTCTCCGAAGATTTTTGCTTCTTCACTTCCTTCTCCTTCTTACCTGCGGGAACAATCACGCCAAGTTTGACAGTGATGTGACTCGTAAACTTATCAATCGGCCGAGATCGACCACGTGCCATGGGAATGGCGCGCTGATATGCCGGCCCTCTGTTAACAATAAGCTCTTTGATATAGAGATCTTTCCTCTTTTGCCCGTCGTTCTGCTCGGCATTCGCCATGGCGGAATACACTACTTTATAGAGAATGAGAGCGCCTTTTTTTGGCAGCTTTTGGAGAGTTGATAATGCATCCACAACGCTCATACGACGAATCATCGCCGCAACGAGATTCGTTTTTTTGGGAGCAAGCCGAACTTGGCGAAGATGCGCTTTCATAAATAATTATTTCTTCGGTGCGGAAGGAGCCGGTACCGGTGCTCCGGCTGTGGCAACACCGGCAGCCTGAGCCGCCGCCATTTTACCGCCGTGCACTCTGAATTTACGCGTGTAAGAGAACTCTCCAAGTTTGTGTCCCACCATCTGCTCCGTGATATACACGGGAAGAAAATCTTTACCGTTATGGACAGCAAAGGTGAATCCCACGAACTCTGGCGGCACGTCCGATCGACGCGACCAGGTTTTGATGATCCGCTTATCGCCCTTCTCGATCATTTGCATGACCTTCTTGTAGAGCTTTGGATCAACGTATGGGCCTTTTTTGGAGGAGCGAGCCATGGGTGATAGAAAATAGACTGAAGAGTAGGAGGTATTACGTATTATGTATTATGTATTGAACGATACCTGGTAATTCATACCTGATACCTAATACCTGATACCTGATACCCGTGTTGGAGAGGATAGATTGCATAGAAGCAAAAACAAAGGAAGAACTACCGTTTTCTCCGCCCCAATTTCTTCGGGCGGCGACGGACGATCCATCGATTCGAAGGATGTTTTCGGCTGCGGGTCGGCACTCCATACGCCGGCTTTCCCCAGGGAGTCTTTGGTCCCTTCAAACCAATCGGCGAGTGTCCCTCCCCTCCTCCATGCGGGTGATCCACAGCGTTCATCGATTTTCCAAGTACCTTCGGACGGCGTCCCATCCAGCGCGTACGTCCGGCCTTTCCGATATTTACCAAGTTATGCTCGCCATTGCTCACGATGCCAATCGAGGCGTAACACGTTTTAGGCACATACCGAACCTCACCACTTGGCAACTGCACCTGAGCATACTCACCATCGAGCGATGTGAGTGTTGCAGATGATCCTGCACTGCGACACACGGTCCCTTTCTTGCCCATTTCGATTTGCACATTGTAGATCTTAAATCCGACAGGAATATGCATGAGCTGCATGCGATTTCCCGTTTTGATCTTCGTTCGCTCTGCACACACGATCGTATCTCCGACTTTCATCCCTTCGGGAGCAAGAACGTAGCGACGCTCACCGTCGTTGTACATTGCGAGCGCAATCCAAGCACTGCGATTTGGATCGTACTCGATGGAACGGATTGCCGCCGGAATCCCCTGCTTGTCGGCTTGCTGAAAATCAACAATGCGTGCAAGGCGCTTATGGCCGCCACCGCGCCTTCGCACGGTGACATGTCCGAACCCGTTACGACCGGAAATTCGTTTCTTGCCATAGGTGAGCGATTTATCGGGTTTGATCTTTGTCAGTACCGAGTAATCGATCATCGTCATCTGCCTGCGGCCGGGAGTCGTCGGCTTGAATGTTTTGAGCACCATATTTACGAAGTGATGGAAGTGAGATCAAGAGCTTTACTCTTCTCTGTAAGAGTCACGAGGGCACGGCGTTCTGCCTCCCTTTTTTCGATGAACTTACCGCGTCCGATCATCCGGCGTTTGGGGACGACCTTGAGTATGCGCACTTTTATCGGCTCCACCCCATAATGAATTCGCAGCGCGTTTTTCACATCCACCTTCGTTGCATCCGCATGAATGCGGAGCACGTATGTACGACCGATCTTCAGACGCTCTGCTTTTTCGGTGACAACGGAGCCGAGAATGACTGTTGTAAGATTCATTTCGAGGAAGGAGAGGAAGAGGCTGCTGCTTTTTTCATTTTTGGCTTCGTCTCCATCTTCACTTTCTTATTCTTGATGGAAAAAATATCCTCGGCTGCCTTCAGCGCTTCTACTAGGAAAATAAGAGTATGGGCGCCAAGGACATCCTCTGGATTAAGGTACTGCGCCAGTATCGTCTTCACGCCGGGAACATTCCTGGCTCCGCGCTCCAGCGCCTCCATGTGGGAAGGCATAATGAATACGATTTTGCGACCGGGAGAGACAGGAAGTTTTATCAAAAGAGAAACGAGGGACTTTGTCTTGTGATCGCTGTCGTACGTTTCGAGTCCGATGATACGGCCGGCCTTCGCGCTCGCCGTTAGACAGGAAAAGAGGGCATTGCGGCGCATTTGCCTCGGCATGGCTTTCACAAAGTTTCGTTCGTTCCGAGGGCCAAATGCTTTTGCTCCTCCTTTAAGGAGGTTCGCACTGGCAGAGCCACGTCGTGCACGACCTGTTCCTTTTTGCTGGTAGAGCTTTCGCGTACTTGCGGTCACTTCGCTCCTCGTTTTTACATGGGCAATGGGCTTCCTGCGATTGCTTTGCTGACGAACCAACGCTTCATGCATGAGCCCTGTATTAATTGGTGCATCGAAGAGTTGAGGTGGGAGTTCCATCGTCCCCTTTTTTGCGCCGGTACTGGTGTAGACATCAATGGTCATTTCTGTTCAGGAAGAGATTCGATATTGATAATAACCGTAGAACCATTGGGACCCGGCACAGGACCTTTCACCGCAATCACGTTCTCCGCGGGATCCGAAATTACCACAGAACAATTATGGAGGGTGATTTGATCGCTCCCCATGCGTCCCGGGAGCTTCTTACCACTCTGCACACGACCAGGCTTGGCGCGGCATCCGACTGATCCTGGTTCTCTGTGCTGGTGCGAACCATGCGTCCAAGGACCTGCGGAAAAGTTATAACGCTTGATGACACCGGCAAATCCCTTCCCCTTGGAGACACCGACGACCGACACCATGCTCTCTGGAGGAATAAGTTCTGCAGTAAGAGTTTTTCCTACTTCATATCCTTCGAGTGAAGGAACTTGGAATTCCCTCTCACAGGCAAAGCGTGTGTGCTCCTTTCCCTTTCTCGTCTTCCATTTCTTTCCCTGAATACCAAGAACAAGGGCATCATACCCATCGCGATCCTTCATACGATGACGAACGACCGTATTTGGGTCTACCTTTAAATATGTCACAGGGACGACCGTGCCATCTTCTTGAAAGACGCGTGACATGCCGATTTTGGTCGTAATGAGTCCAAGCATGGATTCAGAGGTTCAGGTCTGGCTTATCAGCTTTCCTCGACCGAGTCCGTCCGCCTAAGGCGGATGGACGAGTGGAGAGGCTGAGGCAGGACACAATGAACAAAAGCCGGGGAACTGTACCTGCCGCTTGACCCTTCCGCAAGGAATTTGAGGTAAAAAATGCAGATAATACTCATTCGGCACGCGAATGTCCTGTCCACCCCGGGGGAGTGTCGCCGTCGTTTTCGTACCAAGACTGGAATCCATCGCCAATAATGGAAACATCAATGTCGCCGTCGTTATCAACATCTTCGGTCGAAACGCTAAGAACACCACTTGATCCATTCGCAATCGAATGACGCCGCGATCCTGTTAATCCGCCATTTTCGAACCACACAATGGCATCGCGATCGAATTGCACTTCGACACGATCTTTATCACCATCGCCATCCAAATCACCAAATGCACTTTGGATGATAACTTGATGGGGAGAATCCTCCTCTGCATCTTCCGGCAACATCGTCATAGTCCGAATCGTGCGCCGCGTGGGAGTGGGCGGAGACGATGACGAACTTGGTATCTGTTCTTCACTGATTTTTCCACCTTCTTCCACAGCCTCTTCTGCTTCCCCTCCCCTTACTTCTAACTGCTCCTCTTCACCACCCCGCAATGAAAATAATAATTTCAAATCATCCCATCGTTGTTTTCCCCACTGCACTACATGCATCACCCACGATGTGCTCTTGTGCCATACCCACGTCGCACTCCATTCAACATCCATCAAAAAAGGCTGTATTCGCTCATCCCACAGCACCACTTCCACCACTTGAATAAATGATTGTTGTGGCGCATCGACATTTTTTTCGCGCTCACGAATGACGATGAACAGAGACCATGCGACAAGACACACGATGAGGAAGATGAATATCCTGCCCAAGGTGAGTGAAAGCTTTATACGTCGATACATGATCAACATAGTACGACACAGCGCCTATGAGCGCGAGCAAGCCTGATACGTGACTAAAAACATACGTGTAAGAAAAAACCGGGCACTGGCCCGGCTTTTCTATAGATGATCAAATGAGTTTTATTCAATCAAACATGCGGCGCTGCAACCGTCACCATCGATCATATTGCCATCATCGCACGTCTCTGGAGCTTCGAGGATTCCATTCCCACAGGAAGCAGCGTCGACAGGAGCGGATTCCGCGGAAGAAGATGATGCATCGGGAAGTGTTGGAACAATAATCTGGCACATGCTCGGTGATCCCGCGCACTCCCAACCAGATTCAATGGTGCACGCAACAGAGCAACCATCATCCGCCACGGTATTGCCATCATCGCATGTTTCGGTACCGCGCATCGTTCCATCGCCACAGACTGGCGCAGGATCATCGGCAACATTGCGAGGATCGGTTTCACCCGCATCAACAACACCATCATGGTCAGCGTCTTCGGCGCCATCGAGCGCTCCGCCGCCATCCGTATCAGCACTCTGCGGATTTGTTTCCCCGGCATCCACGATGCCATCGCCATTGAGGTCTTCGACGCCGTTATGCAAACCATCCTGATCGCTGTCAAGACAGGACACGCGGTACACTGCATCTGCATCGCCGAGTGAAGTGCCATCGACCATCACGTAGTAACGCTTACTGCCATGGAGCTGCATCGGCGAGCCATCGGCTTCCTTTGTATCGAGTGCTCCGTACTGTTCTCCTGTAACTGCAAGTTCGGCAGGAGAAAGCCAAAATCTACCATCGAAGAGTTCTCGACCGGTTTTTCCTGCCTTCCTATTATTGGTTTCTTGATTTGAGTATTCATATCCCCATGAACGGATGCTGCCAAACGTGTGCGCCATCGTAACATCGATAGCGGGCGCAATGTCATCGGGACAATCAAAAATCACGTGTGCATCGGCCGGTGCGATAAATCCGCGTGCAGCTTCTGCCTTCGTGAAGTAGTGGATCTGAATTCCTCCTTGTTCTCCAATAAGTTGCGCAGAGAAATCAGGACTTGGTTGCTCAATTGGTTCGAGTGCCAGCGTTGGGACAAAGAGTGATTGTACCGATAGCGCTTCGGCAACGGGAGTGGATGACTCCCCGCCAACCTGTGCCACCTCGGCTGTTCCTTGTCGGAGATAGAGGAAAACGACAATACCAATAAGTGCTACGAGGAGGATGACCTCACACACGACTCGTACGACTGGGAATGGTTCATCATCCTGGAATGTTGGAGTGCTTGATTCGAGCATAAAAAGAGTTGGAAAAAATTAACGGGAATGGAGTGAGCGCACTCTTGTATAAAGGAGCGCACCACAGGTGAAAGTGAAACTGAAAATTGCAGGAATCGCAAGAGGCAGTCCTGTTGGAGCAAGCGGCGCGGCGCGGTGAACGGATTCCATTGTCTCGATTGGAGGAGCTCGACGCACGGCATGGGGAACCGGTGTCGGCAATGGAGTCTCCTCTTCTTCGACGAGTGGACGATCCGGAATACGCACCGCTCGGTTATCGCTCTCTGGAAGATTTTCATCGCTTAACATTCTCGGCCGCGCGATATTATTACTCTGAAATACTTCCGCACGCGGATCATCATGGACATCACCCGGCGTTCCTGCAGGATGCGGCGTATGACCTTGTATTGTAGAACTGGGTAAAGACGGACGAAGAGGAATCAACGCATCGGACCCAGGCGAAGCAGGGGCAGAAGCGGAAGAAGACGAAATAGAACTCGATGATCCGCCGGTTTCTTCTTCATCACCCTGCAAAAATTGCCCGGGTGTGATGTACGCAAAGGCACTTTCTGCTGAAGAAAACGCAGTAAACATGACGAGGGCGAAACGTAGGAAAATAATCATGGGTATGTATGTTACTTATATTATACATTATTATTATAATATTTCAAGCACCTCCTATGTGCACTACTAAAGTGAATAGGTAACTCCTCTCTCCGGCATCACAATATCCGCGGTCATGGATTTTTTCATGCGCTCCATCAGCGCAAGCATCCCCTGCTCTTCCCCGTGCACAAGGAATAATTTTTTCACCCCTTGGATAGCGGTGATGTACGAATCAAGATCACGCATATCCGCATGGCCGGAGTACGCGTTGATGTAGACGGTTTCCGCACGCTTGCGATACTCTTGATCGAAGATGCGAACGGTGGAAATGGATTTTTCGATGATGCGGCGCCCGAGCGTGTTTTCCGCCATGTAGCCGACAGCGAGCACCGTGGATTTTGGATCTTCGATGTAATTTGTCAGATGGTGGCGGATGCGGCCGCCTTCGCACATGCCGGAGCCCGCCATAATGATCATGGGGCCGGAATACGTGTTCAATTTTTTACTCTCCTCCACGGAGGTCGTATATCGCACAAGTGAAAACTGGAATGGATTATGGGCGCGCGAGAGGAATTGTTCGTACATCGCGCGGTCGTAGCACTCCGGATGCTTCATAAAAATTTCCGTCACGCGGGAGGCGAGGGGCGAATCAATGATGATGGGAACCTCGGGAATGTTCTTCTCGTCCCAGAGGAGATGCAGATCGTAGAGAATCTCCTGCGTTCGTTCGAGTGAAAACGCAGGGATCAGCACCTTTCCTCCCCGCGCGACAGTCCGTTGTATGACTTCTGCAAGGCGGTGTTTTGCGGTGAGAACATCCTCGTGGAGACGATTACCATACGTGCTCTCGCAAATGAGCATATCGACGGGCGGCATCGGTTCTGGATCGCGAATAATGGGAAGAGTTGCTCGACCAAGATCGCCACTGAAGCCAATACGAAGAACTGGTACGTCATGCTGAGTGGAGCGACCCTGAGCCGCGTCGAAGGGGAGCGAAATCGAAGCATCTCGCATTAACATCGATGCTGAATCTCCTGATCCTTGCGACGTGCTTCGACTACGTTCCGCCCCGCTCTGGGGGGCTTCACTTCGCTCAGCATGACGTACATGACGTAATTGATCTATCTCCAATACCACCATCGCAGCGCCAAGCACATGCCCTGCATCTAAAAATTTTGCTTTGATGCCGGGTAATACCTCAAACCATTCACTGTAATTCTTGCCAACAAAAAGTTCTGCGCAGTTCGCTGCATCTTCTTGCGTGTAGAGCGGCCCCTCGCACGCCATCATCGTATCGGCACAGTGCTTGCGGAAAAATTCCTCATCTTTCTCCTGCAGGTATCCCCCATCCTGCAACATAACGGGGGCAAGATCCTTCGTCGCATAGGTGCAATAGATTGGACCGCGATACCCGCGCTTATGGAGAACGGGGATGCGTCCCACATGATCCATATGGGCATGTGTGAGGATAACAGCATCGATATCCTTCGATGGATCGAATACAAATGTTGAATTTTTTTCCGCAGACGCTTTGCGGCTTCCTTGAAACAATCCGCAATCAAGGAGAATGCGATGCGCGCCGATCTGGAGTTCGTGGCAAGAGCCTGTTACCTCCCGGGCCGCACCGTGGGAAATTAGCTTCATCACAATGATTGTACACGAACAATGGCACTCACATTGTTACAATCAGCCATCTCAACCTTACTCTTCCATTTGGAGTAAATACTCGAGCATTTTTCGACGATTCTGTTTGCTTGCATGCATTACATTATCGGGATCAATACCCACTACTCTTCCCATGACTTCATCTCGAGGATTCTCGTCACCTCTCCTAAGGAGAAGCAAGGTTCTTATTTCTGCCCTTGATCTCAACCGGCCACCCCGCACATCAGGGATAAAAATGGGCTGCTTCCAAAAAAAAGTAAATTGATCGATGCGTCCGAAATCTTCTAATACTACATCACCTCGAAGTACTGGGTAATCGTGACACGCGAACGATTGCCCTCGTATTCCTAAGTTGCCCTCCTGCGCTTCTCCGAACAGATAGCGATCTGATCCGGAACGAATAGCGCTATTACCGTACCGCTGCTTTAGGTAACGCAAACCCTGCGTGTACGTAGTATCGATGTACGCATCACAATTGTTTCCAATGGGTCGAATGCGTTCATGCATAGGAAAAACAAGAAAATGATGAGTGGCGCATTATACATGGATGTATCGAGAAGGGTCAACTAGGATTCTCTGTGACTTCTTAGTAGAATTGGCTGGATGAAAGCAGAATCTCATCAGGCAACACAAGGAGAAGATCTAAGCCGCTCATCACTCAGCATTCTCTGCTGCGTGTTTGTTCTTCTTACATCCTTCTTCACATACTTCTTCCACTACGATCAGCCCCAAGCGCCATTCTGGGACGAAAACTACTACATTACGGATGCCGAGAGGATTTTGAATGGCGTGTTTTTCATGCAGATTCATCCACCGCTCGGCAAATTACTCATTGCTGCCGGAGAGGCAATATTTGACCCCAATGAGAGTGATGCGCAGTTTTTAGAAACAGAACATGCGGGGGAATTCCCCCAAGATTTTTCGTTTGTTGGATACCGATTTTTTCCCGCACTCCTCGGATGGCTCACCGTTCCCCTCTTCTTCCTGTGCCTCCTGCTTTTAACGCGGAATCCCCTTGTCGCAACGCTCCTCTCGTTCCTCATTATTTTTGATAATGCACTCCTCGTCCATAGCCGGGGCGCCATGCTGGATGCTCCGCTGCATTTCTTCTTTGTGCTCACTTGCCTCCTGTTTCTCCTCCTTGTTCATACGAAGAACCGGAGCAAAATTTTCCTGTGGCTCTCCGGCGGCCTTGGCATCAGCATCGGTCTTGCTGTAGCAACAAAGATGAACGGAGCTATCCTCTTCTTGTTCTTCCCTGCACTCCTCTGGCACCTGCGAAGAGAATGGAAATCCGCACTTGCAACATGCGTTCTTAGCGGCAGCGCACTTTTGATTGCATTCATGGGCGTCTGGTATGTACACCTCAGCCGCATGGAAATCATTCGTCCTGCACTGCGGGATAGCGGTTGGTACACGGCTTCGGAAGAATATAAGGAAATTCTGCAGCAAGGCGCTCAACGCTCGCTCCTCGCATTCCCCATCATGCTTCGCGATCATCTGCAGTACGCGCCATTCTACAATCAAGGAATCCCCAAGTTGGATCTTTGCAAACCCGATGAGAACGGCAGCCCTGTGTTTCTCTGGCCGTTTGGCGTCAGCACCATTAACTATCGGTGGGCGTCGGCTGGTGAAAATACGTATCGCTACCTTTACCTCGTTCCAAATCCTGCCATATGGTTTGTGGGACTTATGGGAATTCTTCTCTCTGCCGCATTCCTCCTCTCCCCTCTCTTCGGAGCGAAGCGCTCATTGTATGTTGATCGTGAACGAGCATTCATTGGCACTGTATTCCTGATGATCTATATGGGATACGTCGCAACGTTCAGCATGATGGACCGCGTCCACTTCCTCTATAGCTACTTCCCGGCGCTCATCATAAGTTTCCTACTCTTTGGCATCGTCTTCTCCTCCGTACGGGCAATCGGCTCCTTCCACTTCACAGAGGAGCGAAAAACCCTCGTCGCCATGTTCCTTGCCTGCCTCATTTTCCTCTGCTTCCAAATCTATCGCCCATTCACCTATTACGAACCGATCACGAATGATGCCGTAAAAAATCGATCGATCCTCAGGCTCTGGAACCTCCATTGCGTTGGGTGCGAAAAGCCAAGCTCAATCGTGCGACATCAGTGTGATGCATGAGGTCGGGTGGAAATTCTAAGCAATAAGCACTACGTTCTAAAACAGTTTAGTGCTTAGAATTTAAGATTTAGGGCTCCCATGCTCATTTTTTGAAACAAAAAAATTGACTCTCAATCAGACTTGATTAGAGTGAATGACTATGGAGGATCGTTCTATGCCAAGAAATCGGCTGGGAAAGTACTTTGCAAAACTGGATGGATTACAAAAACCTGATGAAGATCCCAACGATTCATTCCCGCCATATCAGTCCGATGATATCAATCATTGGCATGATAACCATGAGCCACCACCGCCACCAGAATCTCCGCCCGCACTTCTCACAACTAAGAGAGATCTATTATTCATTCGTACAGCCATTATTGCTGTGCTTATCGGTATCGGATTTCTTGGTCCATGTGGGGCACAATTTTGTGTGCGCCAAAAACAAATGAGAGTGAAAGCAGAAAAAGACCTCATGGGACAAGGTAAGTTGATTGATCAGTTGCGTGAAAGGGTGAAGTCGCTCGAGGAGGAACTACGAGACGCTAAAAAAAAATGATTGTCGGCTCATCCAGGAATCGAACATCAAAAATAGGTACAACAAAAAAGCCCTTCATCTTGGCGGCGGCCTACTCTGGCGTGACGCATATCACACTACCATCGGCGCTCCCGGGCTTAACTGCCGTGTTCGGGATGGGAACGGGTGTACCCCCGGGGCTAAAACCACCAAGATAAAGGGCTTTGAACATCTATTATAAAGAGGACAACCCCGCACCGGCATCCGCCTAGACGGACGACCGGTGCGAAGCAAATGTCCACATACTGCTTGCCTTACGACACATGAACAGCGATTTCCGTGCACACCCTCCTCCATTTACCCGAAGGCAAACGAAGAAGAGTAAAAGAAATGTCCTTGCTTTGAAAATCAAAGCAATCGCCCGTTCGTACTCCTAAGCTCAACACCTTGCGGTGCGTACACCTTGGAGCCGATCTAGCTCGTATTCTTCGAGCGGGCTTATGGGGAAAACTGATCTTGGGAGGGGCTTCCCACTTAGATGCTTTCAGCGGTTATCCCTTCCGAACATAGCTACCCTGCAATGCCACTGACGTGACAACAGGTACACCAGCGGTTCGTCCACTCCGGTCCTCTCGTACTAGGAGCAGGTTCCCGCAGTTTTCCAAACGATAACGGAAGGTAGAGGCCAAACTGTCTCACGACGTTCTGAACCCAGCTCGCGTACCACTTTAATTGGCGAACAGCCAAACCCTTGGGACCTTCTCCAGCCCCAGGATGTGATGAGCCGACATCGAGGTGCCAAACCGCGCCGTCGCTGTGGGCGCTTGGGCGCGATAAGCCTGTTATCCCTAGCGTAACTTTTATCCGATGAGCGACAACCCACCCACGTGGTAAGAGCACAATAAATTATGCTCAGGTTGCCGGATCACTTTCGCCCGCTTTCGCGGCTGCTCGGCTCGTTGGCCTTACAGTGAGGCTGACTTGTGCGAATACACTTTCGCGCCGATTTCCATCCGGCGTAAGTCAACCATTGCG
>Ga0209542_10001111_pt1 | contig 64153 bp, 73 predicted proteins | sample RifCSPhighO2_01_FD_184028 | JGI IMG/M metagenome (GOLD analysis project Ga0209542, IMG submission 184028) | Soil microbial communities from Rifle, Colorado - Rifle CSP2_plank highO2_0.1 (SPAdes) (version 2) | ecosystem: Environmental > Terrestrial > Deep subsurface > Rock core/Sediment ...
ATCGATGCTAATATACGAATTAATACTAATAATACGAATAAAATTGTTGACTTAAATGATTTCTTATTATATATTATTTATAGCCCTTAGTCAATCTAACTTTCCGGAGAATATCATGAAAGAATCTATCAGAATTGCCGTCCTCCCAAACAAGGCCACTTATCGTAAAGAATCTTCGGACCCGCAAGACATTGAAGATCGTATTGTACCTGTGCAATCTGCAAAAATGATCATGGTAAAAATGATGGAAAAAAATGAATGGATTTTAGTTGATGAAGAAATAACTGGTAGTGATAATGATGGCTTTATCCAAATTTTTCTGTTTATTCGTGATAAAAAATAGAAATATTTTTTATCAGATCGCATAAAATATGCGATTTTTTTATATAAATCCGCAAACCTTTCCAGTTGCAGAGCCGAAGATACGGCCCCCGCTTAGCGGGGTTGCAACTGGCTCTCAAAACCCAAAGCGACGTACCGCTTGCCAAAGTGGCTCTCGGAGGATTATTTGCATGGTTTTCGCGAAGCGAAAAAATAATCCAAGAGCGCAGGCCACGAAATTGCGCTGGCAATTTCGACGGCTGGCACTTTGGCAAGCGGTACAAGCGACCCTACCAGACTTCCAGCAATATTTCTCCGCCCAACTTAGCTTTTCTGGCTTCCATACCAGTCATTAATCCTTTTGGCGTTGAAATTACTGATAAACCAAATCCTCCGCGCACTTTTTTTATTTCATTAGCTTTGACATAAATCCTCTGTCCCGGCTTTGAAACTCTTTTTGACCCCTCAATTTTCGGAACTTCGTTTTCATATTTTAAGCTAATTTTCAATGTTTTATTTTTCCCCTTAGTCGCTTTTTTCACTTCCCCCACAAATCCTTCGCGAGCTAAAAGATTAGCAATTTCATTTTTTAATTTTGAAAAAGGCAAAACCACTTCTGTTTTCAAAACAGCTTGGGCATTCCTCATTTGATTTAACATGTCTGTGATTGGATCAGTCACTTTTTAAAAGTTTGTAGTTTGTAGTTTGTAGTTTTTAGAAGTTTTCGTTCTACTCACTACCAACTACTCACTACCAACTGCTTTTAGTTACTCCCGGTATTTCTCCTTGATTAGCTAATTCACGAAAACATATCCTGCACAATCCAAATGCCCGCATAAATCCCCTTCTTCGACCGCACTTAAAACAACGTCTTACTAATCTGGAAGAATATTTTGGTTTCTTTTTTGCGCTTGCGATTTGTGATGTCTTGGCCATGGCAATTTTAATTTATTAAAATTGACACCGAGCACTAAATTTTTGAAAAAAATTTTAGTGCTTGGTTGTCCTTATTTTTTAATTTCTTTTTTTTCTTCTTTAATTGGGAACCCCATTAATCTGAATAATTCTAATCCTTCTTCCTGGTTTTTTGCGTTGGTGGAAACAGTAACCTGCAACCCAAAAATGGTTTTTTCTTTTTCAGTAAAAATTTCCGGAAAGTTAATGTGCTCACGGAATCCAATATTCAAATTTCCTCCCTGGTCCACAGATTTTGGCTCCAACCCCTTAAAATCCCTTGATCTTGGCAAAGACAGGTAAATCAATCTTTCTAAAAAGTCCCACATTTTGTCTTTTCTTAACGTTGACATTGCCGCAATTTCAATTCCTTCCCTTAATTTAAATCCCGCAATTGATTTTTTTGACTTTATTAATGTCGGCTGCTGCCCGGCAATTAAAGCAACGTCTTGGGCAATCAGTTTTTGCATTTTTTCTCGCTCCGAAGAAGTCTTGCTCGCTACATTTTTTCCAAAAGAAGTATTAACCGTCACTCTTGTAATTTTAGGAACAGCCATTGGATTTTTGTATCCAAACTTTTGCATCATGGCCGGAATCACTTGATCTTTGTATTTTTCTTTTAACTTTTGCATGGTTATTTACCAAGCACTGAAATTTTTTCAAAATTTAGTGCTCGGTTTTCGCTATCGCTCAAATCTCGGAGTTACATTTTTTACAAAATCTGAATTTTTTATCTCCTATAATTTTATATCCAACCCTTGCAGCCTTGCCGCATTTTGGGCAAATTAACTTTGCATTGGACACTTCCAGCGGAGCGGGAACTTTGACTACCTGTCCCTTTTCCCCTTGTTTTTTCGGCTTTACGTGTTTGTTTTTTAAATTAATTCCATCAACTAAAATTTTTAGCTCTTTTGGAAGAGATTTTAAAATTTTTGCAGTTCTGCCTTTGTCTTTTCCCGAAATGATTAAAACTGTATCGCCTTTCTTTAACTTCATAGTAATTCGCTCGCCATCATGGCTATTTTATCAAAACCTTTGTCTTTTACTTCTTTGGCAACAGGTCCAAAAACTCTTCCTCCTTTTGGTAATTTTTCTTCGCCCAAAACAACCACCGCATTGTCATCAAAACGGATATATGAACCATCCGACCTTCTGAATTCTTTTCTTTGCCTTACCACTACCGCTTTTACAACCTCGTGTTTTTTTACCAATTTTCTTGGATCGGCTTTTTTTACAGTCCCAACAATCACATCTCCTAATTGGGCATACCTTCTTCTGGTTCCGCCGGGAACGTTAACACACTGGATAATTTTTGCTCCAGAATTGTCTGCGACTACTAACATTGATCGTAATTGGATCATAAACGTGAGTTATCAAGTTATCAAGTTCATCAAGTTTTTAAAGTACGAACTTTATAACTTTACAAACTTTATAACTTTTAACTTATCTTGCTAATTACTTTCCACTTTTTATCTTTTGAAATTGGCGCTGTTTCTTCTATGACAACCGTGTCTCCAATATGGTATTGGCGGTTTTCGTCGTGTGCTTTGTATTTTTTGTGGATTTTATATCGCCTCTTGTATTTTGGATGTTCTTTAATCCTTTCTATTTCAACCACTACTGTCTTTTGCATTTTGTCTGAAACCACAATTCCTTGTAATTTTTTCTTAGCCATTTTTTTCTTTGATTACGGTTAATATTCTGGCAATTTCTTTTTTAATATTGCCGGCTTCTTTTACATTCTTTAACTGGTTTGAAGAAAATTTAAACCTAACATCACTGAGTTTCTTGCGTAATTCTTCAATTGACTTTTGTAATTCTGATTTATCTTTTTGACGTAATTCGTTGGTTTTCATTTCATAGAACATACAACATGGAACATAGAACAAGTGACACTGAAAACGTTTTTGTTATGTGTTCTATGTTATGTGTTATGTAATTACCCTTCTCTTTTAACAAATTTTGTCTTAATTGGCAACTTAATGGCCGCTCCTTTCAATGCTTCGCGCGCCACTTCTTCTTTTAATCCATCAATTTCAAAAATCATTCTTCCTGGTTTTATAGGGTAAACATAATGGTGTACGCCTCCTTTTCCTCCTCCCAAAGGCACTTCTTCTCCCTTTGATGTTACGGGTTTGTCAGGAAAAATCCTAACCCACACCTTGCCCCCTTTTTTCATGTATCTTATAATGTGTCGCCTAGCTGATTCAATTTGGCGGGCAGTCACCCATTTTGTTCCCATTGATTTTAATCCAAAACTGCCAAAATTCAGTTGGGTTGCGCGTGTTTCCACGCCCTTGGTGACACCCCTGTGCCACTTTCTGTGCTTTACTTTTTTTGGCATTAATAGCGTCATGCGAGTTTGTAGTTTGTAGTTTGTAGTTTGTAGACTTTTTCATTCTACCCACTACTCACTACCAACTACTCACTTAAATTATTCAAACTTGTCTCCTTTATATATCCAAACCTTTACTCCAATAACTCCGTAAGTGCAATGCGCTTCGGCAATTGCATAATCAATGTCTGCTCTTATTGTTTGCCTTGGCATTCTTCCTTGGCGAAGCCATTCTTTTCTGGCAATTTCAACGCCGTTTAATCTGCCCGAAAACTCCATTCTGATTCCTTTGACTTCTTTATTTTGCATTACCCTTTCAATATTTCTTTTCAAAACTTGCCTAAATGGCATCCTTTTTTCAACCTGCTGAGCTGACATTTGGGCAACCAGCATGGCAGAAACCCACGGATTTTTGATTTCTTTTATGTCTATTTTAATTTGCCTTGCTGGCGCTTTTGTTTTGGCGGGGCTTTTAATATCGTAGATTTTCTTTTCAATTATCTTTTTTAAAATTTCCACCCCCTCTCCGCCTCTTCCAATAATCAATCCTGGCCGAGCGGTTTCAATAATAATATTCAATTTATTGGCAGAATGTTCAATTTCAATGTTGGCAACTGAAGCTTCTGATAACTTTTTCCTTAAAAAATCTTTGATCAAAAAATCTTCTTCCAAATATTTTGGCATATCTTTGCCATAAAAACCGCGGATGTTGAAATCCTCCATTCCTTTTATCCTAAATGCTTTTGAGTGAACTTTGTGTGTCATCTTATGATTTATGATTTACGATTTTAGATTTACGATTTTTTGACTTAACCTTCGGCTTTACTTCTTTTCTAATTTCCTTTTTCTCTTTTTTCTCTGAATGCCCATCACTTAATACCAAAATGATATTAGATGTCCTTTTTAAAATTGGATAAGCCCTGCCTCGGCTCATTGCATGCCAACGCTTCAATTTTGGCCCTTCGTCAACAGTCACTTTTGAAATATATAAATCATCTTCTTTTAATTTTAAATCATTCACAGCAGAAGCAGCGGCGCTGTTTAAAAGCTTTAACATCGGGTCTGCCGGCCTTTTGATGGTAAATTCCAAAAGGGCTCTAGCTTGCGCCAAATTTTTATTTCTTATTACATCCGCCACTTGCCGTGTTTTCCTGGGAGCCGTTCTTAAATTGTTTAATTCTACTTTTACCTCCATATTTTTAATTATGATTAAGTGCGATTCTAATATACTAATGCATACTAATTATACTAATGACGATGGTGTTTTTTTATTCGTATCATTAGCATGCATTCGTATATTGGCATCGCATTACTTTGCTGGTTTTGCCCCTGCGGCTTCTACTTTTACCGCTTCTTTTTGCTCTGCTCCCGCTTCTATTTCTCTTTGCATCCTTCCTCCATGCCTTATAAATTTGGTTGTGGCTGAAAATTCGCCAAGTTTGTGGCCCACCATATCTTCTGCAACAAATACCGGTATAAAATCTTTTCCATTATGAACGCCAAAAGTAAACCCTACCATTTCGGGGGAAATCGTACAATGTCTTGACCAGGTTTTAATAATCACCTTTTCGTCCTTTCTTAATTTCAATACTTTCTCCAGTAATCTTTGGTCAATAAATGGCCCTTTTTTTAAACTTCGGCTCATAAATTCGCGGTATCGATGCTAATATACTAATGAATACTAATTATACTAATGACGGCATACGCGTTTTTATTAGTATTATTAGTAAATTCGTATATTGGTATCGATACTAGTTGATTACTTTTTCTTACGTCGGCTAATTATATATTTATTCGTCCACTTTTTTCTATTTCTTGTTTTCACTCCCAAAGCTGGCCTGCCCCATGGGGTTTTTGGGTGTTTTAATCCAATCGGCTGGCGGCCTTCACCTCCTCCATGCGGATGATCCACCGGATTCATGGCTGAACCTCGCACATGCGGACGTCTTCCTTTTAATCTTGATTTACCGGCTTTTCCAATTGTATAATACCTGTTTTCCGGGTTTGAAACCATGCCAATGGTAGCAAAACACTCGCTGTTTACTTTTCGTATTTCTGTTGATGGCATTTTTAAATTGGTATAACCATGTTCTTGCGCCAGTACCTGGGCCGCGCTTCCCGCTGATCTAACCAATTTTCCGCCTCTTCCTGCATCTAATTCAATATTATAGACATTTGTTCCAACGGGAATATTTTTTAGTTTTGTCCTATTGCCTGCGGTCAAAGGGGTTTTCTCTGAAAAAACAACGCTGTCATCAATTTTTAAATCTTGCGGAGCAATAATATATTGCTTGTTTCCATTTGCATATTCTATTAAAGCGATAAAAGCGGTCCGGTTTGGATCGTATTCCAAAGCAATTACTTTGGCCGGCATATCCATAACAGTCTGGCTGAATTCAATAATCCGATACATTTTTTTTACTCCTCCGCCTTTGTGCCTTGTGGTAATCCTGCCTGATGCCTTTGACCTTCCATTGCTTCTGCGCACGTATTTTAAAAGTCGCTTTTCCGGCTTTTTACGTGTAAGCAAAGAAAAATCAATTCCTGTCATTCCCCTGCGTGATGGCGTTGTTGGTTTAAAAATTTTCATTTTTGAAAATTTAGTATTAGGTATTAAGTATTTGGTATTTTGTATACGTTTTCGTCCGATACTTAATACATAATACTTTATACTTAATACTTTCTAGAATGTCTCTATTTTCTGTCCTTCTTTTATTGTCACAATGGCCTTTCTATATCCTTTTTTAAAACCTTCTGTCCTGCCTATTCTTCTTTTTTTATTTGGAATTTTTATAATATTGACAGATAAAACATTCACTCCGTAAATTCCTTCAACTGATCTTTTAATTTCCGGTTTATTTGCATTTTGATAAACCTTAAAAACATATTTATTATCTTCTGCTAAATAAGTCGATTTTTCAGAAATATGCGGTTCCTTTACAATGTCGTAAGAAAAGCCCTTCTTTTTTGAATCTTTAAGATATGGGGATTTTTCTGTTTTTACTTCTTTTGTAACTGAAACTTTTTCAGCTTTTTTTTCAGGCTGTTTTTCTTTTGCTTTTTGAACTTCCTTTTTTCTTTTTAAAAAATCTAAAAGTGCCATACTATTTTTTAATAAATACTTTCTCTATTTCTTTTATTCCGTCCTTTGAAACCAATAAATATTTATAATTCAATAAGTCCACAATATTTAAATTCCTTGCTTCAGACACTCCTGTTTTTGCAATATTACGCGCTGATAAAAACAAATTTTTGCCGTCGTGGCTTATAATTAATCTGCTGCCGTTATTTACCGGCAATTTTTTAATAATCTGCGCCATTTCTTTGGTTTTTGGTTTTTCCATTTCCAGTTTATCTAAAACAATCAACGAACTGTTTTTTGCTTTTTCCGAAAGCACCATAAAAAGCGCTTTTTTCCTCATTTTTTTAGGTATATCCTTTTCCCAATTCTTTTCATTTCTTGGGCCTCCAGAAACTCCTCCACCCACCCAAATGGGAGACCGAGTAGATCCGTGCCTTGCCCTGCCAGTTCCTTTTTGGCGCCAGGGCTTTCTGCCTCCGCCGCGCACTTCGCTTCTATTTTTAGTATGGGCCGAATTCTGCCTTTGGTTTGCCGTATGTGAAATAAAAACTTGGTGCACCAAATCAGCGTTCATTGGAACCTGGAATATTTCTTTAGGTAAAACCGTGCTTCCGGTCACTTCGCCTTTTTCGTTGTATACGTCTACTTTCATCTTACTTTTTGTTTAACTTACGATGTTAAACACAATCTTAACCTTTTATTTGAAGCAATGTTCCTCTGTGTCCCGGCACTGCGCCTTTTACCGCTATTACATTATTTTCTGCATCAATTTTGGCAATTTTCAAATTTTTTACCGTAATCCTTTCAAATCCCATTCTTCCTGGCATTTTTCTTCCCTTAATTACGTGTTGAGGAAATCTTTGACCAGTTGAACCAATTGTTCTTGCTTCGTGCTTTGCGCCGTGAGTAGCATTTCTTCCATGGAATCCATGCCTTTTTACTCCTCCCTGGAAACCTTTTCCTTTTGAAGTGGCAACAACCGTCACTTTATCTCCTTCTTTAAACATTGAAACATTTACTTCGTCTCCCATTTTAGCATCATCGTCAGTCCTGGTTTCTTTTATATATTTATACTCTTTGCCTTTCATTGATTTTCTCATTTTGCTTTTCTTTTCAATTTTCATAAATCCAATCTGCAAAGCATTATATCCTTCTCTTTCTTTGGTCTTTTTTTGCAACACAACGCATGGCCCGGCCGAAATCAGCGTCACGGGGATGACATTTCCTTTTTCATCAAACATCTGGGACATTTCAATTTTTTTACCTAATATGAATTTCATTTTTGAAAATTAACAATGAAAAACTGGGCAATTGCCCAGTTTCTTTGGCAATGTTGTTATTCAATGACTTTTTAGTGAAAAATTGTCATGAAAAGTTAACAATTGGCTAATGATTAAATTTTAACTATGTTACTAAATTTTGATCGCAATGTCAACACCTGACGGTAAATTCAAGTCTCTTAGTGCTTCAATGATTTCTGCGTTTGGGTTTAAAATATCAATGATTCTTTTATGAACGCGCATTTCAAATTGTTCTCGCGCGTTTTTGTGGACAAAGGTTGAGCGATTTACGGTGTATTTTAATACTTCTGTTGGCAATGGCACCGGCCCTACAACTTCAACTCCATAACGGTTGGCAATATCTATGATTTGCCTGACCGAACTATCAATAATTTTATGGTCGTAAGCTTTCAGCTTTATGCGAAGCTTTGGAAAAGCAGCTTGCGCTTCTTCTTTCACCTGTTTTTCAGTAAGAACGGGAACTGCTTCTGCCTTTTTGACAATCTTTTTCTTTGGAGCTGTTGTTTTTTTAAGAGCTGGCATGGTAAATTTTTATAATTTAACACCGAGCACAAAATCCGCAGTATTTCTGTGCTTGGTTACATTATTGTTTTTACCAAAGCACTCAATGCGTTGAGTGCTCGGTAGATTCATTTCATTCATCTACTTTATTATCTTAGTTACCACTCCTGCTCCGACTGTTTTTCCTCCTTCCCTAATGGCAAATTTTGACTTTTCTTCCAAAGCAACCGGCACAATTAGTTTAACGGTTAATTGAGCGGTATCTCCTGGCATAACCATCTCGGTTCCTGCCGGCAAAGTTACATCTCCGGTAATATCAGAAGTCCTGATATACAATTGGGGCTTATATCCGGTGAAAAATGGAGTGTGGCGTCCGCCTTCGTCTTTGCTTAACACATAAACTTCCGCTTCAAATTCAGTATGAGGAGTGATGCTTCCTGGCTTTGCCAACACTTGGCCCCTTTCAATGTCTTCTTTTTTAAGACCTCTTAGCAAAATTCCAACATTGTCTCCGGCCTGTCCTGATTCCAAGCTCTTTTGGAACATTTCAACGGAAACAACAACAGACTTTTGTGTAGGCCTGATTCCAATAATTTCAATTTCGTCGTTTTGTTTGATAACTCCCCTTTCAATTCTTCCGGTTGCAACTGTTCCTCTGCCTTCAATACTGAAAACATCTTCAATAGCCATGGCAAAAGGCTTGTCCAATTCTCGCACCGGTTCTGGAATGTAATTATCACAAGCATCAAGCAAGTCAACAATCGGCTTGGCTGCCGGATCGTCAATAGAAGTGACTGCCAAAGCTTTTACAGCTGATCCACGGATAATTGGAGTTGTATCTCCAGGGAATCCATATTTTTTCAATAATTCACGGACTTCAGATTCAACCAAGTCCAAAATTTCAGGATCATCAACCATGTCGCACTTGTTCATCCACACAATCAAACTTGGCAAACCAACTTGCTTGGCCAAAAGAATATGTTCTTTGGTTTGAGGCATAGGTCCGTCTGGAGCTGATACAACCAAAATTCCGCCGTCCATTTGAGCGGCTCCGGTAATCATGTTTTTAATATAGTCAGCGTGTCCCGGGCAGTCAATCAAGGCATAGTGCCTTTTAGGAGTTTCCATTTCCAAGTGAGTAATGGAAATTGTCACTCCTCTTGCCTTTTCTTCTGGGGACTTATCAATGTCATCCACGCCAGCGGCGGAATGCTTAAGACCGCGCAATCCAGTAATATGCATGATTGCGGCTGATGTGGTGGTTTTTCCATGGTCAACGTGGCCAATGGTACCAATGTTTACGTGAGGTTTTGTTCGCTCAAATTTATCTGCCATGACAATTTAATTTATTAAATTGGCACCGAGCACAAAATTTTGAAAAAATTTCTGTGCTTGGTAATCAATTAATTAATTTTTTATTAATACTATTTATGTTATTCTATATTATAAAATAAGTCAACTCTTCACCCTGCCAACAATGCTTTTTATGAAAATAATAAAGCACAATGAAGACTAAATGACTTTAATAATTATATTGTCCTTAGGGCGAAGAGTCAACTCTTTTAACTAAAAAAACGCTAAAATGCGCTTTTTAATAGAAAGTTTACTCAATTTCAAGTGCCTCTTCAAGTTTTTTTACTCTTGGCCGGAGGTCTCCAATCTCTTCTAATTTCCCTTCAACATTTTTAAGCCGGTCATCTACTTTTTGAAGTTGTTCTTTTGTAGCCATCTCACCAAGAACATGGTTAAAGCCCTCTTCCATCATAGACGCCAATGTATCTAGGGTAATTTTTTTATTTTTCTTTTTTTCCATTTTTTTTATTTTTTAATAAGTTTTTTATCTTTTAAAAATTTTATAATGGGTGCGCCGTAATCTTTACACAATTCTACTCTTTCTCCAGAAAAAAATCCTAAACCAGCCATGACGGCTTCTCCTTTCACTGCTTTCTTACGTAAGTCACATTTTGTAACTGTCATACACCTATTCTAATCTTTTAAAATATCCTGTCAAATTTGACAAAAACCTTTTATAATGATAAATTATTGATAGTTGTTTGATTCTCGCCCCTACCCGTTTACCACAAGGAAATCTGATGTTAGAACAAATTGTCCTCAACGACGGTGAGCTGGTCGAGCTAATGCTCAACTATGAGCATACAACGATCCTCTTGATCCATCGAATCAAGACAGAAGAAAGGGCAAGGCGGGTGTACTTCATCCTGAGCAATGGTGGACACGGCCCCATCTGTTACAGGCATGGTGAGTTCTTCACCATCCAAGCCTACCCCAAGAAAGGTGTCCACAAGGCTACGGATTTCTTGGTAACAAGCGCGTGAGGCTGCCTGTCGACAAATTCATGAGAATGATTCCCCCGATCATTCTCTTTTCTTGCAAAATTTTCAAAAATTATTTTACTTTTCCTTCAACAATTTGCTGGGCGACGTTGCTTGGTACTTGGTCGTATTTGTTAAATTCCATGGTAAACGAAGCGCGGCCTTCGGTTAAAGACCTTAATGCCGTGGCGTAGCCAAACATTTCACTCAAAGGCACCATCGCATCCAAAACTTTCATGCCCATGCGTTCTTTTGTTTCTTCAATTTTGCCTCTTCGAGAGTTTAAATCACTGATAACCTGGCCGAAAAATGCTTCCGGAGTTATGACTTCGGTTTTCATAATTGGTTCTAAAATAATGGGCTTAGCTTTTCTGGCGGCCGTTTGAAAACACATTGACCCGGCAATTTTAAAAGCGAATTCAGAAGAGTCAACTTCGTGGAAACTTCCGTCAAAAAGCGTGACTTCCACATCAACCATCGGGTATCCGGCCACAATTCCTTTGTCCATGGCTTCAATAATTCCTTTTTCTGTTGGCTTGATAAATTCTTTTGGAATAGACCCGCCCTTAATTTCATCAATAAATTCAAAACCCGCGCCTCTTTCTTTTGGCTTAATGCGCAGCCACACATGACCGTATTGGCCCTTTCCACCGGACTGACGGACATATTTTTCTTCGGCTTCGGATTCGCCCAAAATGGTTTCTTTATAAGCAACTTGCGGCCTGCCGAAATTGGCGTCCACATTAAATTCGCGGCGCAAGCGGTCTTGAATAATGTCCAAATGCAATTCGCCCATGCCAGAAATAATCGTCTCGCCGGTTTCAATGTCTTCTTTAATTCTGAAAGTCGGGTCTTCTTGCGTCAGCTTTCTAATAGAAGCAATAAGTTTTTCCTGGTCGGCTTTGGTTTTTGGTTCAACACGCATGGAAATAACCGGCTCTGGGAAAGAAATTTTTTCTAAAACAACCGGTTTGTCTTTGTCGCACAATGTGTGGCCGGTAACCGTATTTTTTAATCCAACCGTGGCGCCGATTTCTCCGGCATAAATTACATCCAATTCTTCACGTGAATTTGACTTCATGCGCAAAATCCGGGCAATTCTTTCTTGCTCTCCTGTGACAGAATTTAATAAATAAGTTCCTTTATTTAAAACACCTGAATATACTCTAAAAAAAGTCAGCTGGCCCACAAAAGGATCAGTTGCAACTTTAAAAACCAAGGCGGCAAACGGTTCATCATCTGAAAATTTTCTTTCAATTTCGGCGCCGGTTTTTGGATCGGTGCCCTTTACAGAGCCGATGTCCAGCGGCGAAGGCAAATAGTCAATTACGGCGTCCAAAATAAATTGCGTGCCTTTGTTTTTTAAAGCTGATCCGCAAAAAACCGGCACCAATTTAAATGCCAGTGTTGCTTTTCTCATCGCAACCATTAATTCTTCATTGCTGATTTCTTCGCCTCCCAATAATTTATCAGTTAACTTGTCGTCTTCTCCGGCAATTCTATCCACCATTTTTTCGCGCCACATTTTGGCTTTTTCCAACATGTCGGCTGGAATTTCCCTTTCTTCCACCTTTTCTCCCTTTTCGCCTTCAAAATAAATGGCTTTCATTTTTAACAAATCAATAATGGCTGACAAATTTTCTTCCTCGCCAATAGGAATTGTCATGGCAACGGCGTTTTTGGTCAATTTATCCAAAATTGACTGGAAAGACTTTTCAAAACTTCCGCCCATTCTGTCCAATTTATTGATAAAACAAATTCTAGGCGTGCCGTATTTATCGGCCTGTCGCCACACCGTTTCTGATTGGGGTTCTACACCGGCAACTCCGTCAAACACCACGCATGCACCATCAAGTACGCGCAATGAGCGCTGTACTTCAGCGGTAAAATCAATGTGGCCGGGAGTGTCAATTAGGTTCATCTGCATACCTTTCCATTGCATGGTAATAGCGGCGGCGGTAATGGTAATTCCCCTTTCCCTTTCTTGAGGCATCCAGTCCATGACGGTGTCGCCTTCGTGAACTTCGCCGATTTTATGCGAAACTCCGGTATAAAACAAAAGCCGCTCGGAAACTGTAGTTTTCCCGGCGTCAATGTGAGCGATAATTCCGAAGTTACGAAGTTTTTCTAAAGGGTGGCTTCTATTTGACATACTATTGATAAAATATTTTATTATGCTAAAATCAAGTTTAGGTGAAATTTTTTCCAAAGGAGGATCTCAAATGCTTGCCCTTATCTGTTCGACGAACAAAAAGAAGTGGCGAATCATCGGATTCGATGAAGACAGAACAACTCTCAAAGAACTCCTTGATCAGCACCGCGCCGAGCAAGAGAAAAAATTCCAAGAATTATCAGATGAAGAAAAACTTCTGGAAGCAATCTTCGGCAGGCCAACCGAATATAAGATTGTTCGACTTGTTCCCACTGAAGATTAAACCAAATTCAGCTCTTTCGTTGAGGCGCCAACTTAACCAATTGGCGCGTTTTTTTATTATATTTTCTACTTTCTATTTTCTAAATTCTAGCGTGAGCGAGCGAAGTGAGCGAACGCTTTATTGGCTTCCGCCATTCGATGCATGTCGTTTTTCTTTTTCATGGCCGCTCCTTCGTTGTTAAACACATTGATAATTTCTTGGCTTAACTTTTCTTGCATTGATTTTCCTTTCCCGCTCCTTGCTCCATCAATAATCCATTTTAACGCCAAAAACATTTTCCTTTCCTGGCGAACTTCCATGGGCACTTGATATGTTGCTCCTCCAATTCTTTTTGGTTTTACTTCCAACAAAGGCGAAGCATTCTCAACCGCTTTTTTAAAAACTTCCAGCGGCTCTTTTTGAGTTTTTTCTTTTATAATATTAAAAGACCCGTACACAATTTTTTGTGCTGTTGTTTTTTTGCCCTGCTTCATTACCTTATTAATCAATTGCGAAACCGCAACATCGTTGTACGTGTTGTCCGGTGCAATTTTGTGTTTTTTATAGGCTCGCCTCATGTGATAGTGATTGAGTTATTGAGTTATTGAGTAATTAAGTGTTTAAGTTTTTCTTCGTCTTAATGACTTAACCACTAAATGACTTATTTTTTGGGTAACTTCGTACCGTACCTTGACCTTCCCTGTTTTCTATTTTCAACGCCGGTGGTGTCTAAAATGCCCCTGACAATATGATATCGCACGCCTGGTAAGTCCTTAACTCTTCCACCTCTGATTAAAACCACACTGTGCTCTTGTAAATTGTGCCCTTCTCCAGGGATGTAAGCGGTCACTTCCATGCCGTTGGACAATTTTACCCTGGCAACTTTTCTTAAAGCCGAGTTTGGTTTTCTTGGTGTTTGGGTAAACACTTTAATGCATACTCCTCTTTTAAAAGGCGATGGATATATAGAAGGCTTGTTTTTAAGCACATTAAAACCAAAGTGGAGCGCAACTCCTTTCTTTTTTGCTTTGACACCCTTTCTGGGTTTTTTAATTAATTGGTGAATCGTAGGCATTAAATAAAATCAAGCGCCAAGCGCTTAATTAATAATAAGTGTATCAAATCAAATTACTACTGTCAACATTAAAATATTTTATAGGTATTTTCTATAATCAAATTATGCAAAAATACTACGATCGTGAGTTTTTTGCATAATTCAATTTAACTTGAAATTTTCTTTTAAATGCAGATCGTTGTCAATATAATCGAAAACGCCATATCTTACATGCTTCCTGATCCCATAATATTCTATGATAAAATCTATTTCATCTTCACAGTGATAGGGAAAAACAAAAACACTTTTTTGAAGTTCATAAAAACCTAACTCTTTTAATTTTCTTCTTAAAGCGTCCCTACCCCATCTATATTTTTCCGGTATATCAAAAAATACCACCCGCCACTTTTTATCCCAATCCTGTTTTTTTATTTTTATTTCGCTAAAGTGATAGGTTAATGCTTTTAGCTTTCCTTTATCGGACAACACAAAAGTAAAACTGCCGTCGGGATTCTTCTTTTCCTTGACAAGTTTAGAACGATATAAATTTTGAATTTCCTTTTCCAATTTCTGCCGATTAATTTTTTGCCATTCTTTTCCCACCGCTTTATAAATTCTATAGTGTTGAAAAGCACTACGGGAAAAACCCAAGGCAACACCTGCCATAAGAAGAAGTACTATTTTTTCTTTAACCGAGTTGTCCATTTTTTCATTTTTGCATTTATTATTATAATATATAAAGATGCAAAAAACTCACGATCGTAGTATTTTTGCATAATTTATTTTTTTGATTCTCTCACTATCCCATCTCACCCCCCCCATCTCGCTATTCCATTTACTCGCCCTATATATTAAAACTATATGCCGGTGATGAGGCGGAATAAAATTTCAACAAGAGTAGAGATACCCTGCAATCCTTGGAAAAATATCAAGAAAATTAAAATAAAAATACCGTACTGCTGTAAAAATATTTTTACTTTTTCAAAACCCGGCGGCAATAAATTAAATAAAATCCACGAACCGTCCAGCGGCGGAATTGGAATTAAGTTAAAAATTGCCAGCATAATGTTGATCTGCACCACAAAAGAAAATATTAAAAAAAAGCCGGGAACCGCATTAAAAACTGAATAAGGAATAAATCTTATTAATAATCCAAAAAATATGGCCAGCGCCATATTTGACAAAGGCCCGGCAATGGAAACTTTAAGCGACCCCCACTTTTGATCTTTTAAATTATACGGATTTACCGGCACCGGTTTTGCCCAGCCAATTAAAACCGCGCTGCCAGCAATAAATAAAAGCAACGGCAAAATCACCGAACCGAAAGGATCTAAATGCTTTAAAGGATTTAATGTTAACCTGCCTTCATATTTTGCTGTTGGGTCTCCCAAGGAATTGGCAACATATCCGTGCGACAATTCATGAATGATAACCGAAAACAGTAAAACAATTAAAGAGAAGATTGTAATAATAATTTCCATTGAGTAAATATAACAGATGTTGCAAAAAAATGAAAGATGGGATATGATGCATTATTACATAAAATTACATGGCTCAAAAAATCTGCAGCATCTGCGGCAAAAAATCAGAAATTGGCGGATACTACGTGAAGTTAAGGGGAAAATTCAACCCGACCAAGAAAAAAAGAAGGTACCCTAACTTGCAATGGGTGCGTTTGCTCACTGGCAAACGAGTTTTGGCTTGCGCAAAATGCATCAAGGCGATGGCAAAGGTGTAAAATCCGGGGCATCGTATAGAGGTAGTACGCAAGGCTGGGGGTCTTGTAGCCTGAGTTCGATTCTCAGTGCCCCGAAATCTGCAAAAACAAAAACAGGGTTAATCCCCTGTTTTTGTTTTTGCGTAATATAGTGCTCATTTTTGTGCTTAATAGTTAAACGCAAAAATGAGCACTATATTTAATAAGCAATTTTATGCGCTAACGCTTCCAGTAAATCTTTTACTCCTTTTTGAATTTCGGCTTCATTAGTGCCTCCGGTAAATTGTTCCCACTTTGCCAAAAGCTCCGGATCGTTGATGTCCCTGATAGCGTTTTCCAGTTTCAGACGATCTTCAAAAGAAACTTCTTTATCGGTTTTTAAAACCTTATCAATAAAAAGATTCAAAAAGTTTACCACTTTAGTGTTGGTTTTTTGCGCTGCAACTTGTTTTTGCAATTCCGCTATTTTCTGGGCCTGAAAAAAATAACTGAATACCAAAGCAACAATGCTTAAAATAACTATTGCAATAAGCACAAAGTAAACCAAATGCTTTTTATGAGATCCCATTGTTTGATCAAATATCCTCAACATGATTTTTAAATTATTTTAATAATTTTTCGCGCCTTCGGTCTTTATAAAAGTTATAAGCAAGCATCAGCATTACCAAAACCAGTAAAATGGTTTTCCAATCAACAAAACTCAAGAACCAATATTTGGTTTTCAATTCAATATTAATATGCACTCCGCTGCCTTCCTTTACTTCAAAGGGCTTGCCGTCATAACTTAAATAACCGGGCGCGTCGACCTTTAAATAATAATAACCATTTGGCACTAAGAAAGAATACTTTCCAGTGACATTGGTTGTCTGTGAATTTTCCTGCTGATAATCGCCAGCGTTCCAAAGTTCATAATCTTTTGTGTCTGGATTTAACCAATAAAGCGAAACAACTGCTCCGGCAATACGGGTTTCCAAATCCCCATTTTTTTCATAAACATACCCTTCTGGGTCAACAACGGTAATCATTCTTATTTCTTTTGACTGGACTGCGACATCTTCGTATTCCATAACTGTAATAATTTCATATTCCGCGTCAACCGAAGGCATTGTTATATTAGCAGTATAAACTCCACCACCCCTATCTTCATATTCAAACTTATCTACCACCAGCCTTGTTTCAACATTATCTGAATCTGTTGTTTGAGGCGCTACATTCATTCCCAAAGACTTATCTTTTGTGCCTTCAATTGGAATTTGAACACTTGGCAAAACCGCGGCGGCAAAATCAGGATCAGAGAATAATAAAGATGCTGTAACACTATTTAAAGGCACATTAGAAGATGGCGGGCTGTATTTTTTGGACTTGAAAATAAGATACCCGGTGATTCTTTTAACCGGTTTGTCTTCTTTTACAACCAGCTGCAACGGGCTGCCGGCAATCGTTTGTATCTTCTGCTCAATTTTGCCTTTTTCATTTAGAGACAAAGCAACATTTAAATCAACCAATCCGTCGCCGGTTTTTGCAAAAACCACGGCAGAAGGTATTTTATTTTTATCAACAGGCGTTAAATCCCTAACCGGAATTCCCTTCAAAACTGATAACTTGCCCGCCGTAATTTTCGCATCCGGCAAAACTGTTTGGGTTAAATTCGGCAGATTCAAATTAGTATTTACTAATTTTTGAACATCGGTAATTTTTTGTATGCCGACTTCGTTAAATGTTTTTTGGACTTGCGGGAATTTCTGCGCCAAAAGTTTTACATCTTGGGGCAAAGGAGCCAGGGCAAAGCGCGCCAGTACCTGGGTTGAAATGTAATGAAACTCTCCCCTGAAAGCCAATGGAGCAACTTTTGGAATGGTTACCACCACAGTTGGCTCTGGCGTAACTTTGGCTATTGGATTTAAGAATTTAGGAATTAAATAACCAATGCCCTCTGCAAGTTCTTTGAATATAGGCGGCAAGTAAGGAGCCAACACAAATTGGCTAAAACTTTTTTGTAATGGCTGGAACAAATCAGGCATTACAGATTCTATACCTTGAGCCAAATCTCTTAAAATCGGCTTTAATGCAGGGACCAAGGTAAAAACCGGAGATGGAATAATTTGCGGCGGAATAATTTGCGGAGGCACAATTTGTGTTGAGGCAACTGAAAAATCAGCAACTGCGGCTTCTCCCGTGTTTCCCGCCAAATCTGTCGCTGTTAATTCTAAGTGATGCGCACCAGAAGAAATTTTTCCAAAAGTGACAAACCACTTGCCTTGATCATCAACATTGAATGTTCCGGCTTCATCATCTATTGATACATCAATTTTAGCATTGGCTTCTGACGTGCCGCTTATAATAACATCTTCATTTTGGCCATAAACATCTTTAATAGAAGTTATCTGAATTTGGGGAGGAGTGGTGTCTAAAATAATGCTGTCTGAAACATCTTCAGATTCTTGACCATCTTGGTTGTAAAACTTTACATATACTGTTTTTTGACCGTCACCTGGGGTAAGCGTCCACGTTTTTATTGTTGCGTAATTTTCTTTGGTTGAATTTGAAAAGTCCAATGAATTTGAAATTTGCATTTTGTCAGCTGTTTGTCCGCCGCTTATATTAAGCGTGGCAATTTGGCTGCTTGCGTACGCACTGTTGCCATTAATTGAAATGGCAAATAATCCATGGTAGCTTCCCAAAGTTCCGCCGCTGACACTCCCGCCCCCACCTCCGCCACCTCCGCTACTTGCTACTGTCCAAGTTAAGGTAAGGTCATCAGAAGCGGAATTACCAGCATTGTCGGTGACGGTAAGCCGTATGACATAAGTATCCGCCGCGCTGGCTGAAACCGTGGTGTCTTCGGCGGTGTCTGTTCCAAAAGTGATTGTGCCAGAACCCGAAACTTTTGACCAAAGGTAAGATGCGACGCCGCTAGTGGCATCGGTAACGGTGGCATCTTGAGTGAAGCTGGCGCTTTTTGATTGGTCGGTACCGGCATTAACACTTGGCGCCGTTGTATCAATCACAAGCGCTTTGTTGGCCGCTAAATTAGTGGCTGGCGTAAAGTTTGTCATGGCATTGCTTGCAGCATCAGCGATAGTTCCAGAAATGCTCAAAACCGTTAAGTCAGCAGAAGTGTCTCCCGATACAACAGTGTAATTGCATGTTCCGGTCGTTGCTCCTGTGACAGTAAAAGTACATGTCTGGTCTGTGGTGCCCGTTTCCAAGGTTACAGTCACACTGCCAGTGGAAGTGACTGCTTCAGAAAATGTAATATCAATGTCAATTACTTCTCCGGTGGTGTAGCTTCCATTCGTCTTGTCAGAAGAAACACTGGTAATGGTTGGTGCGGTACTGTCAAAAGTCCAATTTAAGTTGTTGCCCCCATCTGTTGAATTGGTTTGGGTAATAGCGGTTCCTCCTGAAGCATCGGAGTAACTGACAGAAACATAACTTACGGCTGCGGTGCCATTGAGTGTTAAACCCCACTTGGTGGGAGGTGAGCTTGAAGCCAAGGTGAGCAACTGCCCCGATGCTCCGGCTAATGTGAGCGTGCCTCCTGTTGCAATTGTTTGAGTGGCGCTGGCTGGAAATGTAAGCGTACGGGCGGTGGAAACGCTTTTGGTGAGGTTATAAAAAGTGGTGGAGCCAACAAGAGACTGGTCGGTGCCGTCAAAGGTGACTGTCCCAGTACCTTGGGTGAAAGTGCCAGAATTAGACCAGTCGCCCGCTACGTTAATGCCGTAGTTAGAACCCGAAACATCCAATGTTCCCGAAGTCAGAGTGATATCATCATCCAAATCCAGCGCGGCGCCAAGAGTTGTAGTTCCCGCATGGTTAATTGTGACATTTTCAAATGTTTCGTTGGAATTGATGGTTCCGCCAGCCACGTCAAAAGTTACTGTACCGGACTGTTCGGTAAAAGTGCCTGCGCCGGTGTCGGTCCAGCTTTTCAAAGTGATGCCGTAATTAGAACCGCTCACATCGAGCGCACCTCCTGTGATGGTGAGGGTATCGTCCAAATCCAGCGCAGCGCCAAGTGTCGTGGTACCAGCGTGATTGATTGTTACATTTTCAAATGTTTCGTTGGAATTAAGAGTTCCTCCGGCGACATCAAAAGTTACTGTACCGGACTGTTCGGTGAAAGTGCCTGCTCCTGTGTCAGTCCAACTCTTTAATGTGATTCCGTAGTTTGAGCCACTCACATCTAAAGCACCGCCTGTAATAGTAAGCGTATCGTCCAAGTCTAAAGCAGCTCCTAATGTGGTAGTGCCCGCATGGTTGATTGTGACATTTTCAAATGTTTCGTTAGAGTTAATTGTTCCTCCGGTGATGTCAAAGGTGACTGTGCCTGACTGTTCGGTGAAGGTGCCGGAGCCAGTGTCAGTCCAAGATTTTAATGTGATTCCGTAGTTTGAGCCACTCACATCTAAAGCGCCACCTGTAATAGTGAGGGTATCGTCCAAATCTAAAGCCGCTCCAAGGGTGGTAGTGCCAGCGTGATTAATTGTCACATTTTCAAATGTTTCGTTGGAATTAATAGTTCCTCCGGTGATGTCAAAAGTGACTGTGCCACTGCCTTCGGTGAAAGTGCCTGCGCCGGTGTCGGTCCAGCTTTTTAATGTAATTCCATAATTGCTTCCACTGACATCGAGCGCACCGCCTGTAATAGTTAAAGTGTCATCCAAGTCCAGTGCCGCTCCAAGAGTGGTTGTGCCCGCATGATTAATTGTGACATTTTCAAAAGTTTCGTTACTATTGATTGTGCCCCCTGCCACATCAAATGTGACTGTGCCGGTGCCTTCGGTGAAAGTGCCTGCGCCGGTGTCGGTCCAGCTTTTAGCGGTGGTGCCATAATTGCTTCCACTGACATCGAGTGCACCGGCAGTGATTGTCAAAGTATCATCCAAATCCAAGGCCGCGCCGAGTGTCGTAGTTCCCGCATGATTTATCGTTACATTTTCAAAAGTTTCGTTGGAATTAATCGTGCCGCCTGCAACGTCAAAAGTTACTGTACCGGACTGTTCGGTGAAAGTGCCGGAGCCGGTGTCGGTCCAGCTCTTGGCGGTAATACCGTAGTTGGATCCCGAAACATCCAAAGTCCCCGCGCTGATAGTAAGAGTATCTTCAAGATCAAGAGCGGCGCCAAGGGTTTTTGTGCCAGTGCCAGAAGAAGTTAAAGAATTAAAAGCAATGGTACCAGAATTTAAAGTGGCATCTCCGTTGCCGGAAAAAACAACTGTTGAAGTGCCGCCGGTAAATGCTCCTCCAGCGGTAACAGCAAGCAACGTGCCAGACGTACCAGACAATGTAATGGTTGAACCATTGGCTGTTACAATGCCGGCTGATCCGATAGCCATTGTAGTTCCGCTTAAATCATAATTAGTGCCACTGGTAGTTAGTGTTCCATTAACGGTAATGGTGCCCAACACATTTGAAGCCACATCCATGGTCACTGTGTGACTGGCGGTGACAGTTACAGTGTCAGAAGTGGCGGGCACGTGTCCACAATCCCACGTACCGGCGGTATTCCAATTGCCGGTTGCCGATGATGTGCAAGCTGTTGGCGCTGTAAATATCCAGCCGCTGCCAGCATCGGCAGTTGCCTGATTATCAGTGCTATTAGTGCCTGCAAACCAGGTAGTTGCAGGAGAAGCCACCGAGTGCTGAATATTTAAATAATCGCTATTAATAACTCCTCCGCCGGATTTTACTAGTGTATGTATTGCCGTAGTATCGCTATTAATTGAAATTAGGTTGCCAGCAGTTCCCGATACGGTAAATGTTGTTACTGTTGTAGTTGTACCGGCTGTAAATTTAATAGTATGAGCCGCCGAGCCATCGTCCTTAAAATCATTAAAAGTGTTTGAACCTGCAATCAGCATGCCCTTAGTACTCGTGCCTTGAGAAAACCAAATATTATTAAAAGTTAACCCTCCCCCAGAAAAAGTGGCTTCGGCAGCACCATATGTTATTTTAATAGTTGAAGTGTTTGCGTTTAAAGTCAAACCGGTTGCAGTTGCAGTTGTCCAGGCAGTCGCGCCGCTATTTAAAAGCCATGTACCACTTCCCATAGTCAAAACCCTTGTATTTGAATTTGAAGAAGAAAATATTCCCGCTGTAACATTTTGATTATTTGCATCAAATGTTCCATTAGTTAAGGTCAAAGTCCTGCTTGTTGTTGTTCCAATATCCAAAGCATCCGCCAGCTGCCAAGTGCCACCCACACCGTCAAAAGTTAAAGGACGGTCAAGGATTTTTCCATTGCTTGTGATAGTTTTAGTGCCAGAAGTGGCGGCGAAAGTAATTGCGGTGGCACTACCGGTGGGCATGGTCATACCTGAAGCTAATGTTAAACTACCGTTGATGGTGTTAGGAAATGTTGGACCGGTGCCGGTGTAGCCAGTAAAATTAAGATCCACGACATTAGTGACATTGGTGAAGGTGACTCCGCTGGCGCCAGAGCCGGCAGAAATCCAAATACTAGAAAAATTAGCCAAAGAACCGGCAGAAATAGTTTTATTAGTGGAAGAACTATCAGTTGTTTTAATAGTGGCCGAACTGCCGCTAAATGTTAGTCCCGTTGTTGTCGCCGTTGTCCATACTGTGCCAGTACCAGAAAGTGTCCACGTCCCTGTTCCCATTGTGATTGCGCGAGTGTTAGAGTTGGACGAGCTAAACAACCCCATAGAAAAGTTATTGTTATTGGCATCCAAAGTCCCGTTGGTCAGTATTACCGCTCTGGTAGCTCCCACCGTCAAAGCATCCGCCAACTGGAAAGTCCCACCGACGCCGTTGAAGGTTAAAGTATGGTCAATAGTAACTCCATTAGTGGTAATGGTCTTGGTGCCAGAGGTAGCTCCAAAAGTAATGGTGCTGGTTGAATTATCGGTTATTCCTGAAACCATAGTGAAATTTCCATACACATTTTGAAACATCGTGGAAATCGTCCCCGCAAATCCCGTAAAGTTTAAATTGTGAACTGAACTTGTAGTTCCCAAAGCAACTGTATCAGTACCCGCAGTAATACTTAAATCCATTGATTGGGCTTCTGTAGCCCCAATCGTAAATGTCCTGGTTCCAGTTGCCCCAGAATAGGTAAATTGAACAGCACTGCCCCTATTTATTGAAAAATTAGTACTGGCGGATATAAACCAAACTGTTGTATTGTTTCCTGTAACAGACCAGCTTCCACTCCCAATAGTAAGCGTTCTGACATTTGTATTTGAAGAAGAAAAAATTCCAATACTCACATTTTTCCCGTTAGCGTCAAATGTGCCATTAGATAAGGTTAGAGTTGTAGTAGTTAAGGAAGTTGCAAAATCATCCTGCAACGTCAAAGTCCCGCCAAACATTGCGATGGTCAAAGGATTGGTGAAGGTCTGGGTTGCTGATGTCCAATTGAAACTACTTCTCCCTTCCATGGTGAAGGCGGTTGTCCCGCTTTGGGTCATTCCAGAGACCATCGTTACTGAACCATAAACTGTCGTCGCCGTGGTCTTCGCCCAAGCGGGCGTATTCGTTACCGCCCCCGCCCCATCACCGGCAAAAGTGATATTCTTCCCCGCCCGTGGCATATCCAAAGTTACTGTCTGGCTACCCGCGGAAAAAGAATTAGCGTCAAAAACAACATCATCCTGCGGCAACGGCACCGAAGCCCCGCTCCCTCCACCCGAAGAAGTTGACCATTCTCCCGTAGAAGACCAACTCCCCGTTCCTCCCACCCAGTATCGTGTGGTGGCGGTGGTAAAGGTGATGTTGGTGTTTCCTCCCGCGTCTCCCGCTCCTCCTGAAATCCCCGAAGCGTCGTAAGCCGTTCCTAATGTAATATCCCTAAAATCCACATTGCTCCAGGTCATCGTGGCTCCTACATTGGTGATGGTTCGGGCCGTACCAAGGGTGTTTGAGGTGACTAAAATGCGGTTGGTAACAGAGTTACCCGCAATCGTCAAGTTATTAGTCACTGTCAAGTTATTAGGGAGCGACCAAGAACCTGTTTTGTTTGCGGAGCCGTTTAAAGTTAAATTGTAAAAGGTGAAAGAACCAGTTATAGACGCGACACCTGAACCAATTAAAAATGCTACTGTTTTGTTATTGGCATCAAAAGTTCCGTTTGTTAGCGTCAATGCACCGGCAGATACAAGAATAACACCAGTGCTAAAATTATCTTGTAATTGGAATGTGCCACCTAAACCATTAAAGGTAACCCCTCCGGTGGCTTTGCCATTCGTAGTAATAAGAGTAGTTCCAGATGTAGATGTAAAATTAACAGCAGACGCAATATTGGTTAGTGTGTACGTCATCCCGCTCGCCAGCTTAAACGTATTCCCAGCAATCGTCAGCGTCACGGAACCGTTGTGCGTCAGCGTATTAACATACCCCGTCATGTCCAGCGAAAGGATGGTGATGTTGGCCGACAGAGTAGAATTACTAGCTCCCGTCCCCACGCCGTCAAAAAACACGTCGTCGGCAGAACCAGGCACGCTTGCGTTGTCTTGTGTATTTGAGGCACTTCCCCAATTAGTGTTTGATGTTGCGCTCCAGGCAGATGATGACCCGCCGCCAACCCAGTATCTACTGGCGTTGTGAAGCAGCAGGCCGTCTGAAACATAAGAATGATTGCCAGACACTGTCAAACTCATCCATTGAATCTGGTCTTGGCCACTTCTTAAAGTTTCAATAGTAATTGGCTGGCCGTCTGTATCATAAATAATATCTCCTACTTGGAGCTCAAAGGCATGAACCACCCTCCTGCCACAAAACTCAGATTGTGCAACGTCTGACGTTGCACAATCTTGCGATACATAAACAGACTGGTTTGTGTAAAGATGCCACGTTTCGTTGACTAAGTAATAAATAAAAGGGACTTTAATAAAGTTTTCTGTATTTTTGCCGTCGGCATCTTGTTCAAAATGGTCATAAGCATCCGGCTGGACAAATTGGATATTTTCTATGCGATTGACTACCCTTTCACCGTTTTTATACCCCACCACTTCGTCCCCTATTTTCAAAAATGAAATATTTTTGTAGCCTGATGGGGTAAGTATGCTATTTGGGCCGTAATCAAAGTCGGCATAGTCAATATAGTCAATATTTACCACAGATTGTACGACGTCAGACGTCGTACGGATTTTCAAGTCAAAAACATCTGTGGGTGTTTGCAAATTAGTAAGTTTTGCTTTGTAAAAAGCCTGGCCTTTGATGTTTTCAATGGTTGCTACGGACTGATCTCCTGTATTTCCATCTGTATAAACCGGATAAACTTCTATTGAAACGGCTTGGTCTTCGTCGTGAGAACTTGCATAAATAGTTATATTTCTTGATTTGTCCAATGCATTTTCAAATGTAATTTTTAAATACTGGCCATTGGTAATACTGGCATAAGCGCTGTCCTGGGCTTTAACTTCATTATATACATCTAAAATTGGATTTTTATCCTGGTCTAATAAAAGAGCTTTGGAAATAAAAATAATATTGAAAGTTTGGGTGGATAAATGCGGCACTGTCCATTCTATATAATCAATGTAACCATTTTCGTTTAAGTCATATCCTTTAAATTCAATATTCTGGTTTTCGTTATTGTCCCATTCTATTTGTATTTGATCTTCTTGGTTGATTTTATAAACCTCCGGTATCGTGGTGTAAGCCAGCACATTTGTCAGAGGATTTTCTTCGTCTTCATCCGGAGCTGAAACCGTAACAATTTTTCCTGTATTAGTATCCTGTTCTTCTATTTTTGGCGCAGGCATTTGGTAAGTAATTTGAATGTAGTCGGTGTTAAGTGGTAGGTTTTGGGTATTAGGTGTTGGCATGTCGAGTGTTAGCGCAATTTCAATTGAGTCCGTGACGTCGGGCGTCTCCAAAAGACGCCCGACGTCTGCGTCTGCGGCGACGCCCGTGGCGTCGCCGCCATTTGCGTCACCTTCAGTTTCGATGCTATCTAACACCTCTGAAACTGAAACCGTTTCTTCATTAACAACGGGTGTAATTTCTTCAATTGGCGCAATGTTTTCAGATTGTACAATTTCTTCAACTTGTACAACTTCTTCAACTAGCGCAGTTTCAAGCGGCGTTTGTTCTTGGTTTTGTGTAACTTCTTGGGTTTGTATAGCTTCTTCAACTGGAATGATTTCTTCCGTTGGCACGGTTTCCTGAATCCCGTAGACGCCCGACGTCTCCAGATTTATTTCCGGGTTTTCGGCTGGCGTGGTTTCATTTAAAACTATATCAGGAGGAGTTTGTGCGACTTCCTCAATTGGAGAAATTTCTTCAACTGATTCAGTTTCTTGTATTTGACCTGAAATTTCCGAGGTTTCTGTTATTTCTGTGTTTATAGATTCCTCAATAGTATTGCTATTTGTTAGGACAGGGGTTAGGACAGTCTCCTGTAAAGGACTACTTGGTATTACTTCTTCAGATTGAGAGGATTCTTCATTTACTGAAACAAGCGTTTCTGATGGATCGCTTTGTACTAAAATCTCATTTTCTGAAGGTGTTACATCAGCCACACTGCTAAAAATATCCTCTTTTGTTAACTCAATAACAGGCAAAGAAACTTCATCTGCAAATGGCAACTCATCTTGATTTAAAGATTCTATTTGCTCTGGATCATCACTTTGTTCTGCCTCCTCATCTAAAGAGCCGGAAGGAACCAAAACAGGGCTATCGCTTGGCGTAGTTTGCTCTGATAAGTCAGGTAAAGAATCAACTGCAATAGCGGATTCAATTTCAGTAATCGTTGACAAAAGACCATTCTCTAATAAAATATCCGTTTGTGAAGGAGTAGTACTTAAAACGGGGTCCACATTTGCTAAAATTCCGCCATTTAAATCAACTGCCAATTCGCTTTGGGCAAGCTGATCTGCATCCTGCGTACTATCATCTTCATTATCTTGCAAAGAACTAACCGGCTGTGAAGGCACAAAACTAGACACTCCCCAACCGGACAAGTCAACATACTGCCCATTTTGTTCTGGTATAGACTGCCCGCCGCTTTCAAAATTTTCGGCATTATCAAATGTAAAGTAAAATAAATCCTGCCTTTGTTCAAAGGTAAGCCCTTGCGACAAGCGCAGCTGGTTGTAAGAAAACGCTTCACTCGCCTGGTCCTGCGTAACTCTTTTAATTTCAATATTAGTTGCGTCCTTTGGAACTTTGGCTATATATGAATTTTCATTAATTGCAGCGCGCTTGATAAAAATATTATGTTCAACCGGAAGGCCCGCAATAATTGATGAAACCTGGAAAATACTAGTGCCTTCAAAATCCTGCAAGGCAGTTGAAAGCATTGGCTGGGTTGGGTCATTGTGCGTTGCGTCAGCAATTATATTATTTGGCGCTTGAATAGCTTGCTGGTTTTCCTGGTTGTCTGTCAATTGCACAACTTGCAAAGCCGCGCCGTCAGAGTTGGCAATTAAAAATTTACTGAAATTATTAAACTGATTTTTTGAAACCGCTGCAGTTTTATTTTCAGAAATTTTTTGGGAGTTTAAAAACAAAAAGTTTGCCGCAAAAGCAAACGAAGAAAAAATAAAAATGAAGGCCGCAAAACTTTTTAAAAGTTGCAACGATGATTGGTAAGAAAAATTATTGTTGTGGTTTTGGAGTTCAAAATATTTTTTTGGTTTTACGATTTTGATTTTTACTTTTTCTGTTTTTGAAATTCCTCGGACCGGTAAATAAAAATTATTTTTAGAAATTATTTTTTTGATAACAAAAATATTTTCTGAAAAATTTTCTTCTTGTTTTAATTTTGCAAAACAAAAAATATTTTTAACTTTCCAAAAAAATAACGAAAAAATAATTTCTTGTTTTTTAATAAGTAAAATGTTCTTGGTAAATATTTTTTGCAAAAATAATTTGTAGAAAAAATTAATTTCTTTTTTATTTTTTATAATCCTTATTTTTATTTTTTCTTTAATTGGTTGTGTCGCCTCGCGGATTGATAAATAAAAATTAAATTTTGGCTTGATGACAAAAACATTAATTTTTTCAAAAGGATATTCACTTACCTGGTTTACATTTAAAGTAAATTTATTGTTATTGAACAAAACTCCGCCCACTGCGTGAGATTTTTTATTCTGATTAACCGCCACCTTCACTACATTCCTTGCATATTTTCTTTGGTTTACGACTATTTTCATACTATATTGGGCAAAAATATACTTAAAAATTATCTATGAATATTTACGTATTTTACCATAAAATCACAGGGCAAAAAAAGAGGTAAAACAAGCAAAACTGTGGAAAACTTTTTACTTAAATCTCAGCTGATTTTAGGAATTTTTCAATGTCATAATTTTCTAAAATAATTTTACAAAAAATTAACAAAATAAATAAAAATCATAAAAATAAATGATAAAAGTTAAAAATAAATTTTATAAAATCATTCAAACATTTTTTATTTAAAAAATATTAATTATAAAAATAATTAAAAAAAACTTCGCAAGAATATTTTACTTTTTAAAATATATATTAGTTAAGCATCTTAACTAATCAAAAATATATTATAAAATACAAAGATGCAAAAAACTCACGATCGTAGTATTTTTGCATCTTTATATATTATAAAATATTACTTGAGTTATACAAATAAATTTTATATAAAAACAAAAAATAATATGCCAAACTAAAAAACACTTTTCAGTCCCGCTGGTTAAAGTTTTCCGTTTCGAGATTGAAATATTTCAGAGCGAAAATTATCAAAAGCGACAAGGTTTACACAATGTGTAAGCCGCGAAGCTTTTGGTAATTTGCAGCTGAAATATTTAAATCGTAGTAGGAAAATCTTTAGTCAGTGGGACTGTTAAAAAGTGTTTTTTAGTAGCCCTTAGTTTCCGTAAGATTTTCTATGAAAATCTAGGTGGGTGTTCTCACGTCACAACCAAGGTTGTAACAAATATTGAACTCCCTATAAAAAATTAATATAGAAATTTTTATGGAAACTTCAGAGCTGTACTTATTATAACTCCGCAAGAATCAGTGTCAATCCCGGTGGATTTCAGTGACGTCAAACGACGCTGCTTTTAATTTTCTCCAAGCGTGTATTTTGTATAGTCTGGCTTGTGGGTTAAAAGTTCTTCGGGCTTAAACCAAACAGCTATTTCTAATTCGGCTTCTTCGGGCGAACTTGAAGCATGGATTAAATTCATGACAGCTATCCCCTTTGCATCTGCATACCCAAAAGAAACATGGCTAAAATCTCCCCTAATAGTTCCGGGAGCGGCAACCTTAGGTTCTGTAACTCCAACAAGCTTTCTGACAATATCCACTACTTCAACTCCCTCAAAAGCGATTGCGATAACAGGCCCGGAAGTTATCATTTCTATCATCATAGTCCTGATTTTTTCTCCTCTTCTTTTGGCAAGATCTTCCGTGTAATGCCTGGCTGCCGTGTCTTTATCGGAAACAAGCATTTTAAGGCCAACCATTTTAGCTCCCACTCTTTCAAACCTGTGCAAAATGTCACCCACAAGCCCCCGATTTATAGAATCGGGCTTTAAAAGCACTAATGTTCTTTGTAATTTATCTGACATAATTATTTTTACCCGGTCAAATAAATTCTTTAAGAATTTAATTTTGCAAAGCAAAATTATTTGATCGGGTGAATTTTAATATTTTCCCCGTCGCTTATAATTTCCACATCACCGTCCCGGTCCGTCCTGAATATATTTATACCAAACTTCTGCAATTTTTGCAAAACTTCCTGGGTGGGATGGCCATAAGTATTATCTTTTCCAACCGAAATTATGGCAAATTTAGGTTTAACCGCCTGCAAAAATACTTCCGAACTTGAATATTTTGACCCATGGTGCGGGACTTTTAAAACATCTGACGCCAAATTTATATTATCACGCACTATGCCCTCCTCAACCTTGCTTGATACATCAGCCGTAAACAAAAAAGAATTTTTACCATACAATAAGCGCGAAACAATGCCCGTATCATTGCTTATTTTTCCAAAATATCTGCCTTCTAAATTTTCAACGGGGTTGAAAGTATCAACAAAAACATTGCCCGATATGATTTTTGTATTCACATCAGCGATTATTATTTTACTTCCCTGTTTTTGTTTTTTTGCCAAAAGCTCAAGCCATTTTTGATAATTTCCGCCGTCTCTGACTATCCCTGTCCATAAAATATAATCTATTTTATACTTTTTTAAAACAGATAATAATCCCATTAAATGGTCCTGATCCGGGTGGGTTAAAATAACCACATCCAATGATTTATTCCAAAATGGCAGCCGTTTTGATAATTTTCCAAGCACCGCCGAATCCGGCCCGCCGTCAATTAAAATGCGGCGCATATTGGGAGTTTCAATAAAAATGGAATCTCCCTGGCCAATATCAAGCACATCAACTTTTAAGTAATGCGGGCCATTTAATGCAAAAACCTCTTTCCAGACAAAGAAGTTTAGTAGTATAAAAATCGCAATCAACCCCAAAAATATTTTCCTTTTTAAAGTTAATGCCATATTAACTAAAATGCCGAGCCAGATGGCTCGGCATTTTAAAACAAATTCTACTTCTTCATTCCCATGATCCTGAACATTTTTGTTCCACAGACTTCACAGGTGCCAGTCATTGCCATTCTTGTCTTTCCACCCTTGCCCTTCATAGTCACTTCCTGAGGGTCTTTCATCATTCTTTTTGCCTTGCACTTTACACAATAAGCTTCTGTTGGCATATAATTTCTAACTTAGTTTATAAATAGTATTAGGAAATGTGTTTTGAAACGAGTTTAATCATTTCAAACATATTTACCATGCTTTTGCCCCCAAAAATTGCTTTTAACTTAGCATCGGCATTGATATTCCTTTTATTTGCGCTATCTTGCAAACCATTTTTTTTGATATATTCCCAAAGCTTTTTTACTACTTGGCTCCTTGGCATTGGACCCTTTCCAACGACTGCCTCCAAATCAGCGCTAATCTGCATTGGCTTGATAAGAGCCGGATTTATTTTTCTTGCCATTTTTTTATAGTTTGTAGTTTGTAGTTGGTAGTTTGTAGACTTTTTTATTCTACTCACTACTCACTACTAACTACTCACTTAAAATGAAATCGACCTTGTTTCCTGCAATTTTTCCAGATTTGCAAGGATTGGTTATTAATACTTTACTCTATTTTACTCTATAATAGTCGGGAGGTCAATTACCATGTCAATAGATAGCTACTTTTTAACCGCAATTTGGGTTTTGAAAAAATTTATAACCTCCACATCCCCCAATATGCAATTTTTTCCGTCCCATAAAAATGGCACTCCTATGATTTTCACATCCAAACCGCAAGTTTGGGCTTTATCTGATAATATATTTATGTTTTCAGGGCTGCCATATACATTTAACCTTACAAATGCCACTTTTTCTTCCACTTTATTATCCCTGATAAAATTATCTACTTTTTCGCAATGGTCGCAATTATCTTGATAAAATAATATTATGCTGTTTTCATAAGGATGCGGCGCCTTTAAAAAAGAAAGTATCTTTGAAAATCCGCTGCTAATATAATTTAAAACTAAAAAAACAATGACTGCTATAAAAATGATTATAATAGCAGGCAATATGTTTTTATAAATTTTTGATGTCTTGATTTTTTTTAGGTTTAGCAAGGTAAAAAAGGTAAATAATTTCTAAAATACCGAATGTATTAATAATTAATAATGCGATAAACCAATGCTTTTGATTGTTTTGAGACGCCCGCCACAAAGCCATTCCCTTCCAAATCAAACTCCAAATGGACAGCAATAAAAACAAACCCAGATAATAGGGGTGGTTTAATAATTCTATAAATTGCAAGGTTTGTGGATCCATGGTGAAGTGATTGAGTGATTTAGTTACTAAGTGGTTAAGTATTTTACTTAATGACTTAATCACTTATTGACTTAATGACTCACTTTAGTGATCTCGTATCCCGCCACGCCGAAGGCCACGGATACATTAAGCGACTCTTTTTTGCCTTTCATCGGCAAATAAATAATTTTATCGGCTTTTTCTAATGTTTTATTTGAAATCCCATTCACTTCGTTGCCAATTATCAATGCCAAGGGAAATTTTGGCTTGAATTTTGTGTACAAAATAGCTTTTTTGTCTTGTTCAAGTGCCACCACAAAAACTTTTTCCTTTTTTAATTTTTCTATCAGGCGCCATGTTTGCTTGTGATATTCAAAGGGAATTGTTTTTTCAGCCCCCAAAGCAGTTTTGCTTATTTTTTCATTTGGCGGCTTTCCGGAAATTCCGCACAAAAATACTTTCTTTACTCCCAGGGCATCTGCCGTCCTAAAAATTGATCCGACATTTTCCAAGCTGCGAATATTGTCGCAAATCACATAGAAAGATTTCATCTTTCGGTATTTTGTATTATGTATTTAGCATTCCGTATACCTAATACCTAATACTTTATACATAATACTTCTAAAGTAGACGGAATTTATTTATCACAAGCCCGAAGTCATACCCTAAAAACTGCGCCGCTTTTCTGCAAAAAACCATTCTTTCGGTAAAAACTTCAAAGTATTCAATTACCGGACAAAAATTAGTATCAATTTTAAGTGCTAAAGTAATTTTCTTTTTTTGTTTATCAACAACAATTTTGCTCTCCCGGGCAGCGTAGTTAACCCTGTCATGAATGTCTTCTTTTATTTTTTCTATGCTTTTTTCGGTGACTCGTGAGCGATCTACATCAGACTTGTCAGCCAACACCAAAATAGCGGAAATGTTATGGGTAAAATTCATTTCTTCTTTATCGTGGTTGCTGATTGCCTGGATAATCATCGCCAGTTCTTTTGGATCAAACTGATTAGTAAACACTTGCCCAAAAAGCAACGCTCCAAAAAAATGATGGAAGGTGCGGGTCATAAAGTTGCCCATGTCATGGCAAAAACCGGCAATGGCCGCCAACTCCCCCTCTCTTTCGAGCAAGCCAATGCTTTTTGCGATTTGGGTGGCGCGCTGGGCCACAATATTTGAATGGCGCAGGCCGTGATTAGTGTACGACAAAGCCGTCATGGCTTCTTCAGTCTGATTGATAAATTCCAAAATCTGCGGATTTTTTTTAACATCTTCTAGTGTAATCATAATCGCTTAGCGGTATCGATGCTAATATACTAATGAATACTAATTATACTAATCACGCCGTTTTATTTGTATTATTAGTAAATTCGTATATTGGTATCGATACTCTTAATTAAATCGTCTTTCCACTTCCCCCCAATTTACCACGCTCCACCAGGCTTTTAAATAATCCGCCCGCATGTTTTTGTATTTTAAATAATAAGCATGTTCCCAGACGTCGTTTCCTAAAATAGGCGTGTGGCCGTCTGTCATGGGATTGTCCTGATTTGGCGTGGAAACAATGTCCAGCTTGCCATCTTTTGTTTTCACCAACCACACCCAACCACTACCAAAGCGCTTTACTCCGGCGTCGTTGAATTTATTTTGGAAATCGGCAAAACTGCCAAAAGTTTTTGTAATTTCTTTTGCTAATGCGCCCGTTGGCTCCCCGCCCGAATTCGGCGCCATAATTTGCCAAAACATAGTGTGGTTTACATGCCCGCCGGCATTATTTCTGACCACCGTGCGTATCTCTTCTGGCACGTCACTTAAATTCATCATCAACTCTTCAGCGCTCTTTGAAAACAAATCTGGGTATTTATCAATAGCATCGTTAAGATTTTTAACATAAGCGGCGTGATGCTTATCATGATGAATCGTCATTGTCTCTTTATCAATATACGGCTCCAAAGCATTGTAGCTGTAAGGAAGATTGGGAAGGGTGTAAATATGTTTGTCCATGTTTTAGAATCTTGAATTCTGTATCTTGTAGCTTGAATAGAATTTTGAATTTAGAATGTTGGAGTTTTCCCATATTCTTGATTCTTTATTCTATTCTAGATTCCAGATACCAAATACTAAGTTCAAGTTTTGTGCTTTTCAGTTAATTTTATTAGATAAACAGTGATGATAACAACAACCACCGTTACAATTACAGCATATACAAATTTAATTAAAATACCATTTCCGTGGCCTGGGAAAACCTGGTCAATGAGAGATTTTATTGCTTCATTCCACGCCAACCCGGCAACCAACCCAAAAGCCGCCAAAATATAGCCGATCGTTTTTTCTTGAATTTCTTTCTTTAAATCTAACTTGTCTTCTTTGATTTTTGCAATCTCCTTTTTTGTCTTTTCCATACTTATATCATACACAAAATAACCTAAAAAATACATAGTTGAAATAAAAAAGCGCCGTACCCGAAGGCCTGCGCTTTGAACATTGCTCTTAAACTATCTGCTAAGCTTCTTTAAAAGCCATACGTATAGGCACGATACAACCAAAAAGCTTAAAGTAATACCGACACAGTTTAAGGCAATAGCCAGTGGTAATCTGCTGGGATTGGTCATTGGATCAAGTCCATTATCTACTAAAAAAAAGGTCAAACGAATCATCAAAAGAAGCAATGGCCCAATCAGTATGCTCAGCAACAAACGGATCCTGCCCCACTTCTGGATCAAACCAGTAACTATGAGCGCGAAAAGAGCTAAAGGTAAGACAACCACTAAAACCATGCTCGGATCATCCAAAGAGAGTCCTGTAATAGTTATTACCATTAGGAATCCTAAAGGCAGGACGATCACGGTCACGAGTAAGCCGAGAAGAACGCTCTTCATGGTTAATCCTCCAAAGAGTAAATGTTAGGTGCCAATATAAAATTGTACCATTCTTTTTGGAAAAATTCAAAAGCAGTAGTCCCCAGTTATATTTCTCCTCTTTTTATTTTCCCCCGGATTTCTGCCACAAAGTTGTTGAAATAACAAAGATTGTGGAAAGTAATGAGTTTTAGTGCCGTAAGTTCCCCCGCTTTAAGCAAGTGACAAATGTAATCTTTTTTATAGTTTAAACAAACATTGCAAACGCAGTTTTTATCCAAAGGTTCGCGTTTTTTTAAAAATTTTACCTGTTTTAAATTTAATTTTCCCTCTGATGTAAAAGCAACCCCGCGGCGGGCATAATGTGTTGGTACTGTGCAATCAAACGTATCAACGCCAGACTTTATTATTTTTTCCATGTCTTCTAAGTGCCCAATTCCCAGTAAGTGCCTTGGCTTTTTTTCTGGTAATTTACCTATCACCCATTCCAGCATTTTAGGCATTTCTTTTTTATCATTGCCGAATTCCCCGCCAATGCCAAAGCCGTCAAATGGCAAATTCCCAATAAATTTAGCGCTTTCAATCCGTAAATCTTTGTATCTTCCACCCTGAACAATGCCATACAATGCCTGTTTGCTTTTTTTAGCATCTAAACAAACTTCAGCCCATGCATGGGTTTTGAGCAAAGATTTTTTGGTGTATTCATAGTCAGCCACCGGAGCCGTGCATTCATCAAAGGCAAAAATAATATCAGCGCCCAACTGCTCTTGTATTTTGATTGATTCTTTCGGACCGATAAATAACTCTTTGCCGTCAACGGGCGAACGGAAAAACACCCCATCCTGCCTGATTTTTAATTTTTTTGGCTGTGAACCAATTTTAATTTGCGCCCGAAGATCGCCGTCCGAACCCATGCGATTTTTGGCGTTCATAATTTTACCTAAATTTAAATCCTGCCCAAACCCCAAAGAAAAAACCTGAAAACCGCCCGAATCGGTCATTAACGGCTTTTTCCAATTCATAAATTTATGAGTGCCTCCCGCTTTTTCAACGATTTTTTCGCCCGGCTTTAAGTGCAAGTGAAAAGTATTTGAAATTAAAACTTGCGAACCGGTCTGCTCCACTTCCTCGCTGGTCAAAGTTTTTACCACCGCTTGAGTTGCAACAGGAACTAAACACGGAGTTTCAATAACTCCGTGCGATGTTTCTATAAATCCTAATCTTGCATTGCTGGCCTTTGACTTTTTTAATATATGGAAGATCACGGTTGCAATATATCTTCTGTTTGGCCATTAATTGATATAACCACACTTTTTACCGTTGGAAATTGCAAAAGAGTTTTTTCAATTTGGCTTCTTATGGCAATTACCTTGCATGACCCCGCAACACCTTGCTGCAACGCTTCGTTAAAATCAACTTTGGCAATACCATTAGTAATAACTAAACTTTGAACCGTAACTCCTGAATTAATACTGGTAAATAACCCTGCATTTTTTTCAGAATTGCTCGGCCCTTTTAAAAGTTCTTCCAAAGCAGAGCGCGCAACGGCTTGGGTTTTTGGAACTTGCCTCTCAAAAGGCAATACTTTAGCACAATCCAACATAACATCATCATTACTGCTAAAATATACCTGAAACTTACTAGTCGCTGCCGAACTTTTTTGCAGTTTTACAGGAAGCTCAAATGTTTTGTCCCTTTCGGCCTCGCCTGATGGATTTTCGTTGTAAAAAACAAGTTTACCCGTACCTTCGCCAGGGTAGTCAAACCAAAGAGTAGTTTCAAAATTAATCACTTTTTGCATCCATTCGCCCTGTGCCGTTAAAATGCCCAATGCCAATTGCTTTCCAGATTCATCAAATAGTTTTACTATTCCTACCTGGCCCTCAAATCCAATCCAGCCGTCGCCATTAACATATCCGGTAATTTTCAAAGGCGAAGAAACCGCATCATTTGGCTTTGGAGAAGAAATTTGTATGCCAGCCAGCGGCTCGTTATTATTTATTGGGGACTGGGCTTTTTTAGGAAAAAACAAAACCGCCGATAAAACTACGATGATAATTGCTCCAATTATTAAAATTAAAAATTTAGTTTTCATATCCCAATATTAACCTATAAAATATAAAAAATCAATGAATTGCCAAATCCGAGCGCTACTTAGCAAATCTTGCCGAACATCTGAACAATCCTTGACTTTGCCACCCGCAAAGAGCATAATTAACTTGGACTATAAGTCGTGAGACGGGCTCTAGTAAAAACGGCTTTGAAGTCAAAGGTCGTTTATACTATTTTCAATCAATGGTTTCACAAATACGTTAAATGTTCACGGAAATCATTGATAAATAAATGTTCAATAAAGATAATAATAGGGGCAGCTTTGGTCCAATGAAAATGGTTGAAGGAAATTGGAAATGCGCCGAGTGCGGTGCAGAAATCACCCAACTTCCTTTTGAACCAGCTCCAGACAGGCCAATTTATTGCAGGGATTGCTGGGCCAAAAAGAGACCTCCAAGAACAAATCGTTACTAAATAGTAGTATCGAATATAACAAAAAAACGCTTCAATCTACAGATTGAAGCGTTTTTTTTATTATAAAGTTTATGTAATCGTCCTTCCGCCATCAATAGTCAAAATATGCCCTGTCACAAAATCTGCTTCCAAAAGATATTGCACCCCTTTGGAAATTTCATCCGCCCCGCCCCATCTTTTTAAAAGCGTGCCGGCTAAAACTTCTTGGTTTTCTTCTTCTGTTAAATCCGGTGGGCGTAATATTGGCCCCGGAGCTACTGCATTGACTAAAATATGCGGAGCTAATTCCTTTGCCAAAGATTTAGTCAAACCAACTACCGCGGACTTTGCCACATTGTAAGTTAAATAATCTTTGTAAGGGCGTGTTAACACCGACCAATCAGCAAAAAAGATCATCTTGCCTTTTAGATCCCCTTCATTTTTTAGCATTTCATCTCCGGCAATTTTCCCGAATAAAAAGGAACTTTTGGCAATCACCTCCATATTTTTATTCCAAGAATTTTCATCAAGGCCTGCCCATTCGCTTTTTTGATAAATTGCGGCCATATGTACCAAAGCGTCCACACTGCCAAATTTTTCTTTGGCCGTTTTTACAACATTTTCAACATCTTCTTTTTTGGAAACGTCAGCCTTGATGCCAAAACCCAATGATGCTTCCTCTGGCGAATTCAAATATGTGATAACTAAATTCGCCCCCTTATTTTTTAAATCCTCCGCCACTTTTTGGCCAATGCGCGCCGCTCCCGTTAAAATAACTGTTTTGCCTTGTAGATTCATATTATTCTATTATGCAACGGACTTCGTTGCCTTCGCGTACTTCCAAAAATCCTGAATTAATTTCAAAAAAATGCTCCTTGCCCTGAGCAGAGCCGAAGGGTTTTTCCACCACTCTTGCCACCCCCTTTTTTAAAACTCCAATAAAAGTTTCGTGGTTGTCCAAAACAGTAATTTCTCCCACTGCCGTTTTGCAATTTAAAAGCTCGGCTTCGCCGGCAAATAATATTTTTTTTAGTGAATAAATAGACAATTTCATGAATATAATGCCAATACGCTAATTTCATGCCAATGTTGCGAATACGTATTTGCATTATTGGCGACACCATTTGCATATTGGCGTTTTATGCTATTTCTTCGATCCCGCCTTTCATATAAAAATTCTCTTCTGGCACATCGTCATGCTTGCCTTCCAAAATTTCAGAAAAACCCTTAATTGTGTCTTCAAGTTTGACAAACTTTCCTTTAATTCCCGTAAAAGTTTCAGCAACATTAAATGGCTGGCTCATAAACCTTTGTATTTTTCGCGCTCGGCTAACCACTTTTTTATCGTCTTCTGATAATTCTTCCATTCCCAAAATGGCAATAATATCCTGCAAATCCTTGTACCTTTGCAAAGTTAACTGCACGCCCCGGGCTGTTTGATAATGTTTTTCGCCAACTATTTTTGGATCCAAAGCGCTTGAAGTTGAAGCCAACGGATCAACCGCCGGATAAATTCCAATTTCGGTCAATGCCCGGCTTAATACAATAGTTGAATCCAAATGGGAAAAAGTTGTTGCCGGCGCCGGGTCGGTAATGTCATCAGCCGGCACATAAATTGCCTGCACCGAAGTAATAGACCCGTTTTTGGTTGAAGTAATTCTTTCCTGCAATTCAGCCATTTCCTGGGCCAATGTTGGCTGATACCCCACGGCCGATGGCATTCTACCCAGCAAAGCCGACACTTCAGACCCCGCCTGGGAAAACCTAAAAATGTTGTCAATAAACAACAACACATTTTTCTTTTCTTCGTCGCGGAAATATTCGGCCATAGTCAAAGCTGATAATGCCACGCGGGCGCGGGCCCCGGGAACTTCATTCATTTGACCAAACACCAGGGCGGTTTTATTAATAACGCCGCTTTCTGTCATTTCTTTGTGCAAATCATTTCCTTCTCTGGTTCTTTCCCCTACTCCGGCAAATACTGACGCGCCCCCTGATTCTTCAGCAACATTTCTAATTAATTCTTGCAATAAGACTGTTTTGCCAACCCCCGCCCCGCCAAAAAGACCCACCTTTCCTCCTTTTATAAACGGTGCAATCAAGTCAATGACTTTAATTCCCGTTTCAAAGACTTCGGTTTTGGTGGCCTGGTCAACAAATGGCGGCGAAGGTCTGTGTATTGGCCAATATTTTTTAAAATCCTTTTTTCCTTCATTAAGAGGTTCGCCTAAAACGTTAAAGATATTGCCAAGAACCTCCTGGCCCACGGGAACGGAAATCTGGCTGCCGGAATCTTGTACTTCCAAGCCCCTTTCCAATCCATCGGTTGACTGCAAAGAAATTGCTCGAACTTTTTCAGTGTCTAAGTGTTTTACTACTTCAAGCGTTACATTGCCATTTGGCCCGGAAATTTTTAACGCATTAAAAATTTCCGGCAGATTCCCATCTGCAAACTCCACATCAACGACTGAACCTATGATTTGAACTATTCTACCCTTCATAATTTTATAATTTTTAATTTTGTAATTTTATAAATAATTCTTTAATCTTTAAAAATTCAAACATTATTTAAAAATTAAAAATTGGAATTTAAAAATTTATGATAATGCTTCCGCTCCCGCGCTAATTTCAATAATTTGGTTAGTAATTCCTGCCTGACGCGACTTATTATACTGCAAATTCAAGTTTTCGCCCAGCTCCGACGCGTTATCTGACGCCGTTTTCATTGCCATTCTGCGCGCCGAATGTTCGGCTGCATTGGCTTCCAAAATCAAGTGGTAAATCTGCATAAAAAACAAATGCTTGGTCAAATCTTCCAAAACCACTTTGGGAGATGGTTCAATAGTATATAGCATACTTCCTGCGGCCGCAGGAAACATACTATCTTTTTTTATAATATCAGAAAACCTGCCTGTTTCTGGCACAATGTCTTTGATAGTTTCTTTAATTGACTCAAAACTGATTGGCAAAATTTCTCTCATCAACGGCTCTTGTTTTAAAGCCGACTTAAAGTGCGTTGAGAAAACAATCACTTTGTCCCACTCCTTTTTAATGTAACCCTCTACCAAAAAATCTGCTAACGGCTTGACTTGCTCTGGCGTTGTAAAGTCCCCCGCATTGGTAAATTTTTTAATAGGATGATGGCCTTTTCTTGATAAGTAAGCTGCCGTTTTTTCCCCCACCGCCACAAAGTCTTCGAGTCCGTACGACGTCTGACGTCGTACAGTTTGTTCGAATTTGCGAAAGAGCGAGCTATTAAATGCTCCGGCCAGCCCTTTGTCAGAGGCAACTAAAACAAATAACGTTTTATGCACTTTTCTTTTTTTTAAAAGTTCTGGCAGTTCTGTTTCCATTAACGTCACATTGGCCAGCAAATCCAAAGCCGCAAATGCGTATGGACGCGAAGCCAGCGCAACTTCTTGCGCTTTACGCATTTTTGTAGCCGCCACCAACTCCATTGCCTTGGTGATTTTGTTGATGTTGGCAACTGACTTAATACGCTTCTTTAAACTTTGTGTACTCTCCATAATGTTTTACTATTTTTTGAGCGGCGGAATATAATTTCCTTGACCGCCGCGAAACCCCTTCACCAATTTTACTGCTAATCTTTTTTTACTTTTATCGACAGCCGAAGGCGATTCGCATTATAAATTCCGCACAGTACCAACTCGGCTGAAATTGGTGTGGGGTTAAATTTTGTGTACTTTCCATTTTTAAATTGACTCAACAAACTTACCAATTACTTCCTTCATTTTATTTTCAATTTCATCGGTTATCGCCCGTTCTTTTTTCAAATCTTCCAAAATGTCATTATGTAAGTTACTTATATATTCTAAAAATTTCTTTTCTATGTCTTGGATTTGTTCTGGCTGGAATTTGTCAAAGTACCCGTTGAGTGCCGCGTACAGCACCAGCACTTGGGTTTCAAATGGCATAGGCGCCAAATCGGTTTGCTTTAAAACTTCAGAAATAATCCTGCCTTTGTGGATTTTTTGTTTGGTTTGTTCATCAACATCGCTGGCAAATTGCACAAAGGTTTGCAATTCGCGAAATTGCGCCAGTTGCAATCTTAATTTCCCCGCCACTTTTTTCATGGCTTTGGTCTGAGCTGATGAACCGACTCTGGAAACCGACAATCCCACATTAACCGCCGGCCGGGTGCCTTGGTAAAACAAATCAGATTCCAAATAAATTTGCCCGTCGGTAATGGAAATGACGTTGGTAGGAATATAAGCAGTCACGTCTCCCAATTGAGTTTCAATAATGGGAATGGCGGTCAATGACCCGCTGCCTTTTTCCTTATTTAATTTTGCCGCGCGCTCTAAAAGCCGGGAATGTAAATAAAAAACGTCGCCAGGATAAGCTTCTCTGCCTGGTGGTCTGCGCAACAATAAAGAAATCTGCCGATAAGCCCAGGCGTGTTTTGATAAGTCGTCGTAAATAATTAAAGCGTCTTGGCCTTTGTCGCGGAAATATTCGCCAATGGCACATCCGGCAAAAGGAGCCAAATACCAAAAAGCGGCCGGGCTGGAAGCCGAAGCCGACACCACAATAGTATAATCTAACGCTCCATTATTTTTTAAAGTCTCAACAATTTTAGCGACTTTGGACTCTTTTTGGCCAATAGCGACATAAATACAAATAGCGGGCTTGGCGCCTTCTTTTCCCTGATTAATAATCATGTCCAGCGCAATGGCGGTTTTTCCGGTTCCCCGATCGCCAATAATCAACTCTCTTTGTCCTCGACCAATTGGAATCATTGAATCAATGGCCTTAATTCCAGTGTGCAGCGGCTGGTTGACCGATTCACGCGCCAAAACATTAGGCGCATTATTTTCTAAAGGATTAAATTGTTTTTTATCTTTTTCTGAAAAAATCGGCCCTTTGCCGTCTAGTGGATTTCCCAAAGGATCAACAACTCTTCCCAGTAATTGCTCGCCAACGGGAATGGAAAGAATTTGTTTTGTTCTTTTTACAATTTGGCCGGATTTTATATGGCCGGATTCTCCCAACACCAAAGCTCCCACAGCATCTTCTTCTAAATTCAAAGCCACGGCGTTCACTTTCTGTTTGTCGGTTTCAATAACCAAAACCTCCTGGCTTTGCACGTTTTTAAGCCCGGAGACTTTTACAATGCCATCGCCCACTTCTATTACTTTGCCGATTTCTTCCCACTCGGGATTATCTTTGTATCCTTCAATGGCTTGTTTAATTTTTTCAATAATTTCTTGGCTCATCTAAATTCCTTACGAATTACGCATGCCAGCGAATTACGAATGTGAACGTTACCGTATTCGTAATTCGAAAATATTCGTAATTCGTAGGGATTAAAAAATATTATCTAGCTTATTTTTTAATGAAAAATCTAATTGTTTTTCATCATTAATAACTACTTTGACTCCGGCAACCAATTCGGGGCTTATTTTTTCTTCAACCATATCGCCTTCTTTTTGCAAAGATTTCAAGATTGTTTTTAATTCTGTTTTTCTTGCAGTTTCCAAAGTAATTTTTTTATTCCCCCTTTTTTCAAGATAATATTTTTGGGCTAATTCAACAATTTTCTTGGCATTTTTGAATTGTCCATGCTTTCTTAAAAGTTCTAAAAAACGCTGGGCCGCGTCTTTATTATCAGACTTTGTGCCTGCGAGAGCCATAGCATAATTTTTAATGTTATATTTTGCCATCCTTTATTTGAGAAGCTGCTTTACTTATTAAAGCTTCATCTATCGCTTCCGGTTTTAACTCAACAGTTTTTACTATAATTTTTTTAATTATTTCAGAAGCATTTTTCAAAACATCCTGCCTTGAACTTTCAAGTTCGCGCTCATAACTTAATTGCGCCTGCGCCATCAATTCTTTTTGATGATCCTCTGCTTTTGCGGTTAAAGATTGCTCCAGCTGTTTTGCTTTTTCTTCTGTTTTTTTAATCATGCTGATTGATTCTTGATCCGCCTGCTTTAATTTGCCCTTTGCAATCACATCCACTTCTTTTAACCTGACATCCGCCGCTTCCGCTTTTTCTAAACCTTCTTTGATTTTTTCATTCCTTTTTTTTATCACAATTAACAAGGGTTTATAAACAAAAGCCCTTAATATCAAAAGTAAAATAAAAAAGTTAAAAGCTTGGCTTAAAAAAAGCTTCCAGTCAATTCCTAATTGTCCGATAATTCCTCCGCTTTCCATTTTTTATGCGACGAACTTTATAATTAACGAAATAACCAAAGAATAAATAGCAATGGCTTCAGCAAAAGCGATTGCCAAAATCATAGCCGTCTGTATTTTAGAAGCGGCTTCGGGATTTCTGCCAATTGATTTGACAGCAGTTGACCCGATAATGCCAATTGAAATGGCGGGAGCTACGGTTCCGGCAACAATAGCCGTCACGGTGGCCCATAAACGAATTGACTCTGCATCCATAAAACTATATATGATTTACGATTTATGATTTATGATTTACGAAGAGACAAAGCCGATCTAAATCTTAAATCTTATATCTTAAATCTTAAATTAATGATATTAGTGTTCGTGTACTGCCGTATGCAGTGATATTGAAACCAACGTAAGCATAGCAAATAAAAATGCCTGAATCAACCCCACAAACAGCTCTAAAAACAAAAACGGCAAGGGAATGAAATATGGCGCCAGGAAAAAAATAATCGTCAACAGCACTTCTCCGGCAAAAACATTACCAAATAACCGAAAAGATAAAGAAATAATTTTTGCAATTTCTGAAACAATTTCCAATATTCCAATAAAAAAACTTATCGGATCTCTAAGATTTATAAACTTGCTTAAATGCGGTAAAACTCCCACCGCCATGGCTCCCAAAACATTGGTGACGATTACAGAAATTACCGCAAATGCCAATGTAAAATTCAAATCAGCGGCCGGAGATCTGAAAATAGGCACCGTATGCGCGCCATTTTTAATTAACAAAGATCCGACTCCCGGAAAAATTCCCAACAAGTTTGAAACCATTATAAAAATAAAAATGGTGGCAACGAGCGGAAAATATCTCTCTGCTTTTTGGGCTGAACCTAAAGTAGAATTCATTAAATCCAAAAACCACTCCATGCTCATTTCAACAGCACCTTGGAGTTTGCCGGGAATAATATTTACTTTCCTGTAGAATAAAAAAGCAAAAGAAATTAATATTAAAGAAACGATGCAAGTTAAAAATAAGCTGTTGGTTACATCGAAACTCCCGATTTTAAAAATTTCCTCAGCCTTCAAAGAAATTTCTGTCATGTATTAGGCCTACTTTAGCTCCTTTTTTATCAGTTCTACCAATTGCGTTGGAGTAATATTCGCCTTGATTATAAACTTATCCGGTTTAATGCTTCCCATCTGCGTCAGCTGTGATTCTTCCTGGTTAGTCAGTATAAAAACACGAATGTCTTTTGTTGATTCATCGGTCCTTATTGTTTTTAAGACTTCCATGCCATTAATGTCCGGCAATATCAAATCAAGCAAAACAATATCCGGTTTTAATGGCTCTTTATCTTTTTGATCCCTGATCCTGCCAATAACTTCCTGCCCCAAGGTAATGACTTCCACATCAAAACCGGCTTTTTCAATCATCATCCGGTAAATATCTATAATCGCGGAATCATCTTCAACCAAAAGCACTTTTTTATTTTTTTCTGTCATATTATTAGACTTATTATAAAACAAATCCATTATACACAATCTTTGAATAGAGTCCAGCTCGAGTCCATCTCGAGCCCATCTCAAAAATACTCCGCCCGCGATTTAGGCCAATTGCCAAAAGGGCAAGGCGCAAGGCAAAGATGTAGCAAGCTACATCTTTGCCGAAGCAACGCCGCCATTTTGGCAATTGGCCAAATCCCGAAGGGTTGCGGCTATTTTGCCTTCTCGCTTCGTTCTGGCCTTTGAGCCGTAGCGGGCTATGGCTCAAAGGCCACGCCTAGCGATAAGGCAAAATAGCTGGCAACGCGGGATGGATTATTTTTTAGATGGGCTCTCTTTAAAAGGGTTTTGGTAATTTAATCCGGACGAATTATTAAAAGACTCTTCCCTGGCTTGCCAGGAACTTAAAACCGACTGATAGGTTTCCTCTTTGAATTTTGCCTGAATTGATGTTATTTGCGGCTCTTTATTTTTTACCAAAAACAAATAACGGTAAAATAAAAATCCGCCGAAAAGCAAATCCAGCAAAATAAAAATCAAAATGAATAAAAAGGCGTAGCGTCCCAGAATCCATGGGATTTTTTTGGCATTATTTATTAATGCATCTAAGAGTTTTACAAACCTACTGATAATGTTTTTAATTATTTTTATCATTTTATTATTGAACCGGAGGCAAGCGCATCTTTTGTAACTGCTTCTATTGTAAAACTTGCATCAACAACTTTTAAGGTGATTTTATTAACGACTATTTCTTTGGCCGATTTTCTTATTGATAAACTCTGGGCTTTAACCAAATATTGGCCTGTTTCCAATTTATTGCAAAACTCCAAAACATCTAAAAGGTCTCCCTGCGCCTGCACCTGGAAAACTGCCACCGGTAAAACATTAACTGATTTGCTTGGTACGGCATTGCTTAAGCTAATGTTTGCATCAACTCCTGAAGCAAGAGCCGTATCTTCCAAAAATTTAATAAAATCTATGGGATTTTTAGCATCAACAAATAATTGGTCTATTTTTACTAAATTAGATTCATAAATTGGATAATTTTTTTTGAAATTATCCAATTCTTTAGATTCAGCTGCTATTAAAACCCCTTCTTCCTTGTCTTGTAAAATGCTATTTGAAATATTTTCTATATCACTTAAAGATGGGTATACTAAAAATCCAATCAAAGACAGCGCTATCAAAGCAAAAAAGATTGATATTAAATAAAATTGATTTTTGGCGGTTGTCATTTTGGCATTTCCAAAGTTAAATTAAAATTTATATCTTTGGGCTTTACCCAATTTGCGGGCGGAAAATTAACATTTTTTATTTTTCCATTGGCTTCAAGATTATTTTTAAAAATAAGAAGACCATCTCTTGTGCCGCTTAATCCAGAAATGCTGACTTTAACTCCGCTATTATCCTTGTTTTTTTCAACTAAAATACTTTCAAAATATAAACCTTCCGGCCTTTGCACTTCTAAAACATTTTTAAGCACATCGCTAAAATATATTTGTTTTTTATAAAAATCATCCGCTTTGGCCAAAGATGTATTATATTTTTGGATGTTATTTTTCAAAGATATAAATTCAGCGGTTTGGTACTGCTTTTTAATTGAATCCAGCGTAGTTTTTTGATAACTTTCATCTTGAAGTATATAAAGTTTTACTAAAAATAAAATCAAACTTAAAGCCAACAAAGACATTATGGCCATATACCACAAAACTATTACCAAATTCTTCTTTATTACCAATTGCAATGCCTTTTTTTCTTCAGGAGGCAAAAGATTAATCATATTGATGATTATTACTTAAGTTCGTATCAGCTCCGCGTAACGCCAGGCCTAAAGCCGTGGTATATGAAAGAATTTTTTCACTGGGAATGGATTTTTTTTTGTTTTTCTTTTCCGGCAAAATATTTAAAAGCGGATTTCCGACTTCAACTTGGATTTTCAGTTTTTTAAAAAGAAAATCCGGCAATTCTTTTAAATTCGCTCCGCCACCACATAATATAATTTTATCTATTTTTCCGTCAGAAGGAAAATATTCATGCGAAACATGCCCTTGGTAAAAATTAATATACTTTTTAATCTGCTCCGCCAAATCAGATAAAATCGGGCTGATTAAAGATGCAATATCACTGCTTTTATCTTCTTTTTTCGTTTCCAGGCCCTTTTTTACCTTTAGCTCTTCCGCTTTTTCAAAACTAATGCCCAAACCGTCGACAATGGCGTGCGTTAATTGCTGGGAAGAAACAGGTATCGTGCAGGTAAATCTTATGGAATTTCCCGAAAAAATAATAAAACTGGTTTTAGTTTGGCCAAAATCCACAAAAACCATGGAAGGCATTTTTTGTTCCATTCTCAACAAGGACCTGACAATCGCCTGGGATTCAACTTCCAATATGCATGGTATTAAACCAGCTTTTTTAAAACAGGAAACATAAGCGTCAACCACATTTTTGGGCATCACATTTATCATCAAATCCAAATGGCTTGAATTGTTTTGACCCTTATGCTCTTCAAGGATTTGAAAATCCAAATAAACTTTATCAATTGCCAGGGGTATGTAATTTTCCGCTTCAAACGGCACGGCTGTAATAAGTTCCTCGTGGTTCATGTAAGGCATTTGGATTACCTGGGAAAAAGATTTTTCCTCCGGCAAAGAAATTATGGCGTATTTAGTCCCAAGTTTTTTGCCTTTTACACTGGCGCAGGCGTCTTTTATTATTGAAGCCAAAGATGCTTCGTCTTGGATTGCCCCCTCTTTAATAACCCCCGGCTTTATTTGGGCTTCATTAAAAGAAACCAACTTAAAATTATTGCCAACTTTTTTTAGCTTGACTATGCGCAAAGACAAATCATTGATGTCGATGCCGAATATTTCAGGATTAATATTTAAAAATTTAGGCATTAATGCATTGTACCATTAAAATATTTTTTAAAAAATCTACTTTTCTTCCCAGCTTAACACTTCCCAAGATCCGCCAGGGCCGTCAGAGAAAAAAACATTTGCCAGACCGCTATCATATTGAATTATTGCATTATTTCTAAGTATTATTTTATAACCCGTTAATTCTTTAACTTGAACATTATTATTCACACTAATACCCCCAACAGTTGTGTAAAAAATCGCTCCGGTCGCATTATTGTTAACATTTATAGCCGTATCCGAAATATTGGTTGACAGAACTAATAAATAACTTCCGGGTTGTCCAGAACCAGACAGCGCGCTACCATTTCCGGTGGAGATGGTTCCATCAATTATAATCACTCCGCCCAAAGAACCGTAGGCATTATCTAATCTTATTATATTATTATTGCCGAAATTAATATTGCCCTGAACATATATAGTCCCTGTGATATTAAGAGTAGCTCCATTGCCAAAATTTAAGTCACCTGTGATTTTAACAGGCCCCTTAGATACTGTTGCATTATTACCAAGGGTAAAATTACCCGTTATAACTCCTCCATCTTCAGCTTCGCTTTTCCAATCAGCAATTTGTTGATCTGAAATAGGCAATGGTTGAGGATCAATTTCTTCAGATTGTAACGAAGTAGACCCGCTCACAGCACAAGTATTAGTGCCACCGGTAACATAAGTTAAACTGCCGCCCACGCTGGTAGGCGACAAGCAACTGTAAGATAAAACGTTCCCTCCTACACTTACATCTTTAATACTGTGACCGTTGCCGGCAACAATAACATTATTATCAATTACCCCAGAACCGCCGGAAATATTTCCATTAGAAAAAACGTTGCCTTGTATTCCAGTTCCATTATTCATGATAAGCCCCCCCTCTCCCACTTGGGCGCCGTAATGAAACGAAATTCCTTCGGTGTTTAAACTATAAACAGTTTGTATATTCCTAATTATATTACTGGCATTCCCTTGCGAAGTAATAGCCCGTGATCCTAAAACAATATTAGGAATCACAACATTTGCAGTGGCTCCATTAACACTGAGATTATAATTTAAAGAAGCCATTTGCGGACTATTATTCAGCCTCAACAAAGCATCCTCAACGCCAGATTCAGCTGCATAATACGACTGAGTTGATTTTACAGAGTTTGTTGCAATCTTTTGCCTGTAAGTAACTAAAGCGCTCATACTCACAGCAATGCTTAACATAATTATCAACACAAAAAATGTGATTATTGATAAAACAAATCCCCGCTCTTTACGATTTAAGATTTTGGATTTTGGATTTAAGATTTTCATTAATATTTTAGATTTAATAGCTTCTTAGCGATGCAGTTGAAGTTAAATTAATTGAAGCGGCGGCATTTGGGTCGCTGTTTGGGTAAGTAACCGTTAAATCTATTTTAACTGACACAAAAGCACCATTTGCAATTTGAGTGAATGTTAATCCTGTCACCTGAGTGCTATTTGAAGTCAGCGCAACAGGATTTTGCGATTCTTTTTTCAAACATATTGCACTGCCACAAATGAAAAAATCAATAAAAGTATTATTTTCTCCGTCCGGCAAATATTTTATGGTTTCCAACGAAAGCTGGTTTGAGCTGGTTGTCGGGGTGTAAATGCTTTTAGCTCCTTTGACTTCATAAACAATTTGATCTAAAACACTTCTTGCATTCTCTCCCGCCTCTCTATCAGCTTTGGTTTTTAAATTTGAAGAGTTCATAGAAATAAAAAATGACATTATGGCTAATGAAATCAGGGAAAATATTGTAACTGAAACTACAACTTCTATAATTGTAAAACCATTTTTGTGATTTAAGACCGGAGCACTAAAATTAAAAATTTTAGTACTCGGCCGAGCACTTATTTTTCTATAAATAAGTGCTCTGGTTTTAGATTTCTGATTTAAGGTTTTCATTTTTGCCAATTAGTAAAGTAAGCTACAGTTTGGTATGACCTATCAAGCCATGAAACCGTTATTGTGGCTTTTATAGTGTCGCTATCTAAAGTTCCGGAAGGCGCAATATCTCCATTGAAATCTCTGTAAACTTGGTCAAAAACAATTTTTCTGGTAAAAATACCTATTGTTTCAGTACCGTTGGCGGCGGACCAGTGGGCCGGATTAGTGCTTGTATCCAAAAACATATAGTAAGGATTGCCGCTGCCAGTACTCACCACCCCCAATCCATTAGTTGCCCAATCAGAAGAATCCCTAAAACTCCTCAATGCTTCAAACTCTTCTTTAATTAAAGAATCCGCTTGGGTTTCTTTTTGTATGGCTGTTGAAATCTTGACAGATGTAAAACCGATACCTAAAAGCGTAATAAAAACAATGCCTATTAAAGCCACTGCTATTAAAATTTCCAAAAAGATAAATCCTGAATTTTTTTTATTTTTTATCATAACTTTTTCTTAAATCGTAGATCATAAGTCATAAATCTTAAATCGTAGAATTACTGCCACACAAAATTTGAAGCATAAATAGATGTATGGTTAACTATTGCCCCATCGGCCGAATAACTTGCAAGATCACCGGAACTATCACCAGAAATTGTCACCACAAGCGTCCGATCATTTAACCTTCTGTCTCTGGTAATGCTAAACTGCGTATCTGTATTATTAAGCCGGTGGGTATGAATCTTAACTGTCTGGTCTGAACCTGCGGTATTTACCGTACCTTCCCATGAAAATTCGTTTCCGGCCAAATAAGCGTTGATAGGGATAACTTGAACTAAAGTACTGTCAAAAGTTAAAACCACATTTTCAGTTGCAGTATCAATTGTCCGCAAATAATCAAAATGCACATGCCTTGAATCCTTTACTCTGTTTGAGTCTGACGCCACAGCGGTTTGATTAAAATCTATAGTCCCAGAATTCGATACATAAATTGTTTTATTTTGAGTTACATCTATTCTATCCCTTAGAGAAACACTGCCTTGCTGTACAGTTGACCCGGTTAATTTGTTAAAAACCACCTCGCTCCCGCCTCCTAAACTAATCGCGTAAAATTCGATGTTTGCCGGCAAAAAATAATTCTGGTCATAAGAAGTGTCTCTTGATGCATAGTCTAAACCTTTAAATACTACATATTGATTTGGTGAAACTGCGGTGTTTAAATAAACACCATATTGGCTGTTGGTATCCGATGATATCGCCCTGCTTTGGGCAAACTTTAAAGTAGTAACAAACTCCTGAACTCCGTTATTTAAATCTGTCCTTTTTTGAGTTAATACAAAATCAAAAACAACTACCGTGAACAGGATGGTCAATATCGCTATCACAATCATAATTTCTATAATTGTAAACCCGTCATCTTTTTTTATCATCTGCTTACTGCTTGTAGTGATGAATACATCGGCTGGATAATTGAAAAAGCAAAGAAACCAACCGCCAACCCAAGAACAATTATCAGCATCGGTTCTATTAAAATAGATAATCTTTCGACCGCGCTAACCGCTTCTTGTTCGTAAAATTCTGCTAATTTTTTAAGTATTTCAGATGTTTTACCTGTTTCTTCGCCCACCTCAACCATTTCAATAACTCCAAAAGGAAAAAGATTCTGGTATGGCCTTAAGGCACTGGATAACTTGTCGCCTTTTTTGATTTTTGTTGATGCGTCAATAATAGCATCTTTAAAGTAATGGTTTCCCACAGTTTCAGAGGTTATTTCCAAAGACCGCACTAAGGGTACCCCTGAAGATATCATTGAACTTAACGACCGAACAAAAAAAGCGGAATTATTTTTTTTGACAATGGGAGAAATCAGCGGCGTTTTAAGCAAAATTGTATCCAAAACAAATTTTCCTCTTTTTGTCCTAATAGTTAAAAAAATCGAAATGCCAAGCACAATAGGTATTACAAGTAATAAATACCAATTTTTTGATAAAAAAACTCCAATCCAAAGCAAAATCTTTGTGTAGATTGGTATATCAGCATTTAAATTTGCAAAAAATGTGGCCAGATTAGGAAGAACTACCGTTATAATAATACCGCCAATAATAAACATCACAACTACAATAACTGCCGGATAAGTCATGGCATTCCTGATTTTAGACTTTAATTCATGCTCTTTTGAAATCTGCAAAGACAGAATCTGGAAAATTCCTTCCAAAGTACCAGATTCCTCGCCCACTTTTATCATACTCACAAACATGTTTGAAAAAATTTTAGGATATCTTGCCATCGCCTCTGATAAATTTTCTCCTTTATTTATTTTTTCTTTAATATCTATTAAAGCGCTTTTTAAAACTTTGCCTTTTGCCTGTATTGATAAAATATCAAATATTTTTACCAAGGATAATCCGGTGGAAAACATAATTCCCAAGTTCTTGACCATCATAAGTTTTTGGGTCGAAGAAACTCCCAAAAAAGGAATTGAAATGTCAAAGTTTAGCTTCGCTTTTTTTTCTTCAATGCTTGCCTTAATTAAAATCATCCCCTGGCTTTTAAGAGCTTGGGCCAACTGGCTTTCATTTGAAGCATTCATTATCCCTGTCTCAGTCTTTCCTTCAAAATTTTTGGCAATGTAGTTATAGTTAGGCATGACTTTTATCTCAATAAAAGTCACCGAGCACCAAACGCTTTAGCGTTTCGGTGCTTGGCAACTTATTTTAACCAAGCACTTAAATTATTTCTTTAAACTGTTTTTTATTCTTTCTTTCAGCCATTTGATAGCACGACCCCTTTGCTTTAATTTTCTCTCCCTATCTTGAGCATCCAATTTATTTTTGTATGCTTCATAATAAATTAGTTCTGGTATTTTATTTTTATGTTCTCTTATCCTTCTTTTTAAATCATTTGTATAACCTATATATATTTTGCCATCGCCTTTTCTTATTACATATACATAATACATAAATAAATAATTTAAGTACTCGGTTAAGCTCGCTTGGCTCGCTTAATCAATAATCACCCTCAAAACTTCTTCAATCGATGTCAATCCTTGTGCCGCTTTGACAAAACCGTCTTCAACCATTGTTCGCATTCCATCTTTTCTGGCCTGGCTGGCAATATCTTTTGTTGACGCTTTAGCAACAATTAATTCTTTCATTGCATCATTTACTTCCAACACTTCAACAATCCCAAACCTACCGCTGTATCCAGTGCTTGAATCTTTAGACGGCTTTGGCCTGAAAAGCTGAACATCTTTTAAAGTGGCCTTCCCTTTTATTATTTTTTCTTGTTTTAATATTTCTGTAATCCTGCCCAAGTCGCAATACTTTGCCAAATTATCCAAATCCGCGGCGGTTAATTTATACTTTTCTTTTTCTCCGTGGAATTTTCTCACCAATCGCTGGGCTATGATTAAATTCACCGTGGAAGAAAGTAAAAACGGCTCCACTTTCATGTCCACTAATCGCGGAATGGTTCCGGCGGCTTCAGTTGTGTGAATGGTGGACAAAACCAAGTGGCCGGTTAAAGCAGCGTTAATTGCCAAGCTTGCAGTTTCAGTGTCTCTAATTTCCCCCACCATAATAATATTAGGGTCTTGCCTGACTAAGGCCCGCAACCCGGAAGCAAAGGTCAACCCAATTTTAGAATTAACCTGCGTTTGGTTTATTCTTGGCATCCGGTATTCAATAGGGTCTTCAATGGTTGAAATATTGACATCCGGCGTATTTAAAATTCCCATCATTGAATAAAGCGTGGTTGTTTTTCCCGACCCGGTCGGCCCCGTAATTAAAATCATTCCCGTCGGCCTGACTAAATTATTTTTTATTTTCTCAGCCACTTTGCCCACAAACCCAAGAGTCTCCATTGTCTGGGCTTTTACATTTTCAGCCAATAACCTCATCACAATTTTTTCACCGTTAAAAACCGGCAACACCGAAACTCGCACAGAATATTCATAATCTTCTGTCTGGATTTTAAACCTTCCGTCCTGTGGCAATCGGTGCTCATCAAGTTTTAAATTGGAAAGCACTTTTATCCTGGCAACAATTCCCGAAGCGGTTAAAATAGGCAAAGACATTACATCGTGCAAAATGCCGTCAATGCGAAACCTTACCACCACTTCTTTTTCTAAGGGTTCCACGTGCACATCGGAAGCTTTTTGCAAAATGGCGTGTTTAAGCAAAGTATCAACCACTTTTATAATCGGCAATTCCTGGGAAGCTTTCATCAACTCATCTTTGCCTTCAAAAATTTCACTGTTTTTTTCAATGTTGCTGATTATTTTTTCATCCCCCTTTACAATGTCCCCGAATTCAATGTCCAGGGTTTTTTGGTATTGGCGCAACGCGTTTTTGATCCCTTCGGGAGTGGTCAGCCGTGGCAAAATTTTCAAAAGCGGATTTGTCTTTTTTACAAACTCAATGGTAATTAAATCTTCCGGGTCAAGCATGGCAACTTCAAGATTATTTTCCCTTTTTCTGAAAGCAATGATGTTGTGGGCCCTGGCAATTTGCTCTGGAATAATACTTAAAACATCCGGCGCAATATTTTCTTTTTCAATGTTTACAAAAGGAATTCCCAAAAGATATGACTCAAATTTAGTCAATTTTTCCCTTTCCACAAACTTTTGGGAAACCAAAACATCTCCAATTTTTTTGTCGGTTTCCTGGCTTATTTTCAAAGCCTTGTCAAAATCTTTTTCGCTGATTAATTCCGCATCCAAAAGAAACTTTTTGAGGCGTAAAGGTTCAACGTTCACCCGGGTTGATTTAAGATATAAGAATTTAAATTTATGATATATTGCAATCGTAAATCGTAAATCGTAAATCTTAAATATTTAACTTATTTTACCACAAAACAAAAGAACTTATCTGTGAATAAGTTCTAAGTGCCCTTGACTAAAAACGAGCCAGGGACTATACTTACGACAATCAGTTATTATATGATTCAAGAAAACATACAACCAAATCTTCAATCGACCAGCGTTTTGGCTGTGTCTTATTACTATTATTCACACCTTCCCAAGAGGCTGGTTTTAAGGTGCCGAAATAATAGTATGAATAATTTATAAACTTTATCTACTAAAAATTTCGACTTCTCAAACTGGTCTCATGGTGGGATCAGTTTTTTGTTCTTTAACAATTTGGGATGAGGAGATCTTGCTATGAGTAAGGTAGCTATCATTGGTTCTTGTGGCGTTGTAGGAAAGGTGTTAGTGGACCACTTTGAGAAACTTGGACATGAAGTTTTTCCTGTTGACAGGGATACAGAATTGAAATTGGAAGATGCTATCCCATTGGTTGACATCGTGTTCATTGTAACTCGACCAATCAAGGAAGCCGGTTTCCTGATTAATAAAGTCGCTTCTTTAATGAATCCCGACACTTTATTAATCCATGGAACATCTATTGCGAATTTGGCTGACCTTGAAGTCGAGAAAATATTATCTATGGGAATCACTTTTAGCCATCTTCACTTTCATTTCCGACCAGAAAGACCATTATGCCAAACGCTTTTTGGTACACACATAACCATAAGTATTCAGGGCGGTAAACATGAAGAATGGCGAAGGTGGATTATTGACCAGTTTGAACCATATAAACCATTTATTCATTGGCTTAACCCCGGTGAACACGATGAAATTACTACTGTGAGCCAATTGGTTCATATGCTGGCAGCGGTAATAGTTTCGGGTATTTGGGGAAATTTCCAAAAGCCAATCGTTCAAAAGGCAGTAATAATTGGAGGGCCACCTTGCCGATTACTTGTCCGTTCGGTTTTAAGAGTGGGCACCGGCGCCAAAGTGACCGAAGATATTCTCTACAATCATCCTTCAACCATACATATAATTGGGGTGATTGATGATGTTTTAAAAACCCTGCGATCAAACCTAATGACAGAAAGACCTGATGTTTTGGCAGCCCAATTGTCTAAGGCGCGAGGAGAAATGAACCAAGAACAATTGAAACTGCTTGATAACTCTACCAACAAACTAATCCGATTGGAGGCGGATATTCAAAAAGAAAATTTTGAATTCAAGTTTCAAAAGGAGAAAAATGTTATCGGGTTGCTTGCAAGAGTTTTGGGTGAATTTGACAAACGGGGCGTGGATAAAACGACTACGATTGCTCAAGTTGACTCTGATAGCGGTTGCACAATCACCATTGGCGTCAGAGAAATGAATGAAAATGCCCTCGAAGCAGCAAAAGTCATCAATGAATGGATTCTCTCTTAGAAAAAAATCCATTATTAGGCGGTAGTTTGTATAGAACTACCGCCAATTTTTTTGGATATATTGCTTTCATGGATTTTATCTTAAAAGTCTTCTTTGTTTAAATATTGGATAAGCGCATTTTTCAACGCATTTTCAATAAATGGCTTTCGGTGACGCACCATTTCGTCAATGTGTTTTTTAGGATGGTTTTTAGCTTTACTATTCTTTAAATATCCTTCTAAATTTACACTCATTTCTAAACCTTTATCCAGCACCTCTTGATAATATTTCGGCAGGAAAAATTTGTGAGATTGACTTGATATTTGATATCCCTCCTTATCAATAATAGTTACCCAGCAAAACATTTCATACCCATTTTTTTCTTTGTGATAACCCACTTCAATTCCAATAGAAAAATCAGATTCTGGATATTTTTCAAAAGCACTATTGGCTCTATTAATTGACCCTTGTCGAGTCTCGGCTGTTGTTTTGGGCTGTTCTGCAACGCCGCTTTTAACTTCACAAGGAATCACATCTGCTTTGACCTTTAAGCTCTCTATAACTTCTTTTAAATATTTTATTTTCGGAATCGAGGTTGTTCCAACTGCTATTTTTAACTTTTTTGAATATATTGGTTTCATATTTTTATTTTATTCTGCCTTTTTAAAGGCGAAAATGCAAACAACAAATAAAATAATTCTTTAACTTGGGGGGATTATTTGGTAATATGACCAAATAAATATGAGCCAAGATTGGGAATCAAAATTAATGACGTTTGAAGAATATGCCAGAAAAAAACATGATCCGGTATATGTTTTTAACGTATAATTTGGCTATGCTTAACCTTAAATTTTCTTCTTCGGGAGTTATTTTATGGGGCGAAATCACATTATTGTTAATTTAGCATTTGGCATAGATTTCTATGATTTTATATTTAATAATAATTTTTTTATGTGTTGGATTCCAGGCAGAAAGAGGCGTTTTTGATTTCTTATCATATTTACGCCTATTTAAACAATTAAAGAAATCCTCCCTCGAAAATACTACCCGTTTTAAGCAATCTCTTTATATATTGATACCAGTATTACGAGAACAATTAATCATCGAAGAAGCAATCCTGAAATTTTCCAAGATACAGAATTCAAGCTTCGATATTAAAATCGCAATATTAACTTCTATACGAGAAGAATCAATTGCAGGCGATCCTACAACTGAAGAGATAATAACTGAATCAATTAAATCTGGAAAACTATCACCATACAAAGACCGTATTTATATCTTTCAAGATCCTAATACGCATGGGAATATGGCAACACAACTTAATTTTTCCATCTCTCAAATTAAGTCATTTGCAGACTCTAATACCTTCTATATGGTCTATAATGCTGATTCAATTATAAATGAAACTACTTTTATTAGACTTGGAGAACTATTGCATAAATATCCAAAAGAAGAATTCGCATTCCAACAACCCTGTGCATTTATTAAGGATATGCATCCCAATTCTAATCAATTTACAAATGCCATGTCTCTATATCAGAGCTGGTATTGTTTGGGTCACGAATCTCGAATAATACGTAATTATAGTGTAAATTTTGAAAAGCAATTGAAACGGGAAAATAATAAAAAGCTTGGTGTAGTTGTTGGTCACGGATCTGGAATGACTTTTGATTTAAATATCAATAATAACGGATACCCTGGAGATCTTTTAACAGAAGATCTCACTTTTGGGTTTATCCTTTCTGCGAGAAATGTACCAATTTTTTCCTTGCCTGCGATTGAAATAGCAGATGTCCCCAACCAATTTTTTATGTTCATAAAACAAAAGAGTATCTGGTTTTGGAACTTTCTTGAGTATTCAAGTTGTTATAAAAAAATGCGAAAACAAGGCCATGCTCGATCCCAATTAATCCCCCTGCTAATTGAAGGAATTAGTGCTGGAGCTTATTGGTTTTTTGATACTATTTTTATTTTAATTCCATTTATTCTGGGAATTATTCTTGGGTCTTATCTTGTTATAATATTGGCGATTTTTAGTTTTATTATTTTTTATATTACCCCCTTATATTTTCTTAAAAGAAAATTACCCAACGTACTTAAGCAACAGGATTTTTCAGAATATGCAGAAAATGTTAGAAATACTTCTTTTATCAAGTTGCTTCCATTTCTTTGTTTAATTATTCTAACAAACTCCGTGGGTGCATGGATAGCAACATTCAAAAGTATAAGATATTTTTTTACAGGTAAACTACCTGTCAAATATAAAACTGGCAACTAGATTTTGGTAGCTATTGCCATTTCACCTACAATACTAGTGTTTTTCCACATTGGGTTATTCAGTATATATTCCTCAAAAACACGTTTCGGTCCATCTACGTGAATAGCTCCAACATCATGCAAAACAATAACCCCACCCGATGGAATTAATGGCGCCCAAAGTTCATAATCATTTTTTACGGATTCGTACTCATGATTTCCATCAATAAAAAGCAGGTCAATTCTTGATTCATTAAATTTTTTACGCGCTTTGCCACTTAACATGGGAAGTATTTTGATATACTGCCCCAATGCATATTTATTCATTGTCATTTTAAAATTCTGAATCGGGGTTATGTGTAATTTCTTTATCTCCTTTAAGTATGTATCTTTTGAAGCATTATCTCCGTCGCCATTAAACGGATCAACGCAATACAATACTCCCTTTCCTCCTTTGATTGCCGAGGCAAATATATATGCAGATTTTCCCTTCCATGTCCCAATCTCGCAGATTATGGGTGAAGGAGACGTAATTTGTTTAGATAGATCAAATAATTTTACAGCTTCAATTAGCAATAACCACCCGTCTATTTTTTCTAAATGAGGCATTTTGCCCAAAGTCTCTTTTTCAGTTGCATTTAACAAATCAAATTGTTTTTTGTATGAGGGATAATTAGACATGTAATTTAAGTTAGTGTGTTTTTTACAGTATCATCATTTTTACCATTTTTCAATTTTTTAGTTGATTTTTGAACTCGGTAGCCAAACCGTTGACACAAGACATATTTATGATAAACTCACGTTAGCACACTAACAATCAGTATCTTGAAAGGAGATACCCGTGCACTCAGACGAATTTGCGCTCATTTTGATCAAGCCAGACGCTTTAGAGCGAGGCCTTGATTCGGAAATCTTCGATGGTTTGGTTGCTGAGGGCTTGGATGTTACTAAAATCGGCACCATTCAGTTCGACCTTCAATTCGTGATGGACTTCTACCAGTGGCCTAAGATCGAGTATCCTGACATGATGCAAGCTTATATGTGCGTCACGCCACTACCGGTCTGGATCGCCAGGGGAGAGAACGCCGTTTTCAAGGGCATGGCTCTGAAAAATCGGCTACGTGCAAAGCATTGCGATGGACCAATGAAGAATCTTTTTCATTGCCCCTGTTCTCAAGAAGAATCACAGTGGCAGTACGATCTACTAAAAGAAAGACACAAACCCATGGAAACCCCAAAAAAAAGGACGAAGAATCAAGTCGAGGCGATCGTCTTCAAAATTCTCAAAAACGGAGAACTGTCATTCCTGATGCTAAAGCGCATCCCTGAACGAGGAGGCTTCTGGCAACCGGTGACGGGAAACGTTGAAGAGGGTGAGACTTTCGAAGCGGCGGCATTGCGCGAAGTGCGCGAAGAGCTTGGTATCGAAACGATTATTCAGTTGATCGATACTGACTACTCTTATGAGTTCACAGATAATGGCATAGATCAGTTCGAACGAATCTTTGGTGTCCAGATCGTGGTTGACCAAACCGTCGCACTCTCTTCTGAACATTCTGAATACGTTTGGGCTTCTATGGATGAAGCTCTGAACGTTTACCTTAAGTACCCTGGGAATAAAGAGGGCTTGAGGCGACTGTGCGAGAAGGTGAAACAGAAAGGGGGGCGTCAGTGAATCGACTTCCTGAACTCAAAAGGTATTTTGAGGAGAAATTGCTCTCTATGCAAAATCTCCGAGAGTACCTTGATGCGTCCTCGGTTGTTTCAGTGGAGCTTGATCCGGATATCGTGTACGACCTGATAGTACTCGTGCCTGACCAGGTGTTTGAGACAAGGTTTAAAAATCAGTTCGGCGAATGTTTTGTGGTTAACAGCCAAGAACATGTGCCACCGGTCTTTACTCGCTTCAAGAGCTATGGCTGGCTAAGAAAGGATTTCTCCAGTCGTCTGCCGATTGCTCTCTGGATATTCAAGCGATCAGTGGTTCTTCAAGATCCTAAAATGGATTTTGAAACAATATTGGGCGAGTATGATGTAATTTTCGCCAAGAAACGAAAGGAAATTCTTAGGCGCAAATACATCGAATTTCGCTCCGACAGACACAACCTTCGGCAAGCGGTATACCACCATGATGACTTAGCCATGGAATTACTAAGGGCGAACGTCGTCAAAATCGCTATTGAGATTCTCATTCTTGCCCATGGTCAGCCATATCCTTACAAGAAATGGTTGCCCTCCGAGGCCAAAAAGTATGAGGGTGGCCCAAATATTGTTGGAATTTGCACTAAATTCATGCAAGAATCTGAACCAAAAAAACTCATCGCGTTAAGCGATGAGTTGGTGGGTAAAATTGTTGAACGGCTTACATCCGACAACGATTTCTCAATTGCTTTCCTGACCGAATGGTGGCTGCATCTGAAGTGAGTTTGCCTTGACCCCGCTTTTTTTAAAGTGGGGCTTTTTTATTTGTAGTAACGATTTCTTGGGCGTGTCTTATCATTTCTTTATCTTCAGACCAGTTTAATTTTTTTATAGCACTATCTGCAGTAAAAAAATAATTTTTATAAAATTCGTGAGTTTCGAATCTCTTTTGATTTTTTTTAAGTGAACGTAATTTCACTAAAAAACAAGTGATTGTTTTATGAATTATTTTTCCTTTATCATAAAATCTATAGTTATAGGTGGTTATTGTTCTGATAATTTTAAAATCTATAAATCCAGTCTCTTCCTTGATTTCACGCGAAACTGCATCTATGAGATCCTCTTCTTCATTTTGATGTCCTTGAGGCAAAGAAAATTGTCGATACTTAATAGAGTAAATTAATAAAAATTTATCGTCAAAAAATATTACCGCACTTGCACACAGTTCTTCAATTTCTTTTATTTTTTGTTTTGAGTTTGATTTACTGGTTTCTAATATGTTTTTTATAATACTAATAGAATTATGAGGGCGCCAATTTTTCAATAATTTAATAGATGCAATTCTTTGATTGTCTAATTTTGGTAAAACATCTGTAAAAAAATATAAATAATTTTCATAAAATAGTTTGTTCTTGGAAATTGCAGATCTGACACTTTTATCCTTAATCTCAGAAACATTATTCAAAAAGGATTTTTTATCAATATGAAGCAAAAATACATGTAAATTAGAAAGGGTAGAAATATTTGATTTGGTAAAATTAAACCATTTGGGGGCAAAACCATATTTGGCATAATAGAAAGCAACACTTGAAAGAATTGATCTTTCCAATATCACATTCTCGCCATATTTAATATATTTTTTCGCTAATTTTATTCTATTAATATGCTGTTTTCGATACCATTCTGATATATTTGATTTGATTCCAGCATCAATGTAATTCGGTTCAGCAATAAACAAAACAGGGTACGATTTTCTAATATTGCTTATTAAAGTTGATTTCCCAGCGCCCCAGAATCCCTCAATAATTATTACTGCGGGTACATTTTGCATAGAGTTATTAGTTTTTGACTTTTTCATATTTAGTAATCCAAGTTAAATGTCAATTGGATATGCCTACATTTTGCCAAAATAATTGTTTATCACACCTACTAGTTCATCTGGACTTTTAAGAAAATGGGGGGAATGGAGAGGAAATGAGGACAACTACCACGGAAAATATGGAAAGTGGAAAATAAAAAATGAGAATCAATCAAGATTTTTAATTACTCACCTCAACATTTCAACGGCTCAACCGTCAATTTGACGGTTGAGCCGTTGAAATTATAGTCGTTGAGCCGTTGAAATCGCTATAATACCTTGGTCCCCCCGTTTATCGGCAACTCAATGTAAAAGTTATTTATAAACATCGTGCGAACCAATATCTAAAAAAATTGCGTCATTCTTTTCAAAAACAAAAACAACCCTATACTGGCCCCTTACCGTAAAACTCCAATGTTTTTTTAACTTTCCGGAAAGTTTATGAGTTTTAAGGGAAGCAATAAACGGGTTGCTTCTAAACAATATAATTTTTCTTTTAGCCGACTTTTGAATTTCTTTTGGTAAATCCAAAAAAGATTTTCTAAATTGAGGGTGGTAATAGATATGGGAAATTTTCATTGACTAGACGTAACTAAAAATTTAACTCCGGCAACTTCCCTATTTTCTTTAACATTTTAGCTTCACGCGTCCAACGCAAAACATCTTCTGGCGTCACTTTTTGTTGTGCCAGTAATTTTTCGTACTCTTTTTTGGGAATAACAACAAGTTCCCCCTTTTTTGATAATCTCTGTGGAATAGTAATAATTTTGTCCATAATATTCTTGAATAATGATATAGTTTTAATTTACTATACTTTTAATACTGTTATTCTTATTTAAAGTTTAGAACATAAGTTTAAATAAGTAAAGCTACGTTTAAAGTTGACTTTATGTGTTAACCCTTAACGGTTCAACGGCTCAACCGTCAATTTGACGGTTGAGCCGTTGAAATTAGAGCCGTTAAAATCGCTACAATACTTTAGTCCCCCCGTTTATCGGCAACTCAATGTAAAAAGTTGACCCCTTACCCTTGCCCGGCGATACAGCCCGAATAATGCCATTATGCAACTTAATCATATCAGCTGTATTAGACAATCCAACTCCACTGCCCTTTGCCATGCTCTCGGCCTCTTTGGACCTTTTAAATTGCGCCGTAAATATGGTTTTCATTTCCTCTTCAGAAATCCCAATGCCCGTGTCAGCAACGATAATCCGTACCTTGCTTTCCTCATCTTCCAGCTTGATATCCACTCCCCCCTTTTTGGTGTACTTGACCGCATTGTCCACAACATTGAATAATACCGACTTTAATTTCTCCCGGTCGGCTTTAATGAAAAACTTTTGCCGGGACTTTTCCAGTTTTAAATAAATTTTATTCTTTTCTGCCTCCCCTTTTAACACATTTACAATTTCTTCCAGCATCGGCAAAACCTCAACACCGGGCACCAGCGAAACAACCCCCTCCAACCCCTCCGACTTCATTTTTGCCGTATTTAAAAAGTTGTTGATATCTTTAATTTTTTCCTGCGCCACAGTTTGCATATTTTCAATTTTGACCGCCGCGGTCTTAGGAATTTTGCCAAACATCCCCTGCAAAAGCAAATCGCAGTAATCCTTAATAATCCCCAAAGGTTTTCGCAAATCATGCTGTGTCTGCCTCAAAAAGTCATTTTTATACTCATCCAACTTCTCCAACTCATCATTCGCCTTTTTTTCAATCGCAAAAGCCCGCGCTAATTCTTTATTCAAAACTTCGATTTGCTCCTTCTGTTTAACTTCTTTTTTAATAGATCTGATAAGCAATATATTGAAAATTACAATTACTAACACAAGAAAAAAAATAAACATCAGAAATGGATATAAAGTCTGTCTTGTTATCGTAAAAAAATCATTGGCTTTTATATCTGTAGCTAAAACAGCAACTGTATTTCCATATTCATCTTTAATCGGGGCATAACCTGTTAAAACTGTACCATACTCATCAGTATATAAATCTTTGTTTGTTAACGCTCCCTTATAAGCCTCGAAGGCTTCTGGAATATCAACTGCTTCGGGATAATCTTGCCCGGGCCATTGAAGTTTATCCGGTCCATCTGGTTCTATTTTTCCATCACGATTTACATCAACAAACATAGAAGGATCCTCGCTTGTGTTAGCATAAGGATTAATAGAATCAGCGTCTGCAACAAACTCCATCTCTGTCGGATTATCCTTTTTCTGCCGGAAAATATACATAAAAACAATATCCTTGTTGCTATACTTTGCGTTATGTAATCTGTTTACAATTCTACCCCATTCCGGTTTTTTCCAATCCTCCTCTACCTGAAGTGCCTCAAGGTCCCTTGAATTAATATTTGCCGCAACTGTAATTGATATACTAAGTAATCGTTCTCTAAGATTTTCTGTTAAAAGATTAACGGTATAGTTATAAAGAATTAAAGAAGCAAAGGTGAAAACAGTAATAATGATTATTAAAACAAAAACACCTATCCAAATCGGACTTCTTAATCTTTTAAATTGAAATAGATTTTTATACATTTTTTAAAAGATAATTGATTTTCTTATTATTCGCATCCCAAAGAAATGGCGT
>Ga0209542_10001112_pt1 | contig 64152 bp, 54 predicted proteins | sample RifCSPhighO2_01_FD_184028 | JGI IMG/M metagenome (GOLD analysis project Ga0209542, IMG submission 184028) | Soil microbial communities from Rifle, Colorado - Rifle CSP2_plank highO2_0.1 (SPAdes) (version 2) | ecosystem: Environmental > Terrestrial > Deep subsurface > Rock core/Sediment ...
ATCTCCTGTACGCTCTGCGATGGCGTCGGCTGTTCGGTGTGCAAGAATAGCGGCTGGCTCGAGATCGGCGGCGCCGGAATGGTGCATCAGAAAGTGTTTCAGGCGGCCGGCTACGAGCGCGGGCAGTACCAGGGATTCGCATGGGGCTTCGGCATCACCCGTCTCGCGATGATGAAGTACAAGATCGCCGATATCCGTTCGCTGCTTGCCGGCGACCTCCGGTTTATCCGCCAATTCTGAAGCGCTTATGAAATTCTCTTACCATACATTGGCCGCGTTATCCGGCACGAAAAAATCCCCAGAAGAGCTGGCGGCGCTGCTTATGATGCGCGCTTTCGAAGTGGAATCAGTCGCGCCCTTCGCGCATAGCCTGGACAATGTCGTGATCGGATCGGTCATCGAGGCGAATCCGCATCCGGACGCCGACAAGCTGCAAGTGACCCGGGTGGATACCGGGGATCAGGTGCGGCAGATCGTCTGCGGCGCGCCCAATGTGGCGGCAGGGCAGAAAGTCGCCGTCGCGCTGCCTGGCGCGAAACTGCCTGGGAATATGGACATCCAAGCGACGGAAATACGCGGCGTAGCATCAGAGGGGATGATCTGCTCGGAGAAAGAGCTCGGTTTCGGAGACAATCACGCGGGCATCCTCGTGCTTTCGGATGATGCGGAGATCGGAAGGGCTTTCGCCGAGTATGCCGGTCTGGCGGATTTCATCCTCGATATCAAGATCTTGGCTGATCGCGGATCGGACGCGCTGTCGTATCGCGGTCTCGCTCGGGAAATCGCCGCCCTCGAAGGCCGGAAACTCTCTTTCGATTCCTCAGAACCCAAGCGGTTTCCGGAAAATCCGATCGATATCAAGCTCCCTTCCGCTCTGTGCTCGCGGTATGCTGGTTTCCTGTTCGAAAATGTGGAGCAGGGAGTATTGCCCCTCGCGCTTCGCTCGTTTCTTTTTGTCAATGGATCGCATCCGATCAGCGCGCCGGTGGATATCACCAATTATTTCCGCCTGATGTATGGGCAGCCGATGCACGCCTTCGATGCGGACGCGATTACGGGGAAAATCATCGTCCGCGAAGCCGAAGCGGGCGAGAAACTGGAACTGCTTTCCGGCGAGACGATCACGCTCGCACACGGAGACCTCGTCATCGCAGATGAAGAGCGGGTGCTGGCGCTTGCGGGCGTGATGGGAGGCAAACAATCGGCCGTGACCGATCAGACGACGCGCGTCTTTCTCGAGATCGCTACCTTCGATCCGGCATCGATCCGGCGGACACGGATACGCCACAATCTCGCTACCGATTCGGCCTACCTCTATGAGCGCGGCCCGGATGCCAATGCTCTTTCGGAAACATTCGTCCAGGCGGCGGAACTCTTCGCGGAGCATTGCCAGGCGACGGTCGCCGGTTTCACCGATGTCTATCCTCTGCCGGTAGCACCGCGGACGATCGAGCTTCCGCTCGGGCTTTCCGAGAAAGTATTGGGCGTGCCCGTGGAAAAGGAATTCATCCGGAAGTGTCTCGAAGCTCACGGCTGCCAAGTCGAGGAAGCGGAGGACACGTTCCGCGTGACGGTGCCTACCAGGCGGCGCGATCTGGAGGACGAATGGAATCTCGTGGAAGAGATCGGCCGGACGTTCGGGTATGAGAATATCCCTGCGGCAGCGCCGAAGATCGGGCTCTCGCTTGCGGAAAAGAATCTCGCGAAACATTTTGAGCGGAGCGTGAAGGACTATCTCGCTTCGGCCGGGTTCGATGAAACGATGTCGTATTCCCTGTATGGCGCAAGCGACGCGCTGAAATTCTCCCTCGATCCGAAGCAGCATCTGATTTTGGAAAGCCCGCTCAGTCCCGAGCTTGCTCTGCTCCGGCCATCCGTGCTCGTGACCGCGCTTATGAAAGCCAAGGACAACCTGCGCTATTTCGATACGTTCCGATTTTTCGAATACGGCAGCGCGTATACGCGAGGCGCGGCGGCTTCTGTCAGCGAAGACCGGGAACTCGCTCTCATCCTGACTGATGCGAGGAACAAGGAAATCTTTTCCGCTCTGAAGGGCAAGGTGGAAGCGCTGCTTGATTTCGCGCATCAGGGCGAGATTGTCTTCGAGCCGCTCTCCGCGGCAGAAGGCGTATGGCATCCGAGCCGCTCGGCGCATATTATGGCGCGGGGAGAGAAGATCGGCACGCTCGGGGAGATCGCTCCGTACATTCTCTCGCAGTGGGGAGTGAAGCAGCGCATCGCCGCCGCGGTATTTTCCGCCCCGGCGCTGGCAGCTGCGTTTCAGCTTGCGCCGCAAGCGGTGCCGCTCCCGAAGTTCCCGTTGGCGACGCGCGATATCTCGCTTATGTTCCCGAAAAGCGTGACGGTAGCCGAAGTCACGGCGTTATTCCGCGAGGCGGGGGAGCCGCTCCTCAGACAGAGCGAGCTTTTCGATGTCTATGAACAGGATGCGGAGAAAAGCCTGGCCTTCCACCTCTCTTTCGGAGCCGATGACCGGACGCTGTCGAGCGAGGAGATGGACGCGGTATTCGACCGCATCGTGGCTCTGGCAGAAAAGAGATTCAAGGCTTATTTGAGGGTAAAATAGCCGTTTCCAGTTGCCAGAAACGTTTTTTTGTGCTATAATAGGTTGTTTCTATCAATAGAGAATTTCCCGTTCTTTTCCAGAACAGATCGGATTATCGCGCGGCTGCCTCTTCGGAGGCGGAGCGAGGAAAGTCCGGACACTCGCCAATTTTGTCTGCTGTGGGCATTCTGAGACGCTTCAGGGGCATCTCTGCTCAGAGCAGACAAAGTTGGCAGCAAGTAGCGGGTAATACCCGTCTGGGGCGACCCACGAGGTGCGAACAGAGACGGCTTGTTTCGAAAGGGACAAGACAGCCTGCAAGGGCTGAGTCCCTCTGGCAACAGAGGGAGTGAAACGGCTAAATCCTTACTTGAGTGCAAGGTCGCGTCCCGAGCAATCGGGGAGAACTGCAAAGATCTTGCCGGCAACGGCAAGACAAGAGAAATGATGATCCTCTTTCGCAAGAGAGAGACAGAATCCGGCTTATAGATCTGTTCTGGAAAAGAATGAGAATAAGGATATGAACCCCGTTAGAATTTGTGTGATATCACTTCTGATGAGGTCGGAAACAGAAATGTCTCTGATAGTAAGCTTTGCTAAAGCATAACCCATTAATTCTAACGGGGTGAAACGTTCAGAAATATTTTTCAGCGCCATCCAAGTCCCGGTTGATTTTGCGATGATCCTTCTGGCCGCTGCGACGGCTTATTTTTTGCGCGGTATGCCGGCATTCCAGGCGTACGTTTCCCGGGTGTTCAACTTGTCGTTCAAAGACTATCTTGATTTCGCCCTTATCGTCGCCCCGTTCTTCATTCTGATTCTGGCCATCGAGGGCCTGTATACGATGCGCGCGACGCGCCGCTTCTGGCAGGAAGCCTACGGCGTGATGAAAGCCATCACCTTCGGACTGATCATTCTCATCATCGCCGTGTTCCTCAATCGCGAATGGTTTTCCTCGCGCTTCGTCATCCTCGTCGGATGGATGCTGGCGGTGTTCTATGTGGTGGCGGCGCGCTATATCATCCAGCGCGTCCAGAAATGGCTTCTGGTGCACCGGGGAACCGGCGTGCATCGGGTGCTCCTGATCGGCTACAACGACAAGATGAAGCAGCTGCATCGCGCGCTCGCCGCGAATAAGGAGCTCGGCTATCGCGTGGTCGATCAGATCGAAGACGCGAGCATCGCGCATATCAAGAACATCCGTCAAGTCAAGGGCATCGACGAGATCATCATCGGCGACCCGTCCCTGACGGACGACGAGCAGGGCAAGCTGTTCGATTTCTGCCAGATCAACAATATCGCCTACCGCTATTTCCCGACCACTTTTCAGACCTCGCGTTTCACGATGCAGATCTTCAACGGCGAGCCGATCATCGAGTTCCAGCATACGCCGCTCGACGGATGGGGCCGGGTGCTCAAGCGGGCCTACGATATCGTGGCCGGTTTCTTCCTGACGGTGCTGTTTGCGCCGCTGATGCTCGTGATAGCCCTCCTCATCAAGCTAGAAGATCCGGACGGCCCGATCGTGTACAAGAACGAGCGCATCGGCGAGAATGGCAAGAAATTCTTCGTCTACAAGTTCCGCTATATGCAGTGGAAGTACTGTATCACCAAGGAAAATCCGCACCTGAAAGAAGCCGTCGCATTCGAAGAGCAGCTGATCGCAAAGCGCAATGCCCGCCAGGGCGGCGTGCTTTACAAGATCAAGGATGATCCGCGTCGGATGAGAATCGGCGCGATCATCGAGCGCTATTCTTTGGATGAATTACCGCAGTTCTTCAATGTCTTGAAAGGCGATATGAGCCTGGTCGGGCCGCGGCCGCACCAGGAACGCGAAGTCGATCGCTATTCGGAATATCATCGCCGTCTGCTCACTATCAAGCCGGGCGTGACCGGTATGGCGCAGGTGTCGGGACGCTCCGATCTGGCTTTCGAAGACGAGTACCGCCTCGACGTGTTCTATATCGAGAACTGGTCGCTCTGGCTGGATATCCTCATCTGTCTCAAGACGGCTACCACGCTTCTCCGCCGCCGCAGAAATAGCAAGAAATAATTGGTATTATGCAGCGCGTGGCTTGAAAAAGCCATAAAATACAGAGAACGCTATTGAAAAAATATCATTTTTGAGGTATAATGGGAATATGGAAACACTTCAAAAACGAACCTTGTTTTGGGACGTTGATCAGAAGAATATCGATCCGAAACGGAACAAGCGCTTTATTATCGAGCGTATTCTTGCACGGGGGGATGTAGATGATTTCCGCTTCGCACAAGGAGTATATGGCGACGATTCCATCAAAGAAACGCTTTTAAAAGCGAAAACTATCGATCGGAAATCGCTTTCTTTCTGGTGCTTTTATTTCAATATCGATAAACAGCAATGTATCCGGAAACCCTCGCTCCTGAAACGCGCCGCGTTTTGGAAAAAATAAGCCAGCAGCCTTTTATTGAGGATTTTTATCTGGTTGGCGGCACCGCGCTCGCTTTGCATTTCGGTCATCGCGAATCCATCGACCTCGATTTTTTTTCTGCCCAAGACTTTTCATTGGAAAAAATGAAAAATGAGGTTTCTGCTATCGGGCAGTATCGGTTGACGAATGAAGATGACGGTACGCTAGACGGTATGCTGGATGATGTCAAGCTGACATTCATCCGGTATGAATACCCGCTTCTGTTTCCGCTCGTCGACTTCAGCGGAGTAAAGCTGGCCGACGAACGGGATATCGCGTGTATGAAAATCGATGCCGTCTCTTCTCGCGGCAGCAAGAAAGACTTTATTGATCTGTACTTCTTGCTGGAAAAGTACTCGCTTTCGGAGTTGTTTTCTTTCTTTGAGCGGAAATATAGCCACATCGAATATAACAGGCTGCACCTTCTGAAAAGTCTGGCATATTTCGATGATGCCGATGAGGATGTGATGCCAAAGATGCTCAAAGCCATAAGTTGGGATGCCGTGAAGGAAAAAATCCTAGAGGAAACAAGGAAATTAATTTAGAGCCTGTCTTTGGTGCGCCCTGCTGCCGCAGGAACAATGGTCATAAGTGATACAAGAGCGATATAAGCCAATCCCTGCCCCGGGGTTTTTCATAAGCGGCGAGATTTTGAACAGACCCTTACTGTGGTATACTAAAATGGAAATTGGCACTTGATAATTGGATATTGCAAAATTATGATTTTGTTGAAATGGCTGGTCAGTGCGCTCGCGTTTCTCGCGTTGCCGCACATCATACAAGGTATCAGCGTGAAGGGCTTCGGTACGGCGCTTCTTTTGGCGTTCCTCTGGGGCGTGGTCAATGTCACTATCAAGCCGGTTCTGATACTACTGACATTGCCGTTCAATCTCCTGACGTTCGGTATCTTCACCTTCATCATCAATGGTTTTCTCCTCTGGATTTTGGGTGGGGTCATCAAGGGTTTCGAGGTGCATGGTTTCTGGATCGCCGTGCTCGGGGCGCTCGTCCTCTCGATCGTCAATTCCTTTGTCCATTGGTCGTTTCATAAGGAAGAGATGTGAGAAGCATCTGGTGCCCTTCTCAAGCCATAAAAACCCCGCAAGAGCGGGTTTTTCTTTGCAAAGCCCTGTGTTATAATGACCAAATATGATGCATAACCCTATGAAACGCCTCTTGGTTCTTTTCCAAGACAATATTTTCGTGCGCAACAGCGTCATCCTTTTCGGAGGGACGATGGTGGTGAATGTATTGAACTACATCTTTCACCTCGTTGTCGGGAGAATGGTGGAGCCGAGCGCCTACGGAGAGATAGAATCACTCATTGCCCTTCTTGTTATCATCTCGGTGCCTGCGAGCACGCTCACGCTCATCGCGACGAAATACGCGGCTGATATGAAAGCGGCGGGGAATTTCCAAGGGACATACGCGCTGTCGAAATATCTCACCGCCCAGGTCTTTTTTTATGGCATCCCACTCCTTCTTATCGCTTTGTTTTGTACTCGGTTTGTAAAAGATTTCCTTAATATCGAAAACGACCTGCCTATCCTATTGCTTTGGGGGGTGATGTTCTTTTCTTTTCTCAGCGCGGCTACTTCGGGGATTCTGACCGGGTGGCAAAAGTTCGCCAATATGAACTTTGTCGGCATATCCTCTATCGTTTTGAAACTTGTGTCGGTGCTGTTGCTTCTCCAGCTCGGTTTTGCAGTGAGCGGCGTAGTCGGGAGCTATGTCCTCTCGACACTCTTTATATATCTGGCGAACGTATTTCTTCTCAAGAGATTTTTTCAGAGAAACTCTTCCGGAGAACAGGAGACGACGACTCTTTCATTTGCTGCCATAAAGAATTATGCTGCCCCGGCTTTTTACGGCACTCTTTCTGTAGCGATCCTGGGGAATGCAGATATGATATTTGCCAAGCATCATCTTGAAGCGTCTGTTTCTGGCGAGTACGGGGCGCTGTCAGTCGCGGCCAAGACCATTTTTTTCGTGACCGGAGTGCTGACCACGGTGTTGTTCGCTATGTCTGCCGAAGAAAGCAATCACAATAAGAAAGATTCACACACCTTCCGTCTAGCTGTTTGGTTGATGATTTTAGTCGTTTCTGGTTCCGTGATATTTTTCTCGCTTTTTCCCGAGTTTGTCGTCTCGATTCTTTTTGGAGAAAAATACCTTGCCGTGAGTCACGCTTTGGGTTGGTTCGCTTTGGCAGCTGGAATCTATTCGCTTGCCAACCTCTTTCTTCAGTACCTACTCTCCTTGCATGAAACTCGGATCACTTTGTTTTTTTTGGCTTTATCTGGGGTTGAAATGCTGGTACTCTTCTTCTTCGGAGAGACCTTCTATGCTATAATCAGCATAACGATTGTCACGCAGATTTTAGCTGCACTATTGGGGCTTTGGTTTGTTCTGATGAGAAAAAAACGTTATGTCAAAGAAAGTCTCGATAGTTATACCAGTCTATAACGAAGAAAAGAATATCCCGCTTGTCAATCAGGAGATTGCGGGTGTTTTTTCTTCGCTCCCGTACGACTATGAGATCATTTTCGTCAATGATGGCAGTGCCGATAACAGCCTACTGGAAATCCTCAAGTTATCTCGTGAAGATAGTCGAGTGAAAGGTTTGGACTTCTCGAGAAATTTCGGCAAGGAACCTGCCACATCGGCCGGATGCCATATGGCGACAGGGGATGCCGTCGTGACGATGGATGCCGATCTCCAGCACCCGCCAGAACTCATTCTGCGATTTCTCGAGCTATGGGAAAATGGTGCGGAAGTCGTTTACACCGTCCGCAAAGAGAACCGGGGAGCTAGCTGGTTCAAGAAATTTTCTTCCAGGATATTTTATTGGATTTTTAACAAGGTTTCCGAAGTGAAAACGGAATCCGGAACGACTGATTTCCGCCTGATGGACAAAAAGGTGATCCAGGTGTTCCGCAAGTTTCCTGAGCGGGAACGGATGTTCCGGGGAATGATCGATTGGATGGGATATAAACGGAAAAAAGTAGAGTTTGTCGCACCGAATCGGATCCATGGCCAGGCCACGTACTCATACACAAAGCTTTTTTGGCTGGCTATCAATAGCTTCACATCTTTTTCGCTTCTCCCGCTCCGCCTGGCAGGATATATCGGTATTTTCATCATTATGGTGAGCGGAATCGTGCTTACGGGGATGCTGGTGACGGATTGGTTTTTTGATCCGAGTATGTTCACTCCGATCGCCATCCTCGGCGTGAGCAATATGTTCCTGATCGGTATAGTGCTTGTTTCTCTCGGCTTCATCGCCCTCTATATCGCCCGCATCCACAACGAAGTCATCAATCGACCGCTCTATATCATTCGGGAAAAAGTAAATATTGAATAAATAAATCTATGGGAATGCAGGATACGAAAAAGAAGATTATGGTGACGGGCGGTGCCGGATTCTTGGGCTCGCATCTTTGCCGGAGATTACTGGATGAAGGTCATGAAGTCCTTTGCGTCGACAACTTTTTTACGGGGAACAAGGACAATATTTTGGATCTGATCGAGAATCCGCGATTCGAATTGTTGAGGCATGATGTCACATTTCCGCTGTATGTCGAGGTAGATCAGATTTACAATCTCGCTTGTCCCGCCTCGCCTATTCACTATCAGTTTGATCCGGTCCAGACGACGAAAACATCGGTGCACGGTGCCATCAATATGTTGGGAGTCGCCAAACGTACCAAAGCGAGAATTCTCCAAGCTTCGACGAGCGAAGTGTATGGTGATCCGGAAGTGCATCCGCAGCCGGAATCATACTGGGGAAAGGTGAACCCAGTCGGCATCCGGTCGTGTTATGACGAAGGTAAGCGTTGTGCTGAAACGCTCTTTTTCGATTATTATCGGCAGAACCAGGTGGATATCCGGGTCATCCGCATCTTCAATACGTATGGACCGAATATGCACCCGAATGACGGGCGGGTGGTATCGAATTTTATTGTTCAGGCACTCCAGAATAAGGACATCACTATCTACGGGGATGGGTCTCAGACCCGGAGCTTTCAATATGTCGATGATCTGATCGAGGGAATGGTGAAAATGATGAATCAGGATGGTTTCATAGGGCCAGTGAATATGGGAAATCCAGGGGAGTTCACTATCAAAGAATTAGCTGAAATGGTGCTAAAATTCCTTCCCGAAAGCAAAAGCAAGATTATTTATGAGCCGCTTCCGTCGGATGATCCGAAGCAGCGCTGCCCGGATATCTCTCTTGCCAAGGAGACACTCAATTGGGAGCCGAAGATTCCTCTCGAAGAAGGACTGCAGAAGACCATCGATTATTTCAAACACAAGCTGTCGCTTGCCTAGCGCTTATGATCAAATACAGCTTCATCATCCCGGTCAAGGCAATCAATGACTATATTCACGAAGCGGTACCGAATGTCCTGAAGATCGATCGGGATGACTATGAGATTATCATCTACCCAGATGAAACTACTTCGGATATCTGGCCGAAAACGAAACAGATCAGGACAGGGCACTGCGGGCCTGCAGAGAAGCGAACCAGAGCGATTCATGATGCAGCGGGGGAGATTATCATCTTTATCGATGATGATGCGTATCCCGAACCGGATTTCTTGGATCGGCTGGATGAGGATTTCCGAGACCAGAGCATTACCGCGGTCGGTGGGCCTGCTATTACGCCGGCGCACGATAGCTTTTGGCAGAAGGTGTCCGGAGCGGTGTTCCTGAGCTCGCTTTCAGGCGGTTCGCCGGAGCGGTATGTGCCGATAGGGGGGAAGCGCTTGGTTGATGACTGGCCGAGCGTCAATCTCTCGATGCGCAAAGAGGCATTTGCTGCTATCGGCGGGTTCGATTGTGAATTTTGGCCGGGAGAAGACACGAAGCTGTGTCTCGATATTGTCAAAAAACTCAAGGGAAAGATTTTGTATGACCCTACGCTTATCGTGTATCACCATCGTCGGGAAGGCTTGTGGCGGCATATGAAGCAGGTGAGCGGCTATGGTCTGCATCGGGGATTCTTTGCCAAGAAATATCCGGCGACATCGCTTCGGTGGAAGTATTTCGTTCCCTCGTTCTTTTTCTTGTTTGTAAGCATAGGAACCGGTGCGGCGCTCTTTGATCGAGCATTTCTTTTCTGGTATGCCGCTCTGTGGGGCCTCTATGTAGTGGCGCTTACCAAGTCCGCAGCGGATATCTATCGTTATGAGCGCAAGCTTTCGATCGTAGGGCATGCCTTGTATTACATTTTCTTCACCCATATCGCGTATGGCTTCTCCTTTCTGAGAGGTTTGCTGTGGACATGGAAGCTGAAGAGCAAGCTGCGCTGAGCACCTTCTGCTTATTTCGATCGTCCTAAGCGGCACTTTGGACGGGAGGTTATTTTTGTGGTATTCTGGGCAGGTAATAACTTTCTCTATTTTTTCATGCTCTCGGGCGCGGAGTAGGGTAAAAGATAAAATATCTATGGAAGAATCAGGCAATGTCCAGGTAGTGAAAAAAGACGATATCGAAATACGGATTCTGCGGGAAAAATGCATCGGTGCCGCTACGTGCATTGTTTATAGCCCATCTACCTTTGATCTCGATGAAAAGAACATTGCCGTAGTAAGAGATGGAAAGTGGGATGAATTGGAAAAAATAATCGGCGCAGCGCAGTCCTGCCCGGTAGTGGCTATAGAAATCTATCAGGATGGGAAGAAACTCTTCCCAAGTGTCTAACTGCTAATTACCAACGAGAAGTTATGAGCACTGAGCCAAAAAATAACATAAAACCACTCGAAAAAGAAGTCACTATAGTGGTTGGCTACCCGCCCATCAAGTCAGACAAAGGAGTGGCGCTGCTGAGTCAGAATCGCCAGTTTCAGTATTTCAATGCGCCGACGTATATTTATCCGATGGTGCCGGCTTATGCCGCGTCGAATCTCCAGGAGCATGGGTACAAAGTGTATTGGATGGATGGTATTTCCGAACACAAGGAATACGACCAATGGGTGGACGAGCTGCGGGCGACCGGGGCGCAATACCTCCTTGTAGAATCCAAGTCACCGATCATCAAGACGCATTGGAAGCAGATCAATGACCTGAAGGAGAAATTGCCGCACCTGAAGCTTATCTGGGTCGGCGATCACGTGACCTTTATGCCGCTCGAGCAGTTCGAGAATAGCAAGGTGGACTACATCTTGCGCGGCGGGGACTACGATTTTCTCGTCGTCAATCTGCTCAATCATATCTATCGGGGGGAAGAGCTTGAGGGAGGCGTGTATTGGCGAGAAGGAAACACGGAAATCAAGGCTGCGCCGAAGGAAACCTCTGCTCTGCCAGGGGGCGAGAAAGTCTTTTCATCCGGTGCGGATTGGGTGCGGCATAATCTCGATGTGCTGCCATTCGTCGACCGTGATCTGACGCGCTGGGAGCTCTATGCCTATGAGAACGGGAACTACAAGTACACTCCTGGCACGTATATGTACAGCGGGCGCGATTGCTGGTGGAATCGCTGCACGTTCTGTGTGTGGGATCATACCATCAACCCGATCGGCACCTACAGGAGTTTTTCGCCGGAGCGCCTGTTCGCCGAGGTAAAGCATGTGGTGGATAAATATGGCATCCGTGAGATATTTGACGACGCCGGAACTCTTTTCATCGGCCCGAAGCTCAAGAAATTCTGCGAATTACTTATCGAAAGCGGTTACAACAAAAAAGTCATCTACGGCTGCAATATGCGCTTCAACGCTTTGAATCAGGAGTATTATAACCTGATGGGCAAAGCGGGCTTCCGCTTCATCCTCTACGGGATGGAGTCTGGCAATCAGAAAACGCTCGATAAGCTGGACAAGGGCACGAAGGAGGCAGATACGATCAATGGCTCACGTATGGCATCCAAGGCAGGATTGGAGCCTCATGCTACTATTATGCTCGGGTATCCGTGGGAAGACTATGGGGATTCCAAGCGCACTATCGCTGTAGCCAAGTATTGTTTCAAGAAGGGTTACTTCAGTACGATGCAAGCCACGATTGTTGTGCCATATCCTGGGACGCCGCTCTGGAAGGAATGCAAGGAGAAAGGGCTGCTTCTGACCGAAGACTACGATGATTACGATATGCGAGGGTCGGTTATGAAGATTCCTATCACCCAAGAGCAGCTTTTCAGCCTGACTCAGGATTTGTATTCAGCATTCTTCTCGCCGCAGTTTATCTTCCGTAAGATCATTAGTATCCGGAGCTTTGACGACATCAAATTCTTCTATTCGGCAGGGAAAAAGCTGATTGGACATCTGCTTGATTTCGACCCCAATCAGACCAAGGTAGGGTTTGCTTCCAAGAAGTTCTGGAAGAATGCTTTCAGCAAGCTTACCGGTCACCTTGTCGCTTCAAAAACGACCGTGGATGCCGAGAAGGACGCAGTTCGTTTGGAAGATAGCGTTGTCAATCGCTGAGCCGATGCACGGTAATTTATTGATGGGTTGGTGTATGAGCTTAGCGCTTCATCTGTTTCTTCATTTGTTGACTGCTCTTATCGCCGGATATATCATCTGGCGATTTTTTGGTAAGCCGCTTATTTCTTTCGGGGCTGCGTTTTTTGGCGCCGTACTGATCGATCTCGATCACCTGATCGATTATTTTTTTGCTTTCGGTTTCCATTTCGATATATTTTCCTTCATTCATGGCGAGCAATTCGCCAAAAATGACAAAATTTACGTCTTGTTTCACGGCTGGGAATATATTATACTGTTGGTAGCAGCCGCGTGGCTTATAAAAAGCAATTTTAAGCTCAAGGCAGCTGTTTTGGCACTAGCCTTAGGAGGCTTTTTTCATTTGTTGATTGATGTCAATGTCAATGATGGTATGACATTGAAAGGATATTCAATCCTGTATCGAGCACGGCAATCTTTTGATATCGAAAAAATAGTGACTCCGGAGCACTACCAGAAGCATATTTTGCAAAAACAAATGATTTTTTCAGGTAATAAAAAGTAATAATAATATGCTTGTTTCTGTAATAATTACAACCAAGAACGAAGAGAGGAATATAGGTAATTGCCTCAAATCGATCAAAGAGCAGGATTATCCTCAAGATTTGATCGAAATTATCGTTGTTGATAATAATTCTACTGACAAAACGAAAGAAATTGCCCTTGCTTATACCGATCAAGTCTTTGATAAGGGACCGGAAAGATCCGCACAGAGAAATTTCGGAGTGGAGAAAGCAAGCGGCGAGTACTTTTTGTATCTGGACGCAGATATGATGCTGCATAGGGATGTAATAAAGGACTGCGTAGACAGGATCAAGGGGAATCCGGAAATTATAGCCCTTTATGTTTCAGAGATAGTGATGGGGGAAAGGTATTTCAGCAAGGTGAGGCGATTCGAAAGGAGTTTTTATGATGCGACCGTTATCGATTGCGCCCGTTTTATGAAAAAGAGCTTATTCCAGCAAGTGGGAGGATTTGATGAAAATTTGACTGGTCCGGAAGATTGGGATTTGGATAAGAAATTACGCCAGATCGGAAAAGCGGATCTTGTGATGACTCCCATATATCACAATGAGGCGGAGTTTGAATTGGGGAAATATCTGAATAAAAAAGGATATTATGCCAAGAAATTCGATGCATATATAGAAAAATGGGGTGGGGATGACCCGGATTTGCAGAAGCAATTCGGTTTATATTACCGCTTTGTAGGTGTTTTTGTGGAAAAGGGTAAATGGAAAAAAATGTTTACTCACCCACTTCTCACCATCGGCATGTTTTTTCTGCGTTTTCTTGTCGGATTGAAGTTTGTGTCGAGATAGGTTATCCTAAAAATCAAGTAAGAAGAGCCGGAGAGAAGCCCCAGGGTTGGTACGTGTTTCTATGGTTTTTAGTCAGGCTAAAATATTTTAAGAAGACAGTTATAAACCTATGAAAGTAGTTATATTGGCTGGAGGCCTCGGGTCACGTCTGAGCGAAGAGACTTCTATCAAACCGAAACCGATGGTTGAGATCGGAGGAAAGCCTATCTTATGGCATATCATGAAAATATATTCGCATTACGGATTCAATGATTTTGTCATCTGCTTGGGTTACAAGGGCTATTATATAAAAGAATGGTTCAACAATTATTACCTCCACAATAGTGATGTGACATTTGATTTGGAAAAAAATAGTATACAGTACTATAAAAATCGAGCGGAAAAATGGAGGGTAACATTGGTAGATACCGGTAAAGATACTATGACGGGGGGACGCATAAAAAGAATCCAAGAATATACGGATAATGAGACTTTTATGTTGACGTATGGCGATGGTGTTGCTGACGTAAATATCGCAGAACTTGTTGAGTTCCATAAGGAAAATAAGAAAATAGCCACTGTCACTGCGATTGTTCCAGAGGGAAGATTTGGTACCCTGAAAATAAATAAAGAAGGCGGGGTGAGTATCTTTGGAGAAAAAAGGGATAATAAAAATAGGATCAATGCCGGCTTCTTTGTTCTTGAACCAGAAGTATTTAAATACTTAAAGGATGATAAGACTGTTTTTGAAAAAGACCCCCTAGAAACACTGGCCCAAGAAGGTGAATTGAAAGCCTTCTTGCACAACGGATTTTGGAAGCCGATGGACAGCCTGAATGATAAGAACGCTCTCGAAGCGCTATGGGACAATAAAAAAGCTCCGTGGAAAATATGGGAGAATGGCTTTAGTCACTGAAAGTATGAATGATTTTTTTAAAGGGAAGAAAATTCTTGTAACTGGGCATACGGGCTTCAAGGGCTCGTGGCTTACAGCGGTATTATTGCAGTGGGGCGCTGAAGTTACCGGCGTGTCTCTTTCTCCAAAAACTCAGCCAAGCCTTTTCGCGATTCTGAATCTTGAGCAGAGGGCGAAGAATCACTTTCTCGATATAAGGGATTTCGATGCTTTAAAAAAGGTGGTTGCCGATGAACGCCCAGAAATAGTTTTTCATCTTGCGGCGCAGGCAATCGTACGGACAAGTTATGATGATCCTTTGACAACATACTCGACGAATGCTCTTGGTACAGCAAACATTTTACAGGCGATCCATGAGGTCGGATGCGTGAAGGCGGTGGTAGTTATCACTACAGACAAGGTTTATAAGAACTTCGAATGGCCATATCCGTATCGTGAAAACGATGTTTTGGGAGGATATGATCCTTATAGCGCTAGCAAAGCTGCTGCTGATATTATCGCGCAATCCTATATACAATCTTTTTTCAATCCGAAGGATTTTGGGAAAAAACATGAGACACTCGTGTCTATTGCGCGCGCTGGCAATGTGATCGGTGGAGGGGATTGGGCAGAATACAGGCTTATCCCTGATATGGTAAGGGCAGTGTATGCAAAAAATGAAAAAATAATTATTAGAAGTCCGCAATCCGTTCGTCCTTGGGAACATGTTCTTGAACCGCTTTCAGGATATCTTGAGCTAGCCCGCGGCCTGTATATCGGAAAACTCGAGTATTCAGATACCTGGAATTTCGGTCCTGATCACGAAAGTTTTGTAAATGTTGAGGAACTTGTCAAGCGAGCTATAAAGCTTTTGGGCAAAGGGACTTATGAAATACAGGAAGATGATACAAAACATGAGGCCGGAATCCTGATGCTTGATACCACGAAGGCAAAATCTTTTTTGAATTGGTCGCCCAGGCTGAAATTCAAAGAAAGCATCGGTCTTACCTTCAGTTGGTATAGAAATTATTACGAAAAGGAGCAGGATCCCATTCAATTTACCGATACGCAGATTAAGAAGTTTTTTGAGGTGTAATTTCTCAGCATATGGATACAGCTAAGCCCTCTGCTTTCCAGGAAGATCTCAAAAAAAAAGACAGCAGAGCTTTTAAAGCAAATTGATCCGAAACACCAGCCGTATGGAAAAGATTTTTTTGAACCCTTAGCACGCTTAATCGTCAATATCGGGATTGAAACGGTTTTTGTAAGGCGTAATCCTAAAGCGGAGAATTATGAAATTCTCCTGAGGAAGCGGGATGAGGATGAAACATATCCCGGACAGTGGCATGTCCCTGGATCACTTCTGAGATATGGTGAGAATTTTGACGCCGTTTTTGGTCGTATTCTCAAAGAAGAATGCGCTGAAATGAATGTATCTTCCTATCAATTTATCGGTTTAAACAATAATACCAAGGAAGCTCGAGGTCATGTTGTACAGATTGTTTATCGTTGCGATATGGCGTATAATGGAAAATCTGAGGAAGGTCTCTGTTCATGGTTTCCTTTGGACGATCTTCCTGAGTTGGTTGTAGACCATCATCTTGAGATTATAATACCCATGGTGGCGCGTTCCATCGGTATCAGATGAAATCTACGGAAGACACTTTAACCTTTGAATGGGGTGGTGCCATTATGAGAAAAGAGCTGGAAGACATTATTCGTAGAGATTATCAGGAAAGATTTCCCAAAAAAATATTTATTCCTGGAGAATCGGTAGTACCAGTTTCAGGGAAGGTTTTTGATGAGCAGGAATTGCTGCGTATGACCGAGGCGGTACTCGAAGGCTGGTGGACAGAGGGTCATATGACCAAGGAATTTGAGGATACATTAGCTGAATATGTCGGAGTGAAATTTTGTACCACGGTTAATTCCGGCTCTTCGGCCAACCTAGTGGCTTTTTCGGCTTTGACATCACACCTGCTCGGTGAAAAGAGGATCAAGCCGGGTGATGAAGTGATTGCGGTGGCAGCGGGCTTTCCGACGACCATAAATCCGATTATTCAGAATGGCTGCACCCCGGTCTTTGTTGATGTGGAATTGGATACGCTTTCGATAGATGTTTCGCAGCTGGAAGAAGCGCGGAGCGAAAAGACGCGGGCTGTTATGATAGCCCACACCCTTGGAAACCCTTTCAATCTTGACGTTGTGAGGAGTTTTTGCGATAAACACAGCCTCTGGTTCATCGAGGATAACTGCGACGGGCTTGGGAGCGAATATGATGGTAAAAAGACGGGTTCTTTCGGCGACATTTCGACGCTCAGCTTTTATCCGGCCCATCACATCACTACCGGGGAGGGAGGCGCCGTTTTCACCGATAACGCTCTTTTGAATAAAATTATCCGATCGCTCAGGGATTGGGGGAGGGACTGCTGGTGCCCGACAGGGAAAGATAATACCTGTGGCATACGTTTCGGATGGCAGCTTGGGAACTTGCCGAAGGGCTACGACCACAAATACACGTATTCTCACTTGGGATACAATCTGAAGATGACCGAAATACAGGCGGCCTGCGGATTGGCGCAGCTGGAAAAATTATCTGGTTTCGTGCGGAAGCGCAAAGATAATTATGCCGCTTTGAGGAAGAGGCTGACGAGATTCGAGAAATATTTCTCTTTTGTTGACCCGATTGCGAAAGCTGATCCGAGCTGGTTCGGATTTTTGATCACCCTGAAAGACGATTGTCCGTTTACGCGGGAAGATTTTACGCAGTTTCTGAATCAAAAGAAGATCGGAACGAGATTGCTGTTTGCCGGAAATATCACGAGGCAGCCGTACTTTATCAGCTATGAGGTAAAATATCGGCAAATCGGAAATCTGCAGAATTCGGACAAGGTGATGACGAATACGTTTTGGATCGGTGTTTACCCGGGCATTACGGAGGAAATGATAGATTGGGTCGTCCAATCTTTCGAAGACTATCTAGGGCAATTAAAGGTAAAAAAATGAAAGCATCAGATTATATTATCGACTTCATTCATAAACAGGGAACTGATCATGTTTTTGGCTACATTGGTGGGGCCATCACCCATTTGGTAGACTCCATGGATAAGATGACTATCGTTAAATACATCCAGGTGTATCATGAGCAGACAGCGGCATTGGCAGCGGAGGGTTATGCAAAAAATTCCGGAAAAACAGGCGTGGCTATGGCGACGAGCGGTCCCGGCGCCACCAATCTCATGACAGGAATAGCGGATGCCTATTTTGATTCCGTTCCGGTCGTATTTATTACCGGTCAGGTCAATACATACGAATTCAAATATAACAAGCCGATTAGACAGCAAGGGTTTCAGGAAACTGACATTGTGAGCATCGTTCGACCAATCACCAAGTATGCCACTATCATAAGCGATCCTCAAAAGATTCGCTATGAGCTTGAGAAAGCATTTTACATGGCCAATGAAGGAAGGCCGGGTCCGGTAGTCCTCGATATTCCCATGGATATCCAAAGAGCGGAAATCGACCCTGAAAAACTTGAGGGATTCAGCCCAAAAAAAGAAGGGACACAGACGACCGAGGAGATTTCTGAAAAAGCTTTTCAGGAGGTTGTTACTCTGTTCAAGCAAAGCAAGCGGCCCATCATACTTGCTGGAGGCGGGATTATTCGTGGAAAAGCGGAAAAAGAGCTCTTACGATTCGCAAAAAATAACCGTATCCCCGTAGTCACGTCATTGATGGGCAAGGGATGTTTTCCAGAAGATGACGATCTGTTTGTAGGTGTTATCGGTGCCTATGGGAATCGGTGTGCCAATATCTCTCTAGCAAACTCCGACCTCTTATTTGCCCTTGGATCAAGAATGGATACGAGACAGATCGGTACGCTGTTAAAAAGTTTTTTGCGCGGTGGGAAAATTATTCATGTTGATTTGGATAAGAATGAGATTGAACACCATAGGCTCGAACACAGGATAAAAATAAGATCTGACGTAAAAACTTTCTTAGAAAAAATGAATAATCGCCGGGAGGCGAAAGAAGCGCAGGCAGAATGGCTTAGCTATGTGAGAAAGACCAAAGAAAAGTATTCTCAGGTCAAAGAAGTTGAAAAAAATTGCGCGAATAAGCTCCCTTATGAAATCATGTGGTTGATTGATAAATATGCCAAAGAAGACCAGATGTATTGTGTGGATGTCGGACAAAACCAGATGTTTGCTTTTCAGGCGCTTCAGATACGTGGCAATCAAAAATTTTTTACTAGCGGCGGACTAGCACCTATGGGTTGCGCTGTGCCATTTGCCGTGGGAGCGAGTTTCAGCGATGAGAAGAAAAAAAATATCATAGTTATTACCGGTGACGGTGGTCTTCATATGTCTGTCCAGGCTTTGATGCTTATTTCTCAATATGATCTGCCTATCAAAGTCATAGTGATGAACAACTATGCTCTTGGCATGATCACTCAGTTCCAAGACCTCTATTTCGATAAAAAAAAGGTGGGGACGACGAAAAAGGGCGGGTATGTGGTTCCAAACTTCAAAGCCTTAGCCAAGGCTTACTACCTTCCCTACTACAAGGTCGATAAGAAAAACCTTGCGACGTATCGAGAAATAATAGAAAAACCCGGACCATGCTTTATAGAAGTTGTCATTCGCGGAGCAACGGAAGTCTATCCAAAATTGGAGGTGAATAATCCCATCGAAGACATTAGTCCGAAGCTCAGTCGAGAAGAATTGAAAGAAAGCATGATTATCGATCCGATAGATAATAAAACTGCTTTGTAGGTGCTTCCCTGCTTTGCTGGTAATAAAATACAGACAATGAACATTCTATGAAAACTGTAGCCGTATTGGGTGCCACGGGATATATCGGAAAGTCTTTGATTCATACCTTTGTCGCTGAAAAAGGGTATAAGTTTTTTTTATTTGCCAGATCTCGGGAAAAGTTGAAAAAATTTTTACGGACCATTGATAAAAATCCGGCATTAACCATTGAACCTTTTCAAAAGTTTTCTGCCATCCGATATGATGTTGTGATCAACTGTATTGGTATCGGCAGCCCGAATGGAATAAGGGAATCGGGAATCAGAATTTTTCAAGTTACGGAAAAATTTGATAATCTGATTCTGAAATATCTAGAGAAGCATCCGAACACACTTTATATAAATTTGAGCAGCGGAGCCGCGTATGGAAAAAAAATCGAGAAACCTTTGGAAATATTCTCACAATCCGTTCTCAATATAAACCACCTTGATTCTGGGGAATATTATTCTATTGCAAAAATAAATTCAGAAGCGAAACACAGAGCGTTGCCGAATTACAATATCGTAGATATCAGAATTTTCTCTTTTTTTAGCCGTTTTATTGGTTTATCTTCAGGTTACCTCATGGCAGATATTGTTCATGCCTTGAAACAGCAGGAAAATCTGGCAATCGGTCCGGATGATATCGTTCGTGATTACATCGGCGCGGCCGAACTTTGGTATTTTATGAGATTAATAATGAAAAAAAGGGCAATAAATGATGTTTTTGACATTTACAGCGCCAAGCCCGTATCTAAATTTGCATTGTTGAAGCATCTGAAAAGAAAATACGGATTGCAGTATTCGATAACGAAGATTCTTCAAAAGCAGAGCCCAACCGGCATCAAGAACCTGTATTATTCAAAAAATAGAAAAGCGGCGAGTATAGGATATCTGCCAAAACGAACTTCGTTAGCAGTGATCGATAATGAAATTAAACACTGTCTGGACCTATGAATATAGAACATTACTCGGAAGTTGCGCCGCAATATTATCAGGAAGATGTTCCTGAGCTTCTTGATAAATATTTGAAAAGTGCGAATTTTTCAAATATCCTGGATTGCGGGTGTGGTGACGGATCTTTAGTCTATGCCTTAAACAGACGGAACGACTTTCATGCTAAGAAAATTTTTGCAATAGATCTCTCTCAAAAACGAATAGAGCTAGTGAAAAAAATAAACGCTGATATTGTTGCTACAGTAGACAGTGCTGAAGAAATGAGGACCGTTGCTGACAAAAGTATTGATTTTTTTATCTCTACCCAGGTAATAGAGCACATAGATGATAAGAAAATGGTAGCGAAAATCGATGAAAAGGTAAAAAATGGAGGGATGGTCTATGTGTCCACTGTGTTTAAGAAATGGTATGGCTGGTACTTCTATCGGAACCATGGTATGTGGGTTCTGGATCCGACACACCTGAGGGAATACACTTCCGATGAGCAACTTCTGGACCTATTCGATAAAACAAAATTTGCTTTGTTGGAAAACAACAAACAATTGCAATGGTTTCCCATCTCTGATTTTTTCATAAAAAGATTGGGGTTAAAAGACAGGAAGTTATATGAAAATAAGCTTATGCAGCTTATACGAAAGGCGAAGATACCGATTCCAGGCTATTATAATTGGGAAATCGTACTGCGAAAATATGATATCTGAACAGACATCACTGAAAATAAGCGTGGTTATCCCGACATATAATATGGCGCATGTCATCGGAGATACGATTAAGAGTGTCCTCAATCAATCATACGGTAATTTTGAAATAATCATTCAAGACAATGATTCTCTAGATAATACGGAAGCCGTAGCCCAGTCTTTCGCTGACTCTAGGATCAGATATTTTAAAAATAGCGCTAATCTCGGTTATGCTAAGAATCTCATAGCCGGATGGAAACATTGTACCGGCGACATCCTCTACTTTTTGGGAGCGGATGATATATTGTCAAAAAACGCACTCAAAGAAACAAGCGCGGCTTTTATGAAAGACGAGAATATCGGAGCAGTGACGAGGCCATATTTCTGGTTTCAGGGCCATACGCTGACTCCGATAAGGGTGACGCCGACATTGCATGAGAATGAGATGATCGATATTCACAATATTCAAAGAGCGGTTTATGCCATGCATAATGAGATTTTAGGCCAATTATCCGGACTGGCTTTTCGAATGAAATATCTGCAAGCGAGTTTTTTTACCGAGGAAAACAATTGGATAGCGCATGGCTATCCATTTCTCCATATTTTTAAAAACCACCCGGTGGTTTTCTTGAAAAATCATCAGGTAGCGGTGAGAATAGGAGAAAATACGATACGCCAAAAGGGGAGTGCTCTGTATCATATATCGCCGACAAAGCGATGGATTGAGATGCTAGATGAACTCTTGTATGAAGACGAATTCAAGAAATTGAAAAAATACTTCATAAAGAAAATCATAGCTTCCAATTATGTCGGTTTGGTTCAAATCAAATCCTACGCGGGTATGCGTTTTTTGATTCGAGAAATCGGTTATCTGTTGAAATATAAGATATCAAATATCTTGAATGTAAAATTCTGGTTTTTTGCTCTGGGAAGCATATTGATCCCAGGTTATCCTTTGGCAAAAATGGTGGATTATTATAAGAATCGAGTCAATAGCAAAATTATCAAGAAAATTGATTTTGAATACGACTTGAACAGTAAACAGGTATAGTATTGTTCTGAAAAGAGTTGCGTCAAAAAGAAAGCGCCATGATAGAAGAGAATAAATATATGGAAAGCGAGGCTTCTTATTTCGGGAAGAAAAAAATGATCTTTATAGCGAATGTCGACACTGGCCAAGGAATGAGTGGCGGGAGTAGGATTTATTTTGAATTGCTAAAAAAAATTCCGGAGAATATCGAAGTTTTTTTATTCGGCTCTCGCGGCACTATTAAGCGTTTACAGAAAGAGAACGTGAGGGATATTACTTTCGTAGAGGTGGATTATGATGATAATCCTAATCTCTATGCTTTGCGGGGCGTTTTGAAACACTTTTTAAAAAGATTTATCAAAGGGATGCTGGCGATGAGGAGGAATGCGGATATTATAGATCAGGCGGATTATATTTATTCAGCCTCTGATTTTTATCCTGATTTTTTCCCGGCATTCTATGCTAAATTAAAAAATAAAAAAATCAAATGGATCGCTGGGTATTATTTATTTGCACCAGCTCCCTTCGCGAAAGATTCGCCGTATAAGGGAAGGAATGTATTCAGGGGACTCTTATATTGGCTTATGCAGCGGCCATCGTACTATGTTGCCAAGCATTGGGCAGATTTTGTTTTGGTAACTTCTGATCCGGATGTCAAAAAATTTGTAACTAAAAAAAGGAATACGGACAAGATAATCGTTGTTCAGGGCGGGGTGGATATCACTGAATCTGAAAAATATCTGCAATCTGGAAATATCGTTCCTGTGGAAAAAAGAAAATACGATGCCTGTTTTGTAGGAAGATTTCATTATCAGAAAGGGGCGATAGAGCTAGTGGACATATGGAAAAAAGTGTGTGGAAAGAAACCGGAGGCTCGGTTGGCGATGGTAGGCAATGAATCATCGGATAATCCGACTGAAAATACCGTTAAAGAAAATATTAAAAAATACGGATTGGAGCACAATATCGATTTATTGGGCTTTAGGGATGGGCAAGATAAATATGAAATATTCAAACAATCAAAAATGATAGTTCACCCTGCTGTGTATGATAGCGGCGGAATGGCTGCGGCTGAAGGTATGGCTTGGGGTTTGCCGGGCTTGAGTTTTGACCTGGAAGCCCTAAAGACGTATTATCCAAAGGGAGTTATCAAGATCGTTCCAGGTAACAAAGAACAATTTGCAGAAAACATCTTGGCATTGTTGGAGGATAGGGATTTGTATGACAAAATTTCAAAAGAAGCACATGATTTGATTATTGAAGTGTGGGATTGGGATAAGAGGGCTGAAAGCATATTCAGCAGGTTATTCGTATAGAGTATTTTGTGATTTTAATGTATGAATTCAGAAGTAACAGTAACTAAAAATTGCGCGTTGTGCCAGAGTGAAAAAATTAAGAAGATTTTTGTTTCTCAAAATAAGCATGGGCGACATCTTCTTGATTCGGAAGAGAGGTTTGATATTTTCTCTTGTCTCGAGTGTGGGTGTGTTTTTTTGGAAAAATTAGATATCGATAGTGAATATTATAAGAAATATTATGAACTTGGATACTATGAAAATACAGGTGCTCCGATAGTTTCAAAATTATTAGATTTATTGGGGAGGTTTTTGGTGTATAGAAAACAGAAGCTTATCCTAGCCAGCCTGAAGAAAGCGAGGGGTATTTCGATTCTGGATGTTGGTTGTGGAGCGGGGAATTTTTTATTGAAATTAGATGATAAGAGGTTCATTAAACACGGAGTGGAGATTAATCCGGAAGGAGTGGATATTTGCAGGAAAAGCGGATTAGCAATTTATAATCAAAATTTATTAGATGTTAATTTTGAGAATAAGAAATTTGACGTGATTACCTTGTGGCATGTATTGGAGCACTTGCCGAATCCGGTTGAGATGCTAAAAAAGATACGTGTCGTTTTATCTGATAAGGGGAGTTTTGTTTTTGAAGTCCCGAATACTGACAGCTTTGGTTTTAAATATGGGCGAGAAGATTGGTTCCATTTGGATTCCCCAAGGCATCTGATTCTTTATAACAAAAAAAGTGTCGAGAAGCTTTGTAAGTTGAGCGGTTTTAAAGTCATTGGTATTAGAAGTAGTTTTTTTGATTTTCCTCTGGATCTTTTTTGGTCGGTCAGTAAATCTCCCTTACGATATTTGATTTACCCCTTTTATCCGTTTGTAAAATTTTTAAGCAAAGAAACCTTAACGTTTATTTGTAAAAAAATATAAGAATACCGCAAGGAAAATTGTTGGTGACAAGAGTGACGTTGTGGATTACGGCCGTAGTGATAAGCCAAAAACAGCTCATAAATACCCTTTTAAGGTGAGAGAAAGAAGACTATTTCTAAATAGAATCCAATGTGTTAATATGAAGGAATCCTAGTTATTTTTTAGTCAAATTAATATGGTTAAGACAAATATCGAATTGATTCTTGGCGAGATAGAGGCTGTTTTTAGATCTCTTAATGAGAATCAGGTTTCAGAGCTGTGCGGGGAGATTTTGCAGGCAAAAAAAATAGTGGTTTGTGGCGCTGGTAGGGTCGGGATGGCTATTCGTGGGTTCGGTATGCGATTGGGGCACCTCGGTCTGCAAGCGTTTACTCTCGGTGATTCGGTAGTGCCAGGTATCGGAAAAGGAGATCTACTGCTTGTTGCATCTGGGTCTGGAGAGACACAAACCATTTATGATCTTGTCGAAATTGCCAAGAAAAACGGCGCGCGTATTGGGCTGGTGACCGGCAATCCAGAATCAAGGATGGGAAAATTAGCAGATGTTTGTGTACAAATCAAGGCGCCATCAAAAACAAAGGCGGTTGAGGGATTGACCTCTATCCAGCCTATGACGACTTTGAATGAACAGAGTCTAGGAATATTTTTTGATGCCCTCGTACTGGACCTTATGGAAAAAATGGAGGAGACGCATGACACCATGTGGGCGCGACACTCTAATTTGGAATAAAAGGCTTATGCATAACCACGGACATTGCCAGTTGGCGGCATCAATAATTTGCGGGAACCCATTGAGTCTTGAGGCGGATTTGATGGTGCTCGAAAAGGGGGGGATCGACTATATCCACTTTGATGTGATGGATGGAGTATTTGTGCCTCGTTTCGGACTATTTCCGGAATATTTGAAAGCTATCCGTTCTAGGACAGATCTTCCGATAGAAGTTCATATGATGGTGCAGGATCCGGAGCCATATATTCAGGATTTTGTGAACGCCGGGGCGACAATGTTGACACCGCATATCGAACCACTTTTTCATGCTCACCGAACGGTGATGAAGATCAAGAATGCCGGCGTTAAAGCGGGGTTAGCATTGAATCCCGGAACCTCGCTTTCGTCGCTTGATTACGTTCTGGAGGATCTGGATCTGGTCATGCTTATGGCTATCAACCCTGGAATTGTCGGGCATAAACTGATTCCGGGAACAATGGGAAAAATTGAAGATTTAAGGAAGAAAATCGACAAAACGGGTAAAGATATCATCATAGAAATTGATGGCGGCGTGACGCCAGAGAGCGGAATGGGGATGGTGAAAGCGGGTGCGAACATGCTGGTTTGCGGAACGGGAACCATTTTTCAGCCTCCGGCGAAGTTAGATGATAAGATTCGAGAGTTCCGAGCAACATTGGCATAAATCACTAGGAATACCGCAATGGCAAGCAATGCTGCATATAAGGTTTTGATTACGACGTCTGGTACCGGATCACGGCTTGGCGACATCACCAAATATACGAATAAATCGCTTGTAAAAGTCGGTAAAAAGCCGGCTATTTCGTATATTATCGAACAGTATCCGAAAAATACGGAATTTGTTATTACTGTCGGATATTTCGGAAACCACGTCCGTGATTTTTTGAAGCTTGTCTATCCGGACAGGAAGTTCAAATTTGTTGAAGTAGATGCGTACGAAGGAGAGGGGAGCAGTCTCGGATACTCTATGCTTCAGGCCGCATCTCGATTACAGTGCCCGTTTATTTATCATGCCTGCGATACCATTGTCACCGGGAAAAAAATTCCTTTACCGAAAATGAACTGGATAGGCGGATTCTCAGGACAGGGATCCTCGCAGTATACTTCGTTTGATGCTGTAGATGGTAAGGTGCAGCGTATGTATGACAAAGGAATGATAGATCCTGACTTTCTTCACATCGGACTCATCGGGATTCATGAATATCGGATTTTTTGGAAGAACCTGAAAGAGTTATATAGAAAAAATCCAAAAAATAGTGCGCTCAACGATGTCGAGGTTATTAGCAAGATGTTAGAGCAGGGGAGCAGATTTGGCGTGGTGGAATTCAAGACGTGGTACGATATTGGAAATGTTGAGAGTCTGAACAAGGCACGCGAGAAAATAGAAGATTCTTTCCGGATTCTTGATAAGTCGGATGAATCTATTTTTATTTTTGATACTTTTGTGGTTAAATTTTTCAGCGATGAAAAAATGGTGGCGCAGCGTGTGGCGAGAGCAAAAGTTTTGCATGGTCTCGTTCCGGAAATACAGGGGACGGCTAAGAATTTCTACCGCTACAAATATGCTCAAGGACAACTATATTCGAAGGTTGCCACTCCCAAGGATTTTTCTTATTTTCTGGCGTGGAGCAAAAAGAATCTTTGGAAGCCGAATACGGAGGTGGATGAGGGAAGTTTTAAGAAAATCTGTCATGATTTTTACTATGTCAAAACGATAGAGAGGGTAGAGAAATTCCTCAAGACCCGCTCTATAAAAGATGCCGATATTTTCATCAACGGAGAACGCGTTCCAACGGTAAAAAAAATGCTCAAAATGATTGATTTTGATGAGCTGTGTGGTGCTAAGCAGAGCGGATTTCATGGGGATTTTATTCTCGATAATCTCCTCAAAAGCAAGGATGGTTATGTGTTGCTTGATTGGCGGCAAAATTTTGGAGGATTGATCAAATCAGGTGATCTCTACTACGACCTTTCGAAGCTGAATCATAATTTGACCGTCAATCATGAAATAGTAAACAATGATCAATTCACAATCAAGATAGGAAAGGATGGGGTTAGTTGTGATATCTTTCGCAAGGAAAATCTAGTTCAATGCCAAAAAGTACTGTTTGAGTTCTTGGAAGAAAATGGCTATAGTAGCAAGAAAGTCAAAATTCTGACGGCTATCATTTGGTTGAATATGTCACCGCTGCATCATCATCCATTCGACCTCTTCCTCTTCTATTTCGGAAAATTCAATCTGTGGCGTGCTATAAATGAAAAATAATATGGGAGAAAAGAAGACGATAAAAAACTTTATTCTTGATGTCGACGGCGTTTTTACGGACGGGAAATTCTATTACACCATTGATGGAAAAGTGATGAAAAAGTTTGGTCCGGAAGATAATGATGCCCTCTCGCTTTTGAAAGACAAGTTGCACCTTCATGCTATCTCAGGTGATAAGAATGGGTTCGCGATTACCAAGAAGCGAATCGCGGATGATATGCATCTTCCGCTCGATATGGTAAGCACCTTCGAAAGAATGGAGTGGATCCGCGAGCGTTTTGATCCGGAAGAAACAATCTATATGGGAGATGGCATATTTGATCCTCTTGTTTTCAAGCATGTGGCGTATAGTATTGCCCCTGCCAATGCGTTTTTCAAGACGAAAGAACACGCTGACTTTGTAACCAATGCGCGCGGAGGAGATGGCGCCGTAGCGGAAGCCTGCCTTCATATCCTCGAGAAGTTTTTCGAACCGTTTGACCTCTTTTCCCAAGACTTCAAGAAAGGTTCTGGAGCTTGGAAACAGAAGATCAGTAACTAAATATAAAGGTAATATATCGCGTTATGAAAAAATTATTAACTAAAGTTGTTAAGCGCAGCTCAATCTTGTATCGACTGTATTTATGGGTGTCCGTGGACAGGAAACGGGAAAAAAACCTAAGCCTGATTTACAATCCCCAGGATCTTAATGCCGAATATTACGAAAAAATTAAAGATTTGGATAGAGATTTCGAACATCAGATCGGCAGACTGAGTAATTATAAGAAAATAGTAGAGGATTGCCAAAATTTGGAAGGCGATTTTATTGAATTCGGGACTTGGCAGGGCTTTTCCCTTTTGTGGATCGCTTATTTTATGGAACGAAAAGCTATCTTTACAAAAAAATTGATCGGTTTGGACGGGTTTATCGGGTTGCCGTACGCGGACGGGATTTTTGATAAATTCGCTTTTTCCAATACTTCTCTGAATCTTTGTCGGAAAAATTTATTAGAAAATAAGATATTATACAAAGAAACGAAGAAGAATATACTTATTGAAAAATTTTTATATCAACAAAAAGGATCAATTTTACGATTCTTTAAAAAGAAGGGGATACAGCAATTCTGTTTTATACACATAGATTGCGATGTTTCCAAATCGGCAGAGGAAATTTTTGAGATATTGTTAGAAGGAGGGTGTTTGGCTGACAAATGCTACATACTTTTCGATGATTATGGCTGTGAAACAAGCTTGAAAAAGACTGTTGATGGTATTCTAAAAAAACTGGAAGTAGATTGGCTGATTGAGACACATTCGAGCACCAAGCTTACAAAAAACTTTCTCCTTAATAGAAGATGAGGAGGTAAGTGAAGAGAAGAAAGCTCCTTAATACAAGAAAAGTTATGAGACTTTGTTTTTATAACCCTCATGCCGTGACGAATGCTGTTGGTGTTACCGTGCTTGCAAGGCTAGCGCAAATTTTTGGCACGAATAAGGATAATTTAAGAAAACATAATTTGAAATATGAATTTTTGTTGAATATTTTAAGAGACAGTCGCTATGATACGGCGATTGTTGTTGATGGCGCAGGGACATCCTTTAGTACGGTTTTGAGCAAGACCCCCTTTTTAAAGAATAGTCACTTTATCTACAGATTGATTGCGTCAGGGGAGATTTATCTGTGGTGCTGGCTAAACGATCTTAATCCGTTCAAACAACGGATCATCTTCAATAGAAAAAAACTGGATGAAAAATCCGACATTTTGTTTAGCTTCGCTTTTTGTACGGAGATGTTTTTAAATGAGCAGATGATAGAAAAAAGCACCATCAAGTCTTTCGGTGGTAAAAAGTTGCTGCATGCCTCGCATTTTTATAAATTGACGAAAAAGATTTCAGAAAATGTCAGAAAATCGGGAACAAAATACATGGTCGCTGAAGCAGATTTGAAAAAATCGCCTTATTTCAATAAATTTTTTGGTTTTATTGATGAAGTGTATGTGCTCCCGCATGTCTTACGGAAAAGATATGTCAAAACCAAGGGATTTGAAGAGAGGAAAAATATATGCTTAGCGCTTGGGACTCTTGTGATCGAAGATGAATCGGATGAATCCAATAAAGATTACTTTGATTTTTTTCAAACAGACACCCTGCATCCGATGAGAAAAGCTATTTTTGAAAACAAAGCTAGCCTCACAGGTTTGATCGATTGTAACATTAACTTCCATAATAAAGACAGAATCGCTATAACGAATAAGTCTAATCTGTATAAAAAAAGCAATATTTTTAAGATTTTGTATGATCTCTTTTTTTTATCTGAAGGAAAAGAATATCATAGTATGAACATAGTGGAGAAATACAATGAATACAAGATGTTCATCGCTCCCGAGGAAAATATTGGGCTATCCTCCATCAATTTAATCGAAGGTATGGCTTGCGGGTGTGCATACATAGGAATCGATCACCCTATGTATACCGATTTGGGCATGATAGACAAGCAGCACTATATTGCATACAATGGAACTCTGGACGATTTAAGGAATAAAATTCAATATTATCAAAGTCACTCTCAAGAACTGGCGGATATAGCTCAGAATGGCTATGCATTTGCAAAAAAAAGATTTTCTGAAAAAAGGATCACTGATGATTTTATGAAATATCTCATTACGCTTTCTACCGCGGTATAATATAGATAGTAATATAATGATAGAAAAGTTATCAGTAGAAAATAGCTGGGTGAAACCGTTGATGGTTTTTATGCCGTGCTGTTTATTTTTAATCGCACTTGTAGCGTTTTCTTGGGGGTATCTTATTTTAGGTGGTGAAGGGAATTACTTTACGGATTTTCAATTGATAAAGGAGGTCGGCTCATTTTCTTGGGTATCGGTCAATGGTGGAATAGGGTCTTCAAATCCTACGCTAAACGGTCTCGCAAGCATCTTTGATTTTTTTTCGTTTCTTCAAAAAATTGGGTTTTCCATAAAATCAATAAATATTATCAGTATCTGGCTCACGTATGTCTTGCCGTTCTTATCGATGATGTGGTTGTTGGGCCGAGTGTTAAAAGTTAATTTTTCCGCAGCTTATATTGTCTCATTATTCTATGTCTTGAATCCTTTTTCTACATATCATTTGCAAGGGGCGATGCTTTGGAATGTTGCGCCGCTTTTTGTTTTTCCGCTGATCTTCGGATGCATCTATAAGTATTATTTTGATAAATTAAAATTGTTTTTATTTTTTGGCATATTGACAGCTATATTTTCTTTTGCCTTTTCCAATATTCCATATTTGGCCTTGTTCCATATATTTTTAGTTATTTCTATCATCATCATACCCTTCATTCAGGATATAAAATTGGAGTTAAAAATAATTTTGAGCAATTTTTTTATTGCTGAACTGAGTTTTATTCTTTTTAACGCTTGGTGGTTTATAAACCTCGTAAGATTTCAGATGTACGATCTTCGTTACACAAAAGAATTTGCGATGAGTTGGGTACAGCAATATAGCACCGGAGTTGATGGAATCATGGGAAAATTATTTTCGCTTAAAACATTGATTTCGCTGGAAAACGGCAATTATTTCTCAGATTTTTATAATAGTATACCGATGACCATAATTTTACTGGTCCCGTTTATTTTGATTTCTTTTGATTTTTTAACAAAAACTGGAGACCGAAATAACAAGAGCAAGAAACAAGCCGCGGTTATTTTTTTGTCTGTTTTATTGGTTTTTTTTCTAAACAAAGGAGCAAGTGAACCATTGGGGGATGTTTATGTCTGGATGCTGGCGCATGTGCCATTTTTTTATATTTTTAAAACTCCTTTAGAAAAATTTTCCGTTTTATTGGTATTTTTATTGGCGATTGCTCTAGCGTCGGTATTTAAAGATACGAAAAATAAATGGCTTTATAGAGTATTCTTTGTGTACTTGGCTGCTTGCAGTATTCCTTATTTCACCTTGAATTTTATGCCGGAATATAATTTTGAACCTGGTGGTAGCGTCCAGCCAGACAAGTATATTTCGAAAAAATATCTTTATAAAAAGGATTATTTGAATGCATCGGGATCTTTGAATGAGGATAAGCTTGATTATCGGGTTCTAAGCTTGCCTGGCTCGGCTAATTATCAGACGACCATGCTGAATCATGGTGATAATAAATATTTCCGAGGGATAGACTCCTTTGTTTATTCTGTGAATAAAGCATTTGTTACCGCATATTTTGATCCCTCCCCCGGGTTTTTTGATCCGATTTTCAATAATCTTTCAAATAATTCAATAGAAGAGTTGTTTAATATTTATAATGTTAGAAAAATTGTTTTTAACCACGACATCTACCCCGCATTTGGAACTTTTAGAGAAAATAAGAACGCCAAGAGGCCAATAATAGATGTACTTTCAGATAAATATGAAAAAAGCAATTTTGGCTCCATAGACATTTTTAGCAGAAAAGATTTTCTGCCGCATATATATCTGCCGCAATCTATAATTTTATCTAATGCTTCCATAGACAAACTTCCAGAGATTGTTTCTGCACCAGACTATCATACCCGCTCGGTTATTTATTTTTTAAGCCAGAACAGTTTTTCATTCAATGAGCGTATCAATACTTTAGCTGAAGCATTAATTGGTAGGCAAATCTCAGAGTTACCCGTTTTGGAATATAAAAAAATTAATCCGATAAAATATCGCATTGTTATACATCGCGCGCAAGGAGAATTCCCTTTAGTTTTCAATGAAAAATTCAACAATAGTTGGAAAGTATATTTCACTCACTCTCAATTTACTACGACTCCCGACCTCCGACAAAATTTGGATAATTACAAAGTTCTGGATGGCAATGAGAATGATCAGGCAACCAAGGATGAGTTGGAGAATTATATTGGTCAGGACTGGATTTCAACATTAGGAACCGGTGAAGAGAAAACTGTAAAACATTGGAAAGGGGCAGACAATGCTCGAACATTGGATTATACAGAGAAACATACCGTAGACTTTATTTCCAAAAATTTTCAAGGGACAATCCAAAACGATAATTTACCTCCCGGAACTTTTTATGAAACTTGGTTTAGTAAACCGCTAGAAAATAATAGCAATCATGTTATCGCCAACAGTTATGCGAATAGCTGGTTGTTAGATGTGGAAAAAATTTGCACAAACAACTCCAGTTGTCGTAAGAATTCTGATGGCACCTATGATATAGAGCTAGTCATAGAATTCTGGCCGCAGAGACTGTATTATTTGGGTGGTATTATTTCGATTACAACATTGATTCTTTGTCTCATAAGTATGGGTTTTTTACGAGTGAAGAGCGGCAACAAGGACAAAGCAGCTATCGTGACAGACGCCGATGACTCTGCTAAAATAGAGCAATAAGCATGTTTGTTTGTTAACTATGGCGCCCAGAGCAGTCCTCAATAAAACATTATTGTTTTTAAAAAAGAATCCTCATTATTTTCTTGTTTTTTTTGTATTAATTTTTGCTATTTTTTACCATTATTTCATGATTCCTTCAGGAGCACTGAAAAGTGATAAAGCATCAAAAGATAAGGTACAGATTGAGCAGCCGGATCTGGATGTGAAACATCGAGAAAAAGTATATCCCCATGCATTTCAATCTCAAGCGGGTGATGTTTTTCGTGTTGGAATTTTTGCTAGTACGAAGAATATCGAAAATGTAGAAGTTTTTGCGGAATCTGAGCTAAATGAGACTTTGAAGATAGGCGAATGGAATCTTCAACCTTCGGAAAATGGGGAATATAAGGAACTGATTTTTTCTGTGTTAGGGCGTTATGAAAACATCATAATCCGCCTCAAAAAAGATGAAAATGAGGATGCGATGAATAATAAGGTATGGGATGATTCGGCGGTGAGCATCCATTCATTTTTCATATCACGCGTAGAAGTGAAAGGCACTATGAGTTTGCGAAATCTGACCCCCACCATTTTTGGCATCTCTTCAATGAAAAAAGATATTCTGCTCTCTTTGAAAGATGTTAATAAGGATGCGAATGGACAGAATGATCTTTCTGAATGGGTTTTTCAGTCAAATGGAGACTTTCTTCAGGCACTGGAGTTTTCTGGTAATACTGTCGGAAGCGGAAGACAAGAGTATGTTTTTAGTCTTATGCGCTATTTTCCAGATAAGAAAGATAAAGAAGGCGCACTATTGCATACCGCGCCATTCATTCTTGATGCGCTCGATGATTTGTTAGTTCCCACTGGAAATTATCAAATTCCGTTTCTTTTCCCTTTGAAACGAGGGGAGTGGTACAAGGTAACCCTTACGAAGACGCCTTCGAAAGATTGGGATAATTTTTTTACTCTTGGTCTTTTGCGGACTGATTTGACAACCAAAATTGATTCCCCAGCGGGTGATTTGGCACTACTGGTAAGAGAACGTATACACGCAAAAAACGGTGCCAGTTTTCCCGATGGAGCCAGACTCGAGGATCTTGGTGACCATCTTTCTTATAATTTTTCTCTGCAAGGCACGCTGTTGGACTTTACTAATATCGTTGAAGCAAGTGGGGGTATTGCATATGATGCGAAAAAACGTTTGGTCGTAGGCAAACAGAAAAATGGGGAATATTTCGTTTACAAATTTGATATGCCGGATCCGTTTAATCGGCTTGCTCTCAAGGCGATGCAGGCAGACAATGATGCAAAAGAAATTAAGCTCGAATATTCTTTCGACAATGAATTTTGGAGAGAAGCTTCTTTCACGAAGGAATTAGGAGCCCCGGTGATGTTCTCGTTGAATGTGTCCGGCGATGGAAGATCGCGATCGGTATATGTACGCGTAAGCTATAGTGGAGAGAATAAAAAGTCAGGGTTTTTTGCCATTGAAGCGTTGTCAGTGAATGCCTCTATTTTGAAATCACAATAATATCTATGAACGTTTTTATCAAAGAATTTTTTTCAAAATATCGATGGGAAGCCCTTGGTTTGCTTTTGGTCATTTGTGTCGTGATCATCAACCGGTTTCCCACTGGTTACGTGATTGCAGGAGAAGACACCTTCCAACACATTAATTTACAAGAACACTATCGCCTTTTATTTTATGATTGGCAGGGTCGCGCCAGCCTCTTTTATGGAATTTTTTATCTCTTAGATCGCCTGCATATCAGTGAAACAGCACAGCTTTCATGGTACCTCGGCATTTTTCTCATCGGTGCGTACGTTTCTTTCATTGGCTTTACCAGACTTGTTTTTGGAAAAATAAACAATAAAATCGCTGTCAGCGGTGCATTATTTTATTCCCTCAATCTATATACCCTGTACATATTTACCTATACCTGGGGATACTCACATTTTCAAATTCTCTATATTTTTATTCCGGTATTAACAGGAACATATATTGCCTTCCTGAGATCATGGAGAATGTATTATGCGGCACTTTTTCTTCTTTTCCTCTTTTTAGCTTCCAGCGGCTTTACCAATCCAGCATTTGCTGTATCACTTTTTATATTTCTTCTTTCCCTCACAATTTTTTTGGTATTGGCGCGTGTTATGATCTTCAATTATCGCGCTGTGATGCGGCTTTTGGTACTTGGCCTACTTTCTTTTCTCATAAGCGCTCATTGGATTCTTCCTATTGTCCCACAAATTACGAGAGGTGTTTCTGATTTAGTAGAGACCAACAGTATTGATTTAGGATGGTGGCTTCAAAAAACATCAAACCCTATTAGCGAAACCCTGCGGTTGGGACAATTTAATAGCGGGTCTTTTTTCCCGAGCAATAACCCCTATGTGGATTTTGATTTTATCAAACCACTCATACTCTCGCTCTCTTTTTTGCCTATTATGATTATTCTTGTGGGTATCTGGCACGGTGAAATGCACGAACCGAAGCATAGAAGGTTATTTTGGGCATTCCTCTCTCTTCTGGTTGTTTTTGTTGCCTTAAACGCCCGTGTGAGATATCCGTTTGGTGGTCTAAATAACTTCATTTTCCATCTCCCAGGGTTAAATACTTTGCGTAGTTATGAAAAAATTGCGATCTTTACGCCTTTTATTCTTGCGGCTCTCCTGACTATCACACTAATGCGTTCATGGACAGGCCGCTGGCGCCAGGCAGTGGTTACCATTATGGTCCTTATTCTTTTGCTTCCCCTCCCTTTTTATATCGGGAAACTGCAACAAAACATGAGTTTCATATTTGCCCAACGATCTAAAGACTTCCAGAAATCGAGCCATAGCTTTTTAATAAAAATTCCGCAGCCATACTATGATGCACAGGAAATTATCAATAAGGATGAGGATAATTTTAAAATTGCATCGCTGCCGTACAATACTGACAAGATCGGCTGGGTGAGTTATCCGGGATGGAAAATGCGGGGGAATGATATAACAGCCGCACTTTATAAAGCACCCATTATCAACCCCAATAGCCCCTATATCGGACAATGGATTTTTGCAAAAGATTTTAATGAACAGGAGGATAATCCGCTTTGGATTGTTGAATTACTAGGCATACTTAACACGAAATATGTCATCTATCATAAAGATGTTCACGATGAATTTATTGAGCAGTCGCAGGGAAAGATACTCTACTTGAAATCTTTGGGCGCTCTTACTACAATCGCCGATAATGAGTATTTTACATTGTACAGAATAAAAGAAGAATATGTCGCACCGTACATCTATACAAATAACCAGCAAGATTCGTTAAAAAATTATTCCATCCAAAATATCCTGGAGAATGGCAAGCAAACGAGAGATACCTGGGAGGAGGTAAGTTATACGAGGGTCCATCCGAAGAAAATTATTGTCTCATTGCCAAATGATCTCAGAGGAAGGAATCTTACTTTGAGTGAAAGTTATGATCCGTTGTGGCAAGCGACATATTATAATAATGGGAAACGTTTAATATTGGAACGAGATAATTCCGTGATATATGCCAATGCATGGCATATTGATGAAAAACTACAAGGCGGGTCTGTTATAATAGAATATCTACCAATGAAACTTTTCTTTGTTGGTGCGTGGATCAGTGGCAGTGTTGTCTCTTTGGTAATAATCTATCTTATTTATACCTATGCACAACGAAGAAAAAAAATATAACGTTGATCCATTATTTCAATTTATAAGAAACCGAAAAAAGGACCTCTTATTCATTGTGATGGGTTTCTTTCTGGGTATTCTTTTTGAATGGAATATAGTAGAAATTGCCATTTTCCTTGTATTTATTTGGTCAATTATCGGACCCATACAAAGCCGGTACCTTGCATTGCCAGCTTTGTTTTTCTTATCATTCACACCCATACTTCTTGTGGTAGGGAGGAAGGCACAGGCCGAGGAATTTGCTATTTATGCCTATTATTTCCTTGTGATGGCTGCCATCCGAGCGATTATAGAAGTGCGGGATGAGAAAAATGGCAATCAAGGGTCTGAAAAGCTTTGATTTGCCCGTTTTGGAGGGGTACGTTACAATAGAGATGTTTCTAATAAATAGCTTTGCTTATGTCTGAAAACCAGCCGTATCTGTCTATTGTTGTGCCGCTCTACAACGAAGAGGGGAATGTCGCGGAGCTGCATCGGAGAATCTATGAGGCTGTCCAGAAAATCGGACGGCCGTTCGAGATCATTTTCATCGACGACGGTTCGAGCGACAAGACGATCGAAGAGACCAATGGCCTTTCGCCGCTCAAACTGATCCGCTTCCGCAAGAACTTCGGCCAGACGGCGGCGTTCGACGCGGGTATCAAGGCGGCTACGGGAGAGATCATCGTCACGCTCGATGGCGATCTGCAGAATGACCCGGCGGATATCCCGCTTTTGCTTGCGAAGATCGATGAGGGCTATGATGTCGTCTCCGGCTGGCGCTTCCATCGCAAAGATTCCCTGATGAAGCGTTTCTTCTCGCGCGGCGCCAATCTGCTCCGCTCGATTCTCGTGAAGGATGGCATCCATGATTCCGGCTGCAGCCTGAAAGCCTATCGGGCGGAATGTTTCCGCGAGGTGGATCTGTTCGGCGAGATGCACCGCTTTATGCCGGCGCTCCTGGCACTCGACGGTTTCCGCGTGTCGGAGGTCAAGGTCTCGCATCATCCGCGCATCCACGGCACGACCAAGTACACCTGGAAGCGCGCTATCAAAGGGTTCGTCGATATGATCGCTATCTGGTTCTGGCGCAAGTATTCGTATCGGCCGATCCATCTGTTCGGCGGGGCAGGGCTGTTTCTCTCGCTCGTTGGCAGCGGCATCCTCCTCTGGATGCTCGTGGAAAAAATCTTCTTCGGAGCATCGCTTGCCGAACGGCTCTGGCCGCTCGTTGGCATCTTCTTCGTGCTTATCGGCGTACAGCTGTTCGTCTTCGGGCTGCTCGCGGACATCGTGATACGCAATTACTATCACTCGCGCGGCCGGATGAATTATTCCATCCGCGAAGTGCGGGAGCAATGAAAAGGAATCACGAATAATGAATCAGGAATTTTTTTTGATTTAGCTGTATCAGGTTATTTAATTGTATTCATGATTCTCGATTCTTAATTCCTAATTTTTGAAAAAATGAAGCTCGCTTTTATCGGGACGGGTTATGTCGGGCTAGTGACGGGGACGTGTATGGCGGAGCTCGGGCACACGGTCATCTGCGCGGATATCGACAAGAAAAAAATCGCCAAGCTGAAGAGAGGCGTGATGCCGATCTATGAGCTGGGACTGGAGGAACTGGTGGAGAAGAACGTGAAAGAGGGACGCTTGTCGTTTACGTCGTCGATCGGGCAGGCGATGCGCGCTGCCGATGTGGTGTTCAGCGCGGTCGGCACGCCGGAAGACAAGAAGACCGGCAAAGCGGATCTGCGCTATGTCTATACGGTGGCGGAGGCATTCGGCAAGAATCTGAACGGTTACAAAATCCTCGTGAACAAATCGACCGTACCGGTAGGGACGGCGGACAAGTGCCGCGATATCATCTCGCACGCGAGCCGCGGCAAATCTGAGTTCGATGTCGTTTCCAATCCCGAGTTCCTGCGCGAGGGAGCGGCGATCAAGGATTTCCTGAACCCGGACCGCGTCGTGGTCGGCGTGGCATCTGATCGCGCCCAGGAGCTGATGGAAAAGATCTATCGTCCGATCGCACGCGCCGGACGGCCGGTAATGGTGACGGATATCCGGAGCGCTGAGCTCATCAAATATGCTTCCAACGCGTTCCTCGCGACCAAAATCACCTTCATCAACGAGATCGCGAATTTCTGCGAGAAAGTAGGGGCGAACGTGAAAGACGTCGCGCGCGGTATGGGGGCGGACAGCCGCATCGGTTCACGCTTCCTCTATGCCGGCATCGGCTACGGCGGATCGTGCTTTCCCAAGGACGTCCAGGCACTGATGCAGACAGGCAAGGAATACGGCTCGAAGTTCGCTATCATCGAAGCGGCGGACAAGGTGAATGATCTGCAGAAACTCCGCCCGATCGATTTCCTCAAGAAGCATTTCAAGACTCTCAAAGGCAAGACTATCGCGGTGTGGGGGCTGTCGTTCAAGCCGCGGACGGACGATGTGCGCGAAGCGCCGGCGCTCTATGTGATAGAAGCACTCCTCAAAGCTGGGGCGAAAGTGCGGGCGTTCGATCCGGTGGCGATAGAGAGTTTCCAGGCGATGTTCTCGGACAAGCGGGTGAAGTACGCCGAGAATGCGTACGATGCCGCGAAAGGCGCGGATGCGCTCCTCATAATGACCGAGTGGGACGAATTCCGCACGGCGGAGTATCCCGAGCTCGCAGCGCGGATGCGAGAACGCGTCATCGTCGATGGCCGCAACATCTTCGAAAGGAAAGAAGCCGAAGCCGAAGGCTTCACCTATTTCGGCATCGGGGTGTAAGAATAGAGGCGTAGTGATACGCCTCTTTTTTATGATAAAATAGAAATTAATTAAATCATTAAAATTAAAACTATGTTCTGGTCAAGTCCGAGCGCCGATATTCAGATAATCATTTTTCTTCTCATCATTAGTTTGATTATTGCAGCCGTGAGTTACATTTTTTCTAAGAAGATTCTTGTCGGTGTATTTGTAATGTCTTTATTGAGCAATGTAATTTTGTATATAGGTATCGATTATAATTTGATGAAAATTTACAATATTCCACAATTATTCCAGTTTACGAGAAATATTTTTCCATATATCAATCTTGTCTTGTTTGTTCTTCTTGTTTTAAGCTTTATTAAAAACAAATATGCGAAGTAAGCTTCTGAGAAGCCTTGCCGCTTCTTTTTCGATATTTTCATTGGTGTTGCTCCCGATTTCTCAGATGGGTACTTCTCTCCAGCCTGCTCACGCCAGCGACGATCTGTGGCAGGATTATGAGAACTACACCGTGATCGATCATGATATGACGTGGAGCGGACAGATCACGCGTGCTGATATACCGAAACCGGTGGTCGTAGTCAATGGCGCCACGCTCACCATCGAGAAGGGGACACGCATCGAGCTCGGATCATTGACCGTCTATGACGGAAAAATTATCGCTCTCGGTACGGAAAAAGAGAAGATTGTTTTTACGAAACAAGCCCCCGATCTTTCATGGCTTCCTCCGGAATTTCTGGACTATGACAAGGAATGTTTTCTGGATGTAGATGGGATGATCGAGTTTGCCGATGTGGTTGAAACAGACGCAGAAGGTCCGTCTTTTTTCCGATATGTCGAACTTGACGGTATGGGTACGTACTTTCAGCGGGATGTCAGCCGTTGTCCGGTAGCTATGAAAGAAGACCAGCATTCTTTCGCATTTCTTCTCAATACCGCGTATGCGGCAGAAGAGACGGTATACGGTCCGGCGCTCAAATTCCGGTCCGGAAAATTGCATATTGAGAATTCGAGTTTCAAGAATAATGCCTATGCCGATATCGAGACGAGTATGGATTTCAGCGATGAGTGGGACTCATACGACTCTTTGCAGGTCATTAATTCCAATTTTGAGGGAAATACGCAGAATACCGCGCTTATCTCGAATTTCAATTACGACGGTGTACAAGATCATTCCCACCGTGTTTTCCTGAAAAACAATTGGTATGGCAGCGCTGGCGGACCGAAAATGGCTCCGGATTATATTTTGGGAGGCGAGAGAATTGTCGGGAAATACGTTCTGGATGGGTTCAGAAAGAAGAATCTGATAGCTGACCCGCTTATAATCATTCCTGGCATCACGGGTTCGGCACAGGTATTGGGCACGTGGAAGTTGGACCCGATAACGCACTCGTATGATGATCTGATTGCGTCACTCAAGAGGAACGGCTATGAGGTAGGGATCAATCTGTTTGAGTTTCCCTATGATTGGCGGAAGAATAATGCAACGTCGGCCCATTATCTGCAGGGAATGGCGGAGAGTGTGCTTGGGTCGACGAAGGTGTCGAAGGCGGATATCGTCGCGCATAGTATGGGCGGACTGGTAGCGAGAGCCTATATCGAAGAAGTAGGAGGTGCTCTGTATGAGGATACGGTGGATCAATTGATTACCCTCGGAACGCCGAACGATGGATCACCCGAAGCCTATCTTAAATGGGAGGCTGGAGAAGGGTTTTTTAGATTAGATGGAATTTTAGCAAAACATCATTTCGAACAAGAGGCGGAACACGCTGGCTATGATGATAACCTGAAAGGATATATCCAGGACAAAATTATTTCAGTCAAAGAGCTCCTACCGGATTACAAATATCTTCTTGATGTTTCTACTGGTTCTGTGCGTGATTACCCGAGCGGCTATCCGCAAAACGAATTTTTGGAGGAGCTGAATAGCGATCAGAATAAAGACGAACTTGCAGCGATTAATTATACGAATATCGTCGGTCTCGTGAGTCCGGAGAGGACAATCTCGCGTATCCGCGTGCAAGAGAGTATGGTTTCCGGCAAGTGGGAGCATGGAATGCCGGAAAATTTTTACAATGTAGAAACGGATAGAGGACTCGAGTATGGAAGAGGGGATGAAACAGTGCCAGAAAGCAGCGCGAAAGGCGCCGCGGCAGATACTGTCATAGAAGTGACAGCGACACACAATGAATTGCCGACCAAGGCACAGTGCGAAGTCTTTCGTGAACTGACGGGCATCCAGGAATGCAGTTATGCAGACAATTGGAATATACCAAACATTCTTCTTTTCAATGTTTTCTCTCCCATTGATATCCAGATTATCTCTCCCTCAGGGAAGAAGATGGGCAAGAATTTCGAGACCGGTGGAATCTATGACGGGATTCCTGGCGCCTACTATACGGGACACGACACGGAGAATGAATTTATAACGATTCCCAATCCGGAAGACGGGGAATACAGGATCCTGACCCAGGGGACAGGGGAAGGCGAGTATCGTATCGAAGCGACAGAAATCACGGAAGGTGCGAATCCTGGCGATGAAGCCAAAGAATCGGTTGCGACGTTGACCGGTACGGCGACAACAGGCGCGACGGAAGAAAAGAAAATCGAGCTGCTTGCGGATGACACCGTGATATCCAAAGAAGACAATGATATCATTGCGCCGACGATCATAATTTCATCCCCAGAAAACAAAAGCTATCTGAATAATCAGCTGCTCCCCATAACCTCTTCCGTTACAGACAACATTTCGACAGAAGCGAATATTCAAAAAGTCCTGACCCTTGATGGCAACAGTTTGACTCAAGCAAGCATCGATCTGTCCCTCCAGTCTCTCGGCAACCATACCCTTGCTTTGCGGGCTACCGATGAGGCTGACAACGACGCGACGCAAGCGGTAACCTTCGAAAACACGGTAACATTTGATTCGCTCAGAAAAAATATCGACCACTATTTCTCTCTCGGTCTCATCAAGAAGAAAAAAGAGGTGAGACATATCCGAGAATTTTTGCGATACTTAGAAACTGTGCAGGGGCTCATCGATCGCTTGGAACAAATGCGATATTTCCCGCCGAGAACCAAAGAACAATTGCTGCGGCATTTCCACAGAGAGCTTGATCATATGAAGGGAGAATTCATCGAATATCTATCGAAAAGGACAGCCAAGGGCGTGATTGCTCCGCTCGCAAAAGACAGGATTGTGGAAGCGGTGGGAACACTGGTACAATAAGGAGAGATAAAAAAAGCCCCCAATAGGCACGAGTCCTACCAGGGTCTTTTTCATAGTGATATTCTCATTATACTCCTTATTTAGAAAAAGTCAATAGCTATTTATGAAAATCCTGTTTCTCAATTACGAATATCCGCCGCTCGGGGGCGGGGCGGGGAATGCGACGGAGTATCTGCTCCGGGAATACGTGCATATCCCGGATCTCGAGGTGCATCTGGTGACGTCTTCGGCGGACGGGAAGTACCACCATTTTCCGGTTGGCAATGGCGCTGTGACGGTCCATTCCGTGCCGATAGGCAAGAATCCCGCTACGCTTCATTTTCAGTCCATTTTCGACATTTTGCGGTATTCCTGGTCAGGATACCGTTTTGCCGAGAAACTCCTGTCTAGGGGCGATTTTGACGCTATCCACGCGTTTTTCAGCGTTCCCTGCGGTGCCCAGGCCTATCTGCTCGGTAAACGCTTCAAACTGCCATACATCGTCTCCCTGCGCGGGGCGGATGTGCCGGGATTCAGCGAGCGTTTCAGCTGGATATACGGCGTTTTGAAACCGATTATCCGGCTGGTCTGGAGACACGCTTTCGCGGTGGTGGCGGTGAGCCAGGGAATGAGAGCACTCGCTTTGCGCACGGATCCGCAGCAGGCGATGGCAGTCATCACGAACGGCATCGATATCGCGGAGTTCCGACAGAGTAGCGGCAGTTCCGATGGCAGGTTCCGACTGATTTCGACCTCTCGGCTCACGCCGCGCAAGGGGCTGCGCTATCTCATCGGAGCGCTCGGCATCCTGCGCGAGAAATTTTCTGTGACCAATGTCGAGGCGCTGCTCATAGGCGACGGGCACGAACGCGAGAGCCTCGAAATGCTGGCACAGGAGCAAGGCGTAGCGGATCAGGTGAAATTCATCGGCCGTGTGCCGCACGACAAGCTCGCGGACTGGTATGTGCAGGCGGATGCATTCATCCTGCCGTCGATGAACGAAGGGATGAGCAATGCGATGCTCGAAGCGCTGGCGTCGGGATTGCCGCTTCTCGTCACCCATACGGGCGGCGCGGACGAGGTGCTCATCGAAGGCGAGAACGGTTTCGAGATCCGGATGCGTTCTGCCGAGGATATCGCGGAAAAGGTGAAGCGTCTGCTCGATGATGCGCCGCTCCGCCAGTCGATGGCGGAAGCGAGCCGGAAGAAAGCCGAAGAGATGAGCTGGCAAAACGTCGCGACGCAGTATGTGGAATTGTACCGGAAAGCCGCTATCAAAAAAATATGAAGAAAAGCCTGCTCTTCGCTATCAAGATCATCATAAGCCTCGCCCTCATCGCGTGGCTCATAGACCGTGTCGACTGGGGGACGGTCGGAGCGCTCTTGTATGATGTTTCGATCCCGCTCCTTCTCCTGTATGTCGTGTTCCAGCTCGTGGGCAATGTCGTGTCAGCGAAGAAGTGGCAGATCATCGCGAGTTTCAAAGGGCTGCACTTCACCTTGAAGGAAGGGTTCTTCACTTATCTGACCGGCGCCTTCATCAATAATTTCCTGCCATCGACGCTCGGCGGCGATGCCTATCGCGGACTCTGGCTGGCGAATCGCTCCGGTGCCAAGGCGGCGGCGCTTTCCACCGTCGTCTTCGATCGTTTCATCGGGCTGTGGACGACAGCGCTCCTCGCGCTCGGTATGAGCATTTTTTTGATGCCTTTCTTTTCAAAAAACTGGGCGCTCGATATCACGCTGATCGCGCTTGCGGTTTTTTTCGTCGTCGATCTCATCATCGCGTACGCGTATTGCCAGCCGTGGTTCCATACTTTGGTCGCGCGCATCCCGTTCCGCCGGATGCGTCGGCTCATCGAAGAGATCATGTTTTATACCAAGGGACGCATCTGGCTGCGGACGAGCCTCTGGTCGGCGCTCTTCATCTTCATCGGCATCGCGCTTTCGAATTTCATCCTGTTTCACGCCCTCGGGAGCCAGATCGGCTTCATCCCGTTTACGAGCATCATTTTTCTGGTAGCCATCATTTCGGCCATACCGCTTTCGATCAATAACATCGGCATCAAGGAGTGGGCCTATGTGACTTTTTTCGGTCTGGTGGGAGTCAGCATCGAAACCGCCGTGACGGTCGCGCTGCTTTCCCGCTTCATCCAGATGTTCATCTCCTTCATCGCCTTGCCGCATTACCTCGCGAACCGCGAAAAATAAAATGTGTCATAATTCCACGGCCGTGGAATTATGACACATTGTCGGTTGGTCGGAAGGCGGTGTTTGCTGAAAAAAAAGCAAAAGCCCGCACGTCCTATCGGATGCGGGGCTTTTGCTGCAGCACTTTTTATTGCTTCTCATTGAACTTGAAGACCTTCACGTAGTGCGATGATCGCTTGTTGATATCGATTTCAAAGGCGGGGTGCTTGCGTTCGTAGTATTGGTCGAAACGGATCAGCCCGGTCTTGTTGCTTATGATATCGCCGGCCATCATCTTGGTCGTGCGGCTTTTGCGGCCGGCAGAGACGACGATATAATCCAGGCCGTCGGTGCGCAGCTTCTGATAATCCAAGCCCCGCTTGCAGCGGCCGACGAAGAATTTGCAGACGCCGTCCTTGTCGGTCCAGATGAGCATCTTTTCGGCATCGGGGAGCGTATTCAGGTACGCGGCCGCCTCATAGCTGCCCGCGCCCATATCCTTGATATCGATATGGTATGCGGCAGGCAGGAAAGATGACGCGTAGGAGAGGGGGAACGGCGTGAAAAAAAGAATAGCGGCTCCGATGAGCGCGACGAAGGATGCGCCGATCACCGGCGTCGGCAGCTCGCGCACGGAGAGTCTCTTGTGGAGGAAGACGAGCAGGTGCTCGAGCGTGATGCCGGCGATGATGGCGGCCATCGGGAACAGGATGATCTGATAGCGGACGATGGCGCCGACATTGTTGACGGTGGTGCCGAGATAGTACAAGAGGATGAAGATGACGAGATAGAATGATGTGCGCAGCGCCACGGATTCGCTGAAGCTCTTTTTCAGGAAGAAAAACGGCGCGGCGAGGAGCATCAGGAAGACGAGCGGCGCGACGCCGAACAGGAGCGGATAGAAATTGGTGAGGAAGATGCCGATGAAATCGCTTTTGTCGGCGATCGTTTTCGGAGACGCGAGGAGTTCCGGGAAATTGTAGGGCGTCATACCGGTCCAGGCATTGAGAACGGTGAAGAAAGCGGATGAGAAGAAGATGAGCGCGATGAAGGCCGCGAGGCCGTATTTGATCTTTTCGATAAGCGAAAGGAGGGCGGTGGTGACGCGCGCTCTGTTCACCCATTGGTCGATGAGCACGAACGCGATGAGGATGACGAAGAGCGGGGCGACTTTTTCGAATGCCTGGCTCAGCAGCGTCCCGGTCAGGAGTTTCGCGGGCTTGACCCAGACGGCCGGGAAGAGGACATAGAAGGTCGCGAGCGCGGCGAACGTGAGAAGCGCCAGATGCTTGAGGGATTTTTTCAGATATTCGGCGAAAGGGATCGCGACTTGCTTGGGATGAAAGAGGTATTCGAGGAAGATGAGGCCGAGGAAGAAGATGAACAGGATATTGGAGACGTATTTGGTGAGGAGAGCCAACCCGAGAAAAATGCCGGAGAAAATCAGGTAGCGGAAAGAGCCGCGTTTCAGGAATACGAAATAGGCGATCAGGGAGAGAGGGGTGAATAGCCAGAGGAGCGAATCGGGGTTGATGATTTTCGCCATCCCGATGAGCACCGGCGAGGTGGCGATGAAGACATAGCTGAACAGGGCGTGCCGCCGGCCGACCAGGCGTTCGAGGAAGAAGTAGAACAGCGGAAGAAGCAGCGTCACCCAGAGGAGCAGCGGGAAGCGATAGGCGAAATAGAAGCTCTCGACATCGTTTCTCAGGCTGATGACTTCGCCTTGAAGATGGACGGTGCGGTAGTCTTTGGTGCTTTTGAACCACAGCCCCGGACCGGCCGCGAGCGCGACGGTGATGCCGGGCTTGTCGCTGATACTCGTCCCTTTCCAGTCGCGTTCGCCGATGTTTTTCCAGTATTTGGCGATACGGCCGTCGAACCAGAGCGGCTCATCGACGGCGGCATACTGGGTGAGGCGAGAGAGGCCGAAGGCGAAGAACAGCCCGGTGACGAAGACGATAAGGAGCAGCGTCGGCAATCCTTGGGCGCGAAACCATCCTTGGCACGTGAGCGCTTCGGTATCCGACACTTTCTCCGCGCGCTCTTTCTCGATGAAGAATGCCGAGAGCAGGATGCCCGTGAGAAGCACATAGCCTCCCAATGCCAACTTGAAGACATAGTGGAAATTGCGCGACTCACTCAGTCCGTAGGCGAGAATGATGCTTGCGGGGAGCCAGATGAGCAGGATGATGGAGAGAGACTGCTTCCAATCGAAACGAGGCGAGAAATACGCGATGCTGCCGAGCGTCAGTACGGCGAGAACGGCGAAGGCGATATACAAAGGATCATTGCCGGAAGGCAGACGAAGCAGGGTGAGCGATGGGCTCTGCAGGGCGATGAACAGGAGGGTGTTGAGCGCGATAAGCGCCGCCAAGAAACTATAGATGCGGTTCTCCAGGCTTGTGAAAAATGTCGTCATAATGGTTTGCTCCAGGCTGAAAAATAGTTTAGAATAGAGGAAAGTTCTCTTGTAGTCTAGCTGAAACAAGCAAAAAAACAAGATGCCTCGCTTCTCTTCGAAACAATGGGCGCTAGCAGGACTCGTAGTCATCATCGGACTCGGATTGTTTTTGCGTTCCTACCATTTCTCCGATTGGCTGCATTTCGAGCTGGATCAGGCGCGTGACGCCCGCGTGGTGGATGACGGCCTGCGCGGGGATGTCTTCGATCTGCCGCTGCTCGGTCCCAAGGCCGGAGGGACATCGCTCCGCCTGGCGCCCGGATTCTACTATCTGGAGTACGGGAGCGCGCTCGTGTTCGGCGAGACGCCTGCGGGGATGGCGGCTTTCGTGATGATGCTGTCCGTGCTGGCTATCCCGCTGTTCTATGCATTCGTGCGGCGGTATTTTCCGACCAAGCTCGCTCTCGGGCTGGCGCTCCTGTTCGCGGTGTCCGAATACCTGGTGATGTACGGCCGGTTCGCGTGGAATCCCAATCTCATCCCGTTTTTCGTCTTGCTCGGCTGCTATGCGCTCCTCCGCTCCGTCGATCACGAAGAACCGCGCCGAGGACGCTGGTTCGTATTCTCGGTCTTCGCGTTCGCTCTGGCGACGCAGTTCCATTTTCTCGCATTCGTCGCGCTGCCGGTCATCCTGGCCGCTTTTCTCATCATCCGCCGGCCCAAGCTTTCCTGGAAAGCCTGGGCGGGAGCGCTAGCGGTCGTCTGCATACTGTACTTGCCTCTGGCACTCAATGAAGCGGCGACCGGAGGAACCAATACGAGAGCATTCTTCGAGGCGGTCACGGGAAAATCGACGAAAAGCGAGCACTCGCTCGCCGAGAAGGCTCTGCGGGACGCGTCGGTGCACGCTTTGAACGGTCTGGTCGTCACGACGGGCTTCGAGGGCGGGACATTCCCGGCGATCACGCTTGAAGGCGGGCTTGCCTGGAAGTGCGATGCCCGCTGCGATGCGGGGAAGTGGTCGGGTATCACGGCGACGCTCCTCCTCGGCTGGTCGCTTCTCGCTCTGGCGTGGTTCTGGTGGAAAGAGCCCGAGCGCAGGAAATCGGATTTTCTGCTGCTCTCCGGCATCTGGTTTTCCGTGACGTTCGCGCTGTTCCTGCCGCTTGCCTACGACATCGTACCGCGCTTTTTCCTCCTTTCCGCGCCGCTGTTTTTCATTCTGATCGGGCTTATAGTGCTGTCGGTGAAGAAGCTGTTCGGGGGGCGGAAGATCGGGGAGCAGATCGCGATGATCGCGATAGGCCTGCTGGCCGCCTCCAACCTTTCTTCCCTTTTGGTACGTTTTGACGAGATAGCGCGCTCTACAACGGAAGCGGTGGATAGTCCGCCGGATCGGATACTCAAGGAGCGCATCCGCGTGCCGCTCGCCCAGCAGAACGCCATCATCGATTTCCTGGGGCAGCGTTCCCGCGAGACAGGCTATCCGGTGTATATGTGGAGCGAACCGCAGCACCGCCGGGCGCTCAAGTATCTGATGGAGCGCCGCGGCATCGAAAATGCGGTGCTCGGCTATGACGGTATTTACCGCGAAGGAGTGTACTATCTCATCTTGCGCGCGCAATCCGACCTCGAAGATGCGCTCCAGAAATACCGCGTGAGCTATACCGTAGGCGAAACGACGTCATTCGGCACCCTGGTAGCCATCGAGCTTGTTCCCAAGCCGGAAGCGATCATCGGGGAACGGCCGGATCCATCCGTCCCCAAGCCGCCCGAGATCAAGGTTTCGCCGCGCTATACGTGGAGAGAGTTCTTCAGCCGCGATTTCTCGAAACAATCCGCGGCTCAGAGCGAAGTCATGCTGGAGCAGACCGAAGATGCTGCGGTGCATGATGATCAGACGCAGTAAAAGATAATCAATTTTTTAAACAGGAAGCCTATGCCATTGACCTGGATCAAAACGCTGCAGATCCTTCTCGCGATCATCATCATCGGTACGGCGCTCCGGCTGTATGATCTGGGGAACAATTCTTTCGTATCGGATGAATTTCTCGATATGAATTCGGCGTACGGATATGCGCAGACCGGGAAGTGGCAAGCCTGGGATTTCAATTTCGGCAAACCATCCGACGTGAATCTCAATGCGCCGCGCGACGAGCGGGCAGCGATATACAAGCGGCAGGTCGCTACGCTGTTCCGTTTCTTGCCGCCGACCGAAGCCGTCGCCCGATCCGTGAGCGTGTTCTGGGGCGCCATTTCCGTCGGAGTAGTCTTCGCAGCAGCTTGGTTCCTGACGAAACGCCGGGAGATCGCCCTCATCGCGGCGTTTCTGTTCGCGCTGTCCGCAAGCGGCATCATTTTCGACCGGACGCTTCGGATGTATGCGATGTTCTTCCCGCTCTATCTCGCGGCGGCTACATTCGCGTATCTCGCTTTGGAGCAGGCATACGCAGGGCGGATATCCTGGTGCAAGAAGCTCTGGGATGCGGCCGGCATACACTGCTTTTTCGCTCTCATAGCGGCCGTTTTATTCGTACTCTCGCTTCTGACGCACCAGCTGACGGGGACGCTTATTTTTTCGCTCGCCGCCTATTTCATCATCAGGGGCTTCCAGGAGTATCGGCACGGCGGGAAATGGCACAACAAATATGCCGTTTTGCTCACGCTCGGAATCGTCGGTAGCACGACGGTCGCGATTTTTGCACCCAAGTTTTTCCGTTCCTTCTCTTCCGGGCTGATTTTCTTCGATGACCATTACGGCTACGTGAATTATATCCTGCGCGATTATTACCACCCTTTGTTCGCTCTTCTGCTTATGCTGCTTGGCGGCTGGTGGATCGCCGTGCGCGAAGGGATGAAGAAAGAATCCCTCTATCTTTCTGTATCGCTTCTCATACCGCTTGCGATGGCGATATGGCTCTGGCAGCGCAATGTCGGAGCGCAGTATATTTTCTTCGCCCAGGCGTTCGCCATGATCCTCGCGGCTGCAGGCGTTTTCGGCGTATGGGAATCGGTGCGCGAGAAATGGCATATCACCGCTATGAAAAAATCCCTGCTCGTGCTGGGGCTTCTGCTTGTTTTGGTGCCGAACTTCGGCTATTTCACGGAAGAGAACAACACTTATCACGAGACGTCATCGGGGAGCAATCCGAATTATCGGAAAGTCTTCGCCTATTTCAAGAAAAATCATCTGCCGACCGATGTGCTCGTGACGCGCAATGTCCGAAATTATTATTGGAGCGGCGCGAATGTGCCGGTATACGATCTGGGAGATGAGATATCCCGCACACGGCTTTCGCAAACAGAATTGGAAAAATTGATGACGGAATATCAGACCGGCTGGGTGATTCTCTCTGACAATGACTATGACTACGTCGGCAAAGGCGTGAAAGAATTCCTGAACAAGCATCTGACGCGTGTCAGCAATGATCAGGTACGCGGCGCCATCGACGTCTACACCTGGGGCATCAATTGATATGCAGAGCAGGGGAATATAAAATTAAAAGCCACTCAAGTTTTGAGCGGCTTTTTTTGAATAGAGACTTTGTCTTATTCATTGTTGGTAGAGGTGCTGCTCGATCAATCGGAGTTTGTTTTCATGATCGTTACGATGGCTATACGCGCCCCATTCGTCGAAGAACGTCGTGTTATTGTCAAAAAATTCACGGAAATGTGGAGAGTATAAAGCAATCCATTCCTCGAGAAGTAATGATGCTACGTTACCCTGTTTCATCCGTCTCCAAAGAACTTTTTGTATGGTGTTTACTATTTTTTCTTGCGGATATCGGATAGTCCTGATTGTGTGATGTTCTACGGTTGGCATGTTTGTTTGCTCGTCCATCATAATGCCCTTTCTGATTTTTAAAAAACAAAAAAACGCTTCGCGTCGCTTGTATTTCTTCTATGGTTCCTTTGGAGGACTATGGAAGAAGGATATCCTCTTTATAATCGAAATATGTTCAAAAAGCAAGCGTTTTAGGACTGCTTTACGAAGAGCTTGCGTAAGGGCGCCATATCGGCTGCCGTGAATTCGCCGAATATCCGGAGCAGCCCGAAATAGAGGAAGAACAGTATCGTGCCGGATATGATGAAGCTGTAGGTGCCATGGGGGAGCATTGTGGCGACAGAGGCTACGAGGAGAGCGCTGGCAAGCGAGAGGATGACCGTCTTCAGCCGCAGGCGGACATCGAAGTGCGTTTCGGTGTAGACGAGGATGCTGATCATCAAGACGAAAGAGACGATGGTGGTGGAGAGGGCTGCGCCGACGAGCTGGAACGGCGGTATCAGGAGGAAGTTGAGCGCGATCATCATGAGGAATCCGAAAAGGGCGAGTTTCATCGGAATTCTGACGAACCCGGCGCCGTTTAGGGCGAAGCTCAGCACATAGAAGACGGTCAGGCATCCGACCCCGAGCGCAAAAACGCTCATCGGAGCGGCGGCATCCGCATATTGCGCGCCATAGAACAGATGCAGGACTTCCGGCGCATAGGCGATGAGAAGTGTTACCATCGGGAAGAGGAGCAGCGTCATCAATCGCAGGGATTTATTGACGAGAGCAGTTGTTTCCGCGGTGTCGCGTTCGGCGGTCGTTTTGGAAATGGCCGGCAACAGGATGATGGTCAGCGCGTAGAACAGATAGTACGGAATACGCCCGACGGTGATCGCGGCGCTGTATACGCCGGTCAGATAGTCGCTTTGCAGGAGGCTTTTCACGAAATAGAGATCGAGCGTCAGGATCAATTCATAGAAGAGCAGGAAGAGGGTCAGCGGCCAGGCATACTCGAGGATCGTTTTCCCGGAAAATGACAGTGGCACGGCCGCGACCTGTTTCGTGGCGGGGAAATAGCGATGCGTGATGAAGATATCCGCGATCCAAGCGATAGCGAAAACGAAGAGGGGAGCGGCGATGTATCCCGATATCGCGCCTTTGACGCCGAAAAAATAGGCGAAGCTTATGATGAAAACGATGCGTCCCAAGGCGCGCGCAGTTTTGAGTATCGCTTGCAGCCGGAAGAAATGCAGCCCGGTGTAATAGTAGAAATAAAATGACGCTGCGGCGAAAGCGGGGATGATCAGCGAGGAAAGCTGGAAGAGCGGCGTGAGGCTCTCATCATTCAGCGCCCAGGCGAGGAGAGGCGAAGCGAAGAAGAATACCGCTGTCACGCCGAGCATCAGTATCGCCTGCAGCTGGATGGATTTATGCTTGATGGCGAGGATCTTTTCCGGAGTGCTCTCGAATATCTCGCTCAGGTATTTCGACATCGCCGTGGGGATGCCGTTGCCGATGAGGATGATGATCATCGTCGTGAGCGTCACGATCAGGCTGAAGCGGCCGTAATCAGCCGGCCCCAGGATGCGTCCGACGGATGCGTGGATGACGTAGCCGGCGATATTGAAGATGATTTCCGAAGCGGTGAGCCAGACGAGCGCGCGGGAGAATTGTTTCATAAGATTTTTTCTGTAAGAGAGCTTTTCCCAGGCTTTCTTTTTGTCATCCTGCTTGCTGCCCGAACTTTTCCGACTCGTCGGAGAGAAAATCGTCGAGCCTCATCGAGACAAGCTCGACTCTCAACGACTTTTCTTGCTCCGACTTCATCGCAAGAAGTTGCCGGTCAGCAATCAATGGCTTCAAAAAGAAAGTCTGGGAACACTCCTATTGCTGTATTTTATTCAAAATTTCTTGAAAAATCACGTCCTTGTCTCTATCGGCATCGATGATGATCATTTTCCAGCCCGTGAGCTCTTGTCGGAAGAGGGCGTCCTTGTCATGCAGGTACGCGGGACCTTGTTCCGGGGCGCTTTCCCGCATCATGATCATTTCCGGAGTGGCATCGAAATAGAAAGCGGTATCGACAGGTGGCAGGAATACCTCGATAGGAGTATGCGGATGCGGTTTTTTTCCGAGATAGGCGATATTTATGAGCGAGTCGTAGAAGAATCGGTCAGAGAGCAGATACTGATACTCGCGTCTTTGCAGCGTCTGCCTAAGCAGGCGGAAACGGAGCATATCGATCACGAGGAATGCCTTGCGGATCAGCAGAGAGAACCAAGACGCTTCGGTGACCGCTTTTTCTTTCCCGGGCACAAAAGTTTCCGCGGTGCCTCTGAAAAAGCGCGCAAGGCGATTGGCGAGAGAGAATTCGACCGCGTGAAAATATGCCACTTTATAACCCGAACGTTCCAAGCGGGCTTTAAGAAGCGCAAGCTGCGTCGATTTTCCCGATCCATCAACGCCGGAAAGAGTGATGATCTTCATTTTGGTTTAGTACATGATTATCGCCACCGGCTGCATCTTGGCTACGGGTTTGACGATGTTGTTTTCCGTGACGCTTTCGATGACGTCTTCGATGCGCTTGTAGTGGGACGAATCCTGCTCGATGACCTTGGAAGAGCGGCCGTTGTAGAGCCGGACGCCCTTGCCTGCAAGCTTCTTATCGAGCTCCGCCTTGTTGTGCGGGACGATCGTATCGGTCTTTTCCGTGGCTTTGCCGGCGCCGTGATTGCAGGAATAGAAGCTGGATTCATTGCCGTCCTGCCCGACAGAGAGGTAGGCCTCGGTGCTCATCGAGGAGGGGATGAAGGCCGGTTCGCCGGTCTCGCGGAAGAGCGGATGATCCTGCATCCGGGTCTTGCCGTAGGCGCGCGACGTGCCGTTCCGATGCACCCAGAGGTTCTGCCCGTAGTGCTCTTCCTGGGAGACGAGGATGTGCGGCATATCGTAGAGAAGATCCATCTCCGGGTCGCGTCCCAGGACCCGCTTGACGGTTTCGGAGACGTTGTGCGTGATCGTGGCGCGGTTGGCGTGCGCGAAGTTGGAGCAGGCGTTGCGCGCCGCCATATAGAGCTTGCCGTCCTCGCCGTCGCCGTCGTAGGTGAACAGCTCTTCCTTGGCGCCGAAATCGTAGGCGCGGATCTTTTTAGCGATAGCATTGACGGTTTTCTTGAACGGAGTGAAGAAAAAGAACCGTCCGAGCGTCACCATAATCGCCTGGGAGAGGTGCTCGCGTTTTTTCGCGGTATACATATACATCGTGTACTGGCCGAGGATGCCGGAACCGCAGTGCACCATAAAGAGGTACTGGCCGCGCCGGACACCGAGTTTCTTGGCCGTTTCCTCGTCGATGATGTCGGTGACTTTCATCAGATCGAGGAAGTGGTTGCCAGCTGCGCCGAGGACGCCGGCGCGGAATTGTGCGAAAAAGAGGAACAGCGCCGGGATGATATCGAAGATATCTTTGCGGGACATCTCTCTATCGAAAAAATTGCCGCGTTCGATGCAGTGTGTCGTTTCGTTCTTGGTCTCGATGCTCAGATACTCGATAAGCGGCTGGATGCCACGGCGGCAGATATCGACGATGACGCGGAGCGGAAGGTACGTGCCGATGAATTTCTTCGTCGGAACGGTTTTCGTCAGCACTTGGAACAGCCGGTCGATTTCTTCCGGCGTCGTATTGGTATCGTCGAGATTGGTACGGACGAGACGCATCCCGCAGGCCGGATCGGAATCGTTGATCTGCGGCAGGATATGCTTTTCGGAGACGACCGTGGTACCGGTCGCGTTCTTGCGTCCCGGTTTGGAATGGACGTCGGCCATCGCGGCGATATGATGGAAAACCGTATCATTCCCCGCCACGCTTTCCAGCTGTTCCATCGTCGCCTGTCCCGGCATCAGCGCTTCTTGGATATGAAAAACGACCGGCACATTCATCTTGTCGGTCTTCCATTCGCTCTTATGCGATGAGATTTTCGTGATATCCTTTTCGTTCATAGAGGATTGAGTATTTTCCCGAAGTATTTTCTTTTCTTTCCCTTGCATTCCGTCGAACATCTCTGACTCGCTCTGTCGAGCAGGGAGCTGTCCTGTCGAGACCATCCGTCACGCTCGACTGCTAGCGACTCGCTCATCAGAGATGTTACCGACGTCAACCGGAGAAAGAAAATGAAACACTCCGGGAAAATGAAATATTATCGTACCTACAGAGAAGCGTAGAGCGCCTCATATTGCCTGGCGGTATTCTTGAGATCGAAATGCTGTTCTGCGAACGTGCGCGCCTCGCGACCGAGCGCCTCGCGAAACTCTTTATTTTCCTTTAGATAAGCCACGGATTCAATGAGTTTTGCTCCGGAATCCTTGGGAATGGTAACACAAATGCGGTCGTTTGCAAACTCCCGGAACTGCTCCAGATCAGAGAGAATCACGGGTTTGCCGCAGGCGTAGGCCTCGATGATGACGAGCGGCACGTCGAATTTTCCGTGCAGGTTTCCGACGGGGAAGACGATGACATCGGCGGTGTTATAGAGCGCCGGCATATCGGCGATCGTATCGGAGAAAGCGACGTAGGCGAGCAGCGAGGCATCGGCGAAACGCTTATGCACTACCTCTTTCTTTGCGGCATCCGCCGCATTCTTCACGCGGCAAGCGAAGACGAACCGGAGAGCGGTGGCGGGATTGTTCCGGAAAAAACCTATGAACGCCTCCGTGAGCATATCGGTAGCGCCGAGCCGGACGTATTCGCCAGGGTAGATGACGATGCATTGTTCCTCGGTGAAACCGAACTGTTTCAGAAGGTCAGGATTTTTGGTCTGCGGGCTATAGCGGTCGAGGTCGATGCCCGGAGAGATATGCGTGACAGACTGGAAACCGAGACGTTCGAGTTTCTGCTTGGCGAGAGCGGTATAGGTGATGAGCCGATCAGCGAAAAAAAGTTCCTTGAGCTCCTCCGGCGAGTAGAGGTCATCGCGGAGCGTCGCGACTGTCTGGACTGTCTTGCCAGCGGTGGGTCGAGCCAGGGCGCGAATGATGCGCGTGTTCCATTTCGTCGGCGTGAAGAGATAGTGGGTGATATCGAATTTCGGGCGCGTGGCACGGAGATAGCGGAGGAGATTCCATTTCGCTTTCAGATCGAAATGGCCGCTTCGGAAAATCGCTTCCTGATGGACGGAAGGCGGCAGTCCTGTAAGCAATACTTCTGTCGAGAGAAGTGTCAGGGAATTATCCCTGATCTCTTTGCCCAAAAAATAAGCGAAGTTTTTCGAGGCTTCGTCCCAGGGCGGCACGAGCGGCCGGGTGGCTAATAAGATTTTTTTTGACATAGCGCTAAATACAAAATTCAAAATCTCAAGTTCCAAATAAATTTCAAATTACAATACTAAAAAAATATAAGGAGTTTTAGGTATCTGTACTGTTGAGATTGGTGCTTTTTCACCGATAGATATCTTTCTTTTCTTTGCCCGTACTGACGGTGATTTTCGTCCGGACATCAGTGGCGGCGGCAAACGGCGAATCGATGGTGATCGTCTCGCCGCGCTCCACGGAGAAAGCGTCCTCAAGCAGAATATCCTTGTCTCTGGCGATAGCGTAGCTGAAAGCCTCCTGATCGCTGTGGTTCTCGACTGTGAACGATAGGCTGCCCGCCTGTTCCGGTGCGGCAAAGGATAGGATCCACCAATTCTTTCCCTGATCAGGATCCAGTTCGCGCTCATTCTGCCAGAATAAGAAGAGCGCCGAAAGCGCGAAGAGTATGGAGACAGCGATGATGAGCGTTCGTTCTGGCATAGGGGTTCTGTATTATTTCTTTCGTGCGTAGATGTGGATATCCTCCGATGCGTAGATGCGGGAGAATGTCTGGGACTTCTCGAATTGGGCGGTATCGAAATGCGGATTGACGACGACAAGACCGACGCCGAGTTCATCATAGCACTTCTCGCCGCGCGCGGTATTGGGCACGGCAATCATCAGGAGGGTGCATTGTTCGCGATGCGGATTGTCTTCGTAGCGCTTGAAGAAGCCGCGCGAAAGCGGATAGGCATAGTCGCGCAGGAAAAACAGCTTCATCCAGGAATCCGCGACGATATAATTGTGATCCTTGAGAATCACGGTGCTGTCCGTATTGTGACGGGCGAGATACTCGGATGCGGCGAATGTCTGGAGCGCTCCGAGCGCTTTGCTGCCGGAAAGGAGCGTCTGATTGTTATCCGATGAGCCGGAACCCGTGGCGAAGGCGAAAAGCGCGAGGCTGGCAAGGAGTATCCAGAGCCCCGGTACAGAGAATTTCGCCGAGGCTGTCTTCAGGCTGCCGAACCAAGCGACCGCTGCCAGAGCCGCCAGTATGCCGATAGGGAAAGACAAGTAGGTCACGATACGATTGGAAGGAATATCGATGAACAGCCATCCCGGCTGATGTGTCATCATAAGGAGAATGACGCACCAACCGATGAGCAGCGCTCCTCCGTAGCGCGCGTAGCCGCGGAACGCTATCAGGACGAGGAGCCCGGCAAGACCGAGCGCGACGCGCGCATCTCCGATCGAAGAGACGATCTGGAAAAAGGAAAGCCCGGTGCGGGTAGTCTTGGTCGGCGTGCCGAGCGCCGTTCCGACCGCATTGGTCTCGATATAGGTGGGCATCGCCACGGTAAAAAAGAACAGGCAGGCGCCGAGCGCGATGAGAAGCGGCAAAGGTGAATAGAAAAGCTTCCACCAAGAGCGCAGCGTGTCTCCCAGAGTCTCAGACGCCAAGATAAGATACGCCAGTGCCGAGAGTATGAGGATGAAGAGCAGTATGAGCGTACTCAAGTGATGGATATATGCGAGGACGAATGTCAGGAAGAATCCGAGCGCCAGAAAACCGGAATGTTTTTCTTTGAAGGCGCGGTAGTAAGCGAGAATGATGAGCGGGATGAAAAGATTGCCGAAGGTGTTGCCGACGACGCCGCCTGAGACGAATTTCGCCTGGGGCGAGGCGAGCGTGTAGAGCGGCCCGAAGAGGAAGAGTGCGGCGAGGGCGATATTCTGCGGCGTGAAAACAGGTCCTGCCAGCGCCCTGATCCGTATATCGGACGCCAGACGGAGCGTCAGGGTGAAGAGAGCAATGACGCTCAGGAGATTGATCAGCAGGAGAAAAATCACCGGGAAAGCGGAAAGGAAATCCAGGCCCGTAAACATCTGGAGCGCCGCGAACGGCAAATGTTCGCCGATGATGAAATCAGGAATCGGTTCCGGATCCGTCAATCTGTAGGTATCGCTCGCATCCGCGATGATTTCCTGCTTGGCATATACCGGCAGCTCTCCGGTCACGGCAATGAGCTTGGACCAGTACATATGATGGCCGAGATCGGTAGCGGTGGGGAGGACGGCGTGCGAGAGGTAGATGACCTTGATGAGGAGCGTGAGCGTGATGAGCGTGATGAAGAGGATGCCTTGGCGCTTATTGAAAGACAGGCTGTGTCCGCCTGGTTCGCTCGCTCTCTTCGGGGTTTCCATTCGGCGCCGCTTGATGATGAGCGTTATCGCTCCCAGTACGCCCACGCTCGTAATGATACCGACAGACAGCGATACCGCACTGAGCAGAAAGCCTGATGTTCCGAGGAGAATCATCAGGAAATCGATGAGTCCGACACTCAACCCGAAAGAGAACAAGAGCGTTTCGAAAGAAAGGAAGAGGTTGCTTCTGCCGAAAAATAAGCGCACCAGTATCCATCCCGGCAGGAAAAACAGCGTTCCAGTAGCGGCGATAAAGAAGAATATATCCGCAAAAGCATGCATAGGCTAAGGTGTTTTTTTGGTCAGGGCGCTGAGCGCTTCGATGTAGAGGCGTGCGACGATATTCCAATGATAATGCGTTTCGGTATAACGGAAAGCGCGTTCTCCCAAATCTCGCCGTTTCGCCTCATTTTCGACGAGCGGCATGATAGCCTCCTCGAAAGCCTGGGCATTCTCCGGCTCCACGAGCAGCCCGCTTTCATTATGGCAGATGGCATCCTTCAATCCTTCCAGATCGGAAGCGACGACCGGCCGTTTGCAGGCTGTCGCTTCGATGACCGCGATACCGAATCCTTCCATATCGCCTGCGACGGGGATATTCGGCTGGATGAAGATGTCCGCCGTATTGAGCAGGAGATTGCGATCATTGTCAGAAACGCGGCCGAGCATTCTGACTTGTCCTGTCGCCCCTGTGTCTCGGATAGCGGCTTCGATATTTTCTTGTTCCGGTCCGGCACCTGCGAGCACATAGAGTACCGTTTTCGGCAGGCGCGGCAGCACCTCGCGGATGAACCACGCCGCTCCTTTGCGTTTGGCAAGCCGTCCGGTGGTGAGCAGCACCTGCTTCTCTGAGAGGTTGTCTCCGAGCAATTTTTCCAGGTCTTGCCGCGTATATTCGCCTTGCAGTGCTTCCGGCTCGACGCCGTTCGGGATCACGATGACCTGATCGCCGGGAATATGTTTCGCGATAGCCGCAGCGCGAGTCTCTTGGCTGACCGCGATCAGTTTGTCGAGCGCCGGGAGAAAGTGCCTGACCCAGAGCGTCTGATAGAGAGCATTGGGATATGTCAGATCGAGTCCGTGCGCGATTGAGGCGACTTTTTTCTGCGGGTATACCAGTTTCACGAGGTATCCGACGATCGCCAAGACTCCGTCGCCGAGAAGTATCGCATCATAGCGAGAGGCGGTCAGGAGCGTTCTCACAGCGACATAGGGGAGAAAAAACGGCAGCGCTTTCTTGCCGTGATGGTTGGCGAGCGTCGTGACGGAAGCGAAGCGCGCCAGCCAGACGGAGAGCGCGTAATTCTGGTTCTCGATCCCGCCGGTCACCGGGGGATAGGCGCGGGAGATGAATAAAATTCGCATAGCGAATTTTGTAATTCCTAATATCTAATTCCCAATTTCTAACGAAAGTTAAAAAGCTAGGGAGTCATTTTAGATATTAGATATTAGATATTAGAACTTAGAGATTTATTTCTTGTATTTCTCTTTCTTCATCAGATACATCAGGTCTTCGGTGAGCTTGCGGTTGGATTTGATCATATCGGCGATGAGCGCGAAGACGAAGAATTGCAAGCCGATGAGCAGTGTCGCGATCGAGAAAAGCAGATAATTGCGATACGGCGAGATCTTGAAGTCCTGCAGATAGAAGTACAGGAAACCGACGAACACGATTATGGAAAGCGTTATCAGGAATAATCCCGGGACGCCGAAAAATTTCATCGGACGGACATCGCGCACCGCTTTCAGGATGATCCGCGAACTGTTGCTGACGTAGTTCACGATACTTTTGACGACGCGCGACTGACGGCCTTCGAAGTACGTGACATTGACCGGCACCCAGAGCACTTTCAGATTTTTGCCGAGCGCATCGATGATCACTTCCTGGGTATAGGTATAGTCGCCCGGCAGATTGAGACGGAGCAGCGTCTCGCGATTATAGGCGCGGAAACCACAGGTCAAATCGGATATGGTCGTGTTCATAAAATTGCCGATGATGCGTGCTGCGAACCGGTTGAGCACGTCCTTGATCCAGGGGATATTCTTCGCCGTGCGCAAGGAAAAACGATCCGCGCTCACCATATCGGCCTGACCGTCGAGAATCGGGCGGACCAGTTTCTCGATATCGAGAGGGTCGAATTGGCCGTCGGCATCGATATTCACCATTATGTCGGCGCCGTTTTCGAGCGCTCGTTCAACGGCGTGGCGGAACGTTTTGCCGATGCCGCGATTGGCGCCATTGGAATAGACGAAGTCTGCACCGGCTTCTCGGGCGACCGCTATCGTCCGGTCTCGCGATCCATCGTCGATGACCTGCACGAATATCTCGTCGACGCCCGTGATGGCGCGAGGGATCCGCTTGATGGTAGACCCGAGTTTCTCTTCTTCATTGTACGCCGGGAGATTGACGATGAGCCGCATATGTTAGAAATTCAAAAGTTATTTTTTCTTGATGAGTATTTTCGGATCGACGCACTGGAAGTTGCAGTTTTCCTTGGCGCCCTGGAGCCCGCTCTGGATGAGGTCTTTGCGGCACTGCGTGAGCCTGTCCTGGCAGACCGTTTTGCGTTCGCTCCAATAGTTCGCGTTCACTTCATAGCCGAAGTACGGCAGCAAGAAATATGCGAGTACAGCGACGCCAGCCAGCCAGATGATGAGCCTGATGATCGAAAACATAGGTTAGCGGCCGATGCCTTTATAGATGATGCCCGCTTTGATGAATGCCTGCTTGTCGAGACAGTTCTTGCCATCGATGATGACTTTGATGCCGTGTTTCTTGAGAAGTGCCGGGGTGAGCGTCTCTTTGAATGCCTGGTGGTCGGTGACCAGGACGAGCGCTTGCGATTTTTTGAGGAGCGCATCGAGCGATTTCGCGGTCGAGCGGCTTTTGATATAGGGGTCGAACGTCGCGACAGCGGCATGATGCTTCTCTAGCTGCTCTATCACCTTGAAAGCGGGGGATTCTCGCACATCATCGATATTCGCCTTGTAGGCCAACCCCAAAACGCCGACATGCGTGCCGTTGAGCGGCAACTTCACCGTATTCAGGGCGTCTTGCAGCAATTCCACCGTGTAGACGGGCATACTGTTGTTGATTTCGCGGGCGATTTTCAGGAACTTGTGGTCGAAGCCCGACTGCTTGGCGCGCTCGATGAGATAGTAGGGGTCGACCGGGATGCAGTGGCCGCCGACGCCGCACGCCGGATAATGCGCCATAAAGGCGAAGGGTTTCGTGGCGGCTCCCTGGATCACGTCTTTCACATCGATGCCGAGGACGTCGAAAGAACGGGCGAGCTCATTGACGAACGCGATGTTGATATCGCGGAAGGAATTTTCCACGATTTTCACCGCTTCGGCTTCGCGGATGGATTTCATCTTGCGGATCTCGCCATCGACGATGGAAGCATAGAAGTCATGCGCCAGTTCCAATCCGGCCGCATCGAATGATCCGACAACGCGCGGGATATTGGTGACGTTCCATTTCTTGTCGCCCGGATTGATGCGCTCCGGACAGTGCGCGAGGTAGATATCTTTGCCGACGGTGAAGCCCGCTTTTTCGAAGATCGGTTTCACGACTTCTTCGCTCACGCCGGGATTGACCGTGGATTCCAAAACGACGAGTGCGCCTTTCTTGGCATAGGTGGCGGCGATGGTGGCGGCAGAGATGACCGGGGTCAGATCGGGGTAGAACATCTCGTCGACCGGCGTCGGCACGCAGATAAGGATGATATCCGCTGCGCGCAGTTTTTTCGGATCGCTGGTCGCCTCGAAGCGGTGCTGCGGCAGATTTTCTTCCAGGAAGTCGTCCTTGATCGGACTCTTGCCTTTTTGCAGGAGGGCGATTTTTTCCTGATTGGTATCGAACCCGATGACCGCATAGCCGCGTTCTTTGGCGCGTACCGCGAGCGGCAATCCGACGTATCCCAGACCGATGACCGCCACTGTCTTCGCTTTCTTTCCTTTCGATTGAGCCATAGTGAAACCTTACAAAATAATAACCGGACGGGTCAGTAGCATTGTACGAAAAATAGCCGCATTTGGCAACCGAAAGCCGTATTTTCCTCGTGCCGTTACGCCTCTTGCAAATATCGTAAAAATATGCTATAATATAAGAAATGCTTAAAATAGATTTTTTCTTCCATGACGAAGAACCGCGTACCCGATATCCTGATTCGGATTCGCGGTTTTTTCATTCCTTGGGTATAATGGAAGAACTATGAAAATCGGAATCAACGCCTCATTCTTGCGCAAACCTGGTACCGGAATCGGCCAGGTGACTCTTTCGTTTCTCAAGGAATTGGCACAGAGCGAATCGGGGAGGAAACATACTTTCGTGCTGTATCTCGAAGAAGATGCGGATATATCGTTTCTACCGGGCAATTTCCAGAAGCGGGTGTTCTTGCCGCTCTGGAAACGCGATGATGTGCCGCGCAGATGGCTGTGGGAGGGTTTCAGTCTCCCGCGCCAGATAGCGTCCGACCGGTGCGACGCCTTCCTCAGCCTGTACCAATCGGCGACCGTCTTGAAGCATATCCGTCATACGATGGTCGTGCACGACATCATCCCATGGCTCTTCCCGGAGTACCTGCAGACTCTCAGCCGCACCATATATGCCGCTTCAGTGAAATCCGGCATATGCCGGGCGGACAGGATCATCGCCGTTTCGCAATCGACCAAATCCGATCTCATACGGCATTTCGGGATCGCGGAAGACAAGGTAGTTGTCGCGCTGCCCGATACAGGGGCGCATTTCCGTACCGTTCCTTCCCCAGAAGCCGTCACGAATGTTCTGAAGAAATACGACCTGGCGCCCGGATATATCTATCACGGCGGGGGATTGGAAGTGAGGAAGAATGCCGAGACGCTGCTCCGGGCATATGCGCTTTTGATCGAGAAAGAAAAAAGCGGCACATTGCAAGCGGCCGTGCCGCCGCTCGTCATTTCCGGCAAGATTTTCCCGCACACCAATCGTCTGGCGACAGATGTGCACGGCTTGATAGAGAAATTGCACCTGGAAGAAAAAGTGAAACTGCTCGGTTTCGTGCCGGATGCCGATCTGCCCGCCCTCTACCGGGGAGCGCTCTTTTTCGCGTACCCGTCGCTCTACGAAGGTTTCGGTCTGCCGGTGCTCGAAGCGCTCCGGATGAGCGTTCCGGTACTGACATCAGGCACTTCGTCGCTTCCAGAAGTCGGCGGAGACGCCGTGCTCTATGCCGATCCTTCCGATACCAAGGCGCTCTCTTCGCAGATGGAGCGGCTGCTCTCGGATGCATCGCTGCGGACGACGCTTATTTCCAAAGGCGCGCGACACGCGCTACAATTCAGCTGGGAACATTTCACAGGAAAAGTCCTCGAGGCTCTCGCGCGATAAAATTTTTCATTATGGACAATCAAGCAAGTATGCTGACGATGCCTTTCGGATGGAGCGTAAACAAATTCTTGCTCGTCATCGGCAATATCCTTGCCGGAAGCGCTCTCATCATCCTCTCGCATACGAACGTCTTGCCGCTCGACCCGGTCAATTTTCTCTTTTTTTCTTTCGTGGGTTTCTTGTGCGCGCTCTATCGTCCCGGCTGGGCCTTTCTCTTCCTCGTCGGTATGCTGCCATATGAAATTGTCACGCTCGCGCCGAGCAGTTTCGGCGTGAGCATCAGGCCATACCAGTGGGTCTTGGTTCTGGTAACCCTCGCCCTGGCGGTCCGTCTCGCGCTCAAACGTTTCCCAGTAGAGAAGTTCGCTCCGAATGTCTGGGATATCGCGCTGCTCGTTTTCGGAGCAAGCGCCTTCCTCTCCGCCTTGGCGAGCGGCGATCAGGCGACGGCTATGAAGATGAGCGTCATCCTCGCGTCTTTCATCCTGCTCTATTTCATTACGCGTATCTTCGTGCGTTCGGCCGATGACGCGCGGATGCTTGTGCCGTTTCTTTTTTCTTCTTTGCTGGTCATCGCCGG
>Ga0209542_10001113_pt1 | contig 64146 bp, 81 predicted proteins | sample RifCSPhighO2_01_FD_184028 | JGI IMG/M metagenome (GOLD analysis project Ga0209542, IMG submission 184028) | Soil microbial communities from Rifle, Colorado - Rifle CSP2_plank highO2_0.1 (SPAdes) (version 2) | ecosystem: Environmental > Terrestrial > Deep subsurface > Rock core/Sediment ...
TGAACCCGGGTTTCTGCCGTTCTCCACTATCGCCTAAGCGACAGCTGAGATCATGTTGCTCGTAGAGAGCACAGATATAGTCTCAACGACATCACCTCACATGCGAGTAAAACCCGTTCGAGAGGGCAGTGAACTTGACCACTATTCTACAAGGGCCTAAAGAAAACTAAACAGAACGCTTTAAAAAACTATGTCAAAGTGTTTGAATTGAACAGTAACACTTTGAGCATCCCAAAAACAAAGAATATTGTTTTTTCTATGTCAACACGTTAAATAATCAAAAGCAAATAAATTCCCAAAGTATTCCCAATATAGCTCATCATCGCAAAACCATAAGGATGAACTTTAGTAAAACCAGCAAGCAAAGCAACACCAAGCTCATCAGGCAAAGGAGAAGCAATAATAAACACAACTAAAACATAAACTAAAAAGCTACGTAGTTTTTTAGGAACTATCATTCCAACGCCAGAAGAAATATGCCTTACAAAAGAGTTATGTTTCAAAAGCTTAAACTCATCCATAAAAGACAATCTAATAAATGAAAATATACCAAGGTCAGCAATTAAAGCACCGAAACCCCCAACAAGGGCAGCAATATAAATATCAGGAGGACTCAAAGCTAAAAAGAAACCAGTCGCAATAGGCGTTGAAAAACCAGCAGAAAAAAGCAAACCGCCAAAGAATATTGCCAAATAAATCAAACTATCAAAAGAAACAACCATACCATAAACAGAAGGAATCTGAAAAACAAAATAAGCAACAACTATTGCGATAAAATACAAAGTCAGTTTGGGATATGTAAAAATAAACAGCCTCTTCATAATATATCAAATAAGAATAAGATTATAAATTTAATCAAGAGGCATGTTTCCCATTTCTCCCAATACGCTCATATGTTCTTGATACGATCTTTCATAACTGTCCAAAGCTCTTCTGTCAATCTCTACCCAAGTCTTTCTGACTTCATCATCATCTGGAAGAGTAACCATTCTCACATCGTCAGAAAAATATAAATCAGAAGGCAAAATAGTCAATCTTCCCCTATAATCATGCTCACCCATCAACAATCTAATGAATTATGAAATATAAAGTTAACTAAACAGACTTAGAAATAGTTAAAAATGAAATGCCCATAACTTATTTATGAAATATTCCTTATCTCTTAATTCAAGACCTTTTGAATCTATAAAGAGCGGCATAAAGAAAATAGAGGGCCGAGTTCCTACAGGCCTTGATAAAAACATACAATTTGATAAATTTAAAGCAGGAGATATAATAGTTTTTACTAATAATGAAAATAAAAAAACTATGAAAGTCAGAGTATTAGGAATAAGACACTATAAAACCATAAGATTAATGCTAGAAACTGAAGGCATAAAAAGAGTTCTATCAAGTCAAGGCACTATTGAAGAAGGCATAGAAAGCTATAATCGCCTAGAAGGCTACAAAGAAAGTGTAAAAAAGTATGGTATTTATGCAATAGAAATTGTCAAAATCTAATAGATTCGCCAAAGCTCATCAAATCTATGAACTCTTTGAATCCAGATTACAGTTAATAGCCCCACTCGGATTCGAACCGAGGTTTCAGCCGCCAGAGGGCTGCGAACTTGACCACTATTCGATGGGGCTTTCTTACCCAAAAGCAATGAAAACACTATTTAAGGATTTTCCCCAAACAGAAATCAGAAAAAATAGCAAAAAACCAGCAAAAAAACAATTAAAGTTAAATATAAGTTCAGCATAAAATAAAAATGGAAGAAAAAATAGAGGTTCAAGCGCAAATTATGCAAGAAGAATCTGAAAAAAATGGAAAAAACAAAGCAACAAAAGAGGAAATAGACCATATTCTAAGAGTCCTATCTCCAGGAACAAACTTTAGAACTGCTCTTGAAGGAGTAGTAAGTGCAAAAAAAGGAGCGATAATAGTAGTAGAAATAGAAGGAATACACTCAATCCTCGACGGCGGTTTTAAAATAAATAGTAAATTTGTACCTCAAAAAATAGTAGAGTTATCTAAAATGGACGGAGCAATTATTTTATCAAAAGACATGAAAAGAATCACTCAAGCAAATGTAATGATCTATCCTGACAAAAAAATATCTACGAAAGAAACAGGAACAAGACACAGAACGGCAGAAAGAACTGCAAAAATGATGAATACATTAGTTGTAACTGTTTCAGAAAGAAGAAATGAGATAACTGCATATTACAAAAATTTCAGACACATAGTAAAAAATGTAAACGAAGTATTAAGAAAAGTTAACGAACAAACCCAAGTCATAGAAAAACAAAGAGAATTATTTGACCATCACGTTGAAAAATTAACTCAAATGGAACTTAGAAACTATCCTAATATAGAACAAGCCTCAATAGTATTACAAAAAGGCAGACTAATAGAAAAAATGGCTAGCGATATAAAAATATTAGAACTAGGCAATGAAGGAACAATAATAAAAACCAGACTTAAAGAGTTAACTGCGAATATTGAAAAAGAAATAAACTTAGTAATAAAAGACTACACCAAACTTGATTTTAAAAAATCAAGAACCCTAGTTAACGGTCTTTCATATGAAGAACTCATAGATTCAGAAAATATAATCAAATCCCTGGCTTACGAAAACAACAAAAAAGTAGACAACATAAGAGGATGGAGAATATTATCAAAAACATCCCTAGAAGAATCAGACATCGCCCTATTAACAAAAACACTTACCAGCCTAGGAAAAACAATCCACTCAAACATGAACTCTTACAAAGACATAATAGGAGAAGAAAAAGCACAAATCTTCAAGACAGAAATAGATAATATCAAGAGGACCTATTTCTCGTAAGCTTTAAAAAGCATAAAATTAACACCATAACATGAAACGCTCATCAAGACGCTGGAAAAAGAAAGGTCAAATGCGATGGAAGTGGCAACGCAAACGTTTAAAGAAAGAAAAGCGAAAACGTAAAATGCGTAGAGCAAACGCAGGTTAAAAATAATTCTTAATGTCTAGAATTACGAGAATTGAATAAGTTTTAACTAAAAAATAAGTAACTCTTATTCCTCTAAACAATTATTTCTTAAATCAATAACTGTCGGGTGTATTGTTAAAGGCATAGGAACATTATAATCTCCAATTAATTCCATAATTAATCCCCACGCTCAATAAGCCTACCAACATCAGTATCATGAGCTTCATCTACTACGAGTTTACCATCTTTAGCTATTGAATAACCATGAGATAAACAAATACCATGATTATCAAATGAATAAAAGTCATTACGCCCTTCGCCTCTTTTCCTTTCCCGCATAGCAACCACAAGAGGAAGCAGTTTGGAAGAAAGATCGCACCCTTCGTAAAGAGTTGTTTTAGCAATAAGCAAATTAAAAGAGTGATCTGGAGAAAAAACCTTTTCAGCAGTTAACTGTTGTATTCCTGCTCTTCCCTCTTTAAAAGAAGTCTTACAACCAGGAGCATCAACCCATTGAACATAATGTTGTAGAGCCATATAAATAATCTATTTAAACAGATTATAAACATTATTGCACTAAAAAATACCAATTCTAACTAGCTTTATATCCCATCATAAAAAACAGACTACTCAAACGATTAATATACCTATAAACCTCACTTCGAACATTACCATCTCTAAACATCTTAACTAAAAAAGTCTCCAATTCACGACAACGCACACGACACTCATTAAACCACATACTCGTTTCATTAGTAAATCTAACGAACTTATTAGGAGGCTCACCTAAAGAATCAATATATTCCTCAAGTTCTTTCAAATCCAAATCAGTAATCGGAGCATTCAAACAATCACCAGGACAATTAGCAATCTCCCCAGAGGCCTGCCATAATTTTTGCTGAACTTTCTTCAAAAAAACAGAATGATGAGTATCCAAAAAAAGAGCCATATCCAAAGCACTCTGCAAACTATCAACCTTACCATTAATAACAATCATCAAATCATCTTTCAAATAATGCTTTCCAGAAAAATCTTTAGTAAATCCCTCATCTCCATTAGAAGTATATGCTTTTACCACAAAAACAATCAATAAAACAAAGTAATAAGCTTTATGTCACCACAATAGTTATATCAAAAAGTTTTTGAAATCATACGTAAACTTTTGGATGCTCAAAGTGTTACGATTCAATTCAAACACTTTGACATATGAAAAATAATGAATGAAAACACACAAATCTTTATAATAAACAAATTATGAAAGATAACATGAGCCAAAGTGAAATATGGACTGAAAAATACAGACCGTCGGTATTTGACGACGTAGTTGGACAACAAGAAATAGTAAAAAGAGCAAGCGCACTAGTGCAAGCAATGAACATTCCCCACATAATGTTTGCAGGCCCTTCAGGCACAGGAAAATCAACATTAGCATTAATAATCGTAAAAGAACTTTTCAAAGACAAATGGAAAGAAAACTACTTGGAATTAAACGCATCTGACGAGCGAGGAATCGACGTAGTAAGACAAAAAGTAAAAGACTTCGCAAGAACAAAATCAATCGGAAGCGTCTCATTTAAAGTAATCTTTCTAGACGAAGCAGACGCATTAACACAAGAAGCCCAACAAGCATTAAGAAGAACAATGGAAAACTACACAAACACATGCAGATTTATCATGTCATGCAACTACTCATCAAAAATTATCGATCCAATCCAATCACGTTGTGTCGTTTTCAGATTCAAATTATTAGAAAAAAAAGACATTGTCTCAGTAATAAAAAAAATAGCCGAAAAAGAAAAGCTAAAAATAACTGAAGACGCTCTAGAGACTTTATATGAAATGTCTGAAGGCGACTGCAGAAGAGCCATAAACCTTTTACAAGCAACAGCATCAATAGCCCTGGACATTAATTCAGAAATAGTCAAGATGATTGCCGCATCGGCAAAGCCGACAAATGTGAAAATTGTTTTAGATTACGCACTAGCAGGAGACTTCCTAAATGCAAGAGAAAAACTTCTAGACATAATGTTGAAAGAAAGTGTAGGCGGAACAGACATAATAAAAGCAATTCAAAAAGAAATATGGACTTTGCAGATAGAGCCTCAAATAAAAGTAAGACTCACAGAAAAAACAGGAGAAGCTGAATTCAGAATAGTAGAAGGCAGCGACGAATTTGTTCAGCTTCAAGCCTTACTAGCTTCTTTCGTCTTAGCAGGCAGCAAAGAAGATATTTAGAATTCAAAAAAGTAAATATTTTCTCTTTGACCTATCTCTAAAACTGAAAAGTCTCCGTTTGGAAGTTTCTCCAAAATAACTCTATAATCGCCAACCCTAATACGAAATTCATTTAATCTTCCATGCAATTTTTGGATATCAACACGTTCGCCATTTTGGAATTTCCTTATAGATTTAATAATTTTATCGGCTATAAAAGGATTTAATCTAGATAACTGTTTATCTGCCTTATCAGAAAAAATTATTTTCATCACTTCAACCCGTATTTTTCTTCAATTTCTTCAAGAGTGTAATAATTCCCTTTTTCAATTTCTTTTCTAGATTCTTCTATAGACCTCTTAGTTTTTTCATTAAGTTCAAGATGAGGTTCTATTAAATTCCAAATAACCTCATCATAACTCTCTTTAGAATAGGTTTTCATACTCTGAAGTAAATGAAGTATGCGTTTACTTACTCGAATACTAGTTTGTTCATCTGCTACTTGCATAACATTGCATACATATTGATGTATTTAAACATTTTCATATCAATTAAAAATAGAAAAGCTTAAATACTAATTAGTAATTATTAGATATAACTAAATAACTAAAACATATTAATATGTCACAAAAGTTAGAAGGAATGAAAGTAACGCACTGGCCAACTCTAAATACTGTAATTATGGTAGAGGAGGCTATAAGAGAAAATAACGATAGTGTAATTACAGTAGCCGAGCTTAAAAGAAAACTGCCTCGCCAAGTAAATCATAATACTCTCATTATAATTCTGCAATATCTAGAAAAAAGCAATAAAATTGCCTTTGGCGTTCGCGGAATAAGTTGGATACATAATGAAAATCCAATTTTAAGAAAAGCGATATCTGAAGGATACTCTATATGAAAGAAGTCAATGTTGTTTTATCTTTAGAAGCCAAAGAAGTTTATGATCATCTAAACAGCAGATCTCCATTCTCTAAAAAAGAGAGAATGATCTTGAAAGCAGTTAATTACAAAATAGAGCTAATAAAGAATAATTTTCAATATGGGGAGCCAATCGCAAAGGATTTGATCCCAGAAGAATATAAAGAAAAATATCGAATAAATAATTTACACAGAGTAGAACTGCCTGATTTTTGGAGAATGCTATATAGTGTAACAGCGGGCAATTCAGAAATAGAAATAATTGCATTCGTGCTTGATATCATAGACCATCCAACATACAATAAGAAGTTTGGTTATAGAAAAAAGTAAATACTGATAAAGTAAACATATCCTTAAATAATAAAGCATCAAAAATAAATAATGATAAGTTCAAGCTTCGCCGAGAAATACAGGCCAACAGTCTTAAGAGACTTAATAGGTCAAGAATCAGCAGTCTTAGAATTACAAAAATTTCTAAAAGAATTTCCTAAAAAGAAAGGAATAATTTTACACGGTCCATCAGGAACCGGTAAAACAACTTTAGTTCACGCAATAGCAAAAGAACACAACTTAGATATCTTTGAACTAAACTCATCAGACTTAAGAAATAGACTAAAATTAGAAGAAATTCTCAAACCAGCATCCTTACAACAAAGTCTTTTCAAAATAGGAAAAATCCTACTAATGGACGAAGTTGACGGTGTAACAGGCACAGACATTGGCGGAGTAGCAGAACTAATCAGAATAATAGACAAAACAGCACATCCAATAATAATGACTGGAAACGACATATGGGATTCTAAATTCTCAGACTTGAGACCAAAATGCAAATTGATAGAAATGAAACCTCTATTCATAGATGATATAGTAAAAGTCTTAGAGAGTATAGTAAAAAAAGAAGGACATAAAGAAAATATACACTACCTTAAACAAATAGCCATAAAATCTCAAGGAGATATTCGAGCCGCTTTAAACGACTTACAAACATATGTTCTAACAGATCAGACAAATGTAGACTTCCTCGAAGAAAGAAGTAAAAAAGACAGCATTTTCAATATATTAAAAAAACTATTTCAAGAACGCTCGGACAGTTTAGATTTATTTGATAATACGAAAATGTCTCTAGATGAAATCCTCCTCTGGATAGAAGAAAATATCCCAAGAGAATATAAAGGCAAAGCATTAGCACGAGCCTATTTAGCATTAGCAAAGGCAGACATATTTAGAGGACGCATTTACAGACAGCAATTCTGGCGTTTCCTAGTTTATCAAAATATATTCCAGTCCGCAGGCATAAGTTACGCCAAAGACAAACCAAAAGCCAGTTTCACAAAATACGAAAGACCTCAGAGAATATTAAAAATATGGTTAAACAACACTATAATGTCAAAGAAAAAAACAATCAGCCAAAAATACGCAAAATACGTTCATTGCTCGACAAAGAGAGCAATGCGTGACTTCAGCCTAATAAAAAAGATAATTCAAAACGACCAGATCATTCAAGAACAACTCAAGTTAGGGCCAGAAGAAATAGATTTTATTAAAAGATAAAATCATCCTCTAGTTTTCTATTCGAATTATTCCTAAATGATCTTTAAGCCCATTCTTACTATTTTTCTTCCAAATATCTTTTACAGAGTCTTGAGGAACTTTCCCATAAACAACTCTATCTCCCCAAGCATTAGAGCAAGCAGTTCCATCTGGAAGAACATATAAAAAAGAATCATAAATCGCAGGAATAACTCTAACACGTAATGATGGAAAAGAAACCCTGAGTCTGCTCTCTAAATCTGAATCTAACCCTTCAACTATCTTAGAATTATCTCCTTGAATAAACCATCTTCCAACTCCTGCTTCGCTTAAAAAACGCCCAAATTCTTCCCAGTAATGCACGTCACCCGTACTTGCAACAGATATTACTCTTGTATCAACCCCTTCATTCCTACATCTTCCAAGCATTTCAACTATTGAATCAAAAGATTTTTGTTTTCTAACTTCGTCATGTTCTTTCCCAGAATGAGAATCAAGACTAAAACTCAAACTTGCCCCATTCCTTCTTACCGATTCGTAAACTCTTTCCGGAACAATAATACCATTAGTGTTAACTACAACCTTTATCTTTTCTTCATTTGCATAATCCATTATTTCATCAATAAACGGATGAAGTGTCGGCTCCCCACCAGTAAGATAAAGTCTAAATCCTCCAGATTGTGCAAAACTACGGATAAATTCTCTCGCATCTCCTTTAGAAAGGATATCTTCTTTTTCATTAACTTTCTTCAATACGGGAAGAAGATAACAATAACTACATCTCGCATTGCATCTAAGAGTAGTTGTCCAATGAGCAGTTAACGGACCCGAAAGAGTATAATTTTCATTTGAATCAAAACTATCATTTGGAACCAGAACAAAAGTATCCTTAGAAGAGTCATATGTGATTACACCAAAATCTTCTTTCCTAGACTTAATATTAGAACTCATAAATTTATATTTAGTTTATTTAGATTTATCTAAGTAATCTTTAGTTAATCTAAATAGTTCAGAAGGAGTAAGCTTACTTCCATGCAGTCTTGAAGAACCTCCAACTATGTCGGAACTACCCCAACCGTCTTTAGTTAGGCCTTCTGCAGCATTGAAAACATCATACAATTCTTTCACTGGAAATGGGATAAGCATGCTTCTTCTACCAACAGAATATACTCTATTGCCATCCGGACGAGTAGCCACTAAACTGATGAAAGCATTCAATCCTTTTGAAAACAAAAAGTAGCGAGCATCGTTTCCACCTATTTCATTAATAACCTTAAACCTAGGATCTTCATGTAATATTTCGTATCTTGTATCTAATTCTAACTCACTTCCGCGACCCAACAGATAATCCATTATTCTAGAAGAAGTAGCCTCTAAACAAGCTCTAATCTCGCCTGCATTAGCAACTGCAAGTTTTCCACTCTTTCTAAGATCAGAATAGTTTTGGAATATCCAAGCATATTGGCGTAAAAGTTGATCAGATAAACTCATGGGAAAGGCGCCTGCTGTAACATCTAAACGGTCTGTTAATTCAATCAAACGATTCAAAGCTGGAGAACCATTTGTTCCTTCAAGCATTTTATAATTTTGTAACTCAAAAAAAGATAAACTAGTATCTTGATCAGGATCATTTAAATATGCATTAGCAAATGGCCTTCCCCTTTCGTCTCTAAAACTCTCAAATAAACCAGCCTTTATCGCATAAAAAACCTGCTTGCAAGTACTCATTGTGGCCTCGCGAACAACCCCATCATGATGATCAATGTTCATGTGCTTTGTAACCGGATCAAAAAACGGACCGCCCTTTACAACACCATCTAAAGCAATAGAATTACGCAGAGTATTCACTAAAAATTCTTCCCGAGTCATTTCTACTCTAGGCAAAACGTGTAACTTTAAGTGATCCATGTTAAATTAAGAAAAGTAGTGGCTTTTAAACATTATGCCCTTATAAACTGAAAAATAGGGATTTTATTAAAAGGTAAAACTATTTCCTAGCAGACACAATTGCCTCCATTCTCTTTCTCCAGATAACTTCAGGACTAATAAAACCAATTCTTTCAAGTTCACTCAAAGACTCTCTTTCTTTCATTAACCTTTTTGGATCTTCATCAAACCCCATGTGGATAATCCAGTCATAGCATAGTTGATGATGTCCTTTTTCTGCCATCTTTTTAACGAATTGCTCAATAGACCAATTAAAATCAGCATGATGTTTATCAGCATCATCTTGTGCGTATTTATCTCCATTAACAAATATCCCATTTGGTTTGAGAACCCTATAAATTCCACGAAGTACTTTTTCTCTATAACTTGAATCGAAATTATGAAGTGTCCATCCACTAGCTACAGCATCAAAAACTGAACCAGGCATATTATCAAGATATTCCAAAATATCCCTTTGTACTAGGTATACTCTATCTTCATATTGTTGTAGATAATCTTCTGCCTGGGCAATCATTAAAGGTTCGTTGTCAACTGCAGTCAAAATAGCCTTTTTATTTAACATAAGTAATTTTTTACTAGTTGGACCTGGTCCGCATCCTAATTCAAGAATAGGATAAACTTTTTTCCCCTTACAATGTTTACTAACTTGCTTTGCTATTCTTTCCTGAAATTCATTAAAATGAGTATATGCCCTCTCAAAAAGTGCATATTCTTCCCCTATTTTTCCATGAAATCTCTTTGTCATTATTTATATCTCCATTTTAGGAATTTATTTTTATCCAGGCGCCTCAGACAACCACTCAAAATATTTTCTGTTAAATGAATCGGCTTGAGATAATTGTGCAGATGACTCATTTACTCGAGCAATTAAACCACCAAAGTCATCTTTAGCAGCTTTAACCTCATCAAAAGAAAATTCTCTGACTAAAATGACACCATTATGTTTTGAAGATGCTGAATCTAACTCTTCAACTATCTTAGAATATCTACCAAAGTTGTAAGGCGCAACAAATTTCTGATAAAACTCCAATCTTTCTTTATCCACATCTACAATGTAAGCATTATCCCAAGAAACTCTAGGTAATTTCTTACTATCGAGCATTTGCATTAAGTGCTCATTAAAAACAAACAAATCATTAGAATATAAACCTCCACTCAAAGAATTAACAACATTCCCCCAAGAATGGTTATTTCCTATAAGTTGTATGGCAAGTTTCTTCTTAATTTTCTCATAATGTTCTACAATCTCTCGAGGCGCCATATCCAGAGAATCAACTAATTCGGTGCGAACAGCTACTAACCTCATAAGAGAAACAGGGGTTTGAGAAACATACTCAAGCATCCTCATCCCTAAACCGTTAAACCCCGCATTAGAGTGTCTATAAGTTGTGCAGTCTTTTCCCTTTACTCTAAACCCAAAAAAAGCTTTTGTATCATCCATCTTAAAACTTAACACTCCCTCCAACACTCACTCCAACAAGAGATTGATCTTCAAAATTATCTCCTAAAGTATATTGTTGTTGACCACTAACACCTAAATTAACTAAACCATTTCTAAATATGTCCCAGTTTAATCCAGCTCCAATGTTTGTTACTGAAAAAGTGCTGTCTGGAGTAAAATAATGACTATTAAAATGCACATCTCCCCAAGCATTTGCACTTAAACCACCAATTAAATTAACATCTTTTCTAGCCGATAAAATATATTCAAATCCTACATCCCTACTGTTATCAGGGCTAAATATTGCATCAATCTCTCCACCAAGTCTCACAGGCAAATTTCTTGTAGACACACTAGCACCTATCTCTAGAGCATCTCTAAAAGAAGTAAATGCATCAAGAAAAACGTAATCGGCTTTAACAGAAAAATCAAAATTTTCCCTAGACAAACCATAACGAAGAGTTAAATCTGTTTCAGTTAATTCTCCATTTCCAAGTAGCCTATTTTCCCAATAATTAAGACTCAAACCGGGCAAATTATTATTAGAATAAGTCAAACTATTCTGAATTACAGGCTCATCTGCAAAAATAACACCTATTCTTGCAAGATACTTATCAGCAACTTTAGTACTATAATCCACTTCGTTAGGTTTTCTTCCATTTGCAGCAACAGGAGGTTGAGAAGGTTGTTGAGCAAGTTTTTCCAACCCTCGCTCAGGCGAAACACATGAAGCTAAAGCACCAAGACCGGCTAAAGCAATTCCCTTTCCAGTATTTCTAGATTTGTCAGCCATTTTTTATTTCTCCTTTACTCCGAATGAATGCCTGCCGTTGTCGAACTCGCCCCAGTAGTAGCCACCGAAGCCCAACCTATCATCGTCCTCATCCAAATCCAAGACTGTTATTTTTCCCACTGTTGGAAGCGCAAAATAAGCGCTTTTCTGCTTAACTCTAGAAATGTCTGCCATATTATCTGAACCGTTTTTACTAAGTGCAAGAACTATAGGATAAAGAGACCCTCTTATTTGTGTTTCATCATGCCAACCCCCTCTAACTTTGTTTCTTAAAACAAAGCCCACATTTCCGTCTCGGCTTATCCTTACCCCAGGCACTAAATCTTCTCCTTCATTAAGTAAAGATTCTAATTCTTCAAAATCCATTATAATTCTTCCCTCTTTAATTTCTGGGAAATTTTGGACAGTTATGATATCTCTTCCTCCATATGCAACAGTGTTTCCAGATAACCAGAATTGTCTTGTCGCTCTAACAACATTATCTGCTCCTGTATTTCCTTGATTAAGATATGATTGATGAACTAAATCAAGAACTTCTCCAAATGTTGCCATTCTGAAGCCTTCTCCATAATTTGCTTGTCTTAATAAGCGAAAATCGCCTGTCAACTCAAAATCAGTATAAACCCTTCCAGCTGTTTCTATTGTCCGTTCAGCAGGATTATGTTTGAAATCTGTTTTTGATACCATATTATTCCCGCACCCCACGAACTCTCTCGTCGTTATGCAAGTAGTGGATGCTGACATCAAGGTAAGACCCGTCGATAAGCCCGCCGAACCACAACGGTCTTGCAAATGGTTTATCTTGCTTATTAACATAATTATTATCAACTACACAAACAAACATTTCCTTGATTCCTGTAGAATCTAGAAAATTTCCATATGCTTGTGCTTTGTCTACCCCACCAAAAAGAAATGCTAGCAACCCTTCTGAATTAAATCTATTTGTTGGAATAAGGATATCTTTTTGAGGAAATTCTACTGAATCACCTAAAGCAATATCTATTAAGTCTTGACTAGGGCAAAATTCTTCTCCTTGCCCATGTGCATATGTTGCATCTTTTACAAAACTTAGTATTGGAGAAAATCTAACTAATTTAGGTTTTGCCTTTGGAATATAAATAACTCCTTCTCGAACATAATTACCATTTTGTGAGATATATGCTTCTGTTCCTTCCTGAATTCTCAACTGAGCATTCTGAGCTATTGAAATTATGCTCTCTCCTTGACTTCTCAATATTTCAAGAGCTTCATCAAATGGTGCATGCGCTACTCCTGACTGAATTCCTCTTGACCTAATATCTTCAGTATAATACGCCATATTAAAGTTTCAAAACTCCCCCAATAACATAATTTGCATCATTCAAACTAAACTCGGAAATATCTTGTCTAACAAATATCCCAAAGTTGCCAAATATATTCCAGTCAGCTGTAATTTCACTATAATTGCTATCTTTTCCATCTTGCCCATATTCATATGTGTGGAAAAGTTCTACAGACAAAGGTCTCAAACTTTCAGATAAAAAGCCCATATTTTTACCATAAAGCATCGTTAAGTTTCCATTCTCCCCATTTGTAGTTCCTTGTAAGAATCCCCAGTCGGAACCTAGCATCTTCACAGAATTAAAATCTCTAGCCCCATAATAAGGCTGACCATCAAATAAACCATCTTTGTTTCCACGCATATCTACAATTGCTTCAATTCCAATATTCAGAGGTTCAACACCAAATATATTTCTTCCAAAATAAGTATTAGTGTCTTCTCCGCTCACTTCATTAAGACCATGATGATAAACTCGCAAAGTATCATTTCCTACACTAGCACCAGTAAATACACGTGCATATCCTTCTTCGCGTTTGCTATGTAATCCAGCATATACGGCGTTAAAGCCGGGCTTGAATTCGATAGGTGTAGCGCATCCAGAAGCAAGAGCACCAGCTAAAGCAAGTGCTACTGTCTTCCCCATTGATTTTTTTTGTGTTTCCATGTTTTAAGTTACTACTTTTATAGAACAACATCAAGAAAGTCCAAATATAAACCTTATGTATAAACTTTAAATACTAGTATAAATGTATATACTTTGATGGTTATAAGAAAATTAGTGAAACAAGGAGCAGCTACCTTAATGGTGAGTATACCGGCCAAATGGGCTAAACAGAATAATTTAGAGAAAGGCTCGCAAGTCGAGGTCGAGGAAAGTAACAGTATCTTAAAAATCACCACGCCAAAAGAAAAAACCAAAAAAGAAATAATTCTAAAAATAACTGAAGAAAACAAAAAAGACATTCAAAACATTCTCACTCATGCTTACAGAGAAGGTTTTCAAATAATAAAAATTGAAAATATAAACAAAGAAATTATACGAGAAGCACAGCAAATAGTAGATAAAATGCTATTGGGTTTTGAGATTACCAGTCGTTCCGAAAAAGAATGTATTATAGAAAACGTCTCAGAACCATCTAATAAAAAGTATCCTGAATTACTAAAAAGAGTAATGTCTTTAATTAAAGAAACTCACGTTTCTGTTGTTCAAGATGTCAAATTTGGAAAATATGTGAGTTCTTCAGAGGTACAAGCCATGCGAGAACATCTAGACAAACTCGTATTGTTCTGTAGAAGAGTTTTGCTTAATGAGTCGGAAAAAGAAGTTGTCCTAAGCTGGGAGCTCCTAACTTTCCTAATGCATATAGAACACAAATACTATTACCTTTATGAATACGCAAAAACAAAAAAGTTCAAAGCAGATAAAGAGATTTTAGATATTTTTGAAGATCTGGAAAAATATTATGCATTTCTAGATAATACCATAACAAATAAAGATATAACAAGTATTCATAAAATAAATATCTTAAAAAAAGAATACCACTTCGGGAAAATACCTAGATTAATAGAAAAAGCTAATGGAAAAAAAGCAATGGTTCTCTGCCATATTAATGAGCTCTTTAGGTTAATACAAATAAGTTCAAGTCCAGTTTTATCGATTATCCTTAACATCGCTAGATAAATCCTTGCGGGCAAGACCATCATGAATATAAGCCAGCCATGATTTGATAAAATTTACTTCATCTTCAGGAAGTGCCTTTTGATAATCTCTGAAGTTTCCAGAACCACTATAGCATTTAATCAGATTAATTTCATTTCTCTTAGATTGACTAACTCTACTAAAAACAAGTAAATCCTCTAAATCAACTCTTCCACGAGCGTCACGAATAGAATTCATTGTAGCTTCTAAAGCTACAGCAGGAACAAGATACATTTCAGGAAGTGCATTTGGCTTAAATCTGCCCTCTGTAATATTTTGCTTTTCTTCATCAGAAGCATGCTTATCAAAAAGCTCTTTTTCATGAGGAGTTATTCTTTCTGCTCCCCATGCTCCTCCAGCTAACATAGCCTTAGCCTTGCAGTCCACTAAATAAGCAATACTCGGCAAATTAGTAACCCTCTTGGAAATTTTATCAGTTGTCAATCCAACTCTATCAAAAGTTTCTGGCAATTCAAAAGGCTCTTCAATATCAAAGGTCTTACCGGAATTGTCTTCAAGATAAAGCAAACCAGAAACCTTAGGAGGTTCTGAGGGTGTAGGCTTTGGAGCCGTAGCTACTGTATATCCAACAGCTCCTAAGGCAGCAATAGCTCCTACAGCAACCCCGAATCTTTTAGTAAATCTTCCTGCATCCTTCCAGAATCTATTCTTTTCAGTAGCTCTATCCATTAAACTGACTAGTTCAGAACTACCAGGCCTTTTATTAGGATCAGGGTCTAAACATTGTTCAAGTATTTTTCCTATTCTACGATGTTCTTTTGAAATATTCCTCTTTATCTTATCTCTTAACAATTCTCTTAACCTATCAGAGCCAATCTGCTCCAAATAAGCAGTTTTGTCAGAAACATTTCCAAATTCATTTTGTAAAGGGTAACTTCCATCCTTACTCATCATTCTGTAAACCAAAGCAGCAGCCCCCCATACATCAGAATATCTTGAAGGATCTTTTCCTAAAAAGCATTCAGGAGCACGAGTAAACTCAAATCCTCTTTCTCCCCTTTTAGAGTTAGTTGAACTAGTTTGCAATGAAGCACAGGTAGATGTGCCCAAATCATTTAGGTAAAGTCTTCCCTTATCAATTGCAAGATTCGCAGGCTTAAGGTCCGCGTGAACGTCTCCGCGAATCTCGTGCATTTCTCGGAGTCCATCAAATAAGTCTCTAGTATAGTCATTAATTTGTTCTATACTTAAGCCATGCTTTAATCGAGTTCTTGCTTCAGCCAGCCTTTCATCACCCAATACATCATCTAAAAATTTTTTCATGACAGGCATTACTAAGAAATAAGTTCCATTTCCATCAACATCAAGAGTTCTATGTACAATACGAGCACAGGAATGTCTTCCCCCTTCTTTCAAAATAACACTTTGAGGAGTTTGTCCTCTTTCTACCATCTGTCTCTGTGCTAACTCCGTGGGCGTAAGAACTTTCAAGGCAACGAAATCTCCGCTAACTTTATCTTTAGCCCTATAAACTGTACCCCATGTCCCCTGGCCTAAGACTCTGTCAACCTCATACCTACTTGTTCTAAGCACTCCAGAATAATCTTCTTTACCCATTTTTACCTCCAATTAATTTCTTAACAGAATGTTCAAACGCATGACTTCGATTTCTATAAGCTCCAGACTCAATGTGCTTATCTATACTTTCCAGTGTCTCAGAATCTACAGATATAGTTATCTTTTCTTTCATAAAAGTATGACGCAGTCATACCCTATTTAAACCTTTGTATTTAGTGTCATTAATTAGTTACACTAAATAAAGAGGAATGATAAAAAAACTTAATAAGATTGATAGATAAAATAATATATGAAACCTTCAAAAAAACAAGTTGAGTACGCCTTAGAGATATATAAAAAGGGAGGGATGAGTCTAGGAAGAGCAGGAGAAATTGCAGGAATATCGCTCTGGGATATGCTAGATATAGCAAAAGAAAGAAAAATAGATTGGATAGGTCTTACACCAGAAGCAATAGAAAAAGAACTTAAAATAGTAAAAAGATAAGTAAAGAGTTAGATGATGAAAAACTTAAAGATCAAAAAAGATTAATTAAAAATCAATCCAAATATTTCTTCTCAACATGCGCCCAATTAACCAAATCCCACCAAGCATCAATAAAATCTGCGCGCTTATTCTGATATTTCAAATAATAGCTATGTTCCCAAACATCAATAACCAAAACTGGCTTCTTCCCAACAGATAGAGGAGAATCCTGGTCCTTAGTATTCATTATTTCTAACTTTCCATTAGATAAAACAAGCCAAGTATATCCAGAACCAAATAAAGTCGTAGCAGAAGCAGTAAACTGTTTGCGGAACTCCTCAAAACTTCCAAAATCATTTTTTATCGCAGTAAGTATCTTTCCAGAACATTCACTCTTCTTAGAACTCATGCATTCCCAAAATAAATTATGATTAACAAACCCTCCTCCAAAATTACGAACAGCAGTCTTAATATCTAAAGGCACAGAATCCAAACCGATAAGTAAATCCTCGACTTTCTTATCAAAAAGAGCAGGATGTTTTTCAAGAGCCAAATTCAGTTTATCGCAATATCCTTGATGATGTTTTGTATAGTGTATTTCAACAGTCTTAGCATCCATATAAGGCTCTAACGCATCGAAAGCATAAGGCAATTTAGGAAGTGTATATTTATTCATAAAAATCACTAAATATCATTTTATTTAAATCTTCTCCACATTCATTCAATATTCATTTTCCACGTTATGCAGAATAAAATATAAAACAACTACCATAATCGCAAGAGTAGCAATTAGTCCAACAAAAAAAGCAATAACGAAAGAAGTCGTGAGTTTTTCATTACCGCCCCCAGGAGAAAGCAAAACCAAATCATAACTATACAAAGAATAAGCAAATAAAACAAAAAGAAAGAAAGAAACTAAAAAAACCACAACCAAAAAAGTATTATTTTTCCTTATAAGCTTCTTTTTAGCAGACGAAACCATAATATAATAAAAAAATACAAATATATAAATCTCACCGTTGGAGAACATATTTATAGACATAAAATCGTTTAATTATATGGCATATGATATAATTCTTGGCAGAGATGCTTCAGACAAAAAGAAATTCGGGCAGTCAGGCTTAATACATATAGGTAAAGGCTACGTCACAATGGGGAATTACACCTCAATGTCAAATAATATTTTCCTTGATGTCGCAAGGTCGCATGTAATTCTAGTAGCAGGAAAAAGAGGATGCCTAGAAGGAAACACGCAAGTATTTACAGACAAAGGTTACAAGAGAATAAAAGACTTCAATCCATTGCTTGACAAAGTATTATCATTTAATTTAGAGAACCAAACATTTGAATGGGAAAGAGCAGAATTAATAAGATATAATATAAAGGATGAAGAATTAATTAAAATAATATCAGAAAATAATAAAGAACTAATTCTGACAAAAGAACATCCATTATTAATCGCAACAGGCAATAAACAATTATCTTTATTATGGAGAACTGGAAAGAATCTAAAAGTTGGAGATTTATTATTAGAAACTGTCAATTCTTTCAAAGACATCAATCCAATTAAAATTAAAGAGATTAAAGAAATAGAAAATATTAAAGAAGTATATGACTTATCAGTTCCTAAAAATCATTCTTTTATAGCTAATGGAATAATTTCGCATAATTCTGGAAAGTCGTACACGCTTGGCGTCATAACAGAAGAAATATCTAACTTACCGCCAGAAACATCAAGAAACATAGCCCCTATAATATTTGATACAATGGGTATCTTCTGGACAATGAAATTCAAAAACGAAAAAGAAAAATCCCTATTAGATGAATGGAAATTAGAACCAAAAAGCTCCCCAATTAAAGTATTCGCCCCTATAGGAAAAATGCAAGAGTATCGCGATAAAGGAATTCCAGTAGACGAAGCCTTTGCATTAAAAGCTTCAGAATTAGAATCCGAAGACTGGATAATTACCTTTAACGTATTAATGACGTCCCAAGAAGGAGTTCTAATAACAAACACAATAAGCGAATTAAAAAAAGAAAAAGACAGCTTTACAATACAAGATATAATAAATCAAATAAATAAAACACATAATATAAGTCAAGAAACAAAAAATATAGCTAACTCTTTATTCCAAGCAGCAGAAAGCTGGGGAATTTTTGCAACAACAACAGAAGGAATAGAAATAACGGATTTAATAAATGCAGGCAAAACTACAATTATAGACTTATCAGTTTACAGCTCAATTGGTTCATTTAACGTTAGAGGCCTAGTCATAGGCCTAGTTAGCAGAAAGATATTCACTCAGAGAATAAACGCAAGAAAACAAGAAGAAATTCAATCAATTCAACATGGAATAGATTACATGTCTTACAATCCAACAAGAGAAACTCCTTTAGTCTGGCTCTTTATTGACGAAGCCCACGAATTTTTGAAAAAAAACGAAAAAACCCCAGCAACAGATGCACTAGTCCAAATTTTAAGAGAAGGACGTCAACCAGGAATTTCTCTAGTCTTAGCAACTCAACAACCAGGACAAATACACAATGACGTAATGACTCAATCAGATATTATAATCTCGCACCGAGTTACTTCCAAACCAGATATAGAAGCCCTAAATCAAATAATGCAAACTTATCTATTAGAAAGCATAAAAAGCTCAATGGACAAGCTCCCATCAAGCAAAGGCTCTGCAATTATCCTAGACGATAATTCAGAGCGCATTTATCCTATGAGAATGCGTCCAAGACTAACGTGGCACGGAGGCGAAAGTCCGTCAGCAGTAAAAGGCCAATCTAACATTTAGAAAGATTTAAATATTAATTATACGGTTTATACATATGATTGAACTAAGCACAAAGTTAAGAAAATGGGGAAATTCGTTTGGAATAGTTGTGCCAATAAGAGCATTACAAGAAGAAAATGTAAAAGAAGGAGAAGAAGTTACAATTTTTATGAAAAAGAAACGAGGCAATACATTGAGGGAAACTTTTGGAACTTATAAATCAAAGAAGCCTACTGAAAAATTAATGAAAGAAATAGATAAAGAGCTTACATATGACTAAATATTATTTTGATGCATATGCAATTATTGAAATTACTAAAGGAAATTTAAATTATGAGCCTTATCTAGATAGTGAAATAATAATAAACAATTTTACTTTTTCAGAATTATGTTATGCTTGGTTTAGAGATAAAAATCCTGAAGCAGATAATTATATTAAAAGATACTCTAAGCACATTGTTTCGGTCAACCCTGAATGGATTGAAGAGGCCATAAAATTTAGGCTTGAATGGAAAGACAGAAACGTCTCTGTGCCTGATTGCATAGGATATATTATGGCTAAAAGATTAGGAATCAAGTTCCTCACAGGAGATAAAGAATTCAAAGATTTAGATAATGTAGAGTTTGTTAAATAAGCCAAGACCACAAGCTTTTTAAACCACTTTTAGATAGTAACATAATGACAAAACAACCATTAGTAATTGGAGTAGGAGGCCTTCTTGAACAAGGAGAATCAGGAAGAATCCAAGAAATGTTGCAAGCAATGAAAGATAAAGGCTGTATAGTTTATGCGCCAAGATTCAGAACAATTTGCAAAGATGGAAACAAAATAATTTGCCCAGTTAATGGAAATTGGATTGATGATATTGGATTAGTTGTTAGAGAAGCTCTTATGGATGAAACAGTAGACCAAAATAGAGTAGGTTTTATTGCTTCAAGCTTAGGAGCAACATTTTTAGATTACTTCTTGGCAACTGACGAAACACTATCAGACAAACTTAAGCCTTATGTTTCAATTGTTCCATTTGCAAAACCCCATCCTGCGATAAAGCCTTATGTTCAAAGAATGATTGATGGAAAAGTTGACCTAGATGTAAGTTTTCCACATGATAGAGAGAAAGGAATAACTCGTATAATCCCTTCACGTTGTTTGGAAACAGTACTTGACATTGATGTACCTCAAGCCCTATTAAATAGAAAAACTCCTTATTCAATAAATCCATTAACAATTTTAGGCGTCAAAGAAGATCGTTGTGATAATATTGCAACAAAACTAAGGCATGAAATATTTTCAGGCAAACCAGAAAACATTATCGAATTAGCAGAATATGGACACAGTATCCCACAAGAAGCAATTCAAGAGAGAGTTTTAGAATTCATGTATAAAGGTTTAGGAATTAATTAATTATAAAACTCTCAAATCCGCCCTATACCTAAACTTCCTAGCTCCTATGTCTCCAGCTTTAACAACTCTTAAAATCTTAACTCTCTTCCCAGCCTTAAGAGCTTCAGATAAAATTAACTCTTTCAACTTACTAACATCCTCTTCAAAATAAAAACCATAATAATGAATTACAGTTCCTTTACGAGAGACTGAAAAAGCAACATCTAAAAAGCCATCAACCAAGTTCGGACGAGCCATTACAATCCTATCAAAAGTGCCAGAAACAATTCTACCAGGGCCTATAACCCTCCTAACGTCGCCTTGAACAACTTTAACCTTATCAATCAATTTATTACGTTTAACGTTCTCTAATGCATATTTACAACAATCACGACCAAGTTCAACACTAAACACCTCAGAAGCATTAGAATGTTTCCCAATAACGATTGGAAAAGGACCTACACCAGCAAACATAACAAGAACGCGTTCTTTAGATTTAACAAGCGAAGCAATATTCTTCCTCTCTTCACTAAGGCGAGGAGAGAAATAACAACTCTCAACATTAAATCTAAACTCGCACCCATTCTCTCTATAAAGCGCCTCAAGAGTCTTATCTCCCGCAAGAAACCTAGTCTTAAGAGTCCGCAGTCGACCGGAAAACTTACCCGTCTTCTCAAGCACAGTCGTAACACTCTTATGAGAAGACAAATACTGCAAGGCATATTTCTTCTTATCAGAAAGAGACATACTTCTGTCAAACTTAATTAAAGCTATATTTCCAAAGACGTCAAATCCAATCCGCATATTATATCTTAATATTCAGAACTTTTAAAATGAACGTATTGACCAAAAGATAAATCAAAAAACTTAACAGTCAATGTTTTTTCGATAAGACAACAATTTCTTCATGTACTTTATCCATTTCTAGCTTAGTTATCTCCCAATCAAATTTAACAATTTTCTTTACAAATTCATCTTCTTTATTCAATGTAAAAAGTTTTGCATTCCCAACAGTCCTAGTCTGAACAATAATCTTTTTTTCTAAAAGCCTACTCCAAACATTAGTAAATGCGCTCCATCCAACACCTGCACCCCTGGCTATTTCAGTCATGCTATAGTCAAAACCAAATCCAGAAATCAAATAGTCAAGCACCTTAATATAAGGAGAGCTACCAAAATATTCTACAAAAATGCTTACAGGTTCAATATCAGATTCCATAGATTAGAACAAATTAACAAATATATAAAGGTTACTATTTCAATAACCTATATTATCAATAAGACAATTACTAAATCGGAGCTCCAAAAATATTTAAATTAGCAAATCTTCAAAATATGTGGATGAAATTATAAAAAAAGAGATAGAAAAGTTTATTTTAAGAAAACTCGTAAGACATAGGATTTGGACACATAAACATACAAGTATACATAATTTACAAAAAGGTCTACCAGATCATCTAAAAAGCAGAAAAGAAGTAAGAAAGGCTATCGAAGATTTATTAAAAAATAAATTTATATCCTCAAAACCAACTCATTATGGTTTAGAAGTTTCTTTAAACATTGAAATGAAAAAAGAAATCGAAGACATTATAGAATTAAAATAAATAAAGAGATATAAAAATTGTAACAGTTTTAACAAATCAATCCTAGTATGAGGAGGAAGTTATCAATTTTAATAGCCAATAAATATCAAAATAAAAAACTATAAATGCCTAAGAGCAAGATAAAAATATTTCAAATATAAAAATTTGTTAAAAGGGTTTATTGGATTCAAATGGGCAAGGTTTATTATTCCAAGCAGCAGGAATGATACCACAACCGCGATTATAATGCTCACAAACAATTTGACAAGAGCCAGAACTCCTATTTCCTATTATTTTTATTTCCGCACTGCTATATATACTCATTTTTGAGTTGTATCTCTCTAATATTGGACAAGTAGTTGTTCTTTCCTCAATAGGTTCCGATTCAGGCACATAAGAAGGTTCGGGTCTTTCCATCAATCTCTTCAAATCTTCTGCAGAAACATATTCAGACAATTGCCTTAGTAACTCAGGCAAAGGCAACTTTTCAGCTCTTCGAGACACACCTCTATTTTTTTCTTGTTCCTTTTCTGCCCTTTTAATTAACTCGTCTAATGAAGGCAATCTTGGAATATCTTCATATTTTTTTGTCATTGATCTTTATCTCCCTTATCTTGTTGACTGTTTGGTAGTTGAGGCAGTGACCTGTTTCTATTTGAGGAATAATCTAATGAAAGTCTTTTGTCTCCATCTCGAAGTTCCAAATAAACATCATCTTTACCTTTATCTATAGCCCTTCCTATAACTCCAAGTCCCCCTTTTACAAATTCTTGTTTGGTCTTTTCTCTTTCTATCTTTTCAAGTCCTTTTGTTTTAATATATTCTATTATAATTCTACATTCTGCTAGAACATACCCCAGAACCATTTCAGCCTTTTTTGAGTCTTTATTTTGTTGTCTTTGTATTTCATAAGTTCTTATTGTTTGTTCCATTGCTAATTCGGCAGTTCTAACTTTTTCTTCCAGCCTATCTCTAGAGATTCCTCTTTCTGTAGCTGCTCTTACCTCTTCTACATGCCTTCTCATTTCTGTTTCAGCATAGACTTCTCTTAATTTATTGTCTGAAACATATTTTTCACCTTCTAATCTTGCCTCCAGAGCTCTCGTCATTACATGACATTGCATTGAATTTATCTTCTCCTGAGTTTCCATTTCTCTACTATGCCTTAATGTCAGAGCATTTTCTGAGATTCTAGTTCTTTCAGTTGAATTTTCCTCAGTAACTCTTACTCTATAACTTTGACCATCTTCAGTTAATTCAGTTATTTTTACAGCACCATCAACTTGATACTTAGATACATCTGCACTTATTTCGGCTTGTCTTATTGCGCCCATTGTTCTAACTAAATTGACTCGTTCATCAGATTTTAATTCTCCAAATCTAACTATTGCAGGCATTATCTCGCTTGCAGTAAGTTTATCTCTATTTGCATGATAAAAATCTACTAAACCAACATCAACATGAGACAAAGCTTCAAAAGCGTTAGAACTATTCGCTACTAAGTCTCTTGTTTTTGCATCCATTCTTGTTATTTCATATGTCATTTTGTTTAGCTATTAGATAATCTCTCTTTTCCCCCAAAAATTAATATTCCCCCACCTATAACCTTAAACATATTCAAAAATCCGTAATTTAGCCTATCTTCTTCAACTAAGCTTTTCATATAACTTTGATGAAATAAAAGATTATCCATTCCCGAATAAATCAAATATGCTCCAGCAACAATACATCCTAGTCCTACTGCTCTTCCTCCAATTTCTTTAATTACTTCATTTCTTTTATAATTTTTTCTTTCAATTTCGGCTCTTTTTAATGACTCGAGTCTGTTTCTCAATATCTGCATTTCTACTTGCTTCTCTAAAGCCTCTTTTTTTTCACAAGAATCTTCTTTTTGTTCTTTCTCTGCTCTCTTAATTAATTCATCTAATGAAGGCAATCTTGGTATATCAAATTCTTTTCGGTTCATAATTTCTCCCTAGTTAATGCTTTATAACTTGGTAATGTGCTATAAGGACATCCTTCATTCGTTACCGTGCAGAAGCTATATCTTCCTACACTTTTTTTAATTTCTATTTTGTGCTTTTCACAAGCAACTTTTTCTCCCATAAATTGAATTCTCGCGCTTGGCCTCTTATCGCGAGGTAGGCAAGAAGTCTGGGCAATATATCTTTCTAAAACTGGACAAATAGTTTCAGTTAACCTTAGCACTTTTAGCTCAGAACCCTCACTTAGTTGTTTGTCTGCTCTTGCCTCAAGATCTTTTAAAGAAGGTAATTGTGGCAACTTATACTCTTCCGAACCCATAGGTTTTAGTTTTAAATCTAGTTTATATATTTTTCTATTTTTACTACTTTGTAATTTAGTCAAAACAAATTAATTCACAGCAAAATTATAATATTCAATAACAAACAGAACTTTAAAACACCATCACAAATCAGTACAAACCAGACCATTAAATTAAAATAAACTATCTCTTACCAACAACTTCAGCATTAGCAACATCTCTAGCATGAGACTTCTTAATCAAATTTCTCTCTTCATCAATATCTCTCTGACTTATGTCTTTCTCTAAATACGCAACAACATTATTATTGTTAATAACAAAAACCACAAGAACAAATATAGCCATCACAGACAATATAAGAAGAGTAGTATTACTTACTTTAAACTTTTCATCAGAACCATATTCCAGATATTTAGGCCCAAAAATAAATCTATATTGGTTAATCAACGCGGGAAGCTTCTCTTCCGAAGCATCTAAATTACGTTGAGCACCATCAACTAAATCTTTTTTAGTTTTATAAGCTCCAATAGGATTTCCATTACTATCTTTCTCAACTGGAAGTTTAGCCAACTCAGACTGCGCATTTCTCAATGCCTCTAAACTAGTAGTATAAGTTCCCAAACTTTCATTAATCTTACCATTATCTCCAAATCCTCCAAACCCTACATCCCACCTCAACAAAACAAGTCCTATAACATATATTATCAAAAACATTGCATAAGCAAGCCACAAAAGTCTCTGCGCCACAATAAATACTCCCTTTCCTTTTTGAACAGAAACATAAGTCACAAATCCAAGCCCCATTATAGGAATAAATAAAATAAGAGCAACTCCAAACGCTTTATATGAAAGCATCGCAGCAGTAATCTCATCACCAGTAATTAAAATAGTAGCCAAATATCCCAACAAAACAGAAATAATAAACTTTAAAGAAGTAGATTTAGGAAAGTCAGCTTCCATAAGTCCTGCAAATATAAGAACAATCAATATAGCAAGAAAAACAACTTTCAAAGCACCAGTCTGCAAATTAAAAAGATCTGTATTCTGAAAAACATCTCCCATTGGATTTACATTATCCCAAAAATCATTCTGTGCACTAACGAAAATACTCCCTAAAACAATGAGCCCAAAAACAAAAAGCAATACACCTAACCTTTTATTTATCATAATCTAAATAAAAAATAGCTAGTATTTAAGTCTTATTAATATCTCAAAAAGCATCGGAGTTTTAGGTCATACGCTAAGAATCATAAAAGTTCAACATATTAAAGAATATTAAAAACTAACTTCAGTAACATCACTTTCAAAAGCAACCGGATTTTGAACTATCCTTCCCCTATAAACAGAATTTCCTCTTATTCCTGCACCGCATACTCCACAAACATTACCAACAACTCGAGACTCGCAACAAGAACCATTTAAAGCCCTTCTAAGCCCATATAAGTGAGCGTTCTTTTCAAACCAGCCGTCACCACTCTGTGAAAGAAGAACATAAGCAGGTTTAACCCCATGCCCTTCACACGAAGCCTTCGTCTCACAATCATGCTCCCACATCTGCCTTATTAAATCTCTGACACCCCTATCTATGTTTAACCTATCCATAACGGTATCAGATACATCTTTTTTCATAATTTAAAGATTAAATTAAACTATTTAAATGTTACTATTTTTACTACTATATAATTAAAATAGGTTAAGCAAAACAGTATTTAAACATATGATAACTCACAGTCTAATGAATATCTTTGACGAATTAATCAATCTTGACGAAACACTCCAAATAAGAATCATCTTTCTTCTCATAATTTTTGTGGCAATTTATGCCATTTTAAGACAAATGAAAATGCTACAATGGAGCAATTCAATAAAAGGAATTATTAGTTTAGTAATTGCGATAGTTGCTGCCAGAAGCATAAGCGAAACCGCAATACAAAACATGGGAATTTCATCAAAATTCCTAGGAATATTTCTTATATACATTGCAATAATGCTCGTAATAACATACCTCATACATAGAAAAAACACCACATCATTAATCAGAAAATTTTTAATAATCTTATTCGCAGGCTCGTTTGCATTCGTATTCTATGACCAATATTACAATTTATCAGAACAAGGAAAGCTAATGAATTGGATATTAGCAGGACTAACTTTATTGCTAATATTTTTCGATAATTCAATACATAAATGGGTAAGATACAAAAAAAATTAATAAAGAATCCCAACCACAGCAAGCCGTAGGGTATTCTTTAAGCCTTCAAATGGGAACTATTGTAGCAAGCTAAGGGGTATAAGACCCATTTGAAGCAATCAAGCACAATTATATAAATACAAATTCCCTCGATGAAGTATGAAATTAGGTGATAAGATGGCAGGTAATAAGACTGCATTAGCCTTAATAGGCATAACAGCGCTAACATACCTAGCATCATCATTCACAAATAAATGGATTGGAAGTTTACTAGGATTAATTGCAATAGCTTTATGGTTTTATATGTCAATTTTTGAAATAATAAAACCAATGTTCGCACCTGCAAAAATAAGAATTTTTCTTTCAAACATAAGAGAAAAAATAAAAGATGTTAATAAATCAAATATAAATAAAATAAAAAGTATTTATGATTCAAATAAGTCTAACTTCATCACATATGCCGTATTTGCTATATTTGCACTTATTTTAATTCTTTCAACAAACAGTCAACCAATAATCATAACTCCTCCAACACCAACGTTAACAGCAACAGGTGAACAAACCCTGTTTTCTAAAATAACTATCGGGTTATGGACAGGAGCATCAAAAACAATAGGAGTATTAGATAATTTCATTGACAAAAACTTTGCATCAATAAAAGAAGGAATGAATAAGATAACTGGATGGTTTCCAAGAATAGACGGACCATATTTGTTCGAAGGAAGTTTCTGGAACATAGACAATTTTCTTTATAGGCTTCTCTTCTTTGATGCATTAGTCATTGGAATTATTATTATAATTTACCTTATAATCAAATTTTTCACCATTGTCCATAGACCTCAACTCAAACAAAACAATTCTTCTCAATATTTAGAAACTTCAGAAATTGAAAACGTAAATAAAAGAATGATGCAATATATTAAAAAACAGAAAGAATTCAAAAATATATTTAACAGAACCGCACTATTTTCAATAGTTTATTTCGTTGGAAGCGGAGTTCCTATTCTAAACCTCCTTTTAAAAATAATTACTCTTGAAATCATAGGCACACCATTCTGGATAAGGGCAATCATTGTCTCAGCGGCAATCCTATTCATAGACCCCTATATAGAAAAATTTAATGAATACAATACAGAATACATTAAATACAAGAAAGCGTTAAAAGAAGAATATCTGAAGAAAAAGGCGGAAATCTAAATATTTAAACACCAAAAACAAATAAATATAACATGATGAACAAAAGAGGAATAAGTTTAACAATAAAGATTTTAATAGCCATAGCAATAATTGTAGTAGTTATAGTAGGAATCATATTCTTCTTTCTTCCAGATACATGGAAACAACTCACATCCATCGAAACATCTAGCTCTACAACCTGGGACTGGAAAAACGTAAACTCCATACAAAAATTCACAGATTTTTCAAAAACCAAAATACTTCAGATTTTAGGTTTTGAAAGAGGATTTTTAGACTCTTTCAAAGACCTCTTTATAGGATTTATAGCGGGATTTTACATTTGCCTAATTTATTTTATAGCAACTAAAGTTGAAAAAATAATGAATCCAGGAATTAATGAAACTGACCTAAAAATCATAGCAAATAATAGCTGGCTTAAATTCGCCGGAAACCAGTTTTGGAAAGCAATTCCCATTGGAATGTTCTACTTTATCTTAAACCAAATACCTTTCATAAAAGTAGCCATTCAAATAATAACTTTTGAACCTCTAATGATTTTCAAAGATACCGTTGCATACTTTATTGTAAAGCCACTTATAGTAGCATTTGTTCTAGGAATGGGCCCTGCTGCAATAGAAGCATACTCCACATATAAATTAAGAAAAAAATATAGAGGCGAACTACTCAAAATAAAGGCAAATAAAGCGGCAATTGAAGCCTTACGCAGTTCATAAAATGAGTTTCATAAACATAATAACGGGAAGTCTATTGGTTCTTATAATAATTGGCACATTTGCATCATTAAATACTACAACATCCCCGACAAGTTTTCTAGAAAAATCACTCGAATTCAGCAAAAAAATATTCGGACTAGAAGATTTAGGCAATTTTAGCGACAATTTTTTCAGTCATTTCATTCTTGCCTTATTTGCAGGAATCATATTGTGGCTAACCTCATTTTTAATAAAGGGATATTATAGCTACATAAAAGGCAAAGAAGAAGGTGAAAAAAAAATAAAAGGAATTTTTGACAGCGGAATTGAAATCGAATATATGAAAATAAGATGGATAAACACAATAGCAGGAACACCAGTTAAAGTCTTTGTTATGGCAATAGGATATGCAACTCTTACACAAATACCAATTCTCGGAAATATAATCCAAATAATAACTCTAAGCGCAATAATTGACAATTATTTATATAAATTAATAATTCTTGCTGTAGAAATAGGTTACCTTCCAGCCATACTAAATTGGTATTCAATAAAAAGACAAGAAAATAAATATATAAAAGAAATAAAAAATGTAAGGCGACTAAAAGCTTATATGAACAAAACCTAAAATCATGGTCCTCTAAGTCTTTGTAAAAAGTCTCTAAGTTGTCCTATATCTGCAGGGTCTGCATTATAAGCTGCTCTAAACATTTCCTTTGCTTTAAGGTATTCTCTAACTGAAGCGTCAGCACCAAACAAAGCATTTGCTTCATTCTGTAAACCAACATATTTTTTAACAGTTTTAAAATTTGGCTTCTCAATACCTAATTCATCCTCGACTTTATCGCACAAACTCCCATAAGCACGTGCAGCTTTTCGAGCTTCTGCTCTAGGAAATATAAAAGAGTCTCTAACACCATAACCTGTAGGAGTAGCACTAGTAGCTTCCTCATAAGCCTCAGCCATAGCTATAACTTGATCATTTCGCTCTTTTAACTCCCCAGCTATTTTAAGACCTTCTCTCCATTTCTTTCCAACAACTGTACCAAGCACTGCCCCAATAGGTCCTCCAGTAATAGCAATTCCAACAAGACCTCCCGCAACACCTCCAGCACCAAGATAACTAACAGCAGGCCTGACTGCTTTATTATAAACTCCTCTCACCCCGTTAGCAAGACAACCAACAGCAGGTCTAATCATCCCTTCATAAGCCCTCTTCGCTCCGCTAGCAATATCACCAATAACGGTTCTTCCTCCAGCAGTATATTCTCTTGTCATGTTATTATCCTAAAAAATGATATACAAACCCCTATTTAAACCTTTCGATTTAGTATCTACTATATAGTAGTTAACTAAATAAACGCATATGTAAAGACTTAAAAAAAATAGAGTATTTTGCAATCCATGCAAAAAAAGCTGGTTTTGATGATCATAGTAGCAATCTTTATCACAAGTTTATTTGTCAATGGAGCATATTCCCAAGCTAATTCAAACATTCCAAGTAATGAAACAAATGAAGAAGTATTAGAAAGTCCAGAAGATATAATAAATATAATAGGAAATGATAAAATAAGAGAAGAATTCCTTGAAGAAAAGAAAACAGAAATACTAGAACAAACTACATTCGGAAAAATCTTAAAAAAAATAGAAAGTCTATTCAAATACCTTGACCCTGTATTCAACATTATTTTAGGCATAGGATTCACAATATCTTGGTTTTTTACATTAACCTTAATAATTTACATAATATTGATAAAATTGCTCTATGATTTAACTCATATAATCAATATATACATCGAGGGTAAAAAAAAGAAATATATTAAAGGAATTATTCTTGCCTCTTGGATAATCTTTATCTCATCAGTACGCATAGAAAAGTCAATGGCCACTTATCTTATTGAAACAGCATCAAATATAGAAGAAACAATAGGAAAATATGTTTACTTTTTCACAATACTAATATTATTGCTTTCAATACTACTTTTATCAAGTCAAATCAAACAAATAACAAAGAAGAAAATATTAGAAAGAAATGCCAAAGAAGGAAAAGAAGAATCCAGAAAAAATAAGAAAGAAATAATTAAAATAGAATCCCAAAAATTAAAAGAAGAACAAGAAAAACAAGAAGAAGAAGAACTCAAAGAAAGAGCTAGAAGAGACCTTGAAGGCATAGAGAATATCTAAAACAGACTCTTCTGCGCGCTTCTAGACTTAATCTCTCGCAACTTAACAAGCTGATTCTCCACACGTTCAGCAGAAAACTCATGTCGAGTAACAAGAATCTCTTTAATCTTCTCTTCATTAACTTTAGGAAAAGTAACTTTATGCTTTGAAACATTCGGTTTCTTGAAAATCTCAAATATCTCCATCCAATTAAAACCTAAATCTCCATGTCTTTCAACTACACTTTCAAATATCTTCACAGGATAAACAAACTGCTTAACAAGAGCAAGCGCCTTCTTAGGCCCAATACCCTTAACGCCCCCAGGATTAAAGTCCGTCCCAACTAAAATAGCTAAACAAATAAGCTGATCCCAATTAATCCCAAGTTGATTAATAACCCCTTCAAATTCAATCATTTCCGGCGCTATGTAAATAAATCCGGAAACAGTCTTGCGTTTGCGAGATAAAGTCAAATTTTGAATTAAACGAGTTCCTCCAACGACAAGAGCATCATAATCTTGAGAGCCGACAGCATAAGCCTGTCCACTTTTAACAAGTTCAGCAGCCTGCATCTCTCCCTCACCAGGTGCCTGAACTACAGCAATACCCATCGCCTCAAGCAACTCCTTACTTTCAGAAATCATCTTGTCATCAACTTTAGAAAAACCACGAGCATACTTCCCCATCCCATCAACATCCCCCTCATCAACAGCTTCTTCATATTTCTCAACAGCAACATCCTTAGCAGCCTGGCGTAATTCATGAGTCTTTCCCTTAAGAACATGATACTCTCCATCAAAAACATAAATTAAACTAATCCCTTCAGCAAGAAGGGCAATATTCCTATAAAACAACCCAGACAAATGCGAAGTAACTTGGCCAGAAGAATCCATTAGCGGAGTTCCATCTGGTTGTCTAACAGAAGACAAAAACTGATATATCACATTAAAAGCATCAATAGCAATAGTCTTCCCTTTCAACTCGGAAAAAGTAACTTCTTTCCGAGAAACCAAATCGCCTATTTGTAAACCCATGACTAATCTCCCCATTTACTTAATTTAAGAGTTGAAACCATAAATAAACAACATATCTAGAGTTAATAAAAATTCTTATCAGTCAAAAACACCATCGCGAGCAAGTTGTTCAGGTGTTCTAGGAAGTAAAGTTCTGTCACTAACTTCACCTTCATATCCGCATTCAGAAGCCAGAGACTGGTTTGACCGACTGATCTCATCAGCAACACTATGAGAAACTCTTTCAAGAATAGGCCACAGCTGTGCACGAATTTTATTAAGTTTACCAAATAATTCCCTATGACTAAGATTTTGATAATCTCCTACAGGAAAAAGAGCATCATCAAGATCTTCAAATCTTTTAACTAATTGAGTACGCCCAAATCCCCTATTAAAGTAAGGCAGAGCTATTCTGGAAGCATGAACTACGTAAGGATAAAGTTCAACACTTTTATAATGCTCAATTTCTCGAACTACCATCTAAAATCATTAAATCATACATATTTAAACCTTACTATTTATTTAACTAAAGAGTAATAACAATCAAAATCCTTTTAAACCTCCATTTTTATATAAAAACAATATGAAATCAATAACTAAATGGACAATAGGAGGATTAGCATCAGCAGCATTGCTGAGTGGTGGAATAATTTTCTCAAAATATGAAAGCATTCCAGAAGAAAAAAGAACAATCAGTTTTGAAAACCCTCAACAAACCTTAGACGAAGCTTTCAGAAATTGTAATCCTGAAAATATATCTAGAATAATTTATGATCCTGATTTCAAAGATTCAGATGCTTATTTAAGATCTTCTCTAAGTGGTCGTATGTCTCCAAGTGAAATAGAAATTAGTATTCAAAATAGCAGAAAACTAGCAGAAGGACATTATATGAGTGTTGCAGATGTAAGCACAAAAGTAGGAGATGGACAAAAAAGACAAATATTTGTAAGAAAAGAATTAATTGGTGCTCCAGAAGTCAAATCTCTAGCAGATTTAGAGAATGCAATATATCACGAAGATGTACATGCAGAAGAGCACAGAAACGGATACGATTTTGGTGGTAGAATAGTAAGAGGAGAAGAATTAACAAGATTATGCAACACAGGTGAGATAAGACCAGAAGTAATAATTGGAATAGGAGAAATTGATGCATACGCATCACAAATAGAAAGAGCAAAAAAAAGTCAAATAAAACCATCTCGTACACTTATGGCAGGCGCATTAACTCAATTGCATAGAGGATACAGTATTTTAGAGAAAGGTCTTTCAAATGAAAAATTAACCATTTTAGAAAGAATGTATGCGGAAAGAGTAATAGCAAAACATAAAGATACAATAGAAACCCTAAAAAAGCATAATTAACTACAATATCCATGAAAGCCCATATAGTAAACATCTCATCAATCACAAACGAAGACAAAACATTAATTCAAATCTTTGGTAGATTAGAAAATAATAAGTCGTTTGCAACAGTAATTCCCTTCGTTCCATATTTCTACATAAGAGAGTCAGACGCAGAAAAAGCAAAAAACGTCCTAGAAAGTACATTAATAGAAAAAACAAAATTCACAAATAAAAATAAAGAAAACGTTCTAAAAATATCTCACGAGAATAAAACAGAATTAATTAAAATAATCAAAGCAGTCCATCAAAAAGATATCAATACCTATGAAGCAGATTTAACTCCTACAATGCGTTTTATTATAGACAATAATTTATACAACACTATAGACATCACAGGAGAAACAGAACCATCAGAATTAGTAGATGTCATCTTTAAAGATGCAAAGATTAAACCAACACACGCAAACATTCCATTAAAAGTTCTATCATTAGATATTGAAACAAACAAAAAAACAGAAGAACTATTCTGCATCGGACTATATAGCCACAATTATGAAAAAACATTCATAAAAAGCAATGAAAAAGTAGAAAGGGCAGTAAACTGTAAAACAGAAGCAGAAGTGTTAAGCAAATTTCGCGAGGAAATAATAAAATTCGACCCAGACATAATAACTGGCTGGCACGTAATAGACTTCGATTTAAACTATTTAAGAAAGAAATTTGAAGAGCACAACATTCCATTTAACTTCGGGAGAACGAATGAAAACATCAAATTAAAGATAGAAGATAATTTTTTCAGAAATTCATCAGCAAACATCCCAGGAAGACAAATCCTAGACGGCTTAAATTTAATCAAAGACCCATTCATACAGGAAGCTCCTTCAATAAAAAACAAAGAATTCGAATCTTATTCATTAGAAAACGTCTCGCAAGAAATGTTAGGAGAAGGAAAAATAATAAAAGGAAAAGACAGACATGAAGAAATAGAAAAATTATATGATAAAGATAAAAATAAGCTAGTAGAATATAATATTCAAGACTGTAAGCTAGCATACAAACTCTTAATTCAAACAAAAATACTAGACTTAGCAATTGAACGCTCCATTTTAACAGGCTTGCCTTTAAACAGATTAACTGGCTCAATAATCGCTTTCGACTCTTTGTACATTAGAGAAGCAAGAAACCGAGGAGTAGTCTCTCCAACACTCCATTATAAACAAAAAGAAGAAAGAATCAAAGGCGGTTATGTAATGGAGCCAAAACCAGGAATTTATCATGATGTTTTAGTTTTAGACTTCAAATCTCTATATCCTTCAATAATAAAAACATTTAATATCGATCCAATATCGATGCTTGAAAAAAAAGAAAAAGGGGCAATAGAAACAACAAATAAAATTTATTTCAAAAACGAAGAAGGAATACTCCCCTATATAATTGAAAAGCTCCACAATGAAAGAGAAAGAGCTAAAAAAGAACAAAGAGAATTATCCAGTTACGCAATAAAAATAATTATGAACTCATTCTTCGGCGTTTTAGCGTCGCCTAATTGCAGATATTTTAGCTTGAACTTAGCCAATGCAATAACTCATTCTGGACAAGAAATAATTCAACTAACTGCAAAAAAGATTGAAGAAAGAAATCTAAAAGTAATATACAGTGACACAGACTCCGTATTCATAAGCGCAAACGTAGAAAAAACAAAGGCAAAACAATTAGGCTTAGAATTGCAAAAATATATAAACAATTTTTATGAAAATTACATTAAAGAAAAATATAACAGAAAATCATACTTAGAGCTAGAATTCAAAAAATATTACATAGCCTTAATGCTCCCAAAAATACGCAATTCAAAAACAGAAGCAGGCTCTAAGAAAAGATATGCCGGACTAGTAGAAAACAATGGAAAAGAATCCTTGGAAATAGTAGGATTAGAAGCAATTCGAGGCGACTGGACTGAAGCAGCTAAAGATTTCCAAATTGAATTATTAACAAAAGTATTTCACAAAGAAAATCCAATTCCATTCATAAAAGACTACATAAAGCAAATAAGAGAAGGAAAAATAAATTCTAAATTAATATATAGAAAATCAATAAGAAAAGACTTAAAAGACTATACTAAAATAACTCCCCCGCATGTAAAAGCCGCACGTCTCCTAGACAGCATGGAATCAAACCTCGTAGAGTATTATATCACTGAAAACGGCCCAGAACCAATACAAAAACTAAAGCACAAAATAGACTACGAACATTACATAGAAAAGCAAATAACTCCAATAGCCAACACAGTGCTAAACTTTTTCAACACCTCCGTAGAAGAAATAGTAAAGGGCTCAAAACAAAAAACACTTTTCTAAACTAATTTACATCTTTTACAATATTTATATCAAAAAAACTTTGATTTCACCACGCACTAAAGTGCATGGTTTGTTTGGTTTTTTGGATGCTCAAAGTGTTCATGCCCTAAAGGGTGTGGTTTTCAAACACTTTGACATAATCTGTGTTTTTCACAGCAACACGAACCTTTATTTCTCTTATAATCAAAATAATGAGAATAGCAATCATTACAGAAAGTATTGCAATAACAGTCCAGAAAATCACATTTCTCAAACTAATAGCAGAAGAATCCACTATGTCTTGTGAAGGCAAATCTGAGAAGTCATCAGAATCTGATGGATATATTGTTGGTGGAACATAATTTCCACCAGAAGAAATATTTGAATTATTCCTCGCAATCCCCGTAGTACTTCTTCTACCCCCACCACCACCGCTACCACCACTGCTACCTCCAGGATTATTAGGATTATTCACAACAACGAAATTAACAGTAGCATTTCGTTTAGCCCCATTTAAGAAATTACTATAAGCAGTCAACACATAATTTCCAACAGGAAGTAAACCCTGACTATAAGTAAATAATCTATTGTTTGTAGTATTCATTGTAGTATTTGTAACTCCATTATTCAAACTAAAGTTAACACTTCCATTCAAATTCAAAGAAATATTAAATGTAACTGGAAACGCAGATAAAGCATAACTCTCATCTGGACTAGGCTCATTTATACTCATAGTAGGAACAATATCCACAACCCTAAAGTCAACAGATAAACTTTCGTTAACCCCATTACTAAAGTTAGCATAAGCAGTAAAAGTATAATTTCCAATAAGAAGTAAACTCTGACTATAAGTAAATGTTCTACGATTTAAAGTATTCATTGTAATATTAGCAACTCCACCATTCAAACTAAATTTAACACTTCCATTCATACTCAAATTAACATCAAACACAACAGGAAAATCTAAAACAGTATATAAATCTCCAGAATCAGGCTCATTTATAGATATATTAGAATAAGTATTATTATTCGAGGAGTTATTATTAGGATTAATCACCGAGCTAATAGAATAGTTCGTCCATCCAGTAACATTAAACACAACAGTACCAGCATTCAAGCTAGTCAAATTAGTACAAATATTTGCAGGACAAGAAAGCCCATTACGTAACATTACCGGATTAACTAAATTAGTTGGAAGACCTTCGAAAGTAATTCTAGCAGGCACATTTAACCTAGGACGCAACGCAGACTCAACGTTTGCAAGATTACGTTCTACATGAATATCACTACCCAAATCAAGCCCATTTACATTCATAAATGGTTGAGTAAAGTTAATCCTACCATTGCTTGTATTAATCAAATTAACAAAAGAATTATTAATTCTATAAGATTTAAATGAACTATCTATAATATCAACATAAGCAGAAGAAGTCGAAGCAAAATAAGGTGAATTAACATCTAAATCATAATGAGAAGAATTTCCATTTATTACATTGACATTTTTAAAAGAATTATAAATCGGAATACCTGAAACTAAAACAATACCATCTCTTCGCGGATTTAGTATAGAAACATTTGAAAAAGAATTAAACCCTGACAATATAGAGTATACTCCAGAAATACTGGAATTTAATAATATATTATTAGAAATATTGTTATGATTAGAGTTAGATAAAGTAATAGAGTAATTTGCCCTAGTAATAGTATTTGAATCTATACTATTATTAAAACCAAGATACAATAATATTCCAGTGTCTAATAAATCCGCAGGGTTCAACTTATTAAGAACATTTCGCTCAATTAAACTCTTATTCGAAAAATTTAAATTAATTCCTACCTGAACATTAGATATTAAGTTTTGAGCAACTCTTGATCTTAAAGTCTCATATAAATCTATTCCAACACTAGTAAATCCTGAAGACACAATACCTGAACCAACAATAGAGTTACCATAAATATAAGAATCTCTATTTCCAGAAGCAATTCCAACTCTAAATGACCTCAAATTGACTCTAGCAACTGAAACATTGCTTCCAACAATATCAATTCCAACACTACTTAATCCAGTTGCAGGACTGATTGAATATCTTGAAGTTCCATCTAAAGTAACATTATTTCCTATAATTGAAATACATGGCGAAATAGAAGCAGTAAAACTCGCATTCAAAACATAATAAGTGTTATTTCTGCTAAGAACTCCACAAGAACTTACATTTATAGCATTTACAGGAATGACAACGGGAGCACCGCCCAAATTAATTGAATAATCTGTCCATCCAGTAACATTAAACACAACAGTACCCGCATTCAAGCTAGTCAAATTAGTACAAATATTTGCAGGACAAGAAAGTCCATTACGTAACATTACCGGATTAACTAAATTAGTTGGAAGACCTTCAAAAGTAATTCTAGCAGGCACATTCAATCCAGCACGAGTAGAATTTACATAAGCATAATTATATTCAATCTTAACATCATCATTCAAATTGCGGCCACTTACTCCTTGAGTCATAACTCCCCCACTAATAGGTTGGGTAAAGTTAATCTCTCCTTTTCCAGTGCTTGTAAATGTTGTAAATGCATTGGCAATCTGATAAGAAGTAAATGAACTATCAACAATATCAATAAAATTAGGCGGACCAGGAACATTACCGTTAGCAACAGCATCAGTTATAGTTAAACTATTTGTAAGAGGAGATTGATTAATAATATTTAAATTCTTCAGCAAAATACTTTGACCACCAAACAATCCAATATCCACAGAATTATTAGTATTCGAAATAGTATTATCTAAAATTTCAACTTTTGTAGCATCCCAAATAGATATTCCTATATATGCTCTATTTATAACATTATTCGAAAATATAACTCCAGAAGGAGTAGCTGCAGCACCGATAACTGCAGCAACATAAGCATCCTTAATAACATTTGAATTCACAACTGAATTACTTCCATAAATGACTATTCCTCGAGACACAGGAACAGTAATATTCAATCTTTGAATAGTGACATTTTTACCTAGAGAAAGTACTGCAGAAGCAGTATAGCTATAAGGCGCACTTGATGTAATCAAATGTTTAAATTCACCATCTAAAGTAACATTATCTCCCTGAATAGTAATGCAATTAGAAGTTGTAAAACTCAGACTTGAATTCAAAACATAATAAGCATTATTCTGACTCAAAGTTCCGCAAGAAGTTACATTTATAACATTAACAGGAACAGCTTGAAGCATTATATTAGGAATTCCTCCAAGATACCACGAAAACAAAACAAAAAATACGGCAATACAAACAATAAGCAAAGGAACACTATAACTCAAAGGTACACGTGGAATAACTAAATTCTTCCTTTTTCTCATACAAACTCCATTCCACACACAAGTTAACTTATTTTATAAACCTTCTCGTAAAACCTACAACATTAAATTCCCACACCTAAAAGAAGATACTTCTCAGACTATCTCAAATGGCTTATAAGTTTTGTAGAATTAAAGTTTTCTTCAATAAAATTGGATTTAATAAATTTAATAATTAAAAAAACAAGAATAATTATCGCTACAAAAAGTATTACAATAATAAGCCAATAGACCACATTCCTTGCACTACCTGAAGAACTCTTTATATTTCCTGAATTTGAATTAAAAAAGCCACTATAATTTGATGGAAGTACAGGTGAAACATAAGAACTTCCCCCAGAACTATTTGAACTATTTCCAGAACCAGAATTTCCTCCATTATTATTCCCACCACCGCTACTACCTCCAGGATTATTATTACTAGGATTATTAACAACTCTAAAATCAACAGAATCGCTCAACCTAGTTCCATTAGTAAAGTTAGCATAAGCAGTAAATGTATAATTTCCAACAGTCAGCAAATTTTGACGATAAGTAAATGCAACATTATCTGTAGTATTCATTGTCGTGTTCATAACTCCATTATTCAAACTAAACTTAACACTTCCATTCTGATTTAAAGTAACGACAAATGTAACTGGAAACGCAGATAAATAATATCTCTCATTTAAATCAGGCTCATCAATACTCATTGTAGGAATAATATCTACAACCCTGAAATTAACTGAAGCACTCAACCTAGTTCCATTAGTAAGGTTAGCATAAGCAGTAAATGTATAATTTCCAACAGTCAGCAAACTCTGACTATAAGTAAATAATCTATTATCTGTAGTATTCATTGTCATGTTCATAAATCCACCATTCAAACTAAACTTAACACTTCCATTCAAAGTCAAATTAACATTAAATAAGACTGGAAAATCTAAAACAGTATATAAATCTCCAGAATCAGGCTCATTTATAGATATAATTGAATTTAATGAATTATTAGTTGTGATATTGGCATTATTCGAAGGATTATTTATAAAAGAATTAATGTTGCTTATAGAATAATTAGTCCAAGAAGTAACATTGAATACAACAGTCCCTGCATTTAAGCTAGTCAAATTAGTACAAATATTTGCAGGACAAAGAACACCATTACGAAGAATTGTTGAGTTCGTAATATTAGTCGGTAAGCCGTAAAAAGTAATAATCGCAGATTTATTTAAACCAGAATTAGAAGAATTAACATAAGCGTAATTAAATCCAAGTCTAACATCATCATTCAAATTGCTCCCATTCACATTCATCAATGATTCTATAAAGTTGATTTTGCCATTTCCAAGATTAACAAATGTTACAAAAGTAGAATTTATGTTATAATAAACAAAAGAATTATCAGTAAGTTCTGCAAATCCATAACTAGTTTCATTAAAAGAATAAAGCAGTAAACTTGAATAAGAAGAGGGTATGTTAGAAACAATATTATTCTTCAATGAAACGCTCTGCCCATCAAAAAATATTGTACCTATGCCTATTCCGCCACTAAGAGGTCTATCTATAATATTATTTGATATTGAATTCCCATTTCCAAGATTAGAAATTATAGAATTAAAGGAATTACTGATATAGTTTGAAACTACTGTGGAATTACTCGCTCCAGCCAAATGTATACCCGCGTGTGCTGAAGTAATGTTTAATCCTTTAACTGTAACATTCCTCCCATAAGCAGATACAAAAACCGCTATTCCAGTTGCTTGCAGAACATATTTAGATTCTCCATCTAAAGTTACATTTACTCCATTAATAGTTATACAATTACCAGCAACATTAATACTCTGATTCAAAACATAATAAGCATTATCCTGATTCAAAACCCCACAAGAATTAACATATGCCACATTCGTAGGAACTGACTGTAACATCACCTGAGGAACTTCTACATTAAACAAAAAAACTAAAATCAAAAAAGCACTTATGCAAACCAAAAGCAAAGGAATACTGTAATACAAAGGCACAACAGGCAATCTAGAAGCTCCCTCATAACTATCGTAGCTCATAAAATCATCACAATCCTCACTTTTTACACACGATAAGTTATTTTATAAACCTTCCTCGAGAAAAACCACAATTAAAATTACCCCAACTCTCACTTTCAATGAAAAAATAAAACAAAAACTACAATTAAAAACCAATATGGTCGGCGCAGTTCGGCGCTTCGCGCCTCACACTTTACTGAAGCAATTATTTTAGCTAATATAATAGCCACAAAAATCAAAAAAAATTATTTCTTAAACGACTCATTAATCAAAATCATCTTCCGAACAAAAAACCAAGAAAAAAAGACACCAATAAAGAAAAAGACTACTCCAACAGTAGAAAAAGCAAAACTCTTATTTCCAACAACATTTCCCGTCAGGCTAGGAAAAGAAGAAAACAAAGCCAAAGCAAAAGAAGCTAAAATATACCTTCCTTTTATTTTTCTAACAATAAACCTTCTAATCGAGTTCATATCTTTAGTTTTTTCATATAAAACTGCCATTCTACGTTCTTTTTTATATTCAGATAAAGCATTTCTAAACAAGTCTTCTAATTCGCTTTTTAAAGAATCATCTGTCTTTGAATATTCAGAAGCTTTAGAATAAAACTTTGCAGCCCTCCTAAAATCCTTAGAAGCTTGTTTGTAGCGTTCTCTTTCAACTTCATCTCTTGCCTCACCTTCAAACCATTCGCCTATAAATCTAAGTTTCTGAGGGTCCTTTGAATAAATATCAAAAGCAGAATAAACCCTCCCCACAGATTTTCTATCAGCAACCTTAACCATAACAAGTTAAAACAAAACAAGTTTATAAAATTATCAAATCTCTAAAATAACCCCATCACGCCCGACATTAATAACTTTAGTCTTTCCAATAAAATCTTCAGTTCCAAAAGTCTCGTGAATATGCCCATGTAAAAGTAAATCAGGCTTAAATTTCAAAACAGCTTTATGAATAGAATCACTTCCTCTAAATCCTACAGATTCTGAAATTCCTTTAGAAGGATGCATATGAGTCAACATAACTTTTTTCTCTATACCTTTAAGGCCTTTATGAGCTTTCTCTAAAGTATCAAAAAGTTCTTTCTCTGAAATTCCAGACCTAGGCCCGATAGCAGTAGAAGCGCTTCCAGCTCCAAAAAAACCAACTCCTTGATAAACTGCGCCATATCCATGAATATTAGTAACTCCGTATAACTGAGCAAGAAAGTCAGTAGTAGCAAAAGAATCCCAATTTCCAGGCAACAAAAGCACCTTCTGATTTTTATCCTTAAACGGTTTAATCAAATTCTTACTTTCACCGAAGCCAGTCAAGTCCCCACATAAAACAACTAAATCAACTCCTTCCTTCTCAGCACGAAGAGCAAGTTTCTTAGTAAGTCGCGAGTCTCCATGCAAATCAGATGCAGCCAGTATCTTTAGTTTCTTTAAAGCCATAAAAATCACACACAACTAACAATTATAAACACTTCTATTTGATAATAAAATTTCTATCAATTAATAGTAAATATTAAGAAAAAGGCTTAAAAAACATACCTATCTTTTGAAGTTATGGCAGACCTTGAAGCAAAACTAGTGGGAGAAGTAGTCAACAAGTCAGGAGAATTATTAGTAATAGATCCTTGTTCATTGAGTAATTTTGACCCACAGTATGAAAAATCAGAAGAAGATTACCTGTTAAGGGCCCAAAACAGAGCATTCGTTAAAAATATGAAACAAATTATGGATATAGCATCTAAACATATAATCAAAAGATTAGCCTCACAAGAACTCAAGGAAATAATAGATGAATATAAAAAAGCAAAAAAAGATACTCCAAAAGAAGAACCAATAAGACGCCAACCTTATTTAGGAACTGGAAGAGGATATGTAGTAATCTGGACAGGTACAGATGGAAGATGTGATATCTTACAAAGTTCAAACAGATTATTTTATGTATCTTTAGACGAACCGTTTGAAGGTCCAAAAAGAAGTGATAAAATTATAGGTTCACCAAATACAGAAACAGCAACATTTGTAGTTGTTGACAAAAGCAGATACAAAATTGAGAGAAATGCAGATAAAAGTCTTTATACTGTAGTTCAAGCCGAGCCAGGAATTTATCAAGCAAGATTTCTTAGCAAAGGATTCAAAGTAAGATTACAAAAGAAAGAATAAGTACATTATCGTCTACAAATCAAAAAACTCAAAAAAAGTGAAACAAAATAACTACTATCAAAGATAACAAGCATATAGAAAAACTTAAAAGCGATATACTTATTGCAATATAGAGATTACAAAGGATATATCAAAATGATTCAAAAACCAAAAGACAGTTTCGACGTTTTCTTCAGAAGAAAACCGGCTTTGATGCTAGTAGCCTTAAAAAAGTTAACACGCGCAAGATACGGCTCAATCCTTGCAAAGGAAGTTGACTGCACATATAGTCACGCAGTAAAAATACTTCAAATGTTAGAAAAACTTGAACTAGTAGGCTTCGAGAAAAAAGGCAGAATAAAATTAATCAAACTCACAAAGAGAGGCGAAGAAGTAGCTAACAATATAGAAAATATAAAAAGAGTAATTGCTTAACTAATTAATGAAAAATATCCTAAAACACATTCCAAACTTCTTAACAATATCCAGAGTTTTCCTTACTTTTGTCATTATATATTTAATTTTCACAAAAGCAGACATAAGAACAACAATAACTATCTTTGCAATAGCCGCACTTACTGATTGGCTAGACGGCCAATTGGCCCGTAAGTTTAAGTGGGAAAGTGAATTTGGAAGAAAAGCAGATATAATTGCAGACAGATTTCTATGGGTAGGAACTGCACTAGCATTCATAATTGCGTTCGGAATGTCTGGAAATTTAGGCTGGATTCAAGGAATGCAAATTTTATTCATAATGTCTAGAGAAATAATAACTGCCCCATTCGCAGTAGCTTATTTCATGTCTGGAAAATCAATACCCCATGCAGCCTATATCGGAAAACTAACCACATTTGTCCAAGGATTCGCCCTTCCAGCATTAATTCTAAGCATTTATTACCTAACATGGACTTTTATTTCAATCCCATTATCAATAGCATGTCTTATCCTAGGCTCAATTTCGGCAAAGCATTATATTAAACAAACAAGTGCTACAAAAAAGTTCAACAAGAAAAAGAAATCAACCAGTAGATAATTTATCAACAAAGCTATCAAGCCCTTCTATATGAGAAACACCCATTATTAACAAAATTTTTCTAAGTGAAGAATCAATTCTAACGCCCATAGGAGCCATTTCTTTTTTAATAATCTTATAGAGCTGTTTTCCCTTCTTATCAAAATCAGTCAAGATGCATACCTTATCTTTCCCATCAATACCACAAACAATTTTCTCAATAATCTCTCGAAGAGAAACACCAATTTTATTAATAGTGAAAACTCTTCTAAACCCTAAATTATTCAGAGCATCGGCATCTTTTCTGCCCTCAACAATAAATACATAATCCTTATATCTTGAAAATATATCAGACCATTCAAAGCTAATCATGTATTTCAATGAAGTCATAAGTATAAATATAAATTGGTTGAAAGGACAATCAAAAGAATTATAAAACGCATAGCCATATAATTAATATGAAAAAAACATGCACATTTATTTATGAAGATATGACTGACAGATTATTTATCTCTCGCAAAGATAATTCAGATAAAATATATGGAAGCATCAGAATACTTAATGTGATATTGGACATCACAACAAATAATGAAGTAGCCAACATAGAATTGATAGATGCCTCACAATACTTAGAATCTTTAGGCCTAGATTCATCAATATTGCAAAATCTTACAGAAGTAGAGATTTCATTTAAACAAATAAGACAAGGTTATCTTATTGCATTTATTCTAAAATCAGGCAAAAAAGCAATAGCAGTGCCATATAACATTCAAATGCCTGTAAATAAGCAGATAGTAATCAACCAATTTTAAATCTCTTCCCCAAACTTCTTTTATATTCAATCGCGTGAATCAATAGTAAACTGCCTCTTTTTGTAATAGTTGCTATGGAAAAAGTAATATTGTTACTTAAATTGTAAAATAACTCATAACCTGTATCTCCAAGTTTCAATAATTTCTTCTCAATAGCAAATACCTTATCAAATTGCGGAAAGACTTCTAGCACTCTTTCATCAGATATATCTCGCATAGCGTTTCTAATCCCAAAATTTTGAGTAAAAATCAGCTTCTTGCCCTTAATATTTTGTGTAATTATTTCATCTATCTCTTTTTTATCTCTAATCAACCCAATCATCACAATTTATCATTTAAAAAAGATTATATAATTTTCTAAATAATTTATAGAATTAATTTTCAACTCTCTTTAAACTCTTTCACAGGCTCGGAGACTCACTGCGAAGAACTTAATTTCACATTCTCTTGCTCAACCATCCTCACATGCTCGGATATTCGCTATGGAATGTGAAATGGCCCCGACGGTCTTCATACTCCGCAGCGAGGAACACCACAATCTTCAGATGAGGATGTCCACAGCAAGAGAGAATGAAGATATGCTCAATCTTGTAAAAGTTGGAGGGCCAAAGAGGACTTGCTCATCTTTGGATGCAAGCAAATTCTTTTCAAGAAGAATTTGCTGTACAGAAAATCTCTAAGATTTTCTTGTGTCCAAATCCATGACATAAAATGGCCCCGACGGGATTTGGACCCGCGACACCCGGCTTAAAAGGCCGGTGCTCTACCAGGCTGAGCTACGAGGCCGTAGTCAGAGATAAATCTCTTAAAAGCAAAACAAAACTGGTTTTTTAAACATGTCGAAGTGTTTGAAAGTTCAATCTCTTTGAAGTAACACTTCGATCACGAGAAGTTTGTTGACAATGACAAACTTCTGTGCAACAAAATCTTTTATAGATTTTGTATGCATCCAAAAAACATCTAAATGTTTTTTTGATTAGCTATCCTAGAAAAATAGAAAAAAATCAAAACAACCTATCTATATGTTCTCCAAGTATGCTCGCACTTCACACACTTGTAAAACTTAGTCTCTGACTCATCGGAAGAACGAGTCTGCATCGTCCAAAAATATGCTTCTTTTTGCTTACAAGAAGGACACTTTATCTCTATAATCGGATAAGTATTCAACTTAGACTCATCAACAACAGCAATCCTATCAGGGACAGCTATCTTCTCAGAAGACTGAATCTTTAATTTTCCCTTAAATTTATAACCGCATTTAGCACAAGCTGGAGCCTTATCTCCTTCAACAAGCAACATCCCTCCGCATTTAGAACAAAATTCCATATATCCTCAAAGTTAATAATCCACCTTTTAAAAGTATATTAACCTTTCGGTTAACATTATGGAGGCCATGAAACCTCTTCAATTCTTGGGTAAATAAAATATGTATGTCCTGTAGAATCACCATCAGAATAACAACCCCCAAATCTCATTATCATATAAGCAGTGTTGCTTGCCATGCACCAATCATCTCCATTTGTCGAATCAGAATCACATCCAGTAGCGCCCCCATAAGAACTAGGACCTAAAAATCCTTCAAATTTTTGCCATGTATTTGAATCACCCTCATCAGACTTAAAATAAGGATTACTCCAATCACCGGCAATTTTATTAGTAGCTGAATTATAAATATTAAATCCAAAAAAGTTATCCATAAGTGTATCTGTAGACTTTATCCAAATACTGTACTTATAAGCTTTATTTGAATCAGCAGGAATTAAAGAAGTGCCGGCCCAATTATAACAATTCTTAGTATCAGTCTCCCTACTATCATGAGAATAAACTTCTATATTATTATAATCTAATACTAATGTTTTTTCGGGTGAATCTTTATCCCACCCAGTATCTCCTATCATTAGCCAATTAGGAACTAAATTCACATTTCCTGTAGCCTGACCTGTAATTATACCATTAGATATTAATTCTAAATTTGACCCCTTCTTTTTGTAAAACACTTTAATATATCCTTTAAAATTCCCCTCGGTCAGATTACAAGGCAAGTTTAAAGTAGTAGATGTTCCAGCACCTATTGATATTGAAGCGCCAAATTCTCCACATCCCTCAACTTCAACTTTACTTATATCATAAGGCTCTGATGCACCATTCGCCAACTCAATATTTACCCCACTTAATTCTACATTTTCAGCGCTCAAATAAAACGGTGGATCAATCATTCCATTATTGCCAGCCAATCCATCAAAATTAAAAATTCCAATATATGCAAGCATTCCAATTGCAACTATTGCTGCAAGAATTGCCCACCCATATGTCATCAAGAACTCCATCGCTGCCTGACCTTTCTTTCTCTTCATCGACAAAAATAAAGAAAACATTCCTGCAAATATAAAATAAATCCCTGCAAATCTTATATTTCCTTCATCTGCCCCTGAAGATACAATTCTACCAGTTATATCTTGAAAAGATTCTATATAAAGCAGAAATCCAAATAATAATAATAAAACCCCTATACTTGAATAAAACACTCTCCGCATAAATAACATCAAATAAGTATCTTTATCTACCTTTCGCAGTTATGGAAATTCAAATGGAATATTTAGATTTAAGAAGTTAATGCTTCTAAACCTTTAGCTATAAAAACAGACGAAGCTACTGCAACAATTGTTTGATAAGCAAAATACAAAGTCTCTTTTAAATCATGCTCACATCCTTTCCATGAAAACTCATTAGCCAAGTCATCTGCAGAAAGACCTCTACTTGAAAGCTGAGAATAATATTTACTAACATCGCAAACATAATCTTTTACCCCGAAAATAGGAATAAAATATCTCGAACTAAAATTAAACTTCAAATTATCCATAACAATATAAGAAAATATTAATATTTAATTATTTAGGCGATAAATTACTTACAAAATCCTCTCTGACTAGGATCTCGAGAACCTTCAAAGAAGATAAGCTTAATCCATCCTATTCCAGGAACTCGCGCAATAGCCTTCCCGACAAATTGCTCGGGCTCAATATTTAACTCCCCGGGCAACTGAGCAAAATTATTATCTCCTTTAGTGTCATACGGCTCAACGCGAACAAGCCTATGAATTAAAGGATACTTATATTGAGAATTAAATATCAAAACATCTCCTTGATTATAAGACCCACGACCTGAAACAAGAATTATATCTCCTTTATTTAACCCATTCTTAAAATTCAAATTACTAAACTCTTCTTTATCTATTCCATGTTCTTCATACCAAACTCCATTGCTCTCCCACCAAGAATCAAATCCGCTAGTATGATACATCGAACACGATTCAACAACGACGAGAGGCAGGGACGTCATAAACACCCAGCTCAAAAAAGGAAAAAATAGAAACTTAATAAAAACAAAAGCCAAAACAAGTGAAACTAACCAAGACTGCCAAGTATCTTGTTTCAAAAAAGTCCAAAACCTCTTCATATTAACCAAAAATTTATTCACTCAACTATTATAATTCGAATGTTTAAAAACCTAATCAAAAAGAAATAGAGGCTTATAAAAACAAAAACATTTAAAACTAAAATTTCTGCAGAAAAAGAAATTTGAGGATTAAACTTTATCAAAAAAACTTTGATTTCAGTTTTTTGGATACTCAAAGTGTTCTATCAAGATACACTTTGATATAACAATAAAGTTTAAATAGTATATCTCTTTCCGTATATACATAAAAGATACACCATGACAGATATATTTGACAACACAATATTATGCAAACACTGCAATAGCAAAATGGAAAAATCCCTAATAAACAAAAACGGTTTTGAATTAAGAGCGGTATCTTGTAAAAATTGTAAAGAACAAATAATCCATCCAGCAGACATAAACAACATGAATAATTTCAACAACATCAAAGACAAAACATACAACGTAAAACTAAGAATAATAGGAAACAGCCACGCAATAAGCATTCCAAAAGAAATCATAAATTTCATAAACCATCAAGAAAGAGCCATGGACAACATGGTAAGATTATGTTTCGAAGACATGCATAGACTAAGTTTAAGGTTTGGAGGACTTTAATAAGATTTTAAGCAAGATATATAAACTAAACAAAGAAACAAAAATAACATGCCAGAACCACCAAAACTCATAAAATTGAAAGTCCTAGAAGCGTTACAAGACGACGCTTACAAAGGCATCGCCAGAATAGACACTGAAGTAATGCGCGCTTTAGGTTTAAACCGAGGAGACATAGTCTCAATTCAAGGAGAAAGAGAAACTGTAGCAATAATAGACCGCTCATATCCTGCAGACATCGGGGAAGGCATAATTCGTATCGATGGTTTAACAAGAAAAAACGCAAAAACGGGAATAGGAGAAAAAGTAACTGTAAGAAAAGCCCAAATTAAACCAGCAAAAAAAGTCACAATCGCGCCAGCACAACCAGGGATAGTAGTCCAAGGAGATCCAGAAGCGTTCAAATCCGGTTTGTTAGGCAGAGCAGCAATGAAAGGAGATCTAGTCTCGCTAGGCGGAGCCCAAAGAAGAAGAGACTTAATGCACGACATGAACGAAGCTTTCGAAGACTTACAAGATTTATTCAGAGGCGGAATGGGTTTCCAAAATATAAGATTTAAAATTATATCAACTACGCCAGCACAAGCAATTGTAATAACTGAAGACACTGAATTGACGGTAAATCCAAAAGCAACAAATGTAGAAGAAGAAGACTCAATCCCTGAAGTAACTTATGAAGACATTGGCGGACTAACAGAAGAAATACATAAAATCCGAGAGATGGTCGAGCTACCGTTAAAACACCCAGAAGTATTCGACCGTTTAGGAATAGAACCTCCAAAAGGCGTTCTGTTGCACGGCTCTCCAGGAACTGGTAAAACCCTCCTGGCTAAAGCAGTAGCAAATGAATCTGAAGCAAATTTTATTTTATTAAACGGTCCTGAAATAATGAGTAAATTTTACGGCGAGTCAGAGAAAAAAATTAGAGACATTTTCGAAGAAGCTGAAAAAAATGCACCTTCGATTATTTTCATTGACGAAATAGACGCAATCGCTTCAAAGAGAGAAGAAACTCAAGGAGAAGTAGAACGCCGAGTTGTATCTCAATTATTAACAATGATGGACGGTCTAAACTCAAGAGGCAAAGTAATAGTAATAGGTGCAACAAACAGAATAAATTCTATAGACCAAGCCCTAAGACGCCCAGGCCGTTTTGACAGAGAAATTGAAATATCTGTCCCAGATAAAAAAGGCAGACTAAATATTTTAAAAATTCACACAAGAGCAATGCCTATGAAAAAAGACGTTGATTTAGACGAGTTAGCGTCTAAAACTCACGGCTTCGTCGGAGCAGACCTAGAATCATTAGCAAAAGAAGCGGCAATGGGAGTTTTAAGAAAAGCTCTTCCAGATTTAAATCTAGATGAAGACAAAGAAATTCCTCAAGAAGCTCTAGACAAAATGATTATAGGAAAAGAAGATTTCGAAGCAGCTCTAAAGGTAGTCAGACCCAGCGCTATGAGAGAAGTCTTAGTTGAAATGCCAAATATTTCATGGGAAGACATTGGCGGATTAGACACAATAAAACAAGAATTACGCGAAGCGGTTGAATGGCCTCTAAAACACAGAGAAAGTTTCGAACGCTTAGGCATAAAACCTCCAAGAGGAATCTTACTCTACGGACCTCCAGCTAAAGCAGTAGCAAAAGAATCTGAAGCTAATTTCATTAACGTTAAAGGTCCATCTTTATTATCTATGTGGGTCGGAAAATCAGAAGAAGGAGTAAGAAAAGTTTTTGAAAGAGCAAGACAAGTGTCTCCATGCGTAATCTTTTTCGATGAAATAGACGCATTAGCAGGAAAAAGAGGAATGGAAATGGGTTCAAAAGTTACCGAGCGAGTTCTAAATCAAATGCTCGCAGAAATGGACGGCATTGAAGATTTAAAGAACGTCGTCGTTATAGGAGCAACTAACAGACCAGACATGTTAGACGCAGCTTTAATGAGGCCAGGTCGTTTTGACAGAATACTTCTAGTAGATGTTCCAGACTCAAGAAGTAGAGAAAAAATATTAGACATCCACACAAAGAAAATGCCAATAGTTCCAACAAAAGATGAAATAATGAGTATAATTAACTACTTCGGAAAAGAAATAAAATTAAATCCTATCACAGTAACAGGCACTCCAGAAGAACAAATCAAAAAGAAAAATGAATTAATTAACATCCAAGACCTATCTGACAAAGACAAGATTATACACTACCTAGTCAAAAAAACAGAAGGCTTCGTAGGCGCAGACATTGAAAGTTTCGTAAGAGAAGCAGCAATAATTGCATTAAGAAAAAACATAAATACAAAAGTAGTAACTGTAAAAGACTTCGACGAAGCCCTAATCAAAGTAAAACCATCAGTCTCGGAAGACACAGCAAAACGTTATAAAAAGATAGAAGAACATTATCTTAAGAAAGCTAAGATCGGTGGCTTGGAATTAGGACCTCTTTACGCTAATTAATTAGCATAAATTATTTTTAATGTTATTTAATTCTCTCTTGTCTTAATATTAATATGCTCAACAACTAGTCGATAATTTTAAATGAAGAAGATTCTAAATCTCCAATCCGAATCTTATATTCGTTTCCAGGAATTATTTGCATTTGATCGATATTTTCATATTTTACTATTTTTGGAACTGTCCACTTTACCGATCCTGTGTTTTCTACATTCTTAAATAAGATAATTCCCTTTGTTAGACATACTTCACTTGTTACTTCTGTGTTTTGACTGTTGCCTGTGTTTTGACTATTACTTTCTTCTCCTCTAGGCTTGGAGGTGGTTGGTATTGAAGTACTTTGGTGACACTTCGGAGTCTGATCTATAAGAGTGATGTAATCAATTGTTTCAATATTCCTACTTTTCCATTCAATATCGTAAGTACTTCCAATCTTAAGCTTTGAATTTTCTTCTGGAAAGACAATCTTCTTTACTTTAGGCGTTGATGGTTCTTCTATATACAATGGCACTTTGTTACTTGTCCCAAAAATATTTTCTATATATACTTCATATTTTCCAGGTTCTAAATCAAGTTCTGTGATTAGTCCATCAATAAATCGCACATTTAGTTGATTCTCAGTTTGAGGTGCACCTTCAATTAAAGTAAAATAAATATCATAATTTTCTTTTGAATCAGGATATAATTTTATATTATTACGCCCTAATTCATTTGATGCAAAATTCTCTCCAGAAATAGTTATCGTAGAAAATTGATTCTTATTTTCAATTTCTAAATCATTAGCCATATTAGGTACTGCTCTAAGAGATCCTCTGTCTGGAGTTATTGATCTTATTATTGGATCTTTGTCTTCTCCTTTTATTGTTATAAATACCTTGTCCATTGAACTATGGATTCCTTGCCCATTAGTTTTTACTACAATTGCAAAATTTCCCGTCAAGCCTTCTGGAACCTTCCATTTTAGACTCCTTTTTTTTAGTTCGCGTCCTAGCGTTATGCCAAAGACTTCATTTCCTTCATCATCCAGCCTAATTAAATTTACAGTTATCGAATATTCAACAATTACAAAACTTGAAGTATCCCACGCAATGTCAATCTCATCTCCTTGATTTAACATACTGTTATTTATTGGATTGATTATCTTCGTGAAAGAGTCTTCTTCAGTTTCAAAAAATGATTTGATCCAATCAAGAGGATAGAATGCCGATACAAGTGGAACTGTAATTAACAATAAAACAATTAAATAAAGGTACACTTTCCCCACAATAACCATACAGAATTACAGTTTATATAATTAATCATGAGATAGAAAATAATTTATTATAGTAAAGCATGAATGGCCAATTAACTAATTATTTATTCTCTCGTCGTAATATACTTCGTCCCGTCTTCAAGAAGCAAAACAGTATGCTCCGCCTGAGCAACCTTTCCGCCATTAACTTCAACTAATTGAGGATACTGATATAAAACTCCTGCCTGTTCAAGCTGACGCAAAGCAAGCATTCCTCGACTTCCAAATTTAGCATGCACCCAACGTGAAGCAAAAGGCAAAGTCTTATACTCATCAGCAATCCACGCCAAAACATCACGAGCAAACCTATCTCGCACACCAGCACCAGAATCTACATTAACGCGATAAATCCCACTCTTACCACCGTCACGAACACGACCAAGCCCATTAGTAGCAAACGGTTCCGTTGCATAAAGTCCTTCTTCTAAAACGTCCTTCTGTCCAGAATCAAAATTAGGAACTGTCCATCCAGCATGCACAACAAAGCGTTCAATACTATGCCCTGATAAATTAGATATTGAACTAAATCCAAGTTTAGAAATCGCAGAGCTAATCTCAGCACCTATTTCAGTGAGTCTTTTACCAACAGCAAAAGCCGAAACAGAAGCAGAAACAGCAGCCTCAGCTGCTTCAATTAATTTTCTATTCTCCTCAGAATCCTCAAGGTCAACAGTAAAAGCAGTATCTGCAATATACCCATCAACACTAATTCCAATATCTACTTTAAGCAAACCGTGAGCCAAAGTCGAATCTCCAAAAACAGGAGTATAATGAGCAGCAATTTCATTCATACTCAAATTAACGGGAAAAGCAGGTTTAGCCCCAAGAGATGAAATCTTTTTATCAATCAAATCAGCAATCTCAAAAAGAGGTTTATCTTTTATAACAATCTCGCGAGCATATCTACGAAGCTCCTGAGCAATCTTGCCTGCCTTAATTATTTTATCAATAACAGATTTTTCCATCACTCAGAATAAAAAGCATGCTTTATATATTCAATGACTTTGAAAATTGAACAATTATAGGTCTTGAATAGATAGAACAAGAACAAAAAGCGTTCAAATATTTTGTTATTGGACTATAGAATTAACTACCAACTTCTCTAGTTTCAAATCCCAAATCTTTTGCAAATTTTTCAAGTCCATTTCTTGCTCTTTCATCATCAATAAAATGTTCTCCATAAAAACTATAAGCACCTCCATCATAGTCCATACGTAAAACGGCTCCCCCTTGAACCATATATCTATTAGATGATTTTGTACCAATAATTCTCTCTTCTGAAAGAACTATACAATTACTAAGTAAATAATTTATTATTGGATCAATCAAGTCTAAACCACCTTTTAATTCAACAACCCTCTTACAAGTCCATGTTCCTCCATCTCCAACTCCTCCAGCACCCATAATCAGTTTCAATTAATTCCTTATTTAAATATAATTACAATATAGATCATACAAATGCTTCTTGGCTAATAAACTTCAAGCCCTAACCAATCCTAATTCTCCAGCAATAGCCTCAAGTCCTTTTCTTGCCAAAGCATCGCCCTGAACAAATTCCCCTCTTACTGAATAAAATTTATTTTCTCCTTTACAATATTCACGGCAGATAGTGATTACTGCTCCTCCGACAAGCTCATATCTTTCTTCACTTGTAGCACTAAGACCATTATCATTTTTATTAGATGAAATTAAATTAGCCCCAGATCTTAGATAACTACCAATCATTTCTAATTGTTGTACGCGATTTACTCTGCTACGCAACTTAAAAGCAATACTATATTTTTTTGTAGGTAACTCTTCAGACATCACAAAACCTAAAAATTTGAGTATTTATAACCAACGAATTTAGCATTTCACTAATTTGTCGTTGATTATCTTATGTCTTTCACTATAAGCCAATCTAACAAAAATCAAAAAGCATAAGCTGGTTGTCCATCAGGCAATCTTTGCGGTTCCAATGAACCAATCATTTCCCTTAAAGGCTTCTTAACAACTCGCTTCATCTTCTCCTTGTTAGTTTCAGCTCCAACCATTTCTAAGAATCTATCTTTAGCCTCGTATCTAGCCCTATTTTTAACCATTCTCTCAAAAGAACCAGACTCAATTGCAGGCCCAATTATTGGAAGAATATAATTTATAGGTTTCATTATTGCAAATTTAAGAAGTCCATACCAATCATGCGATTTCTTCATATACTTGTAAACGGCAGGTACTTCTGCCAAAGTTTTAGCTCCAAACAAAACATAACTTGCAGCAGAAAAATTCATAAACGGCGCCTTAGAAAACAAAGAATAAATATCATTTGCAAAAGCAGTTACCATTGAACCCCTACCAACAAATTTTCTACCAATCCCTTTCAGATTATCTTCATATTTTGCTATTGCACCATCAACATAAGACTCAAGCTTGCTATATCTTCTTGCTCTTTCAACATCGCTTACGTTTTCAAAATAATTTTTCAAATCTCTCTTTAAACTAATAATCATATCATCTCTAGTAGGCCCACTTCCCAAATACTCCCTAGTCTTTCTTACAGCCTTATTCAATAAAGACTCTTTGTCAGAATCAAGTCTATCTTCAAGATTAGCCATTTTACTTCCTAGATTCGTCTACGACTCCTCGTATAATATCTTGATAACCTACAATTCCTATAAACTTACCATTATCTACAACAGGACATACAAAAGTCCTAAGGTCATTCATTATTTTCAAAGCATCCTCTATACTACTTTCCAAATCAATATACTTAACATTCTTAGTCATAATATCTTTGACTTTAACTTTTGAAGCATCTTTATCACCAACAATAACTTTAATCAAATCAACAGTTGTAAAAACACCTTCCAATTCTTTTTTACCATTAACAATATAAAATCTTCTTATTTTCTTAGAACTCATTTCTTTAGCAACGTCTTTAACACACTTATCTCCAGAACAAACTTCTGCCTTCATTATATTAATCTTTCCCATAAGGCACTAAACTTTCCTATTCTTATAAATCTTTCTAGATACTACAAAAAAGAGTAAAAAAAGCCACACAAACAAAAAAGAATTAGCTAAAAGACTTGATTTAATAAAAAAATTTTCAGCAATAGCAAATCCAGTCACTTTAAAGAAAAATGGCATCAAAAATATAGGCGACAATATAATTAAACCAGTAATCACTTTATCCTCCAAATCGCCAGCACCAGATTTTTTACCTTTAATTTCTTTTCCAACTTTGTGCTCTAAATACTGCCTAGACACTTTCCCTAAATCAATATCCCTTCTAGGTAAAAATTTATTTCCTAACGCACTCCCCAATCCCCCTGCTAATCCAGCAAATATCAATCCCGCAACATAAGCAATAATATTTGCATAATTTTCAGGTCTTTCAGCATCAAGCCCGTACTTTCTCCCAAGTTCAGTCAACTCCCTATATGCAACATCTCGCGTTCTAATTTGTCCTGTTTCCAATTCCCTCATTCTTTGACCAATGTTATAAAGAGTATTTACCTCATTCATTTTTTCAGCCAAATATTTCTCATCATCTTTATTTAACTTCTCAAGCCCTTTTGATGCCCTAGCCAATCTATCGGCAATCTCTTGAATATCTTTATTTCCTATCTGCTTTGCTCTATCTGCTTCATTCAACATTTTCAAAAGTTCATTATAATTGTCTGCATATTCTTTAGACATCCTATTTTCGACATCTCCTTTAGACTGTCCCCCTATAAATTCAGACATCCATTTATTGAGTTTCTCCCTCATACTAGGAATACCAGTCTCTCTAAAACCTTCATAACCTGGAGCCTTTCTTGAAACTTTCCCAAAACCTTCAGCAGCATTTTTCATTTCATCAACTATATATTTCCTATTACTCAAATTCTGCTTATACGTGTCCATTAATTCTCTTATGCCTGTAAAATATTCATTATCTGCAACTTCAAATTCTCTTTGCGCCTTTTCAAACCGCGCACCTTCAGTACCTCGGCCAATTATTTCCTCCCCTAATCTTTGAGCCGCTCTTCCAAGTCTCTGAGAAGCATCTGCAGCATACAAAACTATTTCAGCAGTATTCTTTACAGGCTCATGAGCATACTTCTCATATGCACCAAAAGCAACTGCCGTTGCAACAACACCTGGCAAAAATCTCCTCTTAACCCAATTCTTTCTTGCATTTCCTTTCTGCTTCTTAATCGCATATTCCATCGCCTCTCTGGCTTCAGGAAGTTTACTCTGTACTTCTCTCTCTACTTCCTCGTCAACAGCATCTTGTTCTTCTCTTTTCTTTTTCTTAGCCTCACTTCTTCTTCCAAAATATCCCCTAGTGCCTTCAACAGCAGAATCAACTTTAGACACCGTAAAATCATAAGCCCTACTAAATAAATTCTTTTTCTTCTTAGCACTCATCAAAACACAACTATTAGTATATATTTAAACTTTTTAATTCCGTCTAATTCGTCTCTCTTTTGGAACAAAATTAATCAATCCCTTGCCATCAGAAAACCCACATCCAAAAATATCATTATCATGTTTAACAACATACATTCCTTTCTCCAAAACAACATTCAAATTATGCCCATTCATCCATCCATCAACTTGTTCATCTGTAAGATTAACAACATTCTTTGAAAACTGCTCTTTGAAAAACAAAGCCCCGTCAAACCCAAATCTAATGAACTCCATATCTTGTTTAAACAAATAAAGTCCTATAAATTCAACATTAGAAATATCTGCAAGTGCATAAATCTCATCAATAGTCAAATCCCCACTAAATCCACGTATTCTTTCCTTGCCTGTTTCAAACAATATCTTAGGCACAGAACTAACTCCAAACTGCTTATTCAACCGTTCAAGCAGCTCTTTCTTTTTTTTAGCATTATAAAATTCAACTTTCATCTAACACCCTTCAATTTAAAATATTTATTAACTATATCTTTATGTGTGAAAGCTAAATTCATTTTAGAAATCTCCTTTCTAGAAAACCATTTAGATTCAGAAACTTCCCAGTTTCTCTTTAGTTCACCAATAGTTTCAATATTAAAAACAAAAACCTCAGCATGTAATTTCAATCTTCTAAGCATTTCCTCATGTACAAACAAAAATTCTGCACTTCTAGATTTCAGCCCAGTTTCCTCAAACAATTCTCTTTTAGCAGCATCTATATTTTTCTCCCATCTTTTAATTCCTCCTCCAGGCAAACACCATTTTCCACCCTCAATTAATAAAGGAGATCTTTTAGTCAATAATATCTTGCCATCTTTAATAACGACACAAGCAACAGCAGACTGAATTCCAAACAACCAAACCAATGCGCGAATCATTTAACATCTCCAATTAATTTATCTAATATTTTACAATGCTCTTTAATAATCCAATTAAGTCTTCTCTTTTTCCAGATTGACCTTGTAACAGCCATAAGATGCAAAATAAAGTAGCCCCTAATAAGAACATCATTTTTACTATTCATCTTTAAACCATATCCTTTTAAAAAATATTTGAAGTTCTCATAATCTTTAGACCTAAATATAAGCCAATATTTAGCTTGCCCAATATCTGCTAGATTATGCCCTTTCATCGCATTGTCAAAATCGAAAAGGCCTAAAATATTTCCCTCAGACGATACTAAAATATTAGATAAATGATAGTCCCAATGCATTGGAACAAAGTCTATATTTTTATCTAATGTCTTAAGAAATATACTAAATTCATTTTTTAAAAATAAATAATATTTATTATTCATATTTTCCTTAGCAAATTCAAGATATTTTCTAACACGAAGTTTATTCCATTTCAACCAATCTTTAATATCTCGAACTTCATGTTTATGATGGACCCAAAAGTCTGGAATAGATAAACTATGTAATCTCTTCAATAATTTACCTATATTTAACAAAATCTTAGCCTTAACTTTTAAAGAAAATTTATTATAAACATCCAAAGCATTCTTCCCATTAATAAATTCCATTACAACTATTCCTTGTTTAACAAATAGATTGTTAGAATATATTTTAGGAACTGGAAAGTCCTTTTCATACAAGAAACTTAAAACATTATTATTTGTCTGAATCATTTTTTGATTTTTTGATTTATAGATTTTAACAGCTAAATAAATAGATGGATTTTTTATTTTAACCTTATATACTGGACTAACAAGCCCTCCTTTTAACAACACATAACTCATAATTTGTGCATCTGGAAATGTCTTTTTAACTTCACATAAAACTCTCTTCTCAATAAATTTTGGTTTCATTTCACTTCCTCCAAATGTTTAATATGATGTAATTTAGTAATAAAAAATTTATTCTCTTTATCAGCCTCAATAATTGTTACAGCCGCATTTGGGCTCACTTTCTCAACAGCATTAACATGCTCATGCTGAGTGCCTAAAAGAATTTTTAATAAACTTATTTTTGTACCACCATGCGCCATTATTAAAACAGTTTTATTTTTCCATTTTCCAATATTTTCTTTCAAAAATTTATCCACGCGAGCATCTACCTCTTGAGCATTTTCTCCACCAGAAGGAATTTTTCTAGGATTTTCCAACATCCAATTATGATATTGCTTAGAATCCTTTCCATCAAAAATACCTTTAGTTCTCTCTCGAAGTAATTCAGTATAAATAACTTTTTGATTTATAAATTGTAACAAAGGAGCAAGAGATTCCTTACACCTTCCAAGATCAGAACTGTAAATCAAATCAATTTTTTCATTCTTCAAATATTCAGCCAATTTTTCAACTTGCCTTAATCCCATATCGCTTAATTTTCCATGAGTCTGACCTTGCATTATACCCTCTTTATTCTCAACAGTCTCACCATGTCTTACAATTATTAATTTCATTTTATCTCCTCAAGCAATCTAAGCTTAGCAACAAAAAAACCTTCACTATCATTATCTTGGGGGTAAATTCTAGCACACTTAATCATTTCAGAACTAAACGCTTCACCATCCCAAGAAGTAACACCAGGTCTAGATTTTAAAGGCAAATCTAACTTTTCAAGTGAAACAGGAAAATTCTTCAAAGCAAAATCAACAACTGCCTCATTCTCTTCTGGAGAATGAGTACAAGTAGAATAAACTAACACCCCATCTTTTTTCAAACATCCAAGCGCATTAGCAATCAACTTCTTCTGCTCACGAGATAACTTATAGACTACTTTCTCATTCCACATCAAAAATGTCTTAGCCGAGCTACGCAAAGTTCCCTCCCCAGAACAAGGAGCATCTAATAATATTTTATCAAACTTAAATTTCTTCTCCGTCAAACGTTGACATAATCCAACACCATCATTTCTAACACAAACAGCATTCATAACACCACAACGTTCAAGATTAGCAGCCAAAATCCTAAGCCTATCAAGCTTAACATCATTCGCAATAATTGTCCCACTATTCTGCATAGAAGAAGCAATCTGAGTAGTCTTACTCCCAGGAGATGCGCAAACATCAAATACTCTTTCACCTGGCCTAGGATCGAGAGCAATAACACTCATCATACTACAAACTTCTTGAATATAATAATACCCAAGCAAATGTTCAATAGCATTTCCCAAATCTCCAGGACCAAGTTCAGAATCAACAAGCATTATTTCAGGGCGTGTAGAAAAAGGCTGAATAACATTCCACCTCTTCTTCAAACGAACAAAAAGCTCCTCACAAGAGATCTTAAGAGTATTACATCTAATATAATTCAAAGGTTTAGTATGAATAATAGAATTATATTTATCAAAATCTTCCTTATTCGACAAGAGAGCTTTCATTCGCACTTCAAATGCAGGTTTCATTTCAGGTTTAGCCATATAATAGTGATTGTTTATAGGGTTTTAAAGTCTAATGCACTATAAAAAATAGTAATGAGTAATATAGAAAGAACAGAAAAGTCAAAATTGAAAAGAAAAGATATACTAAAATCCTAACCAATACTAACAAAACATCCCCACTCATAAATTTAGAAGCATTTAAAAATAATAGTCGATTTCACATCTAATGAAATTGAAAATTGATAAAGACAAATGTACTGGTTGCGGATTATGCAACACAATCTGTCCTGAAATATTTGCTATTGAAAATCAGAAAGCAAAAGTTTTAAAACAAAAAACAGATAACAATTCATTAAAAGAGGCCATAGATATCTGCCCTTCACAAGCAATTATCTTAACTTAATTTATATTTGAGTAACTTTTATATCACTTCTTATTTTTCTAATGACCATTTCTGCAAATAAGCTTAAAAGAGGAAACATCCCAGACAAGCCAATTAAAGGACTCAAGACATAAAAACGCATATGACATTTCCTACAAGTTATATGACTTCTATAAAGTAATCTTTTCTGAAGATAAAAGTTCTTATAGACCAATAATTCACAACAATATGGGCATTTTAGTTTAATTTTATACCTCTCTTCCCTCTCTTTTTCTACTGACATTGGAACTGAATGTCTCATATATTTATTTCTTAAACGTCTTACTTCCTTAAATAGATCTGAAATTTCCTCATTAGTCATTTCATCAGTCATATTAAAGACTTTTTTTCCATATATTATTTCTTTAATAAACTTGAGTTTATCTTTGATTATCCCTTTTTTTAAGCAATGATGATAAATGGCACTTCCAGGAAAGGGTTGAATAAATCCCAAAGCCACTTGGCCACGACAATTTTTCTTCCAATAATCTAATGTTTGTTTGGCAGTTTCTTTTGTTTCTGCCACATCACCAAAAATAAAGTTGCCCAAAATTCCTATCTTCTCTGCCAAAGTTGCCTTAATTGCAAAATCTATCTTTTCAGGAGTTATCGGCTTTCTCATGCTATCCAACACTTTTTGACTATAACTCTCAAAACCGTAACTAATTAATTCGCATCCAGACTCTTTCATTTTCTTCAATAAATCTCTATCAAGATTAGCTACTGACAACTGACAAGACCATTTCAACTTCCAAGGAATTTCTTTGTTTATTTTAATTATCTCATTACAAAACTCATATAATCTTTCTTTTTTGTAAGAAAACATATCATCGTAAATTGCAATAATGTTCATTTTATAGTCTTTTATCGCTTTTTTTATCTCATTTATTACATCAGATATTGGCCTTTCCCTATAAGCATATCCAATGCTATGATAACAAAACGTACATTGAAATGGACAAGAACGACTAGCTAACAAAGGATATGGGAGAGGATAATCATAAGATTGATTATAAGTCTGTTGATTACTAGACAAATGCTTTAAATATTCACTGAATTCAAAACCTTCAAAATCTGGATAAGAAATAGAAGTTAAATCTTTTATTGGTTCTCTTTTCTCAGTTTTTATTATTTTTTCATTATTATCTTTATATATAATTCCTTTAATTTTTTTTGGTTCTTTCACACCCTTTCTAATAGCCTCTAATAATTCCACTATTGTTATCTCTCCTTCTCCTAAAACTCCAAAATCAATTCCTAACGAACTAAACATCAGCTCCGGCTCACTAGTAATTAAAGCTCCTCCAATAATTATTTTAGGCTTTGTTATATGCTCTTTTGTAGATTCTACTATTTTTTCCACTATAGGATAACTTGGGCCTCCAATAAGACTGGTACACACAACGTCATATTTTTCTTTGTCCAGTTCTTTTTTCATTATTTCAGAAATAGTACCATCCATATGGTTTAGATTTACAGAATTAACAACATATCCTTCTCTTTTAATTGTAGAAGAAATATATAACAATCCTAAAGGAATCATATAATTATATGTTATTTTTGTAGTAAGTTGGAATCTAGGCATTAAAATTAGTACTTTAAATTCATTTTTTGAGATGATACTCACGCTTTTCATTACTAACACTGGAAAATAACAGTATAAAAGTATTATTATCTTCAAATGTTGTTACTTAAGTCTATAAAATTACTATAGTAAGAGATTATTAAATCAAATAAAACCAAGTAATAAATGTAAAGTCCATTCAAATGGCATCAGTTGACCAAGCAATATCATTTTCTTCACGCGTTAATTTTTCCAGTTTATTGTATTTAAGTTTTGCATAAAATCTTCTCTCTTGCCCTATAGCCCCATCAACCCCAAGTTTTACAACACCAGGCCTTTTTCTAAGAACAAGTTCAACAATATAATCACTTGCAGGAGGATAAATTTTATCTAATCTTACAATTGACAAATCAGGCCTATCTTTAATCTCTAATAATTTAGCAACACCTGGATAAATCCTTCCATTATAATCAAGAAAAACAAAAGACCCGCCACAGCGACTAGGCACTCCGTCAACATAATTTCTAGCTATATCTTCTTCCGATTCAAATTGTTTCGAAGGCACGGCAGACACCAAATAACCATGCAAAGCTTCTTTATATCTTTATCGCAACACTACTTTTTCCCTTCCCAATTAGATAAAGCTCTCTCGCCTAAAACTGCACCTCTAACTTTAAAACTATCTTTAACCTCATTCCAAAACTCTCTCCCACGATAACTTAGATTAACAAAGGCAACAACCATCATAGATATAATTGCGCCAAGCGCAGCAAGAGCAATATCCTTCTGAGCATCCCAAACATCTCCCTGCGTTCCAAGGTAAGCAACTCCTAAATCTCCCCCAAACAATACGGCAATCCACCACTCTAAAAGTTCATATATTGCAGAAAAAGCAAGAACAAACTCAACAGGAATGTAAAGTCCAAAAAACCCTCTGCTCTTCCCAATCCTAAAGAATATCTCTCGTAAAGGATAAGCAAGCAAAAATCCAAATGAAAAATGAACTATTCTATCATAATGATTTCTCGAAACATCAAAAAGACTGCTCATCCAATATCCAAAGGGAACTTCGGAATAAGTATAATGTGTCCCAATTATATGCAATATCATATAAACAAATATCAATCCATAAGAAATATTAGAAAGTCTAAACCATCTATAAATAACAAAAAGCAAAATCAAAAAAGGAATTGTCAAATAGTTCTCGAGTTTCCAATCTTCAAAATGGGTCACATTAACACTCAAAATAATCCAAATAAGAACATAAAAAACAAACAATATAAGAGGAAACTTACTTTCACGTTTAGAATTCTCGTACCACTTAACTGCCAAAAAAGTAAAAAACAGAGAGATAACAAAAAGCATCCAAGGTCCTAAAACCAAATCAATAGAAATAGGAGACTCTCCGATATAAGGAATTCCAAAACTATTAATCAGCGCAACATACAAACCAATTCCAATAAGTGCAGAAAGATAAAACTGCCTACTAC